>JAEAME010000314.1_pt1 | contig 54987 bp, 42 predicted proteins | sample 8958731 | NCBI WGS metagenome assembly JAEAME01 (sample SAMN16933194, study PRJNA681113) | bioreactor sludge metagenome | isolation source: anerobic bioreactor sludge (Control) | place: India:Bengaluru | collected 2018-10-24
GACCTACGTCACAGGGTCCTAAGCCCTGCCCCTTTGACCGCTCGGGTACCCCTGCGATTATATACCCAATCTTTTCATCATTCTAAAATCTTTTTGAAAGGGGAAAATCATTATTTGTGACAATCAATTCAAGCTTTGTCGATAGTATAAAGCAAAACTATAAATACAAAATATTTCTAATAGTTATAGTAATAGTTGGGGAGCAAGGTAAAGAATCTTTACGATTACTACGTGGAGGTGTCGCTTTATGAAACGACATAATAGTTCTCTTCTGCGTGTGTAACCTTTAAATACGATGATTCTATACCATCTAAACCTACAACTTAAGGGACCCAGTCGTAACCGGCTGATCCTTGAGAATGGCGCAAGTCCATAACGATGATTTGGATCGTTTCAACACTGGGTCACAAACAAGAACATGGGGATTTAAGAAAATCAAGAAAACCTACCTCCAATGGTTTGGGAACTTGCGCACTCTTAAATCTGACGATCGACATGTGCTGGTGAAATTTAATTCACCCACCAATTCAAATTTACCAATAATTGTGTGCATGATTCCGGTTGATCCTGCCGGAGGTCACTGCTATTGGGATCCGACTAAGCCATGCGAGTCGAGAGGGTTCGGCCCTCGGCGAACTGCTCAGTAACACGTGGATAATCTGACCTTAGGTGGAGGATAACCTCGGGAAACTGAGAATAATACTCCATAGATCTTTGAGGCTGGAATGCGCTTAGATTCAAAGCTTCGGCGCCTAAGGATGAGTCTGCGGACTATCAGGTAGTAGTCAGGGTAAAGACCTGACTAGCCTACGACGGATATGGGTTGTGAGAGCAATAACCCAGAGATGATATCTGAGACACGATATCAGGCCCTACGGGGCGCAGCAGGCGCGAAAACTTCACAATGCGCGAAAGCGCGATGAGGGGATCCCAAGTGCTTACACGTAAGTGTAAGCTGTTTTTCTGTCTAAAAAGCAGAGAGAGTAAGGGCTGGGTAAGACGGGTGCCAGCCGCCGCGGTAATACCTGCAGCTCAAGTGGTGGCCGCTATTATTGGGCCTAAAACGTCCGTAGCCGGCTGAGTAAATGCCTGGGTAAATCGTGTGGCTTAACCATACGAATTCCGGGTAGACTGCTTAGCTTGGGACCGGAAGAAGTTAGAGGTACTCCTGGGGTAGGGGTGAAATCCTGTAATCCTGGGGGGACCACCAGTGGCGAAGGCGTCTAACTAGGACGGGTCTGACGGTGAGGGACGAAGCCCTGGGGCGCAAACCGGATTAGATACCCGGGTAGTCCAGGGTGTAAACGCTGCTTGCTTGATGTTAGCTGGGCTCCGAGCTCGGCTAGTGTCGGAGAGAAGTTGTTAAGCAAGCTGCCTGGGAAGTACGGTCGCAAGACTGAAACTTAAAGGAATTGGCGGGGGAGCACAGCAACGGGTGGAGCGTGCGGTTTAATTGGATTCAACGCCGGAAAGCTCACCGGAGGCGACGGTTATATGAAGGCCAGGCTGATGACCTTGCCTGATTTTCCGAGAGGTGGTGCATGGCCGCCGTCAGTTCGTACCGTAAGGCGTTCTGTTAAGTCAGATAACGAACGAGACCCTCGTCCTTAATTGCTAATGGCAACTTTGGTTGTCATGCACATTAAGGAGACCGCTGGCGATAAGTCAGAGGAAGGCGAGGGCAACGGTAGGTCAGTATGCCCTGAATCCTCCGGGCTACACGCGCGCTACAAAGGCCAGGACAATGGGCTCCGACACCGAAAGGTGAAGGCAATCTCGAAACCTGGTCATAGTTCGGATTGAGGGTTGAAACTCACCCTCATGAAGCTGGAATCCGTAGTAATCGCAGATCAACATCCTGCGGTGAATATGCCCCTGCTCCTTGCACACACCGCCCGTCAAACCATGCGAGTTGGGTTCAAGTGAGGATGTAGTATTTTGCTGCGTTCAAACTTGGGCTTAGCAAGCGGGGTTAAGTCGTAACAAGGTATCCGTAGGGGAACCTGCGGATGGATCACCTCCTAAGTAATTTGATGGGTGAATTAAACACTAAAAACATATGTCGATCAGAAAGTATATTAAATGTAATGTACCATTCATCGGCCCTTCGTGAATATTGAACTAAATAATTCATGGGCCGGTAGATCAGTGGAAGATCGCCTGCTTTGCAAGCAGGAGGCCATGGGTTCAAATCCCATCCGGTCCATTGCGATCTTTCATCATCAAAAACGCTATCTTATCTTTGTATAGATGAGATAGCAAGAACGTAGATGGAGCAGTTGTTAACTGCGATGATAGTCAATGATCGTTACCATTACAGAAATGTAATGGATGCATATGCAATCTGGACGAAAATTGAGTCAGTAAGAAAACCATTTGATGAATTGCTCGGCTCGAGTGCTGAAGAAGGTCGTGCCAAGCTGCGAAAAACTCCGTGTAGGCGCAAGGAGCCGTTGATGCGGAGGTTACCTAATGGGAATCCTATCGCTTCGGCGATACTCACTTATGTGAGGAGGAACCTGCTGGATTGAAGCATCTTAGTAAGCAGAGGAAAAGAAATCAATAGAGATTGGGCTAGTAAAGGCGATCGAACACCCACCAGGGCAAACCGAATCCCTTATCGATGAGGTAAGGGAGATGTGGAGTTAGGACTTATTTACTTCCGAGCTGCGTAACATGAAGTCTTCTGGAAAGAAGCACCATAGAGGGTGATAGTCCCGTAATGGTAAACCAGTGGAAGATTTTTAAGTATCCAGAGTATCATGCGTTGGATATCGCGTGTGAATATGGGAGGCATAAACTTCCAACCCTAAATACATCTCGAGACCGATAGTGCAGTAGTAGCGTGAGTGAAAGTTGCAAAGTACCCCTTGCGGGAGGTGCAAAGAGCATGAACTCAAATGGTTACAGACTGATAAGGCATTAAAGCAACGAAACCCTTTAAGGGTGGAGCAGTGTCTTATCGTGCGTTTCGAAAAATGTGCCAGGGAGTTCCTGGTAGTGGCGAGGTTAAAGGTGTAAACCTGTAGCCGTAGCGAAAGCAAATGTCCGCAGGTAACAAGGGACAGGGTGTGCTCGCCTGTAGTCACTACCGTGAGACCCGAAGCCAGTCGATCTATGCGTGGCCAGGTTGAAGCCCTATGAAAATGGGGTGGAGGACCGAACAGGTACTGATGTGCAAATCGCTCTGATGAGCTGCGTATAGGGGCAAAAGACCAATCTAGACTGGAAATAGCTGGTTCCCCCCGAGACTACTCGCAGGTAGATCTCTGTGGAGATGGACTGTGAGGTAGAGCACCAATTGGACGCTTAGGGGAAGAAATTCCTCGGCGCCTTGTTGAACTCCAAATGTGCAGTCATTGTAGAAGCAGGGTAGTGAGGGCATCCGGGGTAAGCTTGATGTCCAAAAGGGAAACAACCCAGCCTTATGTTAAGGTCCCAAAGTACTAGCTAAGTGTGACAGTTAAAGAGTGTATATTATCCCAGACAACCAGGAGGTTGGCTTAGAAGCAGCCATCCTTTAAAGAAAGCGTAACAGCTCACTGGTCGAGATCGTATGCCTCGAAAATGGACGGGGCTAAGCTAGTTACCGATACATAAGCACACCTAAAAGGTGATTGGGTAGGGGGGCGTCGTGCGTGGGTAGAAGCTTGGCTGTAAGGTCAAGTGGACCGCGTTCGAACGAGAATCCTGGCAAGAGTAGCAGCAATAGTAGAGTGAGAATCTCTACCACCGGAAGAACTAGGTTTCCTCGACGATGTTCATCAGTCGAGGGTTAGTCGGTCCTAAGGCCTATCTTAATCGAATAGGTCGAATGGGAAACAGGTTAATATTCCTGTACTTTACATACATTTGCCTTTGTCTTGACGCATATGGGATGATCTTTCAGGTTTGTCTGCCTGTTTAAGCGTATTAAGCTGAGGGAGTACCGTCATGGTGAGAACTCAGTCAAAGCGTGATGAGTCTACCGCTTTAGGTAGATTAGATTTTACCCAAGTGCCCGTGAAAAAAGATAGAGGATGTAGTATGTAGATCCGTACCGAGAACTGACACAGGTGTTTCTAGCTGAGAAGGCTAAGGTGTTTCGGATTTATTCAGGCGAGGGAATTCGGCAAAATAGTCCCGTACCTTTGGTAGAAGGGATGCCTGCTTTGTGAAAAGCAGGTCTCTGTAACTAGGGGGCTCCGACTGTTTAATAAAAACACAAGAGACCGCAAGTCCGAAAGGATGTGTATGGTCGCTGAGTCCTGCCCAGTGACGGTATCTGAAAACCCCATTCAAGGGGAAGAAGGACCGTTAGACGGCGGGGGTAACCATGACCCTCTTAAGGTAGCGTAATACCTTGCCGCTTAATTGGCGGCTTGCATGAGTGGCTTAACGAGAGCCCTACTGTCCCCGCCTGAAGGCCGGTGAAATTGACTTACTGGCGCATAGTCCAGTACCTTCTAGAAGGGAGCGAAGACCCCGTGGAGCTTTACTACAGCCTATTGTTGTGGTACGGTAATTGATGTGAAGCGTAGGTGGGAGCCATCGAAGCCTAGACGCTAGTTTAGGTGGAGGCGACAATGGGACACCACCCTTTTTTTGCCGCGTCACTAACCAGAAATGGGACATCGATAGGTGGGTAGTTTGGGTGGGGCGCCACACGCTCGAAAAGGTATCAAGCGTGCCCAATGGTCACCTCAAGGAGTTCAGAACTCTCCTGTAGAATGCAAGGGTAAAAGGTGGCTTTACACGGGTTGGACCAATAACAATCCGTGTTGCGAAAGCAGGGCCTAGCGAACCAATCAACCTTCTTTGTGGGGGTGATTGATATCAGAAAAGTTACCCCGGGGATAACTGAGTTGTCTTCAGCAAGAGCCCATATCGACCTGAAGGCTTGCTACTTCGATGTCGGCTCTCCGCATCCTGGTGGTGCAGCAGCTGCCAAGGGTGAGGTTGTTCGCCTATTAAAGCGGATCGTGAGCTGGGTTTAGACCGTCGTGAGACAGGTTTGTTGCTATCTTCTAGAAGTGTTTGATGCCTGAGGGGAAAGACCCTTTAGTACGAGAGGAACAGGGGTTTGCAGCCTCTAGTTTACCAGTTGTCCGACAGGGCAATGCTGGGCAGCCACGCTGTAAAGGATAAATGCTGAAAGCATCTAAGCATGAAACCCACCTTAAGACGAGGCATCATAGAGCCCGGGTAAAAGACCCGTTTGATAGAGCTAGGGTGTACGTATGAAGCCTTCGGGCGACATATTCAGCCCGTAGCTACTAAAAGCTCGTTTTCTGACTCAATCGTTAAACGGATTGCATATCATAAATTCATAAATAGTGGTTATAATGATGGTTTGACGGTCAAAGCGGTGGGGAAACACCCGGTCTCATTCCGAACCCGGCAGTTAAGCCTACTTGCGTAATCTTTAGTACTATGGTGCGCGAGCCCATGGGAGCATTACCCCGTAAGGGGCTGGAACTTTTGGGCTAGGCGGAGAGCTTCGGTTGAGTTCTTCGGAACTCTTCCGCGGTAAACTTCGCTGCTTGAAACCCAAGAGTTCTCGGTACGCTGTCAAACCATCCTAACTTTATTTATGATAAAATTTTTAAATTGTTATTAAAAAATATTTTAATGAGTTGACTATCGGTCATAAAAAAGATTCATCTGATGTTTTAGCATCATATATCATGAATCTATAGAAGTTATAAATTAATGGATGATAACTCTTATTTATGGCGCTGTATTATCTAACGATATTTTGACATGTCATTTATACTTTTAATCTGCTAGTGTTTTTGTTCTTTGTTTGTATAGCTTGATTTTAATATACATTAAACGATCATCTTATCCATTTTTTATGTAAAAAATCTCATGGGATTTTTCTCCCTATAGGCCTATGGGAATTTTTTATAAAAAAGTTGCCACCCTATAAGCTAGGTATTTGTTGGATAAAGGCTGAGAGATTGTTACTATCGAAATTGTTCTAAAATGCTTGTGATGATGCCATGGCATTTCAATGGCTTTGGTTTTCCTCTTCTTCTACTTTCCTTCAAAAATGTTTTTATCCCAAAAATACCTTCCCAATATCTGATTGCATCCTTCCATTGTGTATTCAATACAATGGATGGAAGCGATAATATTCATTTATTAAGTTGATATCCATAGTTGCTTAATAGAAAATAATATATATTTGGAGAAAGAAAATTATTTATGGAAGAGGTGATTTGAATATGAAACCTATCATAATAGGTATAGTGTTATTAAGTATGCTATGTTTAATCATGCCAAACATAGGTACTTCTCAAATTTTATCAACGTCACGTTCTATGACAAAAAATACTAATGGTTTGATATCAATTGTTAATAAAGGACAAACTTTAGAAAATCTTGAGAATTTCAATGAAGTATCTGTTATTAATACCGATGATTTTGGTGTTTGGGTTCATACTAAATACAACGGACAAGATGATTCTCAAAAACTTGAAATTGATCTTGTAACCTTCAAATTGATGCTTGATGGCGGTGGCTGGAGATACTATCCGATGGATTTTGGTTTAGGTCAGTCAACTGCAGGTATTCAGTTTTCCAGAACTCAAATTTATGTTGAGGATGAGGTTGAACCTTATATTGATGTTATTCAAACACAGTTTTCTTTTGAAACGACATCTGATACAACTGAGAACTATGAGGTTTCTCTTGAAGTACGTTTTCCTTTTAGTTTGCTGGAAAAAAAAGCAAACCCCTATCCTTTGTTTGAAAATTCAGCGATTAATCTTATTAAAAACTTGCGAAACAATTTTTTGAATAATCTTTTTGAAAAAATACTAAAAAAGAATAATGAAAAAACTTGTGATTCTAAAGAGTTAAATCCGAAAGGCGAATCTTATTTCTGTGTAAGAATTGGTTTTGCTTCCCCTCAGGATGATAAAGGACCAAGTCGTGTTGAGACCCGTTTTTTCTTTGGTAGAAATAATATATGGGATCCAAAGGTATTTAGAATGAAAGTCACTCCATCTGACCTTAATAGTGAGTACAAGCTTTCTTATTTTAATAGTTATCTTACTGTTTCTGATACTGGTAACGAAGCTTTTTCTCGTGTTTTTTCTGTTGATTTTGAGCCAGCTGCTGAACTTCAAATCACCTACCTTCCAGGTAAAGCAAAAATTGGCTATAGTTTTGGCAGTAGTGCTGGTACTAATACAAAAATTTCGTTTTTTGCAGAAGGAGGTTCGTTATCAAATATCGTGCAGAGTTTTTTAATTGATCCCTTGCCATCTTATATGTCATTTGATTTAACAATTCTTGGCGAGCGTTCATTTAAGTATGAAAGTGATAGTCAATATTCTGTTACTTATATGATGGATTCCGTTGAGGAAGGCGAACTTGTACGAATTGAGCTAGAGAGTCTTCCTAAAACAGTAACCGCTGAGTGGGGTTTAAAAGTTTCTTTAGGTTCTTTAACTGTTTCGGGTCTTATTAATCTAGATATGAGTAGTGATCTGGGTCGTGCTTCTGTTTCTTTGTACGGGAGTGATATTCCTTTTATGGAAATTATTAATTTTCCTCAGAAGTTAAATATTTCTGCTTTTTTTGATGTAACTAATCTTAAAGGTCATATACAAGCAAATAAGTTTTCAAGTGGTACTACAACTATTGATGTACCTATTAGGTGGGATAAATGGGAGATTACAGGTTCTTTGTATATTAATAATGGTTTTGGTTATGCTTCTTTTGATTTGCCTGATCTTTCAAGTAATTATGTCTCTGTGGGTCTTGATACTAATGGGAATTCTTTGTTTGGTCTCGCTTTATCTGTTGTTGATACAAGTCTTTCAAAAGAGATGTTATCTGTTGGCGTTGGTGCAGTAGCAACTGATGATTTCTATGTTTCCTTTGATTATGTTGGTTCAGAAATTCAAAACTTTTACTTTTCAGGGAAAATTACTGAGGTTAACAATTTGGAAGTTTCTGTTGATTATTCTGGTATAAATCTTTATCTTACTAGCAGTTGGGCTATTGGCCAAGGTGGTTCATTTGAGTTGGGGGTTAATAAAGACCTTATAATAGATCTATCGAATCTTGAGCTTGGTAACACAAAAATCAATGGTGCTATTGGTTTATATGAAGGCGGTAACATTAGATTTGAATGGGATCGTGGCCAGATTGGTCATTTCCAAATAACAACTGAAGGAATAAGCTTTAACCCAGAGGTTGAGCTTTCGTTATATGATGCGAATTCAAACAAGATTTTCTTGGCTGGAAACCTTGTTTTAAATCCACGAGGCATTGTAAAGTTTGACTGGGAATGGGGTCAAACAGGGCATTTCACAGTTTTTACGAATAACTTCCTCGAGGAATTGTTTATCAATGTAGGCTACAACTTTAGTTTAGCAGATAATGAGTACCAGTATGGTTTCAAGGTAACAGCAACTGATGTAAATCTTATTAGGACTATTCAGTGGGATACACAAGATGGTCATATGCCTCGTTTTTGGGTTCTTGGTGACAATCCGTTGCCAGGTGATTGGGATGTATGGCTTTTATGGAATTATAAATGGTATGAGGTGAAATAAAAATGAAAAAGATATTTTCTTATAAAATTCTTGCAGTGATGGCATTTACTATTTGTTTAGTATCTTCCGCATCCCAAGCTGTTTTTATGTCTAACTCAAATAAAAATCGTAAAAGTGATAATGAAACGAAGTTTTTAGCAGCTAGTTCTGGTTTTATATGGGAAGATGACTTTTTAGATGAAGGACGAATTGATACAACAATATCATACAACTATGTGCTTGATAAAACAGAGGGTATAGTCAAAATGAAAGATACCTATGAGGCTTGGTACAACCCTTCTTGGACGCGTATGAAACTAATCGATGTTTACAATAGTGGCAGTCAAACGTTTCAGGATTACGTCCTTGATCTAGTTGTTTATTATGATTCTGATATGCAAAATGATTTTGATGACCTAAGATTCACAGATTCACAGGGTAATGATTTGTATTATTGGATTGGTGAAAAAACAAATGGTGAGCAGGCAAACATTTTAGCACGCGTCCCGCAGGTTCCGCCAGGACATACAGATGTTCATATGTTTTATGGCGATTCAACAGCTCAGGATCAAAGCAATTTTGATATGATTTTTACGTGGGATGATAGAACAAATCCTGATATTATGATATCTTATAAAAATTATCTTGAAGGCGCTTGGGATCCTGATGTCGCTTATGGTGGCGAGAGATTCCTTGTTGCCTGGGAGGAACGACTTGGGCCAGAGGATTTACCAAATGATATGCATAGAACATTAATGTGTGTTATTCATGGGCGTACATATAATTCAGAAGGCGATGATCCACAGCCTAGCGGGGATTCAGATATTGATATTTCAGATCCTGCTGATACAGCATGTCATAAGGAAAATCCATCTATTGCTTATGGTGATGGTGTGTTTTTTGTTGCTTGGGAGTATAATCCAGCTCTTCCTCTTCAACCTGCAACTAGATACCAAATAGATATTGGTGCTGCTCTTGTTACTGCTAGTGGTATTGTTGCTTCAAGATTTCATATTTGTGAAGCTACTGGCATACAAGCTGATCCATGTGTAGCATATGATAGTCAAAGTCATAGATTCTTTGTAGTATGGGAGGATGCACGAGATAGCACAAATAACTATGATGTGTACGGGCGGATTTATGATGATAATGGACAACCTGTTGGCCAAGATTTCCAGGTAGCATCTGGGGCAAATTGTCAGGATGAACCATGGGTATGTTCAGATAATGACGGTACTTTTCTGATTGTATATGAGGATGGTTCTGATCCAGAAACCGGTCCATTTGGATTAAAAGCACAGCGTTATGACTCAAGCGGAAACAAGGTTGGTTCTACAATTACCATTGCGAGTGGATCTATCTCTCAGGATCATATTTTTCCCTCTGTAGAATACTGTAGTCAGACAGAAAGATATTTTGTGGTTTGGAATGATGCTGATCTTTCAAGTGATCAATGGCGTGGTAATATATGGGGAAAAATACTTGATAAATATGGTAATACTGTTTTTGACAATTTCTTAGTTCAATCTGGTACCAATTATATTAGAACCGATGTAGTACCTTACCTTGATACAATGTTTTTTGTAAGTTATGATGGGATCAGTGATCTATGGGGGAAATTAATAAGTTCTGATGGTGTGGTTCAGACAGAAGAACATATGCTTTCTGATGGCTCTTCACTTAGTGTTGATTGGAATAATCTAGCGGTTGGAAATGGTAAGATTATGGCTGTATGGGAAGATTAACGAGATCAGGCAAGTGAGTATGCTGATACTTTTGGTAGTGTCTGGCAGATTTATCGGGCAACGGGCTCTTCCCAGGTTTCTTATAATACTGGTGATGAAAAGCAAATTGTTACTACTGCTGTCATTACTTCAAAGGTTATTTCCCCAGGAAGCTTAGAAGCATGGGAGGAATTTGATGCAGTATATTCAACCCCAATTGGCACAATCCGTTTTGATATTTTAAATGAAGAGGCCACTCAGATTATAATGAGCAATGTGAATCCTGGAAAGGATATATCTAGTATACAGGTTGATGCAATTAGGTTAAAAGCAACGTTTGAAAGATCAATTCCTAAAGATACACCCATACTTGACAAGTGGAGTGTAAGTTATGTTGGTGGAGACTATGATCCGCCATGGACTGAGTATGAGTTAACTCCTTCAACTCCTGATGGGGAAAACGGCTGGTATACTGTAACGGTAGAGGTTACTTTGTATCCGCATGATGATATATCGCCTCCCGAGGAAATTATTACCTATTATAAAATAAATGGTGATACACAGAAAATTTATAGCGTTAACAACAAACCTCAGATTTCATCAGAAAGACGAAGCAATGAAGTGGAGTTTTGGTCTGTAGATGCCGCAGGAAATAATGAAACACCTCACAACAATATCAAAAATATAATGATTGATAGAACAAAACCTACTGTTACTATCACAAGTCCTTCATGGGGTACTGTAAAGGCAGGTGATGTTAAGGTTAGCGGTACTATATATGAATCACTTGAGGGTTCAGGTATAAATACGGTTGAAGTGTATTTTAATGGTGGAATAATACCTAATTCTGAGGTTCAGCTTTCTGCAAATAAGGATTATTTTGAATGGCATTTCACAGCGGAGAGTAGTGGTACATCTTGGAAAGATATTCTTGAAGACATATGGGCGTTATCCGCACCTTTGGCATTTCAATATGATATTGAGGTAAGGGCCTACGATGATGCAGGAAACATGGGGAATTCGTATGTCACTGTATCTTGTCCTCATCCTCATGGCTTTGCCTCTTTCCTTATGCAGTATGAATGGCTCTGGAATATTATCGAATGGTTTTTCGATATGATTTCACCATTTATTACATCTTGAATGCCAATGGATCCTCTATACTTTCTTCATCGATACGGTGGATGAATAGAGTCACTCTATAATGGTTTATTAATTCTATTTCCACAGTACGTATAACATTGATGTTAAATCAGATATATGAAGGATACTCGTCGCTATTTGTTACAAAGTATTAAATAATTATAGATTTATTTATTCAGCTTATGAGAGGATGTTCACTTTCTCACAATAAAGGTGCAGTTATTCCAAAACTTATTTGGAGCATTATCATAATGTTCCTTCTATGTTCTCCATTTATTGTTTCTGGCGGGGTATTCGAACAAAGCAACCCAAAAGCTGGTTTTGTCCTTATATCTGATGATGTCTGGTATGATGGTTCTTTCTTTGGACATTGGGTAAATGATACCGCGCAAGGATATTTTTTTGGGGATATTACCTCAGGGCGGTCGAATTATCAGGGAAGATTCCAAGGAAATATTTTTACTAATGCCAATGAGTACAAAGGATCACTCCAGGGGTTCTTTTACAAGGATGTGATTTTAGGTTCGATCGATGATGGATCAGGCGCAGTCCGAAGGTTCTTTGGAACACTTCAATCCAATGAAACAGATTTCACTGTCCATATTCAATCACATCAGGTCGGATCAGTTTCTTGCAAAGGAACCTATAATTTATCGTTCTTACCACCTTTGACAGGGAAGTATGCTGTTGGAATCGCAACCCTTCATCTAGTGGACTCTTCTCGCGAGGAATGGTTTTCAGACGATCCAACAGATGTCCGTGAGCTGATTGCAAGAATTTGGTATCCAACAACAAACGCAGATCCACAGCATCGTGTGGATTACATGGATGAGGCAACCTTCCAATGGCTTAAGGAACAGTCACCTATCCCTCTGGTAAGTATACCTAGTTATGCATATATATTTGTTCGTCCACATTGTTACGAACAAGCAGATATTGCTAGAGAAGCCGCACCGTTTCCTGTGCTTTTCTTTTCCCACGGTTATGATGGTGTAGATACAATTTATACTTCTTTTATAGAAGATGTTGTCAGTGATGGATATATTGTTGTATCGATTAATCATCCCTATGTAGCAGGAATAACTGTTTTTCCAGATGGAAAAATCATTGAAATAGCCCCGGTTCCAAATGACAATGTTCAAGAGTTTTTCTCTAAATCCATTCGAACAGTCATCGATGATGTGTATTTTGTGCTCGATGAGATTACAAATATCAATGAATTCGATGAATATTTTTCTGGATGTTTTGATTTATCCAAAATAGGCATGTATGGCCATTCCTTTGGCGGGGCTGCAACAGCAGTTTGTTGTTATGAGGATGAACGCTTCAAGGCAGGTTTGACGCTTGATGGTGTTGTCTATACTGAATTACTCCCTAGCAATATTACCAAACCTTTTCTTATGATGCTAGCTGAAGGGAGGACGAATGATTCCAATACCCTTACATTGTATTCTAAGATTTCAACGGATGCCTACATGGTAAGTGTTCTCGGTTCAACACATTACGGTTATACTGATGTTGGAGTACTGTTGTCTCATCTTTTACCATATGTCCCATCAAATCTCTTAGGTTTTGGAACGATTGATGCAAAACGATTGGTAAACATCACGCGTGTAATTGAACAAGAGTTTTTTAATGTGTATCTTAAGGGTGAAGACGAGCAGATATTGTATGATACCTTTTCACTTTTTGATGATGTCATTGTTCATTCAAAATAATATGCCCATCTAAAAAGCTGTATTCCAAACTTGTTTGTGACAAAACATTCTATTGAAAAAAAGCTGCTCTTTTAGTGATTTTTAGGTATTAGAAATGGCCGATCACTTTTCGGTCGCTAATTTTATGCATCATCCACATATCTTCTGTAACTGAACCATATATTGATCCTGATTCCTTTTTTATAACAGGTTTAATCATTTTTTTTATAACCCTAGTCGTTTTATGATTGGTATACTTCAGAATTGCGTTATTTCTTAGTTCCCAATAATGGGTAAGCCATTCTCGTCCATCATAGAGTCTATTTGTTTCTCTTTCTGTTGTCATGAATCCTTCTGCTTCAAGCAAATAGAAAATCTGACGTTCATCAGGTTTCAAAATATTGTCAATGATTCTGGTTTCGTATCCAAAAACATCTAAAATAAATTCAGCAATTTTTTGTGCTTTTTGTTTATCTAATCCCAGTTTACGTTCCAAAGCCTCAGTCATTTCCCTTAAAGTGATAATGTTCATAGAATGACCCCTATAGCGCCCCCCCTCGCGTTTGTCCCATACATTATATATATTCTCTGTTTTAATAGTATTTATACTTTTTTATATGCATTTATAAATAAAAATATTATTAGGTCAATAAAATTAAAACAATGAAGGAAATAGACATCCAATGATTTACTATCATTCGAGAACCGGTGTAACAGGTTAAGCATCAATAAAAAATGTCATATCATTGCTATCATTGCCCCTTTTATTTAATATACTTATTGTTTAATTGACATTTTGGATAAACGATTTTTGATCCTTTAGATGAATTTTATTATTTCATACCAAAAAAAGACAAACATTTTTAGGTTCTTGCATGGAAACTGTATGGTTACAGGAAAAAGTTAAAGAAGGTAGGTTATTTTACCCCTTAGCACATAATATAGTTAAACTGCCCCGGTAGTGTAGCGGCCTATCATCCAAGCCTGTCGAGCTTGGGACTCGGATTCGAATTCCGACCGGGGCGCTGGTTTTCTCTAGATGTTTTATTGGTGTTAATGTTGCTGTTTGTGTGTTTATTGCACATTCTTGTACACTTGAGTTATCTGGAATGTGCATATGACCAAGTTTTATATGTTGACAATGAATAAAATTTTTATAGGATTTGTTGCATTTGCTCCTCAAGAAAGGGAGATACTTTTTTTATTCCTCCCTCAATGCTCCCTTTCTCCCCTTTTATATGAAATGGTGTTATTATTATAATATAACGAAATATATAATACATTAGTTTCTATGTATGTTTCATATATCATTTAACTCATTTTTGTGTGAAAGAGAGATAAAATCATTTAATATATTGAACGAATTTAAAAAATACGTACTAAAAAAGTAGAATATGTCCAAAAAACTTGCCTAACATTTTTTCAAGCAATAATAACATAATGAGTATTGGGGAGTCAAAAGAAGATAGAATCCTTATTCTCCTTTTTATCTTACTTTCCCTCCCTCGACTCCCCATTGCCCCCTTTCAACTAGTATATTAATATAATACGCTACTACTTCATATTATACTGTTAAAATTTACAATTGTAAAAAGATAGTGGATATTGAATTTCATCCTTTATTTTTCGAAACGTTTCATATGATTTCATTTCCAACTTTTCCTTCATTTCTGCGGTTGGATTTTGTCAGTGAGTATCACGGATATTTTCATTATTCACATGAAGTATCATCACGCCCTCTTTCTTTTCCAATAAAACACAAATATCAACCCAAAAAACAGAAGAATAATCTCGAAACCTGGTGTTTCCTCCTTTTGTTCGCCATAAGCCTTTAACTCGCCAGTATTAGTATAGGTGTAATCCCATTCGCCATCTCCATCATCATCAATGAGATACTCCATGTTTTTCATGCCTAGATCTGTTTCTATTTGGCTTGTTTCATTATGAAATTTATTATACGCTCCATCACCATCATTGTCGATAAAATAGCCAATAGTGCCAACATCCATCGTATTAATGTACATGGTAAAGGTCGATGGTTTGGATATCGTTTTATTATCTGAAGCAGTGACGGACATGGTGTATTTTCCAGCAGCAGTCCACGTATGATTTACGATAAAGGACGTGCCACTTTGCAAAAATTGACTTTCTGTGATGGATGATGTTTCGTCACCCCATATAATATGATATTTAATTGTATCATTCTCTTTGTCGATAGAACTGACACTAAAGCTGTATTCACCGTTTGTTGTGCCTTTTGATTCGCCACTGATTGAAGGTTCTGTAGGAGGATTATTTGGCTGTAAGATGAGTGCCACAGTTTGATTTGTTTGTATCGCCCCAAGTTCATCTTCCACTGCAAGAACAACAGTATATATTGCAGCAGCCGTATATGAATGATTTATGCTTATTCCAGAGCCATTTGTCCCATCCCCAAAGTACCATGTGCATGTGATATTATCTCCGTCAGGATCATAACTCAAGGAACCATCAAACAGAATAATATCATCGATATCTCCCTGATAGGGTTCACCTTTTGAGGCATCAGCAATTGGATAATTGTTCATGGGACCTGAAGAACCGCCACCTCCATTACTCGTAGTTTTGGTAGGAGTCCCAGAGATCGGATCGGATTTTTCTCCTTCATTTCCAGAACTGTCCACAGCATTTATCTGATATGTATATGATTGTCCATTGGTTAAACCACTATCTAGGTGTGATGTTTGATTAGTAGTATATACAACATCATTATCTCTGTAAATGTTGTAACTTTGTACTGCAACATTGTCGGTTGCCGGATTCCATGAAAGGTGTAATTTACCGTCTTTCATATTTATTACGGTTAATCCAGTGACCTTTGAAGGAGGTTGACTGTCAATATAGTATATTACCAATGTCTTAGTGACCATCGAAGACCATGTAAGATTATCATCTTGGACTTTGAATGATATCACATGGGTTCCTATTGAAAGCGAGGATGTATCAAAGGATGCATAGGAACTCAAAGGTCCATCGATACTTGATTCCCAATCATATGCAATGACAGTTCCATCTATATCAACACCATGGCCTAGAAAGGATACAGTTTCATCTACTTCAGCGGACATTGGTGCTATAGAATCGATATATGCGGTAGGTAGACGATTGAAAGAAGAGACTAACGGTAGAAAATCACCAGGTCCATATGGGATATTTGTATCACCTAGACCATCACCAGTTGTATCTGTACCCACATAGTAATACCAGAAATTCCCTCCAAGATATGGACCTTTAACAATATTCGTTCCCAAGGTTTTGTCAATATTCCAAATGTTACTTCCTTCATCAAAATAGTCTTTTGTATTACTGATGAAATTATTAAAGACAAGGTTGTTGTTGGAAGATGGTAGTAATAGGAGTATGCCATCGAGGTTGGTTGATACATTGTTGCCTGAAATTGTATTGTTGCTTGATCCAAATAAGAGGATGGCACCAAGGTTGTTTGATATGTTGTTATTGGTAATCATGTTATTGTTGGAATACCATAGGTATATTCCGTGGTAATCGTTTGATTCTAGGTTGTTACCGGTGATTATGTTGTTGTTGGAAGAATTAAGGAAGATGCCTGCAATCCCGTTGTTTGATGCATTGTTGCCGGTAATATGAATATCATTTGCATTGTAAATATATATACCATAATTACCATTTTGTATGGTAAAGCCATTGATAGTAACAGAATCAGCTGAAATATCAATAACGTCACCACTGTTACTCCCATCAAGAATAGTACTCTCTTTGTTCTCACCAATCAAATAAATTGGTTTGTTTATAATGAGATTCTCATAATATGTTCCATCGTATACAAAAATACTATCACCAGTGTCTGCAACATTGATTGCAGATTGTATCGTCGTGTAGTTGCCTGGCCCACTCCCACCAATATGATGAGTCGTGCCAGATGCTTTCACGGTAGATGTCTGAATGGCTGAATAAAACAGCACTGCTAGCATCAAAAGTATTAATATAGAAATTATTCTTTTGTTTATCTTCATATTGCATCCCTTAAATTGGTGACAAATGAACGATATATCTAATTGATATATTTTTCCTTAAATTCAGAAAGACACCACACTAACTTAGCATCATGTTATCCCATCTTCTTTTTCAACATACCTTTATCAGTCATCTATGATCTTTTTCTCCTTATGATTCAGATCATCGAACTTGTGAATCGGTTTAGAATCCAGACCTGGATAACTTGTTTTCTTGTGGTATTGTTACTTTACGATAAGAATAAATCGCAGATTTATTCCCTTCAAATACAGCAATATACTCATTGAGTCGTATTTCTAAAAATTGTAATAACATTTATGTCATATTTTCGGGCATTTTTCTCTTCGTTTTGATTCATTGAAAGAGTACCGTTTTGTTTGAATATGTTCATACTTAAAATGTGGATGAAGATTGATTATAAGAATTGTCTTTTTCATAGGATGAATGATGATTTGACGTGAATTTCAACCTGGGTGGGTATTTTGTGTTTATCACTAGATAAATTTTGGGTGTAAAATTATTATGTCGTTATCGTTTACTGGTTGTGGATCGTAAGTTACTGAATCAATAATCTTAACGTCAATTTCCGTAAATCCAAGAAGATATCGAAATATTAATTGGACCAATGTCTTAAACTCATTGGGGCTTTGTTCATGAATGTACGCAATCCATCCTGGATCTGAGGGTAATGAGATTGACGAATCGTTATCAAGGTACGTATAATTCCAAATATTTGGATAAGGCCATGCTATGCTAGTATTAAACCAAGGAATTATTGGCACATCTTCAATATATTGAGATTGGTTATCACTTATCATAAGGATATCTATTTGATCCCTGTCTTCCGTAAGATTCAATTTAAATTTCAAATATTCAATTGCATTTTCAGTACTTAATCGTCCTGTAGTATAATTCACTGGATTAGTTGGACTTGCATTGTAACTGCCAGGTACCCATACACAATCAGGATCTCCATCCACTGAAGTGATTAAGAGAACTACTTGCCGAATTTTTGGATCATAAAATTGCGATTCATATAAGAGATCTGCAGCTAATCGTATCCCACTGCACATCGGTTTTCTCCCACCAAAAACAGGGTTTTTTTGAGGATTTCGTAGATCTGTAGCAATTTTATCACAATTGTCTTCAGTAAGGATTGTTGGTTCCAATGTTGCTTCCGCACGGGGAATATTTGTATAACCATATTTTATAAAAGAAAATTCGGTGTTACCTGTTTGTGGAATTTCATCAGATATTCCTTTTCCTAACCCTTCTAATAACTGATTCCACTTTTGAGGTCTATCGTACATCCATTTTGAAACGTCATTAATTACAACAAATTGTGTTGGTAGTCCGTCTCCAATATGATCGACAAGAGCATATATCAGTAAGGTAGCGGGAGATCCAACGAATACATTACCTACACTCCAAAGCCCTGTTACATTATTATATACTCCGTGTCCAGATGGAGATTCGCTGCCTGAATATATAAGCCCTTCAGGTAATAAACAAAGTACAGTCACGTTGGCTGATCCATTTACATCTCCGCCATAGCTTGTTACATTAATCCAAATCTTCAATATATCGCCCTGTTCTGGTTGAGAGTCACTGACTTCAAGAGTCACCTCTGCATCGCTCTTAGGAACTAATCCAATATCTCCTCCCAAAAAAATCATCGAATTTGTCTCACGATCAACGACGGACATTGATACTTGTCTATATTTCCAAAGGTGAATTAGCTCATAATTAATTGGAAAAGACATTCTTTCCCCAATACTCCAATACCCATCGTGATTGTTATCTTGTACCCTATTACCTACGGGTTCATTGTATTTGTTCCCGGCTAACGTTATCATAAGTCTAGATTCCAAATCAATAGGGACGCCACCACTGTGTTCGATAATTAAATTCTTGTCCACTGCACTCCCAGTCAACAAGACGTTAGTCTCCTTCTCATACAAATCTACAGCTAAAACATTGTAATAGATTACGGCACATGAACTCACTGCAATCAGAAGGAGGAGAACATGCTCAATAACCTCAGAAGTTGCAATGATGGATCTTCTGTTCTTATTGGGTCCTCTTAGTTTTTTGGCTCTGTAGACTTTTTCTTTCATACTAATCATTTACCATACATATTATCCTTTCATTCTTGCAATATATCATATGTACGTTATTACTTCCTGTTCTTTGTTTTATTTAAACCATCGTTGATAGTTTATCAAAATGATATTTTCTAAAACATGAACTTAAAAACGAAAAAGGTGACGATAACGAGAATAAAACCAAATCGAACACCAGAGGACAAACGACCATCCATCATGAAACCGCCCAATAAACCCCCACCGATGCTTTGGACCAATAGAAACGAAAAGAAGGTGTATCCCAATAAATCATGATCAATATCGGCAATACGCATATTTCCAATGGCCTGACCCGCCATTTGATCCTGTAAGTCAAAAATGGCAGCAAAAATAGTTTTGTCAATTATGAGAATGACTGCAAGAAATACAAAGAAACTAATGAAAATAACAATACTATACATGGACATCTCTGTTCTTCGTTGCATTTCTACTCGTTTTGATTGATCAATTTCCTTTGCGGCTGCTTCGAATACCGCAGCAGTATTTCCGCCAATCTCTAATGCTTTATTGATGGTAATGACCATTCGTTTCACTGGATTAGTACCAACGCGTTTGGCGAAATTATTCAATGCATCTTGCACTGGAATCCCCCAGGAAAGCTGTGCAGACATGCGTCGTATCTCATTGGTCAAAAAGCCGCGATCTTCAAGAGATGCTGTGTGTATCGCATCAAAAACGGTCATTCCAGAGGCCGTTGCGCTACTTATTTCTCTTAGAAAATCTGGTAGGGAATTTTCAATGTCCTTTTTTCTTTTCATTTTGATATGACTGTAAAATCCGATTGGCCCAATAGCTGAAAGAATTCCATAGACCATGAAATCAATAGCATTCAAACCAATTGAGGCTGTTGGAATAATCTCGAGTAATCCAAGAGCTCCTAGAAGTAATAATGTGGCAGTCAAACATATTGAAACCACCAGTAAAACATACATGGCAATCTTCGATCCATAGACATACTGTAGATTATATTTATGAGGTTTCAACAGTTGCCTCATACGGTTTCACCCATCCCTGATTTCATCATCACATAAAATCCAGCATAAGCCATAGGAAGAATGAGAAAAGCAAGAATAAAAAGAAAGTCAAAAGAAATCCCACCACTGGTCATTCCCATAACTGATATAATAATCACAAGAAACAAGGGAAACGCAATAACGGTTACCACAAAAGATTCTGCCATTATAGCTAATGACTCAAGATTTCGTTTTCGCTCGAGAAGATCTTCCTCCATATATCTATCCACACAGCGATTGAAATATGGTCCCAGCTCGCTACCTGATTGAATGACACTGAGAATCCCTTGCAAGAACTGTTTAAATTTTTCCGATGGCGAGATTTGAATTGCATGTTGAATTGCACTAATGGTGTCTACACCCATCATAGAAATTTCAGTGGTAATTTTTTTTGCCTCTTTATGTATCTCGCCATATAGCTCTACTGTCGATAACGTTTCAAAAATCTCCGCAGGGGAAATGCCTGCAACTGACATCGTGTTAATGAAATTTGTAGCATATGGCAAAAATCTATCAATGTTTTTTCCCCGAGATTTTGCTTTGGATGAAGGCAATGAAAGGTAATACAAGCCAATTCCCAAAGGGGCGATAGATGAGACTGCAAGAATCAACATTGAAGTAATCGGATGGGGAAGAATCAAAAATAACAGAATCATGCAAGAAAATATGACTACAAATCCAACTATAATATTCATTAAAATCATAGAGTAGTATTCAGAATATACCATAGAAATATCTGCTTTTTCTAGTAGTCTATTTTTGCTGGTCTCGCTGACATTGAATCGTTCAAACGATTGAGCAAAGAGTCGCCGACAAAACCGACTATATCGTGTCGATTTCATGTTTCAAGTTCCACCTGTGCCTGTTTTAATAATTGTTCAGGATGTGATTCATATTCAGCAACGATTTTTCCAACTTCGAGGTAATCGCGTTTATTTGTTTGAATCATCCATTGGAGAATTAGTTTTCTGTTCTCTAGTTCCTCTTCAAGTCTCTCTTCTGTCCAATCATTTTGTAGACGGATGGCATTTAAAATTTTACTTCCACCACTTTCTTCAAATCGGTCATCGGTTTTTGATATCCAATGAAACGGTTCCATAAAAATCAACTGATTGGTGTCTGGGTCTAATTTAATGACTTCAGTCACGCTTGTCATCCGACGTACGGTTTTCTTTCCGATCTCAACAGCATTTTGGAAAATAATGATATCTAATGATGTCAACAGAGCTCGTGGGAGGGAAATAGGTGGATTTTCCAGCCGCTGAATTAAAGTATGAATGGAGCTTGCATGAACTGTAGAATAGGAAGTATGTCCCGTAGCCATTGCCTGAAAAAGACTGTATGCCTCTTTTCCACGAACCTCACCGACAATGATAACTTTTGGACGTTGTCGAAGAGCAGCCCGAATAAGGTCAAACATGTCGATATCTTTTCCTGTCTTATTCTGATCCGATGAGGAAAAACCTTGGCGAGTATTTCCAGCAATCCAGTTTTTATGAGGTAGGCTGACCTCTCGAGTGTCCTCAATTGAAATAATTTTATGAGCTGAAGGGATAAATAAAGACAATGCATTTAATGCAGTAGTTTTACCACTTGCCGTTCCACCACAAAATAATATGGAAGCTGAATTCTCAATGGCTAACCAGAAATACGCAGCCATATCGATCGATAACGAATGACCATTGATCAGATCTATCGGTGTTAAGGGGTTTTCTCGAAACCGACGAATCGTGAACGTTGATCCTACAGTCACCGTTTTTGCAAGTGTTGATTGTAGACGAGAACCATCTGGAAGTTTGCCATCAACAATGGGTGAAAAAATAGAAATTTGTTTACCACATATTTGTGCAAGACGCACAACAAAAGAATCCAGTTCTTCGGTATTTTCGAAGTGGATATTGGTCGTTATCTCTTCATATTTTTTATGATATAGAAACACTGGAACATCAGGGCCATCGCAAGAAATATCCTCAATGCCTTCATCTATCATCGCAATATCGATGACTCCGTATCCAAGAAACTCTCGGAACAAATGGTAAAAAATCTTATCTTTTGACAGCTGAGCTGCTCGTTTCTCTTCTTCGCTTGCCTCTTTCCTTTTACTAGGAATTAGTTTTCTAGTGAATTTAGACCTAATCTTATCATCATTTTTAGCATTTTGTTTTTTAATTTCCTCTGTCTTCTTTGAGAAATGGAAAGAATCCTTGAATGATTTTTTTTCGTTGATCGTTTCGTTCTGTGGATAGAAATTAATGTCGTTATCTATAATAATGCTCTCAAGAGTTTCCTCAAGATATTTTTTTTTCTCATCACTTTCTTTTCCTGTCACATTAATATCTGCAAGCATTTTGAATAAAAAAGTCAATTCTTTTTTGATACCTTTTTCATGGTCTGTCAAACAAGGTTCTAATACTTGATAAAGGAAATTACCTGTCTCATTATTCTGAATGATCCGTCGAATGCCCATTCCTTTCCAACCAAAACCCTTTTTTTCCTCGATGATTTTATGAGTTTGGCTAAACAAATCTAGAAGGTTGGATAATTTCTTTGCCGATTCTCTCTTTTTTTTCAGTATGGCCTTGGCAAAAAGTCCAGTTCCTTGTTTTTCAATGTCAGGAATAACTTGAACCTCCTCTGGTTCTTGCATAATCTGCGAAGTCTGTGTTTTATTACGTTGCATTTGTGCTTGTTTGAGCAATTCCATCTTTCATCACTTTATATGATATTTATTCATTATTTTTTCATAAAGGACAAAACCATCCGAGGATGCAAATTCTGCAATTACTTCTTCGGGAAGTTTTCCAAGTAATTCATCAGTTATTGTAAGAAGTGTCCGTACTTCATCATCCAAGGGTGGTCCTTGTTGATTAAAAGGTACATGTTCGACGTCAATAGATTTGTTTTCATTGTTTTCTTTCAATTTTTCGGCAAAAGACCTATTCTTTGTGTCGTTTTCTTTTAAGAACGACCTTGATTTTTTTTCCGGAAATAGTTGCTTTTCCTTAATCGTTTTTTCATGGTTGAACATATAATCTTTGTCTGATACAAACCTTTTCCGTATCGGAATTGGCACTGTATCTTTTGTTGTCACACTTGTTTTTGGTGTCTCTTCAATAAATTCTGTCTTTTCAGATGTTTTTTCATCTTCGCAAATCTTCTGTTCTTGTCTTATTGCATCCTTATAATCAAAACGTTCTTTATTGAAATTCACTCTTATTTTGGGAATAGAATGCGGTTTTTTTGATATCTGATGAGATTTTCCTTCGATATGTGTTGGAGGATGAACAGCATCAAAAGAGTCCGCATTCTTTGGATTTGCTGACAACTCTCTTTTGATTTCAGGGCAACTGAATGTTTCATTATTTATCTGATCTGGGTTTCGTATACATTCTTGGTGTTGCACTTTTTCAACTTTGGTAGTTTCCGGAGATGCTTTTTGATCATTGATTACTTTATCTATCGGGTTCTGTTTCCTAAAAAATAATGCGTCAATTTGCCTTTCAGCATTTTCCACAGCATCCTCTATCGGAGGACAATATCCCGTATTCTCCTTATTTGAAAGAATCTGGTAATCCATTGGAGGATCAATCGCAAATGGTTTTTCATCGATATCTTGAAAAAAAGGTTTTTTCTCATTATTTTTCTTCTTGTTATCATTAAATATATCCATTATCCATCTTCTCCTCAACCTATGCTTATGGCATATTTAGAAGATGTTACTTAGCATCCCACTCATCCCATAAACGTATTATGTAAGCAGCCATGATTTTAATAAACATTTCTATTTATTTTTGCCATGTTCCATTATCTTAATAACCTGTTTTTTATTTCTCTCTCTTTAAATGAATGAGTATCTAACATTGTTAAACGTATTGAGATTTCTTGTTGGAGTTCTTATTCTATCCTTTGCTTCATATACTGACATTAAAACCCGCAAAGCACCAAACTTCCTTTGGATTATCATGGGAGGTATTGGTGTATGTTTTCTTATTATCCAATATTTTCTTATGGATTTTTCAAGTCTGATTATGTATCTTGTCTTTATACCAATAGTGATAGTCATAATGTACCTTTTATTTCAACTTCGATTGATCTTCGGTGGAGCCGATGCAAAAGCGCTTATGGCTCTGGCTATCCTTGTCCCCTTTATTCCAACAATATATCAATTTCCTTTAACAAGCACATTTATGCCATACTCTTGGGTGATATTTTCAAATTCCGTTGTACTTTTCATTCTTCTACCGCTTTCACTTTTGATTTATAATCTAATAAGAGGCAATTTGGTTTTTCCACACTGTTTTCTTGGATACAAAATGCCAGTGAATGAGGCGATACATCATTTTGTCTGGCCGCTTGAAAAAATTGAAAACCATCAAAGAAGATTAGTGTATAAACCATCGGGTATTAATGAAGATGAGGTTTATAGTGCATTTGAAAAAGAAGGCATAAAAGACATTTGGGTTACCCCTAAAGTACCATTTATGATACCGCTAACCGCAGGTTTCATTACTGCTTTTCTTTTCGGGGACATCCTGTTTATTATTATGGGAGGGATTCTTCATTGATGAACCTAGAAATACTTATTCTCAACAATAACTAAACAAACGTATTCTAAAAAATAATCAATTTTATCGTTGTAATCTACATAAAGTATACATTCTTTATTTCGTCTGTTACGTTTTTCCAAATAAATAACGCATGAGTGAATCCTTCTAGAAAAGTACACGGAAAGGATATGAACATAAGTTTTTCAATACGAATACATAGTGAAATCTGATTTTTCATTCGCATACCAAGTTACTGTCGTGTTGACAAAAAACAAATACTAGTTATTGATTAAACTCAGCCGCATCATGACAAAAAGAGATTATTATGAGATTCTTGGAGTGAACAAAGAATCTGATAAAAAAGAAATTAAAGGAGCTTATAGAAAGCTTGCTTTGAAGTATCATCCAGATAAAAATCCTAGCAAGGATGCAGCTGAAAAATTCAAAGAAATTTCAGAAGCATACGCCGTATTATCAGATGATGAAAAACGACAGATGTACGATCAATATGGTCATGCTGGAATCGATCAGCAGTTCAGTAAAGAGGATATTTTCAGGGGTGCAAATTTTAGCGATATCTTTCGCGGAATGGGATTTGATTTTGAAGATATTTTTAGCCAATTTTTTGGAGGAGGTGGTTTTTCAAGAAGAGATCGACGATATCGTGGTGCCGATCTTCGATATGACATAGAAATTCCTCTAGAGGACGCATTTCATGGGGTAAAAAAAGAAATAGAATTTCCAAGAACACAAACCTGTGATACCTGCAATGGGAGTGGAGCAAAACCTGGGACACAACCAAAAACATGCTCTGTCTGTCAGGGGACTGGACAAATGAAGCAATCTCGAAGAACTGCTTTTGGAGTCATTACCCAGGTTGGGACCTGCAGTAAATGTTATGGACAAGGTCGGTTTATTGAACATAAATGCCCAAGGTGCGGTGGGTCAGGTCTCATACAGATTAGAAAGACTATTGAAGTCTCTATTCCAGCAGGCATTGATAATGGATCTCAATTACGATTGCAAGGCGAAGGTGAATCAGGCCCTGGAGGAACCGGAGATCTGTATATTGTTACCCATATAACTCCCCATAGTCGTTTTCATCGGCGTGATTCTGATTTATACATGATTAAAGATATTACCTTTCCTGAAGCTGCGTTAGGAACAAACATCGATATAGAAACACTCAGTGGTGAAATCGATACATTGAAAATCCCTGAAGGAACACAATATGGCGATATTTTTAAATTGAAGAAAAAAGGGATGCCCTCCATCCGAGGCCATGGATATGGTGATCTATTTGTGGAAATACATGTCAAAACGCCTCAAAAATTAAGTAGATATGCAAAAAAACTCTTGGAAGAATTGCGAAAAGAACGATTATAGTCTTTCGTTCATGTTTGATTCTTTATAGAATAAGCCTCTTTTTTATCCTCATTTGTCGGATAATTATTTATATTTTACATATTATAATGTTGTATGATATAAGGTATCTGTATGAACTTAAATAAAATCCTATCAATTTACATACTATTTCTTACTATGATCGTATCCTCTCTTAATGGTGTATCAACACAACCGGATAATAGCTCTACTCTTTCACTTGATTCGATTACTCAGACCTATTTCTTTTCACCACCGACGATCAATAATCAATACGAAAACAACTCTGTCATCCAGAGGATAACCATTGATGATTTGCCGGTTTCTCATGAGACAAATCAGCCATGTTTACCACTAAAACCTCTGCGAATTCTGCTGCCAAATGGCTTCACTGTTGGCAATATTTCCGTTGACATCCTTCAACCCCCTATTGTCCTTTCTTCCATTTATCTTGAGAAGGGGTCAAATCTCATACGATTACTAAAAATATCCGATGCTGTCAATAGTCCGGAAAACACCAACATTCATTCACAAGATCTTGTTTCATTCAATGGCATATATACAGCAAAGGGATACTCAATACTGTTCCTTAATCTTCATCCTGTCGTATATGACGAACAATTGAAGCAACTCTCTTATTACCCATGCCTAACGGTTCATATAAAAACAGCTGAGTCATCAATATCGCAGACCATCAGAGGATTACAATCCGACAAAAATCAAGTGAGTTCCATAGTTGATAACCCCTTAATGATACAGACATATGAATCAGCAAATCCAACTTCAAATCCACTGCAATCGGCAACCTATCTTATCATTACGAATGAACAACTTACAAATTCAGATGCAGAAGACGGTTTTCAATTGTTAAAACAATCAAAAATTGATAAAGGAATGTCGGTCCGTATTGTGACCGTTGAGGAAATCGTCAATAATGTGTCCTTTTCAGTCAACGGCACATGGGGCGATAACAATCCGATCAACCCTTTCTATCAGACACCAATTACAGAACACTATGAATGCTTTGATGACACGTCAGCCCGCATTAGAAACTTCATTCGCTATGCATATATGGCACTTGGCACGGAATATGTACTTCTGGGCGGAGATGCCGATATCACTAATGAATCCCAGAATGTCATTCCTGCCAGAGGACTCTTTGCAAATGAAAGCGGTCTTCCGTTGATTTCATCTGGTTTTGCACTCGGTGAAGAGGAGGATGATATCCCTTCGGATGTCTATTATGCATGTCTGGATGGAACTTTTAATTATGATATGGATGAGCACTTTGGAGAATCAAAAGATAGAAATAATATTGCATATCTTGATGAAGCAGATTTACTTTCCGAGGTTTCCGTTGGACGGGCTTGTGTAGATTCTGATATTGAGGTTGGGCTTTTTGTTGAAAAAACACTTCGTTATGAGCAAGCTGTCGACTCACCTTATTTGAAAAAAGTCCTTTTTATAGGAGAATATCTTGGTTTTCCAGGCATCTCTGCCTATGGGGGAAACTACAAGGATCTCGTGAAGCCATATGTTCCAGCATCATATCATCTTGAAACGCTTTATGATCGGGATTTGCCTATGCAATGGACGAAATATGATCTCATTGATATTATCAACAATGCGACACCGCATCTGATAAATCATGATGGACATTCCTATTATGGATATAATATTAGATTGCATAACGAAGATGTTAATAGTTTGACAAATACTGATTCCTTTTTTTTGTATTCTCATGGGTGTATGGCTGGAGGATTTGACAATCCATCTGGGTTTGATTGCATCGCTGAACGATTTACTGTTGAAACACCATCGGGTGCTTTCGCAGCGATTATGAACGCCCGTTATGGTTTAGGCAGTGAAAATAATCTTGATTCACCATCCTTAGCATTGGATATCTCATTTTTCAAAGCGCTCTTCAATGAGAGCATCCGAAACATCGGTCCAGCAAATCATTATTCGAAAGAGGATCATATTTGGCATATCGATGACAATGGCATCAGATGGGTCTATTATGAAACAAACCTGTTTGGTGATCCTGAACTTTCGATTCACGATGCATCATTCACCCCTGTTGACATCTCTATGGATATTACACGACCAGAGTCACCGGGAGGTATATATCTAAGAAATATTCAACTTATGACGTTTCCCTTTCTAAAATACTCTCATATCATTGGTCCTTGTCTTGTACGGGCTGATGCGTTCTCTAACCCTGAAGGGTATGTCTACTCTGTGGAATTTCTTGTCGATAACGCATCATACGCTACTGATACAACCTCTCCGTATGAATGGCAGATGGATATACCCCTCAAAGGAATACATACGCTTACGGTGATTGCTCATGGGCGCTATGGAGAAACAAACGCCTCGTCACTGCAATTCAAAGCGTGGATTTTTAAAAAATAACTGAAAGAACTACAAATTTTTAAATACCTCAATTTTACTTAACGAAAGTGACGTCTATGAATAAACTGCAATCTATTCTTCTGGTTAGTTGTTTCATGTTTGCTTGTCTGATAGCCGGATGTATTGACGAAAACAATAACGATACAACCATTCTGTACGTTGACAGTCTTGGTACGAAACAGTATAATAGTATTCAGCAAGCAATAGATGATGCGCTAGAGAACAATACGATCTATGTGTATGAGGGAACCTATTACGAGCAACTTGTAATCAATAAGTCAGTCGTGTTACAAGGGGAAAACAAAGAGAATACGATTATCGATGGCAATCATAGAGGTAATGTCATCGTAATCGCTGAAGGCGGTCGTGTAAACATTAGTGGTTTTACCATCCGTAATTCTGGTGTCAATATCTATTCTGACAATAGAAATGATGCCGGTATCGAAATCAACTCAGGGTATAATATCATTATGAATAACATTATTTTTAACAACAGCATAGGTATCTATTGTATTGAGGGAGACAATAATACATTTAGACAGAACATCTATGATAAAAATTCACTGTATGGTATGTATCTTTATGTCTCGTCGGATTATGCTTTGACTACTGACAATTTGTTCAGAAATAATTACTGTGCCCTTCGAATAAAAGGATCCCATTATAACAATGTAACAAGAAATATTTTTTTAAATAATACTGAAGGATTGTATTTTTGTTGCAGCGCACGATTAAACACGGTATATCATAATACATTCATCAATAATACTTTATGGAATGCAAAGGACGACGTGGGCAATAATTGGGATAATGGGTACCCGATTGGTGGCAATTATTGGTCGGATTTTGATGAACCTAGTGAAGGTGCATATGATACTAATAGTGATGGTTTTGTTGATGCTGCATACAATATTACTGCCCCTATCTTTGTAGATCATTATCCGCTCATGGAGCCGGTTGTTATACCTTAATGTAGTTTCACTTTTTATTACATAATTTGACCTGTTTTTCTATCAAGTGGTACATTTAAGTAGGAGAAATTCTATTTCCTAGGTTCTGGATCATATATTTGTAGTTTCATACAGCGGGGTAGGGTAGCCAGGAGATCCCGACGGGCCCATAACCCGTAGACCAGTGGTTCGAATCCACCCCCCGCTATTTGTCCTATTTTTGTTAATATTTATTTATGAACTGGAAATGGTTTATGACATTGAAATGCAACAAAGGAAGCGGTATTGGGAAATTGATTTAATCAGAGGAATTGCCGTTATCTTAATGATCATCTATCATATTGTTTACGACATCAATTTTTTAGGCATTGTCGATGTGCCAATTCAAACGTTGCCATTTCTTATATTTCTCTATCCTATTGGAACACTGTTCTTGTTACTCGTTGGAATCTCCCTTACATTACGTTTCTCGCAGAGATCTATACAATTTGAATCTCAAAATATGTTCTTTATTTTTTTAAAACAAGGCATGATTATTTTTTCTTTAGGTATGTTGATCACAGTGATCACGTTTGTCTATCCTCATAATGGATTTGTCGTATTCGGTGTCCTCCATTGTATAGGAATATCAATGATCTTAGGATATTTTTTCATTTCTCGCCCAATTCTTTCCCTTCTCGTTGGATTTTTTTTCATTGCTACAGGAATACTTGTCGATGGCATTCAAGTACCCTTCTTATGGTTGGTATGGCTTGGTATTCAACCTCTAGGATTTTACACCCTTGATTATTTCCCATTGGTTCCATGGTTTGGAATTGTTCTCATTGGTATATTTCTCGGTTCCTACTTCTACCCTAGCGGAACACGAAGGTTCAACATACAAGAGACTGTTTCACATCCATTTTTAAAAATCTTAATGTTCTTAGGAAGAGAATCATTACCTATTTATCTAATCCATCAGCCACTTATCTTTGGATTATTATATGTATTTTTTATTCGATAATCTAATTAGTACTTGAGTTGCAATGTTGGAACAGCAACACCAGATCCCTTTTGAATTTCCCCAACAACCTTTGCCTTAACTGATGAATATTTTTGAAGAATACTTAACGTATTATCGACATCGTTTTTATCTACTATGACACAAAATCCCATCCCCATGTTGAATGTTTTATACATCTCATGGGTGTCAATATTTCCTTCTTTTTGTATAAAGGTGAATATGGGTTGAGGCTTTATAGGATCTGAAATAACAAATTGAATAGTGGATTTTAATCTGGGTAAATTCCTTAATCCGCTTCCAGTAATATGTGCCAATCCATGGACTGGTATCTCTCGAAGCAATGCGACAATTTCTTTAACGTAAATCTGAGTAGGTGTCAGCAAAACTTTCCCTATGCTTTTGTGAGCATACCCCTTTCCAGGAAATTCGTCGTGGTAAGAATATGATGACTGGTCCATGACTTTGCGAACTAGTGAAAATCCATTTGAATGAATCCCTGTGCTCTCAAGACCAATCATGATGTCTCCAGGTTCAATTGAGTCACCAAGGACAATCTTATCCTTTTTTGCATACCCAAGGCATGTTCCTGCAAGATCAAATCCATTGACAATTTCGGGAAGCGATGCTGTTTCCCCTCCGATGATAGAAACATTTGAAAGCGCCGCACCTTTTTCTAAACCTTTGCCGATCTGTTTTGTAATCGATGGATCCGGATCGTTTATGGCTAAATAATCAACAAATGCTAGCGGTTCAGCACCAACACAAATGGCATCATTCACATTCATTGCAATACAATCAATTCCAACAGTATCCCACTTTTGTAATTCGTTTGCAATAATAACTTTGCTTCCAACTCCATCTGTACAGAGTACCAAAACAAAGTCGTTGAATTCAATCATTCCTGCATAATGACCGCCAAGGGGTTTTCCAATTCCCAATCGTTTTGTTTTCAATTCGCCGAGTAATTCTTTGATTGCATGTTCTTCTTTATCAATGTCTACTCCAGTTTCAGCATATGTCATTTTTTTCAAAACAACCACCCATTTATTCTTTCTGAACAGATATATTATATTTCCCGTGATAAAGTTTTTCACATCATATCAATACTGTTTTCTGAAATAATGTAACTTATTTGGCCAGCAAGCTGTTTTGAGATGATACTAATAAAGTTTTATAATAAAGAGATGTATTGAATAGGTAAAAAAATTAGATTCTTTGTTTAAAAGGTTGGTCGGTGATGATAAAAACTCTACAAGATTTTGGTGAACGAAAATTGATTGATCAAATTGATATGATTTTATCCAAAAATAAACGTATATCTGGGATAGGAGATGATTGTGCTTTCATATCCATAGGTGATCGATATCTTTTGGTATCGACTGATATTGTATCGCAACGAACGCATTATCCCTTAATTGCTCGTCCTAAAGATATGGGATGGTTTGTAACAGCTGTGAACCTAAGTGATATTGCGGCAAAAGGAGGCATACCACTAGGCATTCTTCTTGCATATGGTCTTCCAAAAGATATGCCTGTTTCAGATTTTGAAGAGATTGTTCATGGTGCAAATGCATGTGCATTATCCTGCCAAACATTGATTATCGGCGGTGATACAAAAGAACATAATGAAATTGTTATATCAGGAACAAGTGTTGGAATCGTTGACAAAAAAGAATGCATGTTCCGAAAGGGTGCTATGCCTGGAGATATTATTGCAGTTACGGGAAAACTTGGAAAAGCAGCAGCAGGGTTTCTTGCCATTGAAGAAGGAGAAATCAATGAGATCTCCCTTCAGGGTCTACTTCATCCAATCCCTAGAATCATTGAAGGAAGAAAACTTGCAAAATCTAGAAAGGTTCATTGTTGCATGGATATCTCCGATGGTCTTTCCTCATCTCTCTATCAATTACAAAAAGTAAATCATGTTGGTTTCAGTATAAATGCTTCCTATTTACCGACTGATTTATCACTTGAGTCAATCTGTAAAAAAAATCATATTTCATCAATTGAATATCTATTGCATTTTGGAGGTGAATATGAGTTATTATTATGTATGCCACCTGAATCATTTTCTATATTACAAGCGAATATTGCTCCAACGTGTTTGACAGCTATCGGAGAAGTTACAGAAGAGGTATCAATTGTGCTTAACGATACAAGTGGTATTGTGTCCTTGGAAAATAAAGGATATGAACATTTTTCATCACATTTTTTTCATGAAAAACATTGAATGGGAGAAGATTGTTCAGAAAATCATTTAAATAACAACAGTGAAAATATACATTGGTTCATCATGAAAAGACAAACGGTAGGAGTTTTACTGACCATCATCATGGTAATTCCTTTATTTTCTGGATGTATCCATGATGACACAGAAAAAAACAACCCGCCAATTGTCGAAATCTTATATCCTACTATCAATGAGATTGTGTCAAGTATTGTAAAAATTATTGGTACTGCTTCGGATCCCGATGGAAATAATACCATTGAATATGTTGAAATTAAAATAAATTCCAGTGATTGGGAAAAAGCTGAAGGGACGGTACAATGGAGTTTTGATTGGGCAACATACCGATCTCATGAGGGGTCCACGTTGATATCAGCTAGAGCATGGGATGGAATAACATATTCAAATGTTTCAGAAATAATTGTTTTTGTTCAAAATCTCGAAGTTTCTGAATCAGATGCTCATAAATGGGCTGTATTTGTTATAGCAGCGAACTTCCCAGCAGAAAATGAAACAAAACTAGGAAATGGTGGTTTATATCTTGCTGAGAAAATGGCAACATTTTTTATTGAAATATTTGAATTTCCCACTAATAATATCTTTATTTTGTTTGATGATGGTTGGGTTCGAGAAGATAATGGATATGGGGAACAGATTGAAACACTTCAACAGCGACCACATCAATATAATATTCACTATGGTGGAGCAACAGAAGAAAATGTTGAAACTGTTCTTTACCATGTTAATTCGGAGGCGAACGAATATACGGATAGTATCGTGTTTCTTTGGTTTGCTGGTCATGGATGGGGTGATGAGACATACACAATAACTGGTGGAAAAATATTAAAGAGAAGTGCAATTTTCCTATGGGATGATATGCTCACCGACCGAGAACTCGGTGATATGCTCTATAGTCTTAGAGCAGATAAAACATGTATCATTGTTGATGCATGTTTTAGTGGAGGGTTTGCAGATCGAACTATTTTAGATTTTCCAACCTTTTTCCTCATTCGCTCTGGCATTTCCGGTTCAGGACGTGTTGTTATCTCAGGAGCAAGTAAATTCCATGTCGGATATGCAAGTACTACAGAAGGACCATTATTTAGTTTGTTATGGTTCCAGGCTTTACAATCGAAAGAAGCCGATGGATATCGACCTGGTTTGCTGTCAACTGGTAAACCACCTCTGATCAATTTACTTCAAGATGGGAAAGTATCTGCAGAAGAAGCATTTTTTTATGCTCGTTATACACTTAAAACTGATGTAACTTTCGCAGATTATTCTGGGATGGAACCACAAATAAATGATCAGTATCCTCATCGAGGGGATCTTCGCAGCCAATTAGGTCTCACTTTTCAATAATTTTTTAAGAAAAATTGCATTTTACGAACATCCACGCGAGAAATCCCCACACTTAATTTTGTACTATGAATCGCATGAGGAAGTGATATAAAACGCCGACAGAGGTTTTGTTCCCCATTGAGGGAAAACCATGCTATTGATAGCAAGGAAGGGGGATTCTATCAATAAATCTTGATTGAGAATTGTATCATTTAAATAATATCATTGAAAAAATATAAACAACCAATGAAGAATTCTATAACGAATTTTGACATATTAAAACATATACTTAGAAATTAATTTAAAAGATATGAAAAACTTTAATAAAGGGGGAAATATACTTATAATAATAATAAAATATTAATCCCTCAGTATACTCGTGGTATATGTATGAACATGAAGAAAAATGATAAAATCATTTTAATCGTTGGGGTTGTAATTCTCATTGTTGCAGGTGTTGGTATTGCTTTTTATACTTCTCCTGTTGGTGAAGAACCAGTTGGTGAAGCAGATTTAAACAATATGTCCTACACATATACCTGGGTGCAAAAAACAGGGGAAAAAATTATTGGTGAATCATTATTTTCAGGTAAAGACACTCCGTATGAAGATTCTGTTTCAATCCAGGAAAACTCGGGATCCGTTATTACACACGTTGAATTTCAACTCAATTGGGAAGATGATGTAACCTATGGTCTTCTCATGAAAAAAGGACTCGATACTCTTACTGCAGAAATTAGTCATAAAACTGAGACAAAAACTGAGACGTCAAAAGGAAGTGGTAATTTTTCGTTTGTTTATACTATCAATGAGCGGCCAACAGATGGTACTATTGAAGTGGTAAGTCTTGAAGATGCAAAAGACCAAATAGAGAGTGAAATATCTGGAAAAAATTCTGCCTCATTCAATGTAGCTGTCAATGTTGAAATTGGGGAAAGAATTTATAGAATTTTTAAATTCCTAAAAGACAAAGGAAATGATTTTGAGTTGTCTGCAACCTATACATATTATACATATGCATTACAAGAATCAGAACCCCCTGAAAATGAAACAAGTGATGATACAAAAACAACAGGTGATCAAGATGGTTTTGATCATAATGTTGGCGAGTTTTATGTCAAACTTGGATATGGTCGAGGGATGATTTAAACTCAGCTTTCTCATATTTTGAATCGCAATAGGGAAGCAATTCCTCCTATGCCATCAAGTTTTTTACCAGCATCATGCATCGTATTTATAACCGTAAATTTGCTTTGGTGGGATTGGGCAAGCTTGACAAAAGCATATCCGTCCGTCCTTCGTATGAAAGTATCAGCTATAAGTAAATGATCGACAGCTCCGTTTTCCAATGCCTGTTTTACTTCTTTTTGTCCATAACTAGCTAGCCCGTCTTTCTTAATTTCAATAAACAATTTTTCAACAAGCTTTGTCTCAAATACCACTCTGTTTTCTTTAGCGATATGTTCAACAAGGCCAGATTTTACTGCTTCTTGCACTCCATTCATTCCTGCGTTACCAGTCGCACTTAGGAAATAATTCTTGAAAAATTCAGGCGTAGACAATTTTCCATAACTCATAAAATGGTCTTTTGTAAAACCAGGACCGACAATGATTAAAGGAGCCGCTTCAGGTTTATTGTGCTTTATTATCGAAATAATCTCTCCGAAATATTCTTTTTCAGTATTCTCTGAGTCGAACATTTTCCCTGAACGATGTGATTCAATATCAGCAATCCATTGTACACCACTTTGGTGAAGAATTGCAATAGTGGCAGTGTCTTCATCGAGTGAAACAAAGATGATAAGAGATTGTTTTGTTTGTTGTACCGCCTCTTGCAATCGTTGTATGTCATATGATTTCCATTCGTTTTTCACAATGGATATTGCATCTTTGTCTTCCGTTGTGACATTTATAGTATGGTAAGACCCTATATCTTGAGGCCCCTCTTCTATTACGCCATGGATACGAAGTCTGTCGGAAAACTCATGAAATTTTACTTCTTCGACTCGAATTCCTAATTTCATTCGTTTTTTTGTAGGTTTTTTCAATCGAATCTTATCCGAGATTTGTTCATCTGTTCGAAATGTTATTGCTCGTACTAGGTCTCCTTTTAGAATAATGTTTGATAAATGCCAAATGTCATCAAGCGTTTGAGGAAGCAGTTTAATTTCACCATGTTGTAGATCTTCAAAGATAATCTTCATATCTTTAACACCTCATAGGACAACCTGTGTGAAACCATATGTGGAAACGATGGTACTATCTCCTGGAGGAAGGACTTTATTTATGTCATCCGCCGATGTTTTCAATAATTGCGATAGTCTTTTTGTAAGCAATTTTTTGTTCATCCCACCTGGTCTTAGAATGATATATTGGTTGCACCATTTTTCAATCGCCTCAACTGGTCCGCCAATAATCTTTTCTGTATCATCAATCTGAATCAATCCAATACCAATTTCTAATTTACATTTACAGTAATTACGTTGTCCTCTGATGATGAAAGCACCTTTTGGGACAAATTCCCCAGATTGCGGAGTTTTACTGACCTGTGCTGGAAGAACCCAGTACGCTTGTGCTTCAGAAAATTGTTTCCATGCTTTGGAATAACTTACGGCAAATGTGCATGCTTCTGTTACGCTTTGTGTTGTAATTTCTACAGGTGTATCATTAAAGGTCTTGTTTTTTATGATGCAACTGGGAGCTCCGTGAATATCCGCATGAACATAGCGATCGTTGTTTTCTAAATGTTTTTTCACGATTTGATCGTTTGTTTTCGCGTCTTTTCCAGCGATCACTAGATTTCCATTACTTGAAATAAACCAGCGATATTTTTCAAACCAAAAGGTCTTTTGGTTCTTTATTTTTGTTTCTTGTTGCAGATTTTGTTCTTTTTGAAGATGCTTTTGTAATGAATCAATACGTTCTTTTGTAATGAGTATTGCTTTTTTTGCCCCTTCTTGTTTTTCTTTAAATTTTTTACTCTCATTATATGCAAAGTCAGCGTTTTCTGCGATACTTTTCTGGATATTTATTTCGATATTCTTAGGCACTCCATTTGAGTCTTCAAGCTTTAACAGTATTGTTTTTTTTGCCAAATCAAAAGAGTCAATGAACGGTTTTTCCATGAGATGTCTTACTAAATTCGTTTTGTCCTTAGCGGTAAAAAGTGATTGAATCTCTCTTAGGAGTTGATCAATCAGTTGAAAATGAAGGTAGCAAATGTCCCCATGAGCTTTTTGTTCGATTATTTTCTGCTCAAGATCCCGTATTGCTTGTTCCTGTTGGATAAATTGTCTATCAAGTTTGTCCAATTGTATTTGTGTTTTTGAACCTTGTTTTTGTTGAATTGTTTCGTTAATGAAGATATCGAATCCTCGGGTCATTTTTTCAATGGGTTTATAGGTAACATTGGAATAACTGAGAAATTCAAAAGGAAGAACGGTATAAGGTTCGCCTTGTTTTGTCACACAAACAGGTTTTGTCTGATTCTTTTTTATTCTTTCTAGGAGACTACTGATTACTTCGTATAAAGTAGATATGTCTAATTTTGTTAGATCTGCTGTGCTGGAATTTTTTTTAATATTGGCCCTTGCACAGATTTCTTCTGCATATGATCCGCTAAGATTTACAGAGATTGCCAACGTTCTTACAATGTCGCTTTTGCTTTCTTTTAATATTTTGATAAAATCTTCATTTGTTATATGAAAAGGATTTCGCTGAGATGGAGGAGGCACATATTGTTGTTTTGGTTTGATTATTCGATGCGCCCATTCCTGTTGAACTAATGGTAATACAATTGTATTTTCTTCATTTAAAAGGATGATATTCCCATTTGAGAATAGCTCAATTACAAGAGTATATGTTTTATTTTTTGAAAATTGAATGTTTATGATTCTGTCAAATTCTTGTTGGCTAATATTTGTGATTCGTGCATTTGAAATGTACTTTCGAAGAACCATGGAAAAGTTACTTGGAGAAAATGGGGTAGCAATTTGCTTTTCCGTGAGGCAAATGAATTCACCATTCTTGATGTACATCTGTTCCTTTTTTTTTGTTGATGGATTCCGCAATTTTATTAAAAAATCATCTTTTGTGAGTTGGTAGATCTTGTCAATAAAACATCCTTTTAAATCTTGCATTTCTGATACCATAGTATATATATCCAAAGCTGCAAGTTGTCTATTCATCGTGTCAAGTAATATTAATGTCAACTTTAAAAGAGTGACTCCAATTGACTATGTTGTATATTATCGTACGTAGAAAAAGCGAGAACTATTAAGACGATGTTTTAGAATAGTTACACTTATCTTACATAAACATTTTACAGATACTTAAAGCAATATATAATTGAAAGAAATCATGCAACGTTCAGGATTACCGATCTCCCATCGCATTGGAGAAAAGCACCCCAATGGTTATTCACACGAATGGTACATTTGTCTCAAGGAATCTTTGATGTTCTGTCACTAGAGTTTGTATCAGAAGAACCTATCCGCAAGTTATCAGATCCTTTTTGGTTTCAGGCATTCAGCAGTGTGCTTGGATATGACTGGCATTCGAGTGGCACCACTTCAGTTACTTATGGAGCTTTAAAAGAAGCAATTCGACCTGAAAAACATGGAATCACAACTGTTGGTGGAAAAGGGAAAGCAGTAAGAAATATTTCTCAATAAATTTATCAATACGCTTCTGTTTTTCATTTTTTTAAAGAAGCTATTATACAACTACAATATGCAAATAACATGGCTAAAAAAATTGACATAGCTGTTGTGCAAGACGGATATGACTTATATCATCGTGTGCTTTTCTTTACTGAAAATGAATTATGGTGAATTATTCAAGAATGAATGAATAACCATATTGACAATGCAAGAAGATATCACTGGATTTCAGATAATGTAAAATTTTTTGTTTATGAATCATACAATAATATTTTAGAAGGCTTTCGACATCCTCGTATTCTTCATATGACCACTATTATAAGTGTAAAAACACAGCAAATTCGTGTCGATTTGGTGAACGATCATCCAAATCATCTTAAACAAATATGGGCACCAATGAATCTGTCACCAAACCAAACAACGATAGAGGGTTCTTTAGTATCTTATTGTTCTTGCGAAATCCCTATGTTTGAACTTCCAAGAAATGTTAATTGTCATCTTCTAAAAGAAATCTATGAATTTCAACCTAAAAATTCTGAGGAATTTGTTTTGCTACCTTGCGTAGGTCAAAATGCGATACGTGCACTAGCATTCATATCAGATCTTGCGTATGGATCTAAACCGTCTTAAAATGATCCTGTGAAATATAGTTTTACTGTTGGAGGAAAAGATGGTGTTACCTTTCCAGTGGATACAAGGGTAATGGATGAATCGATTGATTTAATGGCGGTAGTAGTTCAACAAGCAAGAATTAATTCAAAGGAAAGATTTTTTGCCATTAAACGCCTTAAACGATTTGTGCTACCAATATGACAGTGAATATACAGGTTTCCTATATTTACAAAAATATGTAAAAAAGATAATTAAGTGATAATTGCATACATAACTTTGATACTGAGATGGTTTAGGTGCTAAGATGGTTAAAAAAATAATGATAGTAGATGATAACCCAGATGTTGTGTTCTCCGTTAAAAGCGGCCTTGAAAGTATTACTCAAGATTTTAACATTACTGGAGTTGAAAGCGGAGAAAAATGTTTGGAAATTCTTCAAACAGAAAAACCAGATTTGATTCTTTTGGATATCATGATGCCTGGTATGAGTGGATGGAAAACATTTGATAAAATTAAAGAAAATGAATCTTGGAAAAATATTCCAATTGTTTTTCTCACAGCTAGAACTGATAGAGTTGCAAAAAATGCTGGGGCTTTTCTTGGAGAAGATTATATAGAAAAACCATTCGAGATTCATGACCTTAAACAAAGAGTAGACAAAGCCTTAAAATTATAAATTCTCCTATCTCGCTCAAATTTTTTTAAAAAAGGACATTTGTTTTTCTACTTTTACATTTCTTAGAATATTCTCTTATAAGTGAATATAACTATTTGTAAGATTTCAAAATATTGATGTCCTCTATTCTGTCACTACTGTATCTGTGTACTATACTTTTAAAATATGATTGGTGTAATCTTTATGGCTTGCCTAATGTTTTTCCATGAATTAATTCTTAGAGAATGGTTCCTGTTCCCATATTATAGAGTTTATCTGCATTTAAATCAAGAAGAATACCTTTTTGTGATTTTGTGTAGCATATTGGTTTGTCAGAAACAATGGTGACTGTTTCATTTGTAAATTCTGATATTGTAATTGGAACGGTTTGCATGCCAATGGTTGCGTGAAATTTCCCTTTTGTAATTTTTGGATAGTACCTATTTTTTGAAAAAGAGAGCGTTAGTTTTGAACCTGTTTCAGCAGTATCAGGGTGACATAATAAAAATCCTCTACTTAGTTCATCAACAGTCGCCCCTTTGATGGCAAGGCCAACTCTTGATCCTGCAGATGCTTCATCGAAGTCATTATCCTGCATTTGAATAGATCGAATGATAATTTCTTTTTTCATTGGTAACAATAGAAGTTTATCGTGTTTATGGAGGGTTCCTTGATTAACAAATCCAAGGACAACTTCTCCTACTCCTTTCACATGAAACGAATGATCAATTGTGACAATAACTGGTTCAAAATTATGTCTTTAAATATTCAAATCCTCTAGATATTTAATAATTGAATGAATATTTTTTTCTAAGATTTGATATGATTCCAATATTGTTCCTTTAATCAGAGTTTTTAGTTGAGATTTATCCGAGTATAGTGGCATAATGAATTATCCTTCTTTTTGATTTAATGAATGCAACATAAGGATTGTTTCACCAAGAGCTGGTGTTATATTCTCCGCTGAAATAATTGCAGCATCTATCGTGTTCATTATCTGACTTTTAGGAATTATTTTATCTTCAACTGGGTGTATAAATGAAAAAACCGCATTATCTGTTTTCCGATGAAAAAATACCATATCACTTTCTGTTGCTTTCTTACCAAGATCTTTTGCAAAGGTATCATCGTGAAATATACCAATAGTTATCTGATTCATACTCATGCATATATATCACTCACATAAAATTATCCATTCAGTAAATTATGGGTAACATTGATAAAAAAACCTTTGCCACAGGTGTAATTGAAAGTGATTTATATTCAAGGTCTGAAGGGACCATGTTTTTTCAATGAACCATAAATATATGTTCAATAAACTACGGTTAACTTAATTTATTATCAGATACGAGGGATACAATCAATATTAATTGGTCAATATATTTATTAATCAAGAACAAGTATTACTCAAAAATAGAGGGATACTATCACCATTGAAAAAAACAATGAAATTAGTACATCTGATTTAAAAAGGAATGCCTTTCACAAAGATTTACTGAAACACGGAACTAGTTTGAACTTTTTCAGACGATTCGTAGATTCTTTTCCAGCGATGATTATCGCTACCGACTCATCAGATAATGTCAAAATATTATTTGCAAATAACAAAATGGCGAAGAGCTTAGGAAAAACACCAGCAGAACTCGTTGGTTCTAATTTGCTTAGTCATTTTCCAAAGGAAATTGGCGAACTACGAATGAAATATTTCGAAAGTGTGATAAATGGAAAAAGAACAATACAGGTGGTAGATTATAGAGAAGGAAGATATTTCTCCAATGTTGCTTTTCCCATTTTGGATGATGCTGGCAATGTTGCTTATGGGGTTGCCTTTTCTAGGGATATTACCAATGAAAAAAGACTCGAGGATCAAAATTTACTCAATCAGGAGTTTTTATATATATCACTGATTGAAAATTCAATGGACCTAACTGTAATTATAAGTAATGAAGGAAGAGTAATTTATAGCAGCCCTTCGATGGAAAGACTTCTTGGTTATAATGCCAAGAATTCGGTGAGCTCTATGGTTTTTGAATTTATTCATCCAGATGATTTACAAAAAACAAAAGAAATTTTTAATGAGATCTTATCAACTCCTGATTATTTTGGAAAGGGAATCTATCGAATCCGTCATAAGGATGGTTCGTATAGATCGTTTGAAGCGTTTTTCAAAAACAGATTATATGATCCACAAATAAATGGCATCATTATCAATAGTAGAGACATTACGGAACAAGAAGATTACAGATTGGAACTTTTACAGCAAAAAAATTATCTAGAATTATTGGTAAACAGTATCTCTAAAATTATTTTTACCATTAACGTCAATAATAAGGTTAATATTTGGAATAAAACGACAGAGGCAACCACGGGAATCAAACAAAATGAAATTCGAGGAAAAGACTTTACAACCAAAGGAATTTTTGAGAATATCTCAGAAATACAATCATACATAGACGATGTCAGTACCGGAAAAATAGGTTTTCTCAAAAATATAGTATTACGATTACCACATAATGATAAACGAATCTGGGAAGTATCGGCATCTTCTCTCAAACAGAATAATGAAATTGCAGAAATTATATTTATTTGTTCAGATATTACCTTTAAAGAACAATCGCAAGGAGAATTTGTTCCAGGATTAAGTTATATTATACTAGACACCAAAATAGAAAAAATTCAAGATATATTCAAATCATTATTAAACCAAAATTGGACTGGATATTATATTTCAAGAACTAATGAAGATATAGCATTAGTATTTCAAGGAAATATACCGAAATTTAGTTCTATCTCGATGGACAAGGATAAACCAATCACAATTAGTACTTTAGATGAATTATATAATAACATAGCAACATTTGCGAAAACAACCGATAGAGCTGTAATATTATTAGATCGGATTGATTTTCTTATTACACAATTCTCATTCCATGAAGTAGTAAAGACGTTATACAACATTAATGATGTAATAAAAAAACATAAATGTTTGTTTTTCATAAGAATAAACAAGCGATATATTACAGAAGAACAATATGCGTTATTGCAAGAAGAATTCAATAAACTGCCATCAAGGGAACTGGCACGTATTCAATTAAATGATGATGAATATAATATGTTATATCACATTATTCAACAAAATGAAAAAAACAATCTTGTCACACAGACATATATTTGCAAAGAAATTAAAATATCTAAAGTCACTGCTCAAAAACGCATAATGGATTTGTCATCTCAAGGGCTAATATTGTCGAGAAAGCAAGGGCGAATAAAATGTCTTTATATTACTGAAAAAGGTAAGGAGTTATTGAAGAGTCGTAATGTAAAATAATCTATTTTTACTAGTAAGAATTCAAACACATTCCAATCAGAGATTAATCGAATCTTTCTTCCTGTTGAATCATCACATCCGTATAATGATTGAATATTTTAAGTATGGAACTAACAGGTAATTGGTGATAAAGATTCATGCAGAAAATGAAATCTTTTTATCAAGCTTTCGGGCAACTCCTACTTGTTGGGAAATCTAAGAAAATCCACGCGAGAAATCCCCCTCACTTCAGTGTGTGGGATGAATCGCATGAGGAAGTGATATAAAACGCCGACAGAGGTTTTGTTCCCCATCGAGGGAAAACCATGCTATTGATAGCAAGGGAGGGGGATAAAAAGAGACTGTCAATTATTAAAATCTCACTTTCAAAATGTTTTTTCTGATGAAAAATGGGCCCGGCAGGATTTGAACCTGCGACCAACTGGTTATGAGCCAATCGCTCCACCAGACTAAGCTACGAGCCCAAGACGAAACAATCTCCTTGGGGATAATAACATTAATAGTACCTAATTATTTATTAGCAATAAATTTTTCTTAATAAATGCTATTATACCCCATACCCTAAAAAGAATACTTGGTTATAATTTTTGTGCATTCTTCGAATCGAATAGAAATTGACACCTAGCTAATTATCTTATACAACAATCAATCAAAATCCTGGAGGAAATCTTCATCTTTACATCATTATAATATTGGTGATTTTGTGTTCAAATCCCTTTCCTAAATAACAATCATATATATGAAAAATTAAACAAAGTAGTTATATATGCTGAATAACATAGGAAAGTCTTTAGTAAAAAATATTCTAGAGTTGATGTTTATCTTATTTCAATTCAATTCTCTTTCCTGTAAACATATAATGAATCTGTTCTGCCATATGGCATGCATGATCGCCACAGCGCTCCAAATACCGAGCGATCAGAATATAATTGGTACAGATAGGAATATTTTTCGGGTCTTCCATCATATATAAAATACATTCACGAAAAATTGAATGCCTCAGAGCATCGACGTCATTATCCCGTTCGGAAAAATCTTTAATAAGAGATATATCACCTGATGTAAATGTAATGAAAGCATCATGTACCATCTTGCATACAACATCATTCATATGTGGGATGCTTATAATTTTCTTAATATGTGGTCCAGGGTATATCTCCTTTGTAACTTTAGCAATATCCTTCCCGTATCTGCCTATTCTATTTAGATCCGTAATCATTTTCAGGCAACAGGCAATGGTCCGCATATCGACAGCCATTGGTTGATACAAGGCAATCAACTGCAATGCTTCTTCTTCGAGTTGTATATTCTTGTGTGCCAATTCCTCTTTTTTTAAAATAACTGAATCTGCCATCTCAACATCCAGTTTTTTTAATGCTTCAACCGAACCATATAACATGGATGTGGCATGGTCTCCCATCCTCAATACATCTTGTTTCAGTTTCTCCAATTCAATATGAAATTTTTCACCCATTCTTTCACCTTATCCAAATCTTCCAGTTAAATATTTCTCAGTAAGTTCCTCTGTAGGGTTTTCAAATATTTGTTGAGTATCTCCGAACTCTATCAACTTCCCTAGATACATATAAGCGGTATAATCACTCACTCTTGCAGCCTGCTGCATATTGTGAGTGACAATGATTACTGTGTATTTCTTCTTTAATTCTTCAATAAGATCCTCAATTTTTGCGGTAGCAATAGGATCAAGAGCAGAACAGGGTTCATCCATAAGAAGTATTTCCGGTTCTATTGCAAGAGCGCGGGCAATACACAATCGTTGTTGCTGACCGCCCGATAGACTCATAGCTGACTCATCTAATCGATCACTTACTTCATCCCATAGTGCGGCAGCATTTAAGCTATGTTCAACCTTGTCATCTAAGATCCTTTTATCATGAATGCCGTGGATCTTCAGTCCATATGCTATATTTTCATAGATGGATTTTGGAAAAGGATTGGGTTTTTGAAAGACCATTCCGACTTTGCTACGTAGAGCAACAGGATCAACAGACCTGTCGAGGATGTTGATATTTTTCCATAAGATTTGCCCTGATGTATGGCATCCTTCAATCTCTTCATTCATACGATTCAATGCTCTAAGAAGGGTGCTTTTTCCACACCCGCTGGGACCAATGAATGCAGTAACCTTCTTTTCAAGCACTTCCATGGATACGTCTATAATTGCGTGTTTTTCGCCATAGTATACGTTTAAGGATCGAAAAGAAATTGTACCCTTCACATCAGTCTTCAAATCAATACCCGAATCGCGCTTAATTACAGAAAAATTATAAATCTTGTTTCGATTTTTCTTTGATAGATTATTCCTATTGTTCTCATTCTGTAAATTCATTTACCAATCCCTCCGTGCTTGAGATCGCTGTCGTATAATTATAGCAACCAGGTTCATCGACAAGAGGATAATAAGTAGCACGATGATGGTACTGGCAGCAAGATCATGGAATTGCATTTTTGGATGGCGCGTCCAATAGAAGATTGTGATTGGAAGCGCAAGAAATCCGTCCAGTATGCCACTTGGTGCAGTTTTCGCAAAGAGACTGCCAATAAAAAGGATAGGGGCTGTTTCACCAATCGCACGTGATATGGCAAGAATAACACCTGTCAATGTCCCAGGGATCGCATATGGAATGACATGATGCCGAACCGTCTGCCATTTTGTAGCACCAAGACCTCGGGATGCCTCTCGAAAGGAATCAGGAACCGATTTTAACGCTTCCTCTGTTGCAACAACAATCACAGGTAGAATCATGATTGCTAACGTGAGACTTCCGGCAAGAAGACTAGGACCAAATCCAAATAATCGTGAAAATATGGATAATCCGACAAGACCAAAGACAATCGAAGGGACTCCTGCCAGGTTCTGGATGATACGACGCAGAAAACGAGTATAGCGATTATCTTTAGCAAATTCATTTAAATAAACTGCTGCTCCAACACCCATAGGAACAGCAAACACTAACGTGAGACACACAAGGTAAATTGAACCGAGTATCACAGGATATATACCGGCCTTTGACGGTGTCGCACTTGGAAACGATGTGAGAAACACCCAATTAATACCAGAAACTCCTTGTTCAAAGATAGATACTAGAAGAAATATTAAGAAGATAATAGCGATGAGGAGGCAGTTTGCAACAACCGTGATGCCGATTTTTTCTTTTAAATATCGGTGGTTGAGGCTAAGTTTTTTATCACGTGACCTCAGATATAAACGATTTTTTATAGATATAAAAGTTGCAAAGATTTTTTTGGTAAATTTTGCTAACCATGTCTGTTTTTTTGAGGATGCCCCACCACGTTTGATTCGCAGAACTACTTTTCCGGCTAAAATATTGATAATGTATGTAATGACAAATAAGACAAGTCCAACAGCAAATGCTGCATTGACTGCAACACCCGGTGGAATATCACCTGTTGCTACTTGTGCAATGTATGCTGTCATCGTTTGTACCTCTTTAAAGGGATTTAAGCTCAGCCGTGCGAGACTGCCTGCAGCTAAGACCACAACCATGGTTTCCCCCAGCGCTCTTGCTAGACCTAATAATAATGAGGCAATGATGCCACTTGATGCGGCAGGCATCACAATTTTTACTGATGTCTCCCATTTTGTTGCACCTATGGCAAGACTTGCTTCTCTGATGTGTTTTGGCACCGCGTTCATTGAATCATCCGAGACACTAACAATGATTGGAAGGACCATGATAGCTATCACAATTATTGCGCTTGCTGCATTGAAATAACTCGCACCGAAATACTGTTGAAGGATAGGGCTAATAACCAGAAGTGCAAAAAAACCATAGACTATTGAAGGGATTCCGGCGAGCACTTCTATGACCGGTTTTGCGGCCCTTCGGATTCTTTTTCCAGCGAACTCCGACAGATATACTGCACCACCGATACCAAGGGGTGCTCCTATGAGAAGAGCGCCACCTGCAATAAGAAGAGTACCTGAAAGAAGGGGAAGAAGCCCGAAACTTGGATTCGTGCCATTTGGAGTCCATTTGCTACCTGTAAAAAATTCAAAGATATTAACCGCAGGGTTTAGAAAAAATCCAGCGGATCCTTCGACAAGCGTGAAGATGATAGTAGCACTTATGACGATAGCTATACTTGCAGTGAGAAAAAGCAACCAAACAATCATGCGTTCTCTGATTGCTTTTTTTCTACCGAATAAATGTGGTTTTTCAGTTGATGATTTTGTTCGTAGCATCCTCATTGCAAGAATCACATTCCAAATTTTTACAGTTTTGCCAGTTGACTAGTGATAAGTATCTCATCAACCATCTCAAGTTTCACATACCCAACTTCTGTTACAATACCTTGGCCTTCGTTACTTAATATGTATTTTAGATATTCGCTTAGGGCGTTTGCCTTATCCGTTGTTGTATCAGGAATGCCATTGGTATAAATGTGCAGAGGACGGGCCATTGGATAGTTGATAACCTCCTCTAAGCTTGCTTCAATATAGGTAGTTGTTTTTGCTATTTTCACTACTTTTACTTGACCAGGATTTTCAACAATGTAGGCAAACCCAAAGTAGCCGATGGCAAATTGATTCTTTTTAATTGCATCAAGGATGAGGTTATCATCAGCACTTGGATGATAGACACCGTCACCAAGTTCAAGTCTTGTATGAATTGTTTGGGTGTCTTTTCCCCAACTAGGTATAATACTTTCGAAGAAATAATCATAGGTTCCACTCGCCTCATCAGGAGCATAAATCTCAATTTCTTCATGGGGTGCCCCAGTCAACCCAGGGACTTCATCCCAATAGACAGCTGGGTAGTCATCAGTGAATATTTTTGATAACTGGGTATAATTCAATTGGGTTGCCCAGGTATTGCTATTATGGACAACCACAGCGAGTATATCATAGGCAACCACCCATTTCACCGGTAAAATACCATTGACGGGTGCGGTAGCGGTTCCATCAGAATTGACATTAGCAGGGTTCCCTCCGACATTTTCATAGTCTGATCCTTTTAACAGACGACTCGCGTCTCCTAAGTCCGCTTCTCCCAATAGTAGGGCATTCAATCCATGACTTGATCCGCCACCGGAGACAGAAATGTCTGCTTTATCAAATTCTTCCGCCCAGGCAACAGCAAGCGGGAGAACTGTGCTTGAGCCAGTCTGAAGTAAATTCGGTATTTCTTCATCTGATTGTTCAGTGCACCCGCTAAAAAAGGTTGCGAATATTAAAGAGGTCAATAAAAAACTAAGTATTAATTTACTTTGTATGTTATTCTTTCGTTCTTGAGATATTTCTATCACCTCACATAAGCAATGATAACATAAATATATATTTAATCAACATATTTTATAGAGGCATATATATTACTCTTTATTCACTAGAGGTCTATAGAAAAACTAAAAAGGTATCTCTTTATCCTGAATCTTGTGATTGAATTATGCAAATACGCCGAGTTCAGGTAACTGGTGGGTCTTCATACAGTATTACCCTGCCAAAAGATTGGATAGTATCTCATCGTATTAAAAAAAATGATCCTTTGAGTATCAATCTACAATCAGATGGTACATTACTTCTTTCGCCAAAAACAACACAAGAGCAAGTGGAGAGTATAAAAGAATTCAATGTTAGCAGCATATCAAAACCAACCTATCTTCTCCAATTATTGATTGGTGCGTATATCTCAGGGTATACTTCTATCAAAATTATCTCGTCATCTCGCATACCAACTGAAATTCGAAATGTCATTCGATCTTTTACTCAACTAGCGATTGGTCCAGAGATTGTTGAAGAAACAGATGCTTCTGTGATGTTAAAAGATCTTCTCAATCCCATGGAAATGCCTCTTGATAGAACCATCAAAAGGATGCACATCATCGTTAAGGAGATGTATGAAGATTCAATGCGTGCATTTCAAATTAAAGATAAAAACTTAGCTGGAGATGTTCTTTCAAGAGATGATGATGTTGATCGTTTGAACTGGTTGGTCGCACGACAATATAATATTATTTTACAGAATGTTAGTCTTACAGGGAAAATGAATATTACTATCTCGATGGCCTCTACTTGTTTTCTTATTAGTAGAATAATCGAGCGTATTGGGGATCATATTGTACGAATTGCACAAAATATTCCAAAGCTTGTTGATAGTAATTTAAATAAAAAGACAATGGATCGTATACTCTCAGCAAGTACCCTTTCGCTAGATATCTTAAATAAGAGTATCGATTCATTTTTTAAAAAAGATGTAAAAGCATCAAATAAAACAATGGATTCTGTCGCAAAACTTGAATTGCTTTGCGAAGAAATTAACGCTATTGCATTAAAACAGAATAGTATCGTAGCAATTCATGTGGGGTATGTCGTGGAGAGTATAAGAAGGATAGGAGAATATTCAGAAAATATATCAGAAAACGTAATAAACTATTTAGTTACTGAAGAACAACAAGCCTAAAATTGAGATTTTTGTTATTTTTTCTGTTATCAGTATAAGATGTTTTTAGTACTTAAAATTTAGAGTTAGAAAAAGATTTTTTCCCTGCAACCAATTAAATCATACTTTGATGCTTAGTAATTCCCAGAAAATTTTTAGATCTTTTTGTAGTGTTGCTCCCTAATTGATATTTTGGTAATCTTCTCCGTTTTCTATCATATATATCGAATCAATATCTTGAAAAGGCTCTGAGTTTTTATGATTATATTTTATTTTTCACCATTTTCATTTCAATATTGTACTATTAGGGAAACATTATCTTTAAAACTCATACGAAAGAATTTCAGAAAGATAAAAAGTCAAATTCAAACAGAAAATCTCATTAAGTATTCAATTGTTCAGAGTTGTTAGTATTTATGTATGATCTTTCTACCTTAGCAAAATATCCATTTTTCTCTGAATCAAAAAGCTATGTCCAAAAAGAGGCACCAACTATGACTGAGCTATTGGATGATACATTATACGAAAGGGTACGAATGATTGCTGTTGACCGATTGGATGCAGCAATCAACAAAAAAGAAGTTGCAGCTCATAATCTTTCAACAGAGTCTGATTATTTGATGGAGCTACTTTCATACCCTCTTGCACGTATGATTACAGTCTGTATCGGCGATCCCTTTTTTACGAAGCGATATGCACACAGTGAAGCTGTTCGTATGTATAAAAATCTCATAAAAGAACATATTAGTTTTATTCTTAACGTCGCTCGAGAATTTGATATTGATTTTTCTTATGATGCAAATTCAGAAACATTGTCAGTTTATTTTGTCCATTATCTACGATTTGCACCAACACGATACAAAACCTGGAAGATGATAAATCGAGAGATGGCAAATGGTTATATTAAAATTTCTGAAAAAGATTTTTCGAGGTTGTTGCAAGAAGCATTACGCAGTCGAATTAATAACGAATTGGGGGGAAAAAACTGCAATCCATATGTGCAAGATGTTTTTTCGGAAGAAATTCTTAGAATCCGTAATGAGGTTATGATGCTCCATAAAAAAATAGAAACAGAACCTATTGGAAAACTTGATGTTATAAAACTCCCGCCTTGCCTAAAAGACATTCTTGCAGCGATACAATCTGGTGAAAACGTTGCACATATGGGTCGTTTTGCTCTTGTTGCTTTTCTCAATTCATTAAAGATGACCCAAAAAGATATCCTTCAAGTTTTTAGTACCGCTCCAGATTTTGAAGAAGAAAAAACCCGTTATCAAATAGACCATATAACCGGTCTAACGGGTGCTACATCATATAGTGCTCCCGGGTGTGACAAGTTAAAAACATATGGATTTTGTCCATCTGAGAAAATCGACAATGTTTGTCGTCAGGTCAATCATCCTATGAAATATTATCGGAGAAAATAGCTTGAAGAAAAGAAATCATCTTAAAATTTAAGATAGAACTTGAATATCATTTATACGAAAAACATACAGACTTCAAAAATCTATTATGATATATTTTAATTATTTTTAATATTACAATAAATAAATATCCCCAAACATAATAAATTTTGTAAAAAAGTTGTAGGAAAATATCTAAGAAGGGTACGATTCTTGAAATGAAACATCTTTTTAGAATTTTCTAGACTAAATTCAACTAAAGATTAAATCTTTATCCCAAAACATATAATAGATTTTCACATGTCTTTTTGCAAAAGTAAAAACAAAATATAACATAAGAATTCCGGACGAACATTATGAAACATTTTATTACTTTTGAGGGAATTGATGGCTCAGGAAAAACGACCATTCTTAACAGAGTTTTTAATGAATTGCAATTAAAAGGGTATAAAGTGATAAAGACCTGTGAACCTACAGATACCTGGATTGGAAACTGTGCAAAAAAATGTATTAAAACTGATATGGATCCTTTTGTAACCACTTTTACTGTTTTAGCTGATCGTTTTATTCATAGTAAAGAAATCCAAAAATGGCTTGATTGTGGATATATTGTGCTTTGTGATCGTTATGCCGAATCTACCTATGCGTACCAGGGTTCTCAACTTCAAGAACAAATGAAAAATCCCATCAAATGGCTTAAAGATTTATCAGAAGGTAGAATCATTCTCCCCGATCGAACATTTCTGTTTGATATTGAACCTAATGAGGCGATGAAACGTATTCAAAACCGAGAGGTACTGATTCCCTTTGAAAAAGTCTCATTTCTCATAAAAGTTCAAAAGAATTATTTACATTTGTCAAAAGGAAAGCAATTCAAAATAATTGATGCAACAAAACCCATTGAAACATTGATAGAAGAATGTCTTAAATATATTTTTCTATAAAAATATAATTATTTGTAATTTTTTAGTTCATCAGAAAAGGTAATTTTTCAATTTCTTGCATTCGACCTATAATCCAATTCGCAACATAGAATTCCTTGGTAGCATTTTTGTTGTTTCGTTATTTTAATAATCTACTTGATATCAATTAATGATAAGATACAGGTTCTTATAATGCTCAAGTGGTCAATAAAAATCAACCATCATTCCTTTTTCCTAAAATGATTCAAAAACTGTTCTACCTCATCAATGGTAGGAGGTAATGGATCTTTTTTAGAGATATAACACGCGGCAAGACTATTAGCAAATGATAATCTATATTCAAAAGAAAGACAAAGTAAATCTCCTATGATATTTCCTGCATTCCATACATCGCCTGCTCCTGTTGTTCGGTATATCCTTGGAAGAGATATGGTAGGAACAGTTGCCTGCATTGCATCAGTTATTGTATACGAAAACAATGCAGTATGAACATCCAAACGGTTTTTTACCATCTTATGAAATAAGCGACATGTTTCAATAATATCCTCAGTTTTTTCACAACAAGATATTCCTGAATATTTTCTAATCTCATTTTCATTCAAACTAAAACAATCTACAAGACCACTTAATAATACCTCGTTTATTAAAGTAGGTATGTCGTCTAATCGCGGGCTTGGATCACCTGTATCCATGTATGTTTTTGCCTTGTGTCTTTTCGCATATTCAAACACGAATTTAGCAAGTTCAGTACCTTTCTTGTTCAGACTCCAATTCATCACTCCAACCATATTCGTAGATCTAATTGTATCCCAGTCATTTTCTGTTAGATTATCAACACCAAAAGTGGCTACTGACCCAGCATCTTGAAGAAAGATATTCGAATGATTTTCCCCAAATTCTAGTGCTACGGTACTCGCAAGACTGCCATCAGATTGCACATGGGAGAGATCTACTCCATGCGGTTCAAGAAATAATTCAAGCAAATGAAATCCTACAAGATTCGTCTTACAAATAAGATGTGAATTTACTCCTAATCGAGCTAACGCAAGTGCAGTATTTGCTGCATTTCCTCCTTGATGGAGTATTTGACTAAGGCCAGGCATATTACCGCCACCTTGTCGAAAGCATTCCTCAAGTCGATGTATGCTCTGTTGGAAATTAGGAAAAGATACTATATGATCGACAAAAAAATCAGGAAGCAGCACAACATCTAATTTTCTTATACTCTCTTTATTTATTGTATCTAACAGATATCGTGGACGCTGAAGCATATCACAATCCATTTCTCCACACACCTATTTTGAAGACAATATCAGAAGTTGTATACACTTATAGATTATCAATATTATGAAATCAAGAAAAGAACTAAATCGGTTATTTTATAAACCTAAATCTCCATTCTTACAATAACATTAAGGTGGATGGGGATGAACACAAGACAACATCGAAAAGTCAGAAAAATTTCTATTGCTCATTTTTCCTGGGAATTTCCCCCAGCAATCTGGGGAGGATTGGGGACTTTTGCGACAGAGCTAACAAAACAACAAATTGCCCAAGGCCATACAGTAACTGTTTTTGCAATTAATTATTATAATCATCTTTTACCAATGGAAATTCAAAATGGAATTACCGTATACCGTCCATTAACGATAGATATCACTCAACCTCTCTCTATTGTTTCAAATTCTGATTTGCTATCATGGGGAAAACATCTTACATTCTTCTCTGACGTCTTCTCATATAATCTTCTATCAGCAAAAACACTCGTTGACACAATCATACAATCTAATAATGGGAATCATGTAGATATTATTGAGGCTCACGATTGGCTTGGAATATTTGGTGGAATGATGGCAAAAAAAGAATTAGACGTACCACTTATGTTTCATGTTCATTCAACAGAAAAAGGACGATCGACTGGATCTGGATCACCAACAATCCAACATATTGAAAAAAAAGGTGCAGAAATTGCCGATGGCATCATAACAGTTTCTTATGCAATGCAAGAAGAACTCCATCAGCTTGGATTTCCAAAAGAGAAAATCAGAGTTTGTTGGAATGGCATAGACCCAGAAAAATACCATATTGAGAAGGTTTCTACAAAACAGTGTCAGATTCTTCGTCAGCGATATGGTATAGAACGAGATGAGATCTTTTTGTTTTTTATCGGTCGATTAGTAACTGTAAAGGGGATAATGCAACTAATTGAATCAATGCCAGTAATTTTGCAACAATTTCCTAATACAAAACTTGTTATTTTGGGAGTAGGAGATTTAATTGAAAAGATTACATCCCGGATACAAGAATTAGGGATTTCAGATCATGTCATTCTTCGTACTGAGTTTGTTTCTGAAGACGAGCGTATTCTTCATTATGCAGCGTCGGATGTTGTTGTATTGCCCTCTCTGTATGAACCATTTGGTATTGTATGTACTGAGGCTATGAGTATGGAAAAACCTGTTGTTGTGGGTGCTCGAGGAATTACTGGTATGAGGGAACAAATCGTTTCGTCAGGTGACCAACAATGTGGTATTCATATAAATCCATTTGATCCAGCAGATATTGCATGGGGCGTAAATAAAATATTGTCAACCCCAGAAAAATGGCAATTTATGGGACAGAATGGACGAAAACGCGTATTTGAACAATTTACATGGAAACATGTTGCAGATAGAATGATGGACATTTATCAAGATTTTCTCTAAGAATATTACGAACAATAATAAATCCTTCGCTTGTTAAAATTGTATCAACAATAGGACTTTCCATAGCTTAACTAAATCTAATCGAGAAATCCCCACACTTCAGTTTGTGGGATGAATCGCATGCAGGA
>JAEAME010000315.1_pt1 | contig 54694 bp, 53 predicted proteins | sample 8958731 | NCBI WGS metagenome assembly JAEAME01 (sample SAMN16933194, study PRJNA681113) | bioreactor sludge metagenome | isolation source: anerobic bioreactor sludge (Control) | place: India:Bengaluru | collected 2018-10-24
ACCTATGTCTTTACTGTCTTCTCTTTACTTATTTCTGTACATCGAAATTAATTCATCTATATTTTTACTAATGATTAAAAATTGAAGCTACTTTAGAATGAGTTAAAAACATTTTATACTTTTTAATTTTCATATGAAAATTTTTTCAAATAGTTAAATTTATAACGCTTGACTTAATATGAAACTTATTTTAAAATTTGTATATAAAAAATATATGTATGGATGATTAGTTCGGGAGATACTATTAATATAGTGGCCGAAGAAGAAAGTTGTAAATAGTCAATTTACTGCGAAACTTTCAGGCAAAATTACCGTTCTATGACATAACTCTGAAGAGCCTTAAGGCACCGTAGGAGCAACAGCTTTAGCTGGAATCTCTCAGGTCTATAACAGAGGTAGTGACGATTTATTCACTATCTCTGTTTTTTTATATTTTTTATGGGTATATTTATAGCAATAAAGTAATAATAATAAGGTTATATTTACTAAAAAAAGCTATTGAGATATTTCTATTGTGATTTGAAATATTCAGAAAAGAAAAATTATGGAGGTAAAAAAGCATGAAAAGAACACCCTTATATGAGAAACATGTAGAGCGTAAAGGTAAAATTATTGATTTTGGAGGTTGGGAGCTTCCTGTTGAGTATTCAAGTATATTAGCTGAGCATGAAGCTGTAAGAACCAAGGCTGGTCTGTTTGATGTATCACATATGGGAGAAGTAATGGTTAGCGGAAAAGATTCTGAAGTATATTTACAGAATATTATGACTAACGATATTTCGACAATGGATAAAAACCAGATATTTTATTCATTTATGTGTTATCCCGATGGGGGTATAGTAGATGATCTTTTAATCTACAAGTATGATAATGAAAAATATTTTTTAGTAGTCAATGCTTCTAATACAGACAAGGACTATGAATGGTTGCTAGAAAATAAAAAAGGTGATGTAAAGATTGAAAATGTATCTCAGAATTATGCTGAACTTGCTTTACAGGGTCCTTTAGCACAGGAAATACTTCAGAAATTAACTTCAAAGGACTTGAATGATATTAAATTCTTCTATTTTGCAGATAATGTTAATATCAGTGGGATAAACGCTATTGTTTCTAGAAATGGTTATACTGGTGAAGATGGTTTTGAAATATACGTTGTTCCTGAAGACGGTACTAAGTTATGGGATATGTTACTAAAAACAGGAGAGACTCTAGGCTTAATGCCAGCAGGCTTAGGTGCAAGAGATACTTTGAGATTTGAAGTATGTCTACCTTTATATGGTCAAGAGATATCTAAGGATATAAGTCCACTAGAAGCAGGACTTGGCTTCGCTGTCAAATTGAAAAAGGATTCATTCATTGGAAAAGAAGCATTATTAGCTCAAAAGGAAAACGGTTTAAAACGTAAGCTTGTAGGCTTTGAAATGATTGATAGGGGAATAGCAAGATCACATTATGAGGTTTTTGCAGATGGCAAAAACATAGGCTTCGTTACTACAGGATCATACTCTCCAACATTAAAGAAAAATATAGGCTTAGCGTTGATAGAAGCTGAATATGCTGTTGAAGGTAATAAAATTGAAGTATCAATTAGAAATAAAAATTTAAAGGCAAAGATAATTAAAAAGCCTTTCTATAATAAAAATTATAAGAAATAAGAAGTATACATTTTTAAATAATAAAAAGTAAAAAATATAATTTAAATATTAAATAAATAAAAAATATGGAGGATTAAAATGAAAGTATTGAATGAATTAAAGTATAGTAAATCACATGAATGGGTTAGAGTAGAAGGAAACAAAGCGTATTTCGGAATTACAGATTACGCTCAAGACCATTTAGGAGAAGTTGTTTTTGCAGATTTACCTGAAGAAGGAAGAGAAGTTAAAATTGAAGAAGCAATAGCAGTTCTAGAATCTGTAAAAGCAGTAGCAGATATCTTTTCACCTATATCAGGAACTATTGTAGAAGTAAATGAGGCGCTTTTAGATGATCCAGCTGCTATCAATGCAAATCCTTATGAAAGTTGGTTTGTGGCAGTAGAAATGTCTGATTCATCAGAATTAGATTCTCTACTAAATGCAGAAGATTACGAAAAAATTTGTGAATAAGAGGTGAATTCATGACAAGATATATATCTAATACAGAACAAGATAAGAAAGAAATGCTTAAAGAAATCGGGATAGAAAATATTCGTGATTTATTTAAAGCAATTCCAGACTCAGTATATCTAAGTAAAGATTTGAATATCCCTGATAATGTATCAGAAATTGATTTATTAAAATCTTTAAAGGATTTGTCAGAGAAAAATAAAAATCTTGATGAATATACTTGTTTCTTAGGTGCAGGAGCTTATGATCACTATATACCAACTGTTATAGATAGTCTTATATCAAGGCAGGAATTCTATACTGCATATACTCCTTATCAACCAGAAATTAGTCAAGGAACGCTTCAATCGATTTTTGAATATCAAACAATGATTTGTGAGCTTACTGGAATGCAGGTTGCAAATGCTTCTATGTATGATGGTGCAACAGCATTGACAGAAGCAGCAATGATGGCTTGTGAAGCAACTAGAAGAACAGAGGTTTTAGTTGCAAAAAATGTACATCCTGAAAGTAAAAATGTTTTAAAGACATATAGTAAGTTTAGAAATATCAATGTTGTAGAAGTTGAATTTAAGAATGGTCAAATTGATCTTGATGATTTAAAAGCAAAATTAAATTCTAATACAGCAGCTGTTCTTTTGCAATCACCTAACTTCTTTGGAATAATTGAAGATGTTGCAGTTGTAGAAGCTTTAGTACATGAAAACAAAAGCCTTCTAGTGCTAAGTGCTGACCCAATCTCATTAGCTATATTAGAAAGTCCCGGTAAGCTAGGAGTTGATATAGTTGTAGGAGAAGCACAAGGTTTAGGTAATTCATTAAGCTTTGGTGGTCCATATTTAGGATATTTTGCAACTACTGAAAAATTAATGAGAAAAATGCCTGGTAGAATAGTTGGTGAGACTGTTGATACGGACGGCAAGAGAGCATTTGTTTTAACATTACAAACAAGAGAGCAACACATAAGAAGAGAAAAGGCTACATCAAATATTTGCTCTAATCATGCACTTAACGCTCTAACTACTACAATATACTTGACAGTATTAGGTAAAGAAGGTCTTAGAAAGGTAGCTAATCTTTGTGTTCAAAAAGCACACTACACATATAAAGAGCTTCTTAAGACAGGAAAATTTTCAGAGGTATTCACAGCACCATTCTTTAAGGAGTTTGTTGTTAAAAGTAATGAAGCTGTAGATTCATTAAATAATAGATTATTTGAAGATAAGATAATCGGCGGATACTCTATTGAAAAAGATTATAAGGATATAAGTAATGGATGGCTAGTAGCTGTTACTGAAAAACGTTCAAAAGAAGAGATTGATACATTGGTAAGAAAGGCGGTTGGTTAATATGTTGAAAGAAAAATCGTTAATATTTGAGTTGAGTAAAGCTGGAAGAAAAGCATATTCACTGCCTGAGTGTGATGTACCTGAGGTGTCATTAAATGAGCTTTTGGATAGCAAGTATATTAGAAAAAGTCCTGCTGAATTACCCGAAGTAAGTGAATTAGATGCTGTAAGACATTTTACACAACTTTCTCAATTGAACCATGGTGTAGATTCTGGTTTTTATCCTTTAGGAAGCTGTACTATGAAGTACAATCCGAAAATAAATGAGCAAGTTGCAAGGTTTGATGGATTTGCAAAGCTACATCCATATCAACCTGAAACAAGTGTACAAGGCGCATTAGAGCTAATGTATAATACTGATAAATATTTATCAGAAATAACAGGTATGGATAAATTTACATTACAACCAGCTGCTGGCTCACATGGAGAAATGACAGGGCTTATGATAATAAAATCTTATCATCAAAGTCGTGGAGAAACAAAAAGAAATAAAATTATAATTCCTGATTCAGCTCATGGTACTAACCCCGCTTCAAGTGCAGTTGCTGGATTTGATATTGTAGAAATAAAATCAAATGAACGTGGTGGTGTTGACTTAGATAGTTTAAAATCTGTTATAAGTGATGAAATAGCTGGACTTATGTTGACAAATCCAAATACTCTTGGACTGTTTGATGAAAATATATTAGAAATTGCAGAAATTGTTCATAATGCTGGCGGACTTTTATATTATGATGGTGCAAATGCTAACGCTATAATGGGAATTGCTAGACCTGGTGATATGGGCTTTGATGTTGTGCATCTTAACCTCCACAAAACCTTCAGTACTCCTCATGGAGGCGGTGGACCTGGTGCAGGACCAGTTGGAGTTAAAAAGGATCTAATCCCATTCTTGCCTGCTCCTGTTGTATGTAAAAATGATACTGAATTTTTCTTAGATTACGATAGACCACAGTCTATAGGAAAAGTAAGATCATTTAACAGTAATTTTGGTGTTATTGTTAGAGCATATACTTATATACTCAGCATGGGAGCAAAGGGGTTGAGAGATGTATCGGAAACTGCAGTTATTAATGCAAATTATTTAGCTGAGAAGTTAAAGGATGTATATTATTTACCAGTTGATAGAATATGCATGCATGAATGTGTATTTTCTGGAAAATGGCAAAAGGAAAAGGGTGTTTCAACCTTAGATATAGCAAAACGTCTTTTAGACTTTGGATATCATCCTCCTACAATATACTTCCCACTAATAATTTCCGAAGCTTTAATGATAGAGCCAACAGAAACTGAAAGTAAAGAAACTCTAGATGAATTTATTGGAGTTTTGAGAAATATAGCTAAAGAAGTTGATGAAAATCCTGAAATTGTTAAAACAGCTCCACACAATACATTTGTTAAAAGACTTGATGAAGCTGGTGCTGCTAGAAAACCTATCTTAAGATATGAGAAGAAGTAGGTGTAAGGTTAAAAGAAATGAAAAATAAAGAAAGGATATGCACCGAGTCCATGCACAAATATATCATGGCATTTTATGCAATAGGTGCATGGACATAAATATGGAAAAAGACTTATTGATTATAGGTGGAGGACCGGGTGGCTATGTTGCAGCCATCCGTGCTTCTCAATTAGGATCTAAGGTTACCTTGATTGAAGAGGATAAAGTTGGAGGTACTTGTCTTAACAGAGGCTGTATATCAACTAAGGCCCTATATAAAAACGCAGAGGTCATTAATACTATAAAGAAATCAGAAGATTTTGGCATAAGTGTTGGAGAATACTCTATAGATATGCGTAAAATACAGAAAAGAAAAAACAGTATTTCTGATGGATTAAGAACAGGTATAGAACAGCTACTTAAAGGACTTAATATAGAAGTTATACATACTAAAGCTAAGTTCATTGATAACAATACAGTAGAGTATACATTGACTGATGGTACTAAGGAAACTATATCTGCACAGAAAGTTTTAATTGCTACTGGTTCAAAGGCATCAAAGCTACCTATTGAGGGTGCTAATCTTCCAAATGTAATAACAAGCAATGAAGCCTTAAATTTAGATTATGTTCCTAATGATATAGTGATTATAGGTGGCGGAGTTATAGGCGTTGAATTTGCAGGGATATTTGCTGCATTTGGTGCTAATGTAACTATTGTTGAGTATGCTCCAAAAATATTACCTATGTTAGATGACGAAATGGTAAAAAGACTTGCTATATTTTTAAAGAAAAAGAACATTAAAATAAATACTAGCAATGCTGTTAATAAAATTGAAAAAACAGATAATAATAAATTAAAGCTAACTGCAGATAATAATGGTAAAACAGTTGAATATACTGCTGATTTAGTTTTGATGTCTACAGGTAGAAGTATCAATATAGATGGCTTAGAGCTTGATAAAACAGGCGTTGAATATACTTCAAGAGGAATAAAGGTTAACAGTGCTTATGAAACCACTGTACCAAATATATATGCTATTGGTGATGTTATTGGAGGTCAAATGCTTGCCCATGTAGCTTCAGATGAAGGTAAAGTTGCTGTAGAAAATATGCATGGAATAAAATCCAGCGTGAATTATGATTGCATACCAGCCTGTGTATTTGCATTCCCTGAGCTTTCATCAGCAGGACTTACAGAGGAAGAAGCAAAAAATAGAAACCTAGAATACTTAGTAGGTAAATTTAACTTTGCAGCAAACAGCAAAGCACAAACATTAAGTGAAGCAGATGGTTTAATTAAGGTCATAGCTGATAAAGAAACTAAAAAACTTATTGGTGTTCACATTCTCGGACCTAGTGCAAGTGACTTAATTCATGAAGCTGCTTTAGCTATACAAAATGGCTTGACTATAAATGATATTAAGGAAACTGTTCATGCACATCCTACCTTGTCAGAAGCTTTCCAAGAAGCATCTCTTGCAGTACTAGAAGAAGCAATACATGCTTTGCCTAGGAGAAAGCTATGATTAAACCAATATTAATAGAATCTAATTCTACTAATCCTTGGTATAATTTAGCTTTGGAAGAGTACTTGTTTAATACTGTGGAACCTGATGAAGTTATATTTTACCTTTGGCAGAATAATAATACTGTAGTTATTGGCAGAAATCAAAATGCTTGGAAAGAATGTAATTACGAAAAGCTTGAAAATGATGGTGGAAAGCTTGCTAGACGACTATCAGGTGGTGGAGCAGTGTATCATGATTTAGGAAATTTAAATTTTACATTTGTTATGCATAAAAATAATTACAATATGGAAAAGCAATTGACTGTTTTGAAAAATTCATTAAAGCAATTTAACGTAAATGCTGAATTTTCAGGAAGAAATGATATGCTTATAGATGGTAAAAAGTTTTCTGGTCATGCTTATTATTATAAGGACAATAAAGCTTACCATCATGGAACTCTGCTAGTAAATTCTTATTTGGGTATGCTTTCAGAATATTTGAATCCATCAAAGAAAAAGATAGAATCTAAAGGTGTGGATTCTGTTAGATCAAGAGTATGTAATATCTCTGATATAGATAAGGATATAAGTGTTTATAGACTTGCAAATGCATTGAAAAAGAGTTTTGAAGATAGTTATGGAGCTATATCAAAGTATAAGTTATATAACTGCGATGATTTAGATGTTTTAAAGCTACAGGATAAATACTCTTCATGGGAGTGGATATATGGAAAAAGTCCTAAATTTGACGTATCATATTCAGAAAGATTCGTTTGGGGAGAGGTTGAAGTAGCTTTATCCTTGAAAAACGGCATAATTTCTGACATGCATGTGTTTACTGATGCTATGGATACTAGCTTGTTTGAAGGATTTAGCTCTGGATTTATTGGCTTAAAGTTTAATAAGGCAGAAATTACAGCAAGATGTGAAAAGCAAACTGAAAACATGCCAGAGGATATAAGAATAGATATAAATAATCTATTGTCCAATATTTGATAATGAACCGAAAATAAATGGATGGTATGATTTGCCATAATTGATAGGGTTTATTATATCTTGACTTTTAATTGATATTAATGTATATTTTTAATAAGAACTTCTAAATTACCTATTTAATTCAATATAATAGGCTTTAGTTTATTAATAACAACTTATTAAGGATAGTTAATAACTAAAAATAAATAAAATCATTGGAGGTAATTGTTATGAAAGATTTAAAAGGATCAAGAACAGAAGCAAATTTGATGTCAGCATTTGCAGGAGAATCAATGGCTAGAAATAAATACAGCTATTATGCTTCTAAAGCTAGAAAAGAAGGTTATGAGCAAATAGCAGATTTATTCGAGTTAACAGCACATAATGAAAAAGAACATGCTAAAATATGGTTCAAACTTTTACATGACGGAGTTGCTGATACAATGACAAATTTAAAGGATGCAGCAGCAGGCGAACATTATGAGTGGACTGACATGTATGCAAAGTTTGCTAAGGAAGCAAAAGAAGAAGGATTTGACAACATAGCTCGTTTATTTGAGGGTGTTGCTAAAATCGAAAAAGAGCATGAAGAAAGATACTTAGCACTTTTAAGCAATGTTGAAGGAAATAAAGTGTTCCAAAAAGAAGAAAAAGTTGTATGGCAATGTGCTAACTGTGGATTTATTCATGAAGGCGAAAAGGCTCCAGGAAAATGTCCAATATGTGACCATCCTCAAGCATTCTTCCAAGTATTAGCTGAAAATTATTAATATTAAGTGACAAAAGCTATTATGAAATTATTATATTTTATAATAGCTTTATTTTTGTCTACAAAAATAGCTTAATTGTTCGCGAAATACAGACATAATAAAATAATTGTATGAACTAGCTTGACAACTTTTTTTAAAAATAGTATTATAAACTTAATTGAATATAAACCAATTAAATGTAGAAGTATTCACTCATAAATTAATATCACCCATAATGGTGCAATGGAGGTAATTATATGTCAAAAATGAACGCTTTAGTAAAAAAATTTGCAGAACCTGGGTTATGGCTTGAACAGGTGGAAATACCAAAAATTAAGGAAAATGAAGTATTAGTAAAAATCCGTAAGACAGCTATTTGTGGAACAGACATACATATATACAACTGGGATAAATGGTCTCAAAACACAATTAAAACTCCAATGACTATTGGACATGAGTATGTTGGCGAGATAGTTGAGCTTGGTAAATTGGTAGATGGTTACAAGGTAGGAGATATTGTAACTGGAGAAGGACATATAGTATGTGGTAAATGTAGAAATTGTCGTGGTGGTCATCAGCATTTATGTAAACACACAATAGGTATTGGTGTAAATAAGGATGGTATCTTTGCTGAATATGCTGCAATACCAGCATCTAACTTATTTAAATGTTCAAAGGATGTTCCTGAAGAGCTTTACAGTATATTTGACCCATTTGGAAATGCAACACATACAGCTTTATCATTTAATATGGTTGGTGAAGACGTATTGATTACAGGAGCTGGACCTATTGGAATCATGGCTGTAGCAATAGCAAAACACGTTGGAGCAAGAAATGTTGTTATAACAGATATAAATGATTATAGACTTGATTTAGCGAAAAAAATGGGAGCTACAAGAGCTGTAAACACTAAGAATACTGATTTAAAAACAGTTATGAGTGACTTGAACATGGTAGAGGGCTTTGATGTTGGACTAGAAATGTCAGGTAATGGAATGGCCTTCAATCAAATGATTGACAACATGGTAAACGGTGGAAAGATAGCTCTTTTAGGTATCCAACAACCAGAAACTCAGGTAAACTGGGATAAAATAATATTCGGCGGATTATTCTTAAAAGGAATTTATGGCCGTGAAATGTTTGAAACATGGTACAAAATGAACGCAATGGTTCAATCAGGCTTAGATATAACACCAATTATAACTCACAGATTTGATTACAAGGATTTCAAGGAAGGCTTTGAAATAATGAAGAGTGGTCAATCAGGAAAGATTATATTGAATTGGGATAAATAATAAAATTATATAAATTTATTTTAAGAAAGGATTTAAGAAAAATGTATAATAATTATAAAAATCATTTTCAAAGTATATTAACAGAAATAAAAGACTCTGGATTATGGAAAGATGAAAGAATTATAACAACTCCTCAAAGCAACAAAATTAGCACAACAAAGGTAAACAATGTTTTAAATATGTGCGCTAATAACTATTTAGGATTATCAGATAACGAAGAGCTTATTGCAGCTGCAAAAGCAAGCTATGATAATTGGGGATATGGATTATCTTCTGTTAGATTTATTTGTGGAACTCAAGACATACACAAACAATTAGAGAGAAAAATAAGTGAATTCCTAGGAATGGAAGACACAATTTTATACTCATCATGCTTTGATGCAAATGGTGGATTATTTGAAACTATAACTACTGCTGATGATGCAATAATAAGTGATGAATTAAACCATGCAAGTATAATAGATGGAGTTAGACTTGCAAAGGCTAAAAAGTATAGATATAAAAACAACAACATGGAAGATTTAGAAGCACAATTAATTCAAGCAGACAAGGATGGAGCAAAATTAAAGCTTATCGCTACTGACGGTGTATTCTCAATGGATGGAATTATCTGTAATTTAAAAGGTGTTTGTGACTTAGCTGAAAAATATAATGCTTTGGTTATGGTAGATGATTCGCATGCTGTAGGATTTGTTGGAAAAACAGGTAGAGGAACACATGAGTACAACAATGTTGTGGGCAGAGTTGACATTATAACAGGAACTTTAGGAAAAGCATTAGGCGGAGCAAGTGGTGGATATACAAGTGGTAGAAAAGAAATCATTGACCTTCTTAGACAACGTTCGCGTCCATACTTATTCTCAAACACATTAGCTCCTGCTATAGCAGCTGCTTCTATAAAGGTATTAGATATGCTTTCATCAAGCACTAAATACAGAGATAAGGTTGAAGAAAATACTAAATATTTCAGAGAGAAAATAAAGGAAATTGGACTTGAAACAATAGATTCAGTTCATCCAATTGTACCAATTATGCTTGGTGATGCAGTATTATCACAAAAAATGGCTGAAAAAATGCTAGAAAAGGGTGTATATGTAGTAGGTTTCTACTTCCCAGTAGTTCCAAAAGGAAAAGCAAGAATTAGAACACAAATTTCAGCAGGGCATACAAAAGAAGATTTAGACTTAGCACTAAAAGCATTTAAAGAGTGTAAAGAAGAGTTAGGAATATAATATTAAAACATAAACCTTATAAGCACCTGTATTATACAATACAGGTGCTTTATCTATACTCAATAATTCTATTATTTAAAACTGATTTAAGGATTATTTAATAATTTCCATGATATAGTGAAATTAAAATTAGGAAAGGTGGTAGAAATATGTATCTCAATATACTTAAAAAAGACCTGAAGCGGAAAAAGACAATGAATATAATCCTGCTTCTGTTTATTTCATTGTCGGCGATGTTTGTAGCAAGCAGTGTAAACAATATCATTACAGTTGTGAACGCCCTTGACTATTACTTTGAAAAGGCTGACGCCCCCGATTATTTTATGGTGACAAAGGACCTTATAACTGACGCCATGATTTCAGAAACCCTTGACGATATAACCGAAATTGACAGCTATAAAATTGAAAAAGTATATTATGCGAATCCAGATAATTTCTATCTCGACGGAAAAACTATGGCAATGAAGAATAGCTCTGTTATAATGGCATTTGAAAATAGGGCGGTAAACTTCTTCGACAGCGAAAACAACATCATTGAAAGCGTTGAGGAGGGGACAGTTATTCTTTCGGGAAAGGCTATGCATAACTGTAACATAGAAAAGGGAGATATTATTGTAATACGCCTTGAAGGTGTTACACTTTCACTTACTGTTGCGGGCAGCTGCAAGGATGCAATTTTAGGCTCGGATATGATGGGTATGACTCGTTTCATACTGAACGAAAACGACTTCAGGAAATTCAGTGAAAATGAAAGCATATCAGCTATGCTTGGCGGAAGCCTTTGCTACATAAATACAGAGAATACTGGCGCTGTTGTAAAGGCGCTGGGTGATATAGACAGCGTCATATTTGCTAATACAATAGACGTGATAAAAATGACCTATGTTATGGATGTGATTATCGCAGGTATCCTTCTTGTAATAAGTGTATGCCTCATACTTATCGCTTTTGTTGTGCTTCGCTTTACTATCACTTTTACCCTTACTGAAGAATACCGTGAAATCGGCATTATGAAGGCTATCGGTATTGGAAATACAAAAATCCGTATACTTTATCTTGTAAAGTATTTTATGCTTGCGGTTACAGGTTCAGTAATAGGTTTTTTCGGAAGCATCCCATTCGGAAATCTTCTTTTAAAGAGTGTATCCGAATCTATGGTTCTCGGCAATGATAACGCAGTTATTACCAATATTCTTTGTTGTATCGGCGTTGTAGCGGTAATTCTGCTGTTCAGCTTCAATTGCACAGGAAAGGTAAAGCGTTTTACACCTATTGACGCTATAAGAAGTGGAACAACAGGCGAACGCTTCAGCAAAAAAAGTATGCTCTGCCTTGGAAAGTCCTCTGCAAAGCCCTCGTTTTTCATGGCCTTAAACGATATTTTAAGCAGTCCGAAGCGTTTTGGCACTGTAATGCTTGCGTACATACTCTGCTTATCCCTTGTGTTGATCCTTGTAAATAGCGTAAATACTTTGAAAAGCGATAAGCTTGCTGCTGCTTTCGGAATAGTTGAAACCGACGTTTATTTAAACCATTTTGAATCAGAAAGGATGAGCTTTATGACAACAGGTGGCGAAGATAAATGCCGTGAAAAGTTGGAGAACATTGAAAAAACTCTTGCAGATAACGGTATGCCTACAGATTGTAGCATTGAAATTCTGTTCAAATATTCGCTTACTCACGGTGAAAATTCCTGTAAATCAATAACCTTACAAGGCATGAACACCACAGCTGATATGTATGAATATTTCGAGGGTACTCCTCCGCAGAACGAAAATGAAGTCGCAATCACTCCTCTTATTTCCGAAAAACTAGACGCACAAATTGGTGATACTATTACAATTATACACAGCTTCGGTGAACGGGAATACCTTGTAACCGCACTTTATCAGAGCATGAACAATCTGGGTGAGGGGGTAAGGCTTCACGAAACAGCTGAAACAGACTTTGTACAGACTTCAGGTTTATTATCTTTCCAACTTGATTTTACAGATAATCCCGATAAGGAAACTGTGCGTGAACGTATTGAAAAAATCAAGGATATTTATGATACGGATAACGTTTATACCGCAGGCGAATATGTAGAAAAAACGATTGGTGTTGCTGATATGATTGAAAGCGTAAAAATACTTACATTAAGCGTTGTCATGGTAATTATTGCACTTGTAACAATACTTATGGAGCGTTCATTCATTACAAAAGAAAAGAACGAAATCGCTTTATTGAAAGCTGTAGGCTTTGGCATAGGCTCTGTTATAAAATGGCATACGGCACGCTTCTGTATTGTAGGTATTATTTCAACAGTTATTGCGCTTATTCTTACAATGCCTCTCACTGAACTTATGGTGACGCCTATATTCGAGATGATGGGCGCATTTTATGGCGTCGAATATGAAATAAATTCTCTTGAGGTATTTGTTATCTATCCGCTTATTGTTCTTGCGATAACAATTATCAGCGCACTATTTACATCTTTATACACAAAGACAATCAAGACCTCGGAAACTTCGGATATTGAATAAAAGGAGATTTAGTTATGAATACAATTTTAAATGTGAGGGATTTATGCAAGACATATATAGTAAACAAGCGTCAGAACAATGTACTTAAAAATGTGAATTTCAGCATTGACGAGGGCGAGATGGTAGCGGTTATGGGACCTTCGGGTTCGGGCAAGTCCACGCTTTTATATGCGGTTTCGGGTATGGACAGCATTACTGCAGGCGAGGTTCGGTTCTGCGGCAAGGATATATCTAAAATGAAAGAAAGGGAGCTTGCGGATTTAAGGCTTGATGAAATGGGATTTATCTTCCAGCAGATGCATATGCTTAAAAACCTCACCGTTTTTGATAATATTATTCTTCCTGCTTGCCAATCCAAAAAAATGAAGGAAACACGTAAGAAAACGGTACAGCGGGGCGAGGAGCTTATGCGTAAGCTCGGTATTATTGATATTGCTGAAAACGACATTACCGAGGTTTCGGGAGGTCAGCTCCAGCGTGCTTGCATCTGCCGTAGTATGATAAATAAGCCAAAAATGATTTTTGCTGACGAGCCTACGGGTGCATTAAACCGCACCTCATCCGACGAGGTAATGGAGGAGCTTTTAAAACTTAACGCTGACGGTGCAACAATAATGCTGGTAACTCACGACTCAAAGGTTGCGGCAAAATGCACAAGAGTTTTATATATAGTTGACGGAAATATAAAAGGAGAGTATAATTTAGACAGATACATCTCTGCCTCACAGCTGAGAGAGCGTGAACGTACTCTTAATAACTGGCTTATGGAAATGGGCTGGTAAACGCAACATTTAACCGAAAGGAATACTATGGCCGATATTTTAATAGTAGAGGATAACAAGGAAATTGCAGACCTACTTTGCGATTTCCTTAGAGCTGATAATTATACCGTATCCGTTTGCGAAAGCGGAGAAAAAGCCTTGTCGCTGTATGAAAAATACGGTGCAAGGCTTTTAGTACTTGATATAATGCTACCAGGGATAGACGGCTTTGTGCTATGCTCGAAAATCCGTGAACAGAGCAACATGCCGATTATTATAGTAAGCGCAAAAACCGAAAAGGAGGATAAGCTGAACGGGCTTATTTTAGGTGCTGATGACTATATCGAAAAGCCTTATGATATTGATATTCTACTTGCGAAAATTAGCGGAATTTTTAAGCGAAGATATGCGCTGGATGAAATAACTGATGGCGATTTAAAGTTCAATAAGATTGAAAAAGTTGTATATAAAAATGATGAGCTGGTAGAAATGACAGCTAAGGAATATGAACTATTATTACTTCTGATTGATAATAAGGGCAGGACACTTAAAAAGGAATATATCTTTAATCAGATTTGGGGTAGCGACAGCTTTTCCGAACAGCAGACTTTAACTGTACATATAAAATGGCTTAGGCAGAAAATCGAAGACAATCCGAAAAGTCCGCAGAGAATACTGACGGTATGGGGCGTGGGGTATAAGTTTATATGAAAAGCTTTAATCGAATTTTTACTGTGGTAATCGCTCTGATTGTGTTGGTTGTTATAGGTGCAAATGTGTATTTGTTTAATATAGATAGTTCTGAAATGGACAGACCTTATCGTGTTGAAATAAGCCGTCTTGCTCTTGAAATTAAACAGAATGGCATTGAAAATACGGATTTGTCAGAGTGTAAATATGTGACAGGCATCACAGAATACAGCGAGAATTTTTACAGCTGTGAAAGTGATTATGTAGTGCGGGAAATAAATGGCAAACTTTACCGTTTTGACTACGAAATTTCCGAAAATAATAGCAGTAGTATAGTAATTGTAAATGTATTTCTTGCTATCATGGCAGTAATGATTATTAAAGTAATGATTTACATAAAAAGTAGTATAATATTGCCCTTTGACAGGTTGAAGGACGTTCCCTATGAGCTTTCCAAGGGAAACCTTACAGTTCCAATATGGGAAAATGAGAGCCGATTTTTTGGTAGATTTATTTGGGGCGTAGACCTTCTCCGCGAGAATATTGAGCAGCAGAAAAAACGAGAGCTTGAATTGCAAAAGGAAAAGAAAACAGTGCTTTTATCCCTGTCTCACGATATAAAGACACCTCTTTCCGCTATAAAACTGTATGCAAAAGCGCTATCAAAAGGACTCTACACAGATAAGGCAAAGCAGCTTGAAATCGCTGAAAATATAAACGCAAAGGCTAATGAAATAGAAGGTTTTGTATCACAAATTATAAGTGCATCGAGAGAAGATTTTCTTATTCTGGAAGTGAACAGCGGAGAATTTTATCTTGGCGAGCTTGTTCGGAATGTTGAAAAGTATTATTCCGAAAAATTATCAATTGTCAAGACGGAATTTACTGTCAGTGAATATAACGACTGCTTTATTAAGGGTGACCTTGATCGAGGAATAGAGGTACTGCAGAATATTATAGAAAATTCGGTCAAGTATGGTAACGGAAAGATGATAGCTGTTGATTTTTTTGAGGAGGATAACTGTATTTTAGTATCGGTTAAGAACAGCGGCTGCACATTGAAAGAATCCGAACTCCCTCATATTTTCGAGAGCTTCTGGCGCGGCTCAAACTCGGAAAAAACAGATGGTAGCGGACTTGGGCTGTATATATGCCGTCAGCTTATGAGAAAGATGGGCGGAGAGGTTTTTGCAAAGATTGAGGAGGATATTGTTACTGTTTCAGCGGTGTTTGCAAAAGTATAAAATTGTTAATCACAGATTCTATTTATCAGTTTCTGTGAGCTTTTTTATTATAAAGGGTCTGGTTTTCTATAACTATTCTAAATCATTTAAATAGTTTAGATGAATTATTCGATTGGAAACATCTATCATTCCTTCATCCTTAAGATTCTTAAGCTCACGAAATAAGGATGGGCGTTGTACTCCAAAGTAGTCTGCAAGTTGTTTTTTACTTATTGGTAAAATAATGTCATCAGATTGCTGTAATATTGATTGTTGTTTAAAATACTCTAAAAGATTTTCTCTTAGAGTATTTTGTGTTGCCATTGTAATTTTTCTGTTAAGCTTCTGAGAATTAAGTGACAACATCTCTATATACTGTATCGTAAAATCATAGTTTAGTAGAAATTCGGATACTGCTTTTTTAGTGATATGTAAAACTTGAGCATCCGCTATACAATAAATTGTAAATGGGTATGCGTGAGTATCGCCAAACAATAAATTTGCTCCGAGCATATGCCCCTTGGAAAATTCAAACATAGTCATCACTGAGCCATTTTCCATGAGAGAATAGGCAACAAGAGTTCCAGATAAAATAATGTCAAAGCTGTTACAGCTATCCTTTTGATTATATACTGTCATGCCTTTTATATATTTTTTTAAATATAATTGATTATCAGTAATTTGTGTATTTACTATCTCATTTGGCAGCTGTGCCAATAGGGGTATAGACTTAATAATATCCATCATAATAATTTCACTCCTTCGTAAAATATTATAACATAAAGAAACATATGTGTCTATTTATAGATAAATTATAATGCTATAATGTTTTTAGCTAGATAATAGTATAGTAAAGTAAATTATATATGTGGAGGGTTTGAATGGATATTTTTACACTGATAATATGGATTGGCACATTGATCTTTCTTGGGATTTCTATGTCAAAGGATAAGGTGAAAACTAAACAGGCGCTAAAAATGGCTTTAGGAATGGGGAAGGGAATGGTCGGAAGTATTCTTTCAATTATTTTTGCTATTGGACTAATACTAACAATTATACCTCCCACAGAAATTGCAGAGTTTTTAAGTACTCAATCTGTTCTGTTAGCAACTATTGGAGGTGCTTTGCTTGGCACAATTACATTAGTTCCTGCTTTTATAGCATTCCCATTGGTGGGTACTCTGCTTAATGCAGGCGTTAGTGTCGTTCCTTCTGTTGCTTTTCTTACAACATTGACAATGGTTGGGGTAGTTACACTTCCTCTTGAAAACAAAACCTTTGGAACAAAATTCACTGTAGTAAGAAACGGACTTAGCTTTATTTTTGCTATTGCAATCGCACTTATTATGGGGGTGATGATATGACTATGATAAAAAAAATAAAAGAAAACTTGTTTCTAATATTTGTAGCTTTGGCCTATGTAATTATGTTTATCTTTAAGCCATCCATGGGTGTTGAATCTGTAAAAAGCAGTGCATATTATATCAAAGAAATGCTAATGATTATGCCAGTTATTTTCATCTTGACAGCACTTTTAGATATGTGGGTTCCTAAGGAAAAAATCATAAAGTATTTAGGAAAAGAATCTAAAGCTAAAGGCGTTTTTCTATCCTTTGTAGTTGGGAGTATATCCGCGGGACCAGTTTATGCAGCCTTTCCAATGTGTGCTATGCTTCATAAAAAGGGTGCTTCAATCAGAAATATTGTCATTATATTAAGCTCATGGGCTGTAATAAAAGTTCCTATGCTTCTAAACGAAACTAAGTTTTTAGGACCGAAGTTTATGATAATTAGATGGATACTGACTGTTATTTCTATAATAATATTCTCATGGATAACAGATAAATTAGTAAAAGACAAGGATATACCAGGAGAAGTGTTGACTGAGGAAGGACTTCATATAAATAGAGATGCCTGTATGTCATGTAGCCTTTGTGTAAAGAGCTATCCAGAAGTTTTTGAAATGGAAAACAAAAAGGCTCATGTGAAAGCTAACGAAAACTTAGAGATGGATAAAGTTGACAAAGCAATTCGATCATGTCCAGTTAAGGCTATATCTTATAATGTGAAGAAGTAAAGAGGTAAATAAAATAATCACGCAGACTTAACTAATAATTATGTCTGCGTGATTTGTTTATTATAACCTATATGTCAATATAATAAGAATAAATTTGTGGCTGTCTTATTTAATCAACAAAAATATCTACTTTTTTGTAATTATTGCAATCAATGTAGCCTCTATTAGTCAATCTTAATTCAGGAATTACAGCTAATGATAGCAAGGCACTTGTCATAAAAGGCGAGATTAAATTACAGCCTAGCTTTTTCCAGCCTAGCTCTATTTCATGAACTCTCTTTGCTACTAGCTCCGCCTTGTCCTCGCTCATTAATCCAACTATAGGGAGAGGGTTTATCGCAATTATTTTACCATTTTCAACAACTACCATTCCACCACCGCATTTACTAAGAGTATTTCCTGCAATAGCCATATCCTCATCATTTGTACCTATTATAGTAAGGTTGTGTGCATCATGTGAAACAGTAGAAGCAACAGCTCCAGATTTAAAACCAAAGCCTTTTACAAAGCCTTTTCCTATTGAGCCACTTGCATTGTGTCTTTCTACAACTGCAATTTTTATTATGTCATTTATTGTATCTGATTTCATTTCATTGGCTATAACAGGCATTTTAATTATTTTATGATAGTTGTATGCCTTTGCTTCTACGATTTCCATTACTCGTACATTTTTCTCTTTTCCATTAGCTTCTATTACAAAATCTGAAGCTATTAGTTCTCTTTTTAGATTTATAGTATTTTTACTAAATTCAGGATAATTCTTTGTTTCTATGTCTATTAACAGTTTCTTATTGTTTGCAACAAGCTGTCCATTAAATATTACTTTTTCAACATTGACATTATCTAAGTCACTTAATAAATTTATATCTGCCCATTTTCCAGGCGAAATGCTTCCTAAATCTCTTTGCATCTCAAAGCAGGATGCAGCATTTATTGTAGCCATCTGTATTGCTGTTATTGGTCTTATACCCTCTTGTATAGCCCTTCTTATTATGTGATCCATATGACCATCATTTATTAGAGTGTTAGGATGAGTATCATCACTCACTAAGACAGCAAACCTTGTGTCTATCTTGTTTTCAGTTAAACTTTTAACTGTTTCTGCTATATCACGCCAAGCAGAACCTTCTCTCATTTGTACATACATTCCAAGACGCATTTTTTCAAGTGCCATCTCTTTTGTAACAGTCTCATGACAGGAGTTTATTCCTGTTGCTATATAAGCATTTAAGCCTTTGTAATCATTGGATGGGTAATGACCTGTGGCAACTTTATTATGCTTTAGTGTTGCCGCTACTTCTTTGTGCATGTCACTATCAGCATTGATAATACCGGGGTAGTTCATCATCTCGCCGAGTCCTTTGACGTTTTTTAATTTCATAGCTTTTTTAATATCATTTGGACTTATATATGCACCATTGTCTTCGAAGCCTTTGCTTGCTGGTACACAGGAAGGAACAGTTGAATATACTCTTAATGGTAAATCCTCTCCATCTTCAAGCATGAGCTTCATTCCTTTTAAACCAAGTATATTGCTTATTTCGTGAGGATCCATGTAGATACTAGTAGTACCATGAACACAGACGGATTTTGCATATTCTCTGACAGTCAACATACTGCTTTCTACGTGTATGTGTGTATCAATAAATCCTGGTGTTGCATAGTATCCTTTTCCATCGATTATAGTGGTGCTTTTTCCTATGGTATGGCTAGCATCGCCTACAAGTGCAATTCTACCTTTCTTTATAGCAATATCTATATTTTCCTGTATTTCAGCTGTGTTTACATTTACAAGTTTTACATTTTTAATTACCATATCTGCTTTGAGTATTCCCATTGCAGTCTTAGATAAATCACGAGTAACTTGATGTAATTCATATCTTTTATTCAAAATATCCTCCATATAAAATCATTAATTAAAAATATTGTTAATAATATTTAACTTAAAAATATTGTTAATAATATTTAACTTAAAAATATTGTTAATAATATTTAACTTAAAAATATTGTTTATTATATTACCACAATATTTTTAATAAAACAATTCAATATTTAAATATTTTGACTTTTTTTATTGCAATTTTTTGATGATTATTATACAATCAAAGCATAAAATTACTTTGAGATACTTTTTTAAGAGTATTTCAATGGATTTAATTTATTTCGAAAAGGAGATTTATACGATATGTGGATTTTTTTAGGTGTTGTTGTAGTTCTTGTTTTGTTTGTTGTATCAATGTATAACGGACTTGTAAGAAAAAGAAACTACATAAAAGAAGCTTGGTCTTCAATTGATGTTCAATTAAAACTTAAAACAAATGTCTTAACAAATTTAGTTGATACTATTAAAATGCAAACTAAATATGAGAGTGAAACTTTAGAAAAAATTGTTAGTTTACGTTCAGTTATGCTTTCATCTAACAAAGCTGAGGCTATGAAAGCAAATGATGCTATTACAAAAATGGTTCCATCTTTGTACGCAGTATCAGAGAGCTATCCTGAGCTTAAATCTAATCAATCATTCTTAAAGCTTATGGAAGATGTTAAGAATATTGAAGAAAAAATTGCTTATGCTAGAACAAGATACAATAAAGTTGTTACAGAGTACAATACAGCAATACAAACTTTCCCTTCAGTTATATTGGCAGGTATGTTTGGATTTAAAGAAGAAGAAACATATGAGATTGACGAAGTAGAAAGAAAGAATGCTGATGATATGAGAATTCGTGATCTATAAAAATTTGCAGCAACTGAAAATTACTGACTACGGAGGATAGGTTGAAAGAAACGAAAAATAAAGAAAGGATATGTACCGAGTCCATGCATAAGTGTTTCATGGCGTTTTATAGAATAGGTGCATGGACATAATTATGGCAAGAGATACTATTATTATTTATGAACAGGTGAGAAAAAATCAAATAAAAACTGTAGCTTTAATCATATTGTATATTGCTATAATCATTATACTGTCACTAAGTATTGGATATTATAATGACAGCATTGAATTAGGAATTTTGATTGCAGGTTTTATAATTTTAATTCTATTACCGATTCAAATTTTAACAGGGAAGAAATCAGTAGGCTCAAATACTAAGTGGCGTGAAATAGACACAAATGATCCAAAGGAGAGAGATGTCTTGCACCTTATTGAAGGGCTTGCGATAGCTGCTGGACTAGATAATACTCCTAAAGTGTATATAGTTCCTACGGATGTTCCAAACGCATTTGCTGGTGGCTTATCTCTTAAGAACACATATATTGGAGTAACTAGAGGGCTTATTGACTTGTTAGATAGACCTGAAATGGAAGGCGTTATTGCTCATGAGATGTCCCATATAGTAAATCGAGATATCTTGGTTTCAACAGTGTCTATTTATCTGATGAGTGCTGCGATAATACTAGGCTCAGTTTTATATAGAATGAATTTCTGGGGTGGTTCAAGCAGAAGAAGAAACAGAAACTCTAAAAACGGAGGATCTTCATTAGCAATTTTATTAATTATAGGTTTAATATTGTCAGTTGTCATAAAATTAGTTGCGAAGCTCATTAATCTTGCTATATCAAGAAAAAGAGAGTATATAGCAGATGCAACTGCTGTTAGAATATGTGGATTTTCAGAGGGCTTAGCAAGTGCATTAACTAAGATATCTGGATTGAGTCCTGAATACTCAAAGGAGCAAACTGCAAGCCTTGGTGGAGAAGAAATGCTATGCTTATATATCTTCAATCCAACAAAACAGCTTGGATCATTGCTTTCAACCCATCCACCAATAGAGAAAAGAATTGAATTATTAAGAAATATGTATTAAAATCGAAATAAATTTCGCTCTAAAAAAAGAGTGCTTTTTATAGCTGAATTTTGCTGAAAAAGGCGCTCTTTTATTTATAATAAACTTCACTATAACAGTTGATATAGTGCTTAAAATTTAATATTACATTCTAATTAAAAACTAAATATAAAACATAGGAAATTTCATATCATAATTTCCCCATATTGTCTTGTTGCTTTTTGTTAAGTATATCGTTGTAAATAATACTTCTCTTGTGCTTAATCTTGTTATAAATGGCACTAAGCTTTTATCAATTTTGTAATAAACTGTACTGTTATCATATTCTTTTTTTATGTGCTGATATATAGTTTTATCTTCCTCACAAAGCATATCAATAAATTGATTTTCGTTATTTTCATCTATTCTGTTTAAATATAAATCTACATAGAAATTATTGAATCCATCTTCATCATATAAATGTTCTATATATTCAATTAGCTCAGTTTCACCTTTAATTTCAAGTATTTTATGATTATATTTTTCAAAACCCTCATTTATATTTTCAAAGTGTATTTTAACATTTTCTTTAAAAACCTCTTCATTTATAGGGTATAATAATTTTTGCATATATAATTACCACCATTTTATTATTTTATCACATAGAAAGTTCTCTTTTTTGCTTTGTTATTAAACTTCAAATAAATTTAAACATTCTTATAATATTATAATAATATAAATTATGAAAATTATCAATTGCATAATATTAGATTTTAAAATAAATAAATTTATATAGAGTTTATTATTAATAACTACTATCACTCTATTATTTTACCATAATAACACAATTGTTGTAATACGAAAGCTTTTCGATTCAATTTAAACATATATTCAACAAACTTATTAACTATATAGTGCTATATAGATATAATATAGTTATAAAAATACTATTAATTTTTAGGAGGTTCAATCATGATCATTCGCCCATCAGCTACAATTAGACAGAACTATAACGAAATTGCTAACATATGCAGAGAAACAGCAGAACCAATTTATCTTACAAAAAATGGTGAAGGTGATTTAGTTGTAATGGATATAGAGACTTTTAATAGAAGAGAAAAAATGTTAAAGTTAATAGAAGAGCTTTTAGCTGTAGAGGAAGACAGATTGGCTGGAAGAGTGGGATGTGATATTGATGAACTAGATGTTTATCTTGATACAATTATTGATGAGGTGTAATTTATGTCAGATTATGGATTTAATTCGCTCACTAGAAAAGATGCCACATAGATATCAATTTTTTACTGAATCTTATATTCCAGAAAATAAATACCACAAGATGTTTGTAGAAAAGTGGTATTTAATTTTGTTTCAGATTAAAGATGATATAATATATGTAGAATACATTATAGATTGTCGCCAAGATTATAATTGGTTAATTCGATAACAGCAATGATCTTAGTAAATAAATTTAAAAATTGTTATAATTATTATTTTTCCTAAACTTGTTGACACTGCATTTTAAGCTCTATATAATGTAATAAATAAAAAAGCAGATGGAGTATCAAATATGGATTTATTTAAAGGACATATTAGAAAAGATGGCACTTTAGAATTTGAGAAATAATAAAAACAGAGGAGTGATAGAGATGATAAAACCAAAAAAATTAGTAAAAGGTGATAAAGTTGCAATAATAAGCTTATCAAGTGGTTTGTTAGGCGAGCCTTATATGACTTATCAGAGAGATTTGATTTTTAAGAGACTAAATGAGTTTGGATTGGAAGTTGTTCTTACTCCTAATTCTTTAAAAGGCAGAGAATTCATTGAAAAAAACCCACAAGCTAGAGCAGAGGATTTAAAATGGGCCTTTAGAGATGATAGTATAAAAGGAATTATTTGTGCTATTGGAGGAATTGATACTTATAAAACAGTACCATTTTTATTAGATGATGAAAGCTTTATAAATAATGTAAAAAATAATCCTAAGGTTTTCATTGGATACTCAGATACAACATCTAATCATCTAATGTTTCACAGAATAGGATTAACGACTTATTATGATGAATATAAAAAGATATATACAGATATTATAAGAAAATACAATACACCTGTATTATTCAATATGAATTTTGGACATGCACATCCTAAATGTATTTTGCCTTATGGGGTAGAAGCTACAATAGATTGCGATAATAAAAGAGTAATAATTAATGAGAGCTTAGTAAATTAAATATGACTTAAGGAGAAAATTAATGACTATAAAATATCCAAAAAAAATAAATAAAAATGATATTATTGGTGTAACAGCGACTTCTTTTGGTCAGACTGTGCCATATTATGCTGATAGATTTGATAATGCTGTCAAATATCTAAAAAGCTTAGGATATGATATAAAAGAAACTGCAAACGTTAGAACTATGAGTAAATTAGTTAGCTCTGATGCAAAAACTAGAGCAAAGGAGTTTATGGAATTATGGAAGGATGACAAAATCAGCTGTATAGCACAAGTAGCAGGTGGAGAGTTTTTAATGGAGATGCTTCCGTATATTGAAGCTAATGTTATTAATAATTACAATCCGAAGTGGGTTTTTGGTTATTCTGATTCAAGTTTATTAAATTTCTTTTTAACTACTAATTTTAATGTAGCAACATTAACCTGCGACAATATTCCTTCATTTGGTATGGAACCAATTCATAAATCTATTTTAGACATATTAAGTATATTAGAAGGTAAGGATGTTATTGTTCAAGAGAGCTTTGATCTTTACGAAGGTACAAGCGTTGATAATGAAAATAGAGTATTTAATGAATCATACAATTTAACTGATAAGGTTGAATACAAGCATTTATACAACAAAGATTCAGACAGACTTTCTGGTAGATTAATAGGGGGTTGTATTGATGTATTACTCCAGCTGTTAGGCATGTCATATGATAATACTAAAGAGTTTTGCAAGCAATTTGATGGTATGTTATGGTATTTAGAAAACTGCGAATTATCATTACCTTCATTATATCGTGGATTATGGCAAATGAAGCAGGCTGGATGGTTTGACAATGCAAAAGGATTTCTAATAGGCAGAACTGCTTCTAAAGAAAGTTATATGGATTTTGAGTATTTAGATGCTTTACATAAAATATTTGATGATATGAATATCCCTGTTATTTATGATGTAGATATAGGACATATACCTCCTCAATTTGCTATGATAAATGGCTCAGAAGCAGAGTTTGAATATAATAATGGAAAAGGGAAGATATTGCAAAGAATAATGTCTATGGAATCAGGTGGAGAAAAAAGAATATGTCCACTTTGTGGGAAGAATAATAATTGTTAGCATGGACAAATTAATATATAAATTTTAATAAAAATTTAAAATAAATATATTGACAAATATATGAAAACTATATATTATATAGTTTAGTTAACTTATAATAGAATATTTATTGTAGAGGCTGCGATATTTAATAGTACCAATAATGAGATAAACACGATGACTTATTGGAAAAGGAATTATCGCCGAAGGGTATAATTGAAGTTTTAAGATTATATACCTGGGTATGCATAAAATATATGCATAACTGTCACAAACTTTGTTTGTGTTGAGCTACATTTAAGGAATAAAAATTATAAATTTTTCATTATGTTTATTATGTACTCCTTGGGTGTAAAGCTCAAGGAGTATTTTTTTATCTACTAAGGAGTGAAATTATGAAATTACAAGGCAACATGTTAATTACAGACAATGAACTTTATATAGCAGGGGTGAGTTGCAAAAAACTTAAAGACAAATATGAAACTCCTTTATATGTATTTGATGAAGACTATGTAAGAAGTAATTGCAAAGAATATATAAAGTATTTTAAGGTTAATGAGAATAATAATAGAGTGGCATATGCAGGTAAAGCATTTTTACCAATGTATATGTGCAACATTGTTAAGGAAGAGGGATTATATCTTGATGTAGTATCCGGAGGAGAGTTATATACAGCAAAAAAAGCAGGTTTTCCAATTGATAAGATATTATTCCATGGAAATAACAAAACAAAAGAAGAAATAGAAATGGGAGTGGAGCTTGGTGTTGGGAGGTTTGTAGTTGATAATTACTATGAGCTTGACCTTCTTGAACAAATATGTGAGGAAAAAAACAAAAAGCAAAAAATATATCTTAGAATTGCTCCAGGTATAGAGGTACATACACACAGCTATATAAAAACAGGGCATATTGATTCTAAATTTGGATTTACCTTATCAACTGGAGATTTATATAAAGCAGTTAATAGTATAAGAAAATATAAGAATATAGAACTAGTTGGAATTCATGCTCATATAGGCTCTCAAATATTTGAAATAGAGCCATATCTATATGAAGTAGAAATAATGATGAATTTAGTAAAAGAAATTAAATCTAATTATGATATTGAAATTAAGGAAGTAGATTTAGGCGGAGGATTTGGAGTTTATTATACAAAAGAAGATGAACCTACAAGCATAAAGGAGTTTTGTGAAAAAATAATTGAAACAGCAGAACAAGTTTGCAAGGAAATAGAAATAGATGTTCCGATTTTAATAATAGAGCCGGGAAGGTCAATAGTTGCAAATGCTGGAAGTACATTGTATACAGTTGGTTCAATAAAAAATATAGAAAATGTGAGAACTTATGTCAGTGTAGACGGAGGAATGACAGATAATATAAGGCCTTCACTATATCGTGCGAAGTATGAGTGTTCTATTGCGAATAAAATGAATGGAAGTGTAAAAAGTCAAGTAACAATAGCTGGAAAGTGCTGTGAAAGCGGAGATATATTAATATCAGATACAGATATTGTAGATATTGAATCAGGAGATCTACTGGTAATTTTATCGACAGGAGCATATGGATATTCGATGGCATCAAATTATAATAAAATATTAAAGCCTGCAGTAGTTTCAGTGAAACAAGGAAGTAGTAGGCTGATTTGTAAAAGACAAAGCTATGAGGAACTTTTGAACTTGGAAATAATGTGAGAAGAGTGAAGTGAGTTTCAGTTTATAAAATAATAAATTGTAGAGGTAGCGATAATTAATAGTAACATTAATGATGTAAGCAGGATGATTTATTGTGAAAGGAATTATCGCCGAAGGGTATAATTGAAGCTTTAAGATTATATGCCTGGGTATGCATAAAATATATGTATAACTGTCACAAATTTAATTTGTGTTGAGCTGCATTTAAGGAAATAAATGATTAAGTATAATATATACAATATTCATTTTAATGCCCTTTGAGTGTGTAACTCAAGGGGCTTTTTATTTATCATATAAGCAATTTAAAGGAGGATATACAATATTATGGGACTTATAGTTCAAAAATATGGAGGAACATCAGTAGGAAGCATAGATAAAATTAAATCTGTTGCAAAAAGAGTAATATCAGAAAAAGAAAAAGGAAATGATGTAATCATAGTTGTTTCTGCTATGGGTAAAACTACAGACAAACTAATTGAAATGTCAAAAGAAATATCACCCAATCCATGTAAGAGGGATTTGGATATGCTATTATCAACAGGAGAACAAATTTCTATATCTCTTTTATCAATGGCATTTCAAGAATATGGATATGATTCTGTATCTTTAACAGGATTTCAAGCCGGAATAGTAACAAAAGGATCGCATACAAATAATAAGATTTTGTATATAGATATTAAAAAAATACAAAATTATTTAAGTGAAGGAAAAATTGTTGTTGTAGCAGGATTTCAAGGAATTAATGAGAAAGGAGATATAACAACTCTTGGTAGAGGAGGCTCAGATACTACTGCAGTAGCGTTGGCAGCAAAGCTTGAATGTGAATGTAATATATATACAGATGTTGAGGGTATATATGCTGTAGATCCTAGACTGTACAAGGAGGCGAAAAAACTAGATGCTATAAGCTATGAAGAAATGATGGAAATGGCAAGTCTAGGAGCAGGAGTCGTGGAAACCAGAGCAGTTGAAATAGGGTGTAAATACAAAGTACCAATATATGTAGCATCAAGCAGTAAAAATGTAAAAGGAACTTATATAAAGGAGCAAGATAAAATTATGGAAGAAAAAGTTATAACAGGATTAAGTGTAAGTAATAATATTATCATGATTACGGTTAATAACATACTATTTAAATTAAAAAATATAGCAGAGATATTTGAAAAGGTGGCAAAAGAAAATATAAACCTTGATATGATAAGCCAAACTTCACCTCTAAATGGGAGGGTAAATCTATCATTTACAAGCTCAAACGAAGATTTACAGATAATAAAAAAAGTTATGAGTGAAGTGAAAGAAGAGGATAGTGAACTAGAAGTAGTAATTGAGGAAAATATTTCGAAAATATCACTTGTCGGAATAGGAATGATGAATCAAAGCGGAGTGACAGGAAGAATATTCAGAGCATTAGCAGACAATGAAATTGAATTCAGACAGATAACTACATCAGAGATAAGCATATCATATACATTGGATGCTATCAACAGCGAAAAAGCAGTGAATGTGTTAGCAAAAGAATTTAATTTATAATTTTAAAAATCTTATAATTTAAGGAATAATATAAACATTTAAATAATAAATAAAAAGGAGAATAAAAAAATGAGTATATTTATGGGTTCAGGAGTTGCACTAATTACACCTTTTAAAAATAATAGGGTTGACTTTGAAAAATTAAGAGAAATAATAGAGTGGCAGATTGAAAATAAAACAGATGCTGTAATAGTATGTGGAACAACAGGTGAATCTGCAACTATGAGCGATGAAGAAAAAAGAGCAGTGATTAAATTTACAGTGGATGTAGTTCAGAAAAGAATTCCTGTTATAGCAGGAAGCGGAAGCAATAATACTGCATATTCTATAGAGATGAGTAAATATTGTGAGGAAGTTGGAGTAGATGGATTGCTCATAGTAACTCCGTATTACAATAAGGCTACTGAAACTGGATTGATTAAGCATTATGAAGCAATATCAGAAATTGTTAATATCCCGATAATTTTATATAATGTACCAGGTAGAACAGGTGTTAATTTGACACCAATTACAGTAAAAAAACTTTCTCAAATAAAAAATATAGTTGCTATAAAAGAAGCAAGCGGTGATATTAGTAAAGTTGCAGAAATATCAAGATTATGCGGACAAGAATTCTCTATATACAGTGGAAATGATGATATCATAGTTCCCGTATTGTCACTAGGAGGAAAAGGAGTTATATCAGTTGTTGCAAACATACTACCAAAAGATACTCACAATATTGTTGAGGAATATCTAAAAGGAAATGTTGAAAAAGCAAGAAAAATTCAATTAGATATGAATGGGCTTATAAATACTTTATTTATAGAGGTAAATCCGATACCTGTAAAAACAGCTATGAATCTTATGGGAATGGAGGTAGGAGGATTAAGACTGCCCTTGACTGAAATGAGTGATAATAATTTAAAAACATTAAAAAACGAAATGCGTAATTATGGAATTGACATAGAGGTAAAGTAAATGATAAAAATAGGAATTAGTGGATGCAATGGAGCAATGGGAAGAGTTTTAACGAATATAATAGATGAGATGGAAGATATAAAGATTGTTTTTGGAATAGACAGAAATGTAAATTTGTATCCAAATAAATATCCTGTATATGAAACTTTTTCAAAAATAAATGAAAAATGTGATGTAATAATAGATTTTTCAAATTCATCTGTACTATATGAGTTGTTGAGTTATTGTATCAATACAAATACTGGGATAGTCATAGCAACAACAGGACTTAGCGAAGAGCAAGAAATGAAAATAAAAGATGCATCAAAGAAAACACCTATATTTAGATCTCCAAATACATCATTGGGAATAAACTTAGTTTTAGATTTGGTAAAAAAATCGACAAATATATTGAATGGTGAATTTGATATAGAAATTATTGAAAAACATCACAACAAAAAAATAGATGCACCTAGTGGAACAGCTCGCATGATAGCTAGAGCTATAAATGAAGAAATGAATAATTCTATGCAATACAATTATGGTAGGGTGGGTGAAACTTTAAAGAGAGATAAAAGCGAAATAGGTATACATGCCATTCGTGGAGGAAATATAGTAGGTGAGCATACAGTAATATTTGCAGGAATGGACGAAATTATAGAAATTAAGCATATTGCACTTTCAAAAAGCATATTTGCAAGAGGAGCAATAAGAGCTGCAAAATATATATCAAATAAAGAACCTAATCTGTATTCAATGAAAAGTTTGATAGATTAAAAGGAGAATTCAAAATATGAATAATAATGAAAACAGTGTAAATATAAATCTTATAGATCCATATGAAATAGCAAGATTCATAAAGAAAGCTAAAAAAAGCACACCAGTAAAAGTATATATAAAGGGAAATATCGAAGAATTAGATTTTCCAAACTGCAAGGTTTTTGGAAATGGAGGATTTAAAATAGTTTTTGGTCAATATAGTGATATTGAACCAATTTTAGAGGGAAACAAGGATAAAATTGAATGTTTTGAAGTAGAAAACGATAGAAGAAATTCAGCTTTGCCTATGTTAGATATTAAAAATATTAAGGCGAGAATAGAGCCGGGTGCAATAATAAGGGATAAGGTAGATATTGGAGAAAATGCAGTCATAATGATGGGGGCGGTCATAAACATAGGGGCAAGCATAGGAGAAAAAACTATGATAGACATGAATGCAGTTGTAGGAGCAAGAGGAATAATTGGAAAAAGTGTTCATGTCGGAGCAGGAGCAGTAATAGCAGGTGTATTGGAGCCGCCAAGCAAAACACCGGTAATAATAGAAGATGAAGTTATGATAGGTGCAAATGCTGTTATACTTGAGGGAGTAAAAGTAGGAAAAGGAGCAGTTGTAGCAGCAGGCTCGGTAGTTACACATGATGTTTTGGAAGGTACGGTTGTAGCAGGAGCACCTGCTAAAGTAATAAAAGAAAAGGATGAAAAGACTGCAGAGAAAGTAAAGATATTAGAAGATTTAAGATAATCAAGTTTAATATGGAGGTATAAAATAGTTATGAAGAATTTACATGAGCAGGACAGAGAATACATACTAAATACCTATAAAAGAGGAAATCTTGTAATTGAAAGAGCAGAGGACTCATATCTTTACGATATTGACGGAAATAGATATCTGGATATGTATGCAGGAATATCAGTAAATAATCTTGGACATGACAAAAAAATAGTGAAAGCTATGATGCAGCAAGCATTAAAATATACTCATCTGTCAAACTTTTTTGTCAGTGAGCCGGTTGTAAACTTAGCTAAATTACTTGTAGAAAACAGTTTTGCATCAAAAGTGTTTTTTACAAATTCAGGAGCAGAATCAAATGAAGCAGCAATTAAGCTATGTAGGAAATATGGAAAGCAATTTAATAAAAATAAGTATGAATTGCTATCTGCATATAATTCCTTTCATGGAAGAACAAACGGAAGCTTGGCAATTACAGGACAAGAAAAATATCAAAAATCATTCACTCCCCTTATATCAGGAGTTGGATATTTTGAGTATAACAATATAGAATCATTAAGAAGAAGTGTAAGTGAAAATACCTGTGCTGTATTTTTGGAGATAATACAAGGTGAAGGTGGAGTAATTGAGATATCAAAAGAATTTATAAACGAGGCAGTACAGCTATCTAAAAAATATAATTTTTTAATAGTTATAGATGAAGTTCAAACAGGAATGGGCAGAACAGGAGATCTGTTTGCATATGAAAAATATAATTTTACTCCGGATATAGTTACTATATCTAAATCCTTGGGAGGAGGACTACCTCTTGGAGCAGTTCTTGTAAACAAGAACTTAGAAGAAATACTGACAGTAGGAGACCATGGGAGTACATTTGGAGGAAATCCTGTTTCCTGTGCATGTGGAATATATGTATTGGAAAGTATTATAAATACTGATTTATTAGAAGAAGTAAAGAAAAAAGGACTATTTTTGATAGAAAGCTTGAATTCTTTAAGAGAAAAATACCCTAGTATGATAAATGAGGTAAGAGGAAGAGGGCTTATGATAGGTATTGATGTTAAAAGTAGTGTAAATAAAATTAAAGAACTGGCACAGGAAAAAAAAGTATTGTTAAATTCAACCGGTGATACAGTAATTAGATTATTGCCGCCATTATCTATAAATCAGGATGAAATAAATCAATTTTTAAGTATATTTGAAGAAGTTTTACTTAAAATCAATAATTAATGAGTTAAGGTAAGGTTATGACTATGATTAAATTTCAGAAATTTCAAGGCACGGGAAATGATTTTATAATATTTAAGGATATTGATGTAAGTAATATAAATCATAATGAATTAGCAAAAAGAGTATGTAATAGAAATTTTGGAGTCGGTGCAGATGGAATGATGATTGTCAGAGAATCATCCATAGCAGATGTGAAAATGTCTTTCTACAATACAGATGGAAGTATAGCAACTATGTGTGGAAATGGAATCAGATGCTTTGCAAAGTTTGTATATGAAAATAATATTGTAAATAATTCAAATTTTGAAGTAGAGACACTTGCAGGAATTATGAAGGTTGAAGTAGAGATAAAAGAAGCTAAAGTAAATCTTGTGACAGTAAATCTTGGAAAACCACTATTCTTTGCTAATCAAATCCCAATGACTACAGATAATGAAAAATATATAAACAAAGAAATAGAGATATATGGAAAAAAAATAAAAATCAGCTCATTAGTTATAGGAACTATTCATACTGTAGTATTTACAGATGATTTTGAAGAAATTAATCTTGAAGAAATAGGGAAAAGCATAGAAAATAACAAATTATTTCCGATGAAAACAAATGTGAACTTTTGTAAGATTATAGATAAAAGTAATATAGAGGTTTTGACATGGGAAAAGGGAGTTGGAATGACACTATCATGTGGAACAGGTGCAGCTGCATCTTCTATAGTAAGCTCTATTGTCCATGGTTGTGATAAAAAAATCAAGGTAAATTTAAAAGGAGGACAGCTTATGATAGAAGATAAAGAGGGAGAAATCTATATGACGGGAACTGCAAAACTTATTTGTAAGGGAATATATAACGTAGAAATATAGCTAAATAAACCTAAACATATGTATGTGATTTAAAATTTAAAATTAAAAATACACTAAATTTTTTAGCTCGCAGATAAAGCATAAGCTTGAAATAGTAGATCACTGCTCAAAACTTACTGTAAATTATATTACAGGTAGTATTTTAAATATTATAGAAAGAAGGTTTAAACTTGGAAAAAACAAATATTGCTATTCTTGGCTCAACAGGAATGGTTGGACAAAGATTTATAACACTTTTAGATAATCACCCTTTTTTTGATGTTAAAATTTTAGCAGCAAGTCCTTCATCTAAGGGGAAAAAATACTCTGATGCTGTGAAAGGTAAATGGAAGATGGGAAATGAGATACCTAATTATGCCAGAGATATGATTGTTTATGATGTAAGTGATGTTGAAAATATTGCTAATGAGGTCGAGATGGTGCTTTGCGCTATTGACCTTGATAAAAAATCAATAATAGAAATTGAGGAAAATTATGCAAAGCATGAGGTTGTTGTAGTTTCCAATAATTCTGCAAACAGATGGACACAGGATGTTCCTATGATTATACCTGAAATAAATCTGGAACATCTTAAAATTATAGAAAGTCAAAAAAAAAGATTAATTACTAAAAGAGGGTTTATTGTCACTAAACCGAATTGCTCTATTCAAAGCTATGTTCCTGCTCTTGAAGCATTAAAGGAATTTGAACCTGAATTTGTTATGGTAAGCACATATCAAGCAATATCAGGGAGTGGAAAAAAGCTTAGTGAATGTTATGAAATCAGAGAAAATGTAATACCTTTTATTAGTGGAGAGGAAGAAAAGAGCGAGCAAGAACCTCTTAAAATTTGGGGAAAGATAGTAAATGGTCAAATAGAAAAAGCTACAAATCCAATAATTAGTGCTCAATGCTTGAGAGTTGGGGTGGAAGACGGACACATGGTGACTGTAGCAGTTAAATTTAAAAACAAGCCTACTAAAGAACAGATTTTGAATAAATGGAATAACTATGCTGGAGCAATCAAAGAGCTTGATTTGCCTATGTCACCTGGCAAATTTTTAATCTATATAGAAGAAGAGAACAGACCACAGCCAAAGCTTGATGCAGAATTAAACAATGGAATGTCAATAATTATCGGCAGATTAAGAGAGGATACAATCTTTGACTATAAGTTTGTATGCTTATCTCATAATACTTTAAGGGGTGCTGCAGGAGGTTCCGTGTTGGTAGCAGAGACATTAAAAGCACTAAATTATTTGTAGATAGAAATATTGTATAATTATATTTGATTGGTAGAACATTTCGTTATATAATATAAAAAAGTAATAGCTAAATTTATAGAATAAAAAGAAAAAAACATGATAACAATAAACAGAGATGAAATGGGGAAGAACAGAATAATGGCTAAAAAGTATTATGCAGTTAAAAATGGTCACAATATTGGTATATATGAAACATGGGCAGAATGTAAGGCACAGGTAATTAGGTTTTCTGGTGCAGTATATAAAAGCTTTCCTACATTAAATGAAGCAAAGCAATATATGGAAATTGGTAAAAATCAAAATGTGGAAGTTGAACTTCTCAATAATATCACACAAAATTCTGTAGATATAAGCAATACTGAAGCTGTCGCCTATGTGGATGGAAGTTATGATTTAAAAACAAAGCGTTTCTCTTGCGGAGTAGTGATGTTTCATGCAGGAGATGAACAGCATTTTTCAGAATGCTTTGATGACATTGAACTTGCAGAAATGCGAAATGTGGCAGGTGAGATAAAAGGTGCTGAAAAAGCAATGCAATTTTGCCTAGAAAGAGATATAAAAAGCTTAAATATATATCATGACTATGAAGGCGTTGCAAAATGGTGCACTGGGGAATGGCAAGCAAAGAAAACAGGAACTAAGGCATATAAATCTTTCTACAACTTAGCTTCAGAAAAAATGCAAATACATTTTATAAAAGTAAAAGGTCACTCTGGCGATAAATACAATGAGCTAGCAGATCAGCTAGCTAAGAGAGCCTTAGGCTTGATTTCAAATGACAATATATAAATGTTAAAACTTTGATATATTATATAAAATTGTATACTCTTTATCCATGACAAGTTTTTTATTTGAATAGGCTATAAATTACATGAGTTTAATAAATTATATTATTAAACTTCTTATCTTTATAATACAAGCTGCTTATTAAGCTTTTAAAGTACTTCTTTAGATAAAGCTATTCTGCAGGCTTGTATTTATTTTAACTTTTTATTTACTTGATTTTTAAATTGATGTATAATCTTAATATTAAAAACTTTTTAGAAGGGTTGCTTCTATAGCAATTGATTTTGACTAATAGAAGAAAATTAAAGACAAAATGCTTAATGAAGTTAATTATTGTGATATAGAACATAACTGTATTTTTATAGATGTAAGAAGTCAAAAGGAATTTAAGGACGGAGCCATTCCAAATTCTATTAATATCCCGATACTTGATGATGAGGAAAGAAGGATTGTTGGTACTGCATATAAACAGCTTAGTAAAAATGATGCAAGAAGACTAGGCCTAGAATTCGTTTCACCTAAGCTATTAGAATTTTTTGATAAAATAACTGAGTTAAAAAAGAAAGAATCTTATTTAGTTGTTTATTGTGCAAGAGGAGGATATAGAAGCACAGCCTTTGCATCTATATTTAGCTCTATAGGTATAAATCTATTTAGGCTCATTGATGGATATAAGGGATACAGAAAATATATATCTGAAAACCTGCCAAAGCTTAATGAAGGTATAAAGTATATAGTAGTTCACGGAAATACTGGAGTAGGAAAAACAGATATATTAACAGAGCTTAAAAAACTAGATTTTAATATCTTAGATTTAGAAGCTGCTGCAAACCATAGGGGATCATTGTTGGGTAGCATAGGAATAGGTGAGTGTAGTACACAAAAAACATTTGAATCTAGCTTGTTTGAACAGCTGAGACAGATAAAAAATAAAGCCAAGCTGAATAATAAATATGATTCCACAAATAATATATTTGAGGATGAAAATAACAATAAAAAACCAATTTATGTGTTTGTTGAAGCAGAAAGTAAGAGAATTGGTAATTCTGTTGTGCCAGATTATATTTTTTTAAGTATGAAATCCGGATTACATATCTTTATAGATGCTGACGTAGATTACAGAGTAAAAAGCTTAAAAAAGGATTATATTTTAAATGAAAATTGGATAGAAGAGTCAACAAATGCTTTAGAAACACTTAGAAAATACTTATCAAATGAAAAAGTAGACAATCTAATAGCAATGCTCATACAGTCAAAATTTGAGGAAGTTGCTAAGGAACTTATGATAAATTATTATGACCCTATGTATATGAATAAAGCTAATGAATATGAATATGAAGCAAGATTTAATGCCGAGATATCAGCTGAAAACACTGCTTTAGATATTAAAAGATGGATGGAGAAAGGATATATTTAATCATGATTAAAGAAGAGTTTGTGATTACTTCAAGGGATGGCTTAAATTTATATTGCATAAAAAACATACCAGATAGTCCAAAGGCTGTAGTTGTAATTGTCCATGGATTTGCAGAACATTTAGCAAGGTATGATTATTTTACTGAAATTTTAAGTGATAATGGTTTTGTATGCTTTAGATTTGATAATCGCGGACATGGAAAAAGTGCAGGGTTAATGCTTCATGTTGAAAGCTATAATGATTATATCAATGATGCAGATTTAATAGTGCAAAGGGCAAAGTCTGAGTTTCCATTGCTTCCAATATTCATGTTTGGACATAGTATGGGTGGCTTTATAGCAGCTATATATGGTGAGAAATTTAAGGATAGATTAGATGGGCAAATATTATCAGGGGCAGCAACTGATGAACCTCCTCAATCAAATGCTTTTCTTAAAGTAATGATTAAAGTTTTTAATTCTTTATGTCCAAAGTTGAGAATTAAAAATGATCTTTCAGCTCTTATATCAAGAGATGATGAGGTTGTTAACAAATATAGAATTGATCCTTTAATTCATAATAAAGCAACTGCAAGGTTTTTTAACCAATTTATTATAGAAGGAATGTCTTACCTTAAAAACAATATGAAGGAATATAAATATCCTTGTTTAATACTGCATGGAAAAGAAGATAAGCTTGTTAAATGTAAGTCTTCAGAAAACTTTTATACCAATATATCTTCTATTGATAAAACATTAAAAATATATGATAATTTATATCATGAAATATTAAATGAACCTGAAAAAGAAGTTGTAATTAAAGACATTGTGAATTGGCTTGATAATAGAATAAAAAGTAGTAATTAAAATTATATCTTGACAAATAACTTTGATTATAATATAATTTGATTATCAAAGTATTTGACGGTAAAGGTGGACTAATGGGAAATCATAAATCAATTAATAAAATTTTAGTTAGCTTATTTAATAATGTTCTAAAAATAGAAGAGGACTGCATATGTAATGGAGAATATGATGATTTATCAATTAGTGAAATGCATGTAATTGATAGTATTGGTTTAAATAGAGAAAGAACAATGACTGATACAGCTAAAGATTTGCATATTACTTCTGGTACATTAACTACTACAATCAATAATCTTGTTAAAAAAGGATATGTATTCAGGACTCGTTCTGAAGATGATAGAAGAATCGTATATATTAGCTTAAGTCCTAGAGGAGTTCAAGCATATAAATATCATGAATCTTTTCATGATGACTTTGTTACTAGTGCTATAGCTCATTTAGATGAAGAAAAGCAATTGCTTCTTATTGATGTATTATCTGATATAGACGAATATTTTAAAAGCAGAAGAAAATAAGCAAATAATAGTAAGCAAATAATTTTTTACGCAATAATACTTTCAAGTTCAAATATTTTGAAAATCGAAATACAGGAGAATGTTATGACAAAAAAAGAAAGGATAAGCTTCGGTTTTATCGATGCTTTGGTGTTTAAATGGCAGTAAAGATAATCACAGATTCAACAGCTGATATTCCACAGAATTTACTTGAAAGATATGGCATAATAATTGTTCCATTAACAGTAAATTTTGAAGATAAATCTTATTTAGATAAGTTTGAAATTTCATCTAAAGAGTTTTTTGAGAAGCTTGAGAAGGTAGAAAAACTACCAACAACTTCACAGGCTTCACCTGGAATTTTAGCAGATGCATATAAAAAGGAGCTAGAAAAAGGTAATGAAATAGTATCTATTCTTATAAGTTCAAAGTTTAGCGGAACATTTAGTTCAGCTACAATAGCTAAGGAAATGCTAGCTAATGATAAAATTTATTTGATTGATTCTGAAACTGCTTGTGTTGGACAGTGTATGCTTGTTTTAGAAGCTGCAAGACTTGCAGAAGAAGGCTTGAGTGCAAGTGAAATATATAATAGAATTGAAAATCTAAAGTTAAGGGTCTCAATATATGCAGGAGTAGATACTCTTAAATATCTAGAAAAAGGTGGTAGGCTATCAAAGGGAGCAGCAGTAGTAGGAACATTATTGAACATTAAGCCAATAATAAAGGTAAAAAGAGGCAAGATTGAATCAATAGAGAAGCTTAGAGGAAAGGCCAAGGTTTTTAAATGGCTAGATGATTTTATAGCTAATAACGTAAACCCACAGAACAAGACTGTAGCAGTATATTACTCAGTAAACATAGAACCAGCAATCGAATTGAAAAATTTACTAATAGAAAAATATAATGCAAAGGATGTGTTCATTGGTGAAATAGGACCAGTTATAGGAACACATGTAGGACCCAATGCATTAGCAATTGCTTTTATCGAGGATTAATAACCCCCCTTTAAAATATATATAGAAAAAAAGACAGTAAATACTGTCTTTTTTTCTATATAATTAAAAATATTTCTACTATATGAATGAAGAATCGGAACGATTCTTCCATAGAGCGAACGTAGTTCGCTCTTTTTACAAAAGTTTATCTTTAATAACATTCCAATAGTTAAATTCTCCAATTGTTAGCTGATTTATTGTTTTTGAAGATGTAAAGAAAACTACAGAGTCCATATGAGTAAAATCATGGCAGATACCATCAACAATCAATGTTAATTCATAATCGTCAGCACTTTCAGGTACTATTTTAACCTCGAACTCAGGAGGAACTATTAAAGAGCTATTTAAACATCTGTAAGCATTAGATATAAGAGGTGCTAGTGGCATTATTTGAAGAGTTTTTAATGATGGATATACCAATGCTCCTCCTGCTGAATAATTGTAAGCAGAACTACCAAGTGGTGAAGAAATGATTACTCCATCTCCGCTAATTGTTTGTAGATAATTATCATTAAAATACATCCTAAGATGAGCTGTTTTCATATCAGGTCTTTTAATTGCAATATCATTAACTGCATAGGTTTTAAAAATCGAGTTCTTCCCATGAACAACACACTCAATAATATTAATTTTATTTATTCTATAATTTGCATTTTTATATTGCTTTACAAAGTTTTCTATGTTATCAGGAGTAATTTCAGGGAAAAAACCAAGAGTTCCAGTATTAATACCGATGAATGGTATTTCAGAGAATTTACTCATTCTAACTGCATGTAAAAAGGCTCCATCACCACCTATGCTAATTGTTAGCTCAGCATCTTCATCAAATCCCTCATATGGGCTAAAACCTTCATCTTTTAATATTTTGATTAAATTGTCAGTAATAGTTTTTGAGTAGCTCTCTAAATTAGGTAAACAATTAATTATTCTTTTCATGTAAATCTCCCTTTTCTAAAATTTACTTTACTTTAAACTGTTTTTATATTATATTATATCATAGTATAAATTCCACAATAATATGTTTTTGCGCTAGGAGCAGTTCAATGAACGATAATTATATAGATAATAATATACCACATAATTCATATAACAATTCTATGAGCGATAATAATCGCTTTAACTATACAATACAAGAAAATGACAAAAGTGTAAAGGAAATTTTAATAGATGAGCTAAAATTTTCAAGAAGACTCTGTGTTAAAATGGAAGAAAACGAAAAAATATTTCTTAATGGAAAACCTGTAAAACTTAAAAAGAGAGTGTATACAGATGATGTTTTGACTATTTACTTAGAAGATGAAAAGGATGATGAGTATGATCCAGTAGAAATGCCATTAAAGATACTGTTTGAGGATGATAGTATTATAATTGTTGATAAACCACCATTTATGGTTGTACATCCAACAAAATCTCATTTTTATGATACATTAGCAAATGGACTTAGATTCTACTTTGATACTCATAACATAAGGAGTAAGATAAGAATAGTTAATAGACTTGATATGAATACCTCAGGTATAGTAGTAATTGCTAAGAACTCATTTGTACATAATGAATTATCAAAGCAAATGAAGGAAAACACTATTGAAAAATATTACTATGCAATAGCAGAGGGTACAATAATTCAGGATAAAGGAATCATTGATGCACCCATAACAAGGCTAAATGATGAGGATATCATGCGAGTGGTTGATCCTTCTGGGAAAGAAAGCATAACACATTTTGAGGTTGTTGATAGATTTGATGATATGACATTTTTAAGACTAAAGCTTGATACAGGAAGAACTCATCAAATTCGAGTTCATTTAAAGCATATTCGTCATCCTATTGTAGGTGATAGCTTATATAATAAAGAAAGCATCTTGATTAATAGACAGGCATTACATTGCTGTGAGATGAGCTTTACTCATCCAATTAGTAATAAACGTATAAATGTAAAAGCAGAATTGCCTGATGATTTTAAGAAAATAATTGAACATAAGAACTAAGGATAAGTGTGGAGGAAAAAATGAAAAAAATATTACTAATTACAACAGGTGGAACAATTGCTTCAAAGAATAGTTCGGAGGGTTTAACTCCAGCAATGTCGTCAGAAGAGTTGTTAACATATGTACCAGAAGTAAAAGAACTTTGTGATGTAGAAACTATTCAAATATTAAACATTGATAGCACTAATATTCAACCTGAATATTGGTTACTGATGGTTAACACTATAAAGGAAAACTATCATAAATATGATGGTTTTGTTATGACTCATGGAACAGATACAATGGCATATACTTCAGCTGCATTGTCATATCTTATGCAAAACTTGGGCAAACCATTAATTATAACAGGATCGCAGCAACCTATGCAGGATGTAGTTACAGATGCAAAAAAGAATCTTATAGACAGTTTTAGATTTGCAGTTGAAGAAAATGTGAAGGGAATATTTATAGTATTTGATGGAAAAGCTATAATTGGTACTAGAGCAAGAAAGTATCGTACTAAAAGCTATAGTGCTTTCGAAAGTGTTAATTTTCCTTATGCTGCATATATAGATAATTATAAAATAACTAGATTTACAAAACCAGAAAATATTAACGAAGAATTTAAATGCTATGATGAGATATATCCAAGTATATTTGTATTAAAGCTTGTACCTGGGATGGAGCCAGATGTTCTTGATTATATTGGTGAAAAATACGAAGGTATAGTCATAGAAAGCTATGGAGTTGGTGGTATTCCTTTTAACGATAAGAGAGATTTCTTGAGTAAATTAGGAAGTCTTACTAAGCAAGGCAAAATAGTTGTAATTACAACGCAAGTTGCGTTAGAAGGCAGCGACATGGGAATTTATGAGGTAGGTTTAAAAGCACTAAATAATTATTCTGTACTTCAAGCGTATGATATGACTGTTGAAGCTGCAGTAACAAAGCTTATGTGGATTTTAGCTCGTACAAAGAAATTTGATGAGGTAAAAGAACTCTTTTATACAAAGATTAATAATGATATTCTTGTGTTTTAATTTATTTATCTTTAGCAAAAATAAAAAGTAATAGAGAATTCCTGGGCTTCATACTAAAAACTTATTAATACAGAGAGTAAGAAGCTCTTGATTTTTGTCAAACTTTTTTATAGGGATAAATAGTAACGGAGGAAATAATAAAGATGTTGAAAACTGATTTACACATGCACACTAATGTTTCAGATGGAACCTGGAATGTGTATGAGCTTAAAGATAAACTTAAAGAAAATAATATTAAGATATTTTCTATAACAGATCATGATGATATAGAAAATTCTGAAGCGATGGCAAGTATTATTAAGCCTTCTGATGATTTAATATATATAAAAGGTGTTGAATTTACATCAACTTATAATGATAAGGAATATCATCTTACTTTATATAATTATGATAGTAAGAGTAAAGAGCTTATAGAGTTTTTAGATTGGACAAAATATTTGCGTCTTGATTATAATGATAAATTTATTAAATACATTTCAACCATTTATGATAATGTTACATTTGAAGATTTTTTAGCTTATAAAGAAGATCGTAGCAGAGGTGGTTGGAAATCTTCAAATTATTTAATAGATAAAAAAATTCACAATAATATGACAGAACATTTTGAAGATATTAAAAAATCAGGACTTACAATAACCTTTAAATCACCAGAGGAGGCAATCAAAGCATGTAAAAAAAGTGGAGGATATATTTTTTTAGCACATCCTTCATATCATTACAGACAATCTGCTATGCCGATGGAAGAATTAAAAATGTGGTTAGATTTAGGAATTGATGGTATTGAATGCTTTACTCCATATAATGATGGAAAGCATTCTGAATATTATAAAGATTTTTGCACTAAGAATAATCTCATGATTTCAGGTGGCTCTGACTGTCATGGTGAGTTTATTCCTGCGAGAAAGCTTGGAGTTCCAAATGTCAATTTAATGGATTTAAAATTAGATAAATTACTGAAGTAGTAGCACTTAATTGTTAGTTCACATTAGAATGTTTACTACAAAGGAGCCTAATTTAAATTGACAATTAACTGAAGCAATTATTTTATATAAATGTATAAAAGTATCTTTACAAAAGAAATATATGTGGTATAATGATGGTGTAATATCTTCAGGGCAGGGTGTGAGTCCCTACCGGCAGTAAAGTCTGCGAGCCGAAAGGTTGAATTGGTGCGATTCCAATACCGACAGTATAGTCTGGATGGTAGAAGATTATTAATTTGCAAAGCTCGTTTTAGACCACTTTATGTATGAGTAATGCTAATTCTATCGAAATCAAGCCTCTGAGGATCTCGGAGGCTTTTATATTTTAATGTAACTAATAAAACCTCTGATATTCTTAATAATTTGGAGGAAAAAATGAAAAAAAATTTAGAACAAAATGTTCAACAAGGAGGCTTTTACTCAAAAGCCAAAACGAAATTTAGTACAAAAACAATTGCAAAGATTGGAGTTTTAGGAGCTATAGCAGCAATAATACATATTGTTGACTTCGCTTTACCATTTGCACCAAGCTTTTACAAGCTTGACTTTAGTGAAGTACCTGTTTTGATAGGAGCTTTTTCGTTAGGACCGGTAGCAGGTGTAGCTATTGAGTTTATTAAAGTAATATTGAAGCTAATATTAAAAGGAACTGTTACAGTAGGTGTTGGAGACCTTGGTAATTTCTTAATAGGTTGTTCTCTAGTTTTACCTGCAGCAATTGTTTATAAAAATCACAAGAGCTTTAAAAGTGCAATTATTGGTTTGATAGTTGGTACAATTACTTTAACAATAGTAGGATCTCTAATGAACTATTATGTATTGATACCATTCTATGTTAACACTGGCTTACCACTAGAAAAAATTATTGCTATGGGAACTGCTGTTAACGGTAATATTGTGAGTTTATGGACCTTGGTTTTATATGCAGTAGCACCGTTTAACTTATTAAAAGGATTTATAGTTTCGATAATTACAATGTTAGTATATAAAAAATTATCTCCAATATTGCATAGATAAATAGATAAATAGTAGCAAAGGCCTCTTTATCTAAGTAATAAATATAATTTATTTTTCACGGAGGAAATCAAATGAGTTTTGAATTATGGTTAGATAATAAAGTAAAGATTGTAGAAAAAGCTTTAAGGGAGAATCTTATAAGAAGACAAGGTAGAGAAGAGCAGATATATGATGCTATGGAGTACAGCCTTTTTGCAGGTGGAAAGAGACTTCGACCTGTTATAATGCTTGGAGTTAATGAAATGTTTAGCAATAATTATCAAACTGTACTACCTTTTGCTTGTGCAATGGAAATGATTCATACATATTCATTGATACATGATGATTTGCCTGCGATGGATGATGATGATTATAGAAGAGGAAAGCTATCTAATCATAAGAAATTTGGTGAAGCACTTGCTATACTTGCAGGAGATGGATTGTTAAACATGGCTTTTGAGCTGATGATAAGAGAAAGCTTAATTTCGCATGAAGATAAAAGCTTATTATTAAAAGCTATGAACGTCATAGCTGAATCATCTGGAACAAGAGGTATGATTGCAGGGCAGGTTGTTGATATGTTTTGTCAAGATAACAGCAATGATATCAAGTCCTTAGAGTATCTTCATAAGCATAAAACAGGAGCTATAATCAAGTCAAGTGCAATTGTTGGAGGTCTTTTAGGAAGAGCTTCTGAGGAGGAGCTAAAAAGCATAGAAATATTTGCTGAAAATATAGGCTTGGCTTTTCAAATACAGGATGATATACTAGACGTTGAAGGAAACGAGCAAAAGCTTGGTAAACCAATAGGAAGCGATAAGGATAATAATAAAATGACTTATGTTTCTATATTAGGTCTAGATGAGTCAAAAAAATTGCAAGAAAAATTAACAAATGAAGCAATAGAAGCACTAAGCCAATTTGGCGAAAAAGCAAACATGCTAATAGAATTATGTAAATACCTACTAGTAAGAGAAAACTAAACATGAAAAAACGGTTATTGATATAAATAAGCAATAACCGTTTTTTACTACTTTGTTGGCATTAACTTTGCAAAGCCTTTTACGACAGCATCTCCATTTTGATTTATCGCAATAGTCTCTAAAACAACACGATTTTTTTCAACATCAAGCTCAGTTACAGTAACTGTAGCTGTTATAGTGTCTTCAAGATAAACAGGCTTGGTAAACTTTAAGTCTTGAGATATATAAATACATCCTTCTCCAGGAATCTGAGTTCCAAATACAGTTGAAAACAAAGATGCTATAAGCATTCCATGTGCAATTCTATCTTTAAACATTGTATCTTTTGCGTGTTCCTTATTAACATGAACAGGATTAAAATCTCCGGTAATTCCTGCGAACATTTTTACATCAAAATCTGTTATCGTTTTAGAAAAAGAAGCTGTATCTCCTATATTCATATCATGTATTGTTTTACCTTTCATCTAAGCACCTTTACCTTTCTATAATAAACCATAATATCTTGGTTATAATAACTTATATTCATATTATTACAAATTAAAACTAAAATATATATTATAAATAATATTTGTGAATAATTGATTGTATAATTATACATATCTATTATAAATATTAAATATAAATTTAGTTTTATATTTATGTTAATATCCTATTGAAAAAAAGTCAAGACAAATTATTTAGATAAAAAATTAACAAATAAGGAGTGTTGAAATCTTAAGAAATTTATGAATAAAAAATTTATAATTTTAAATGGCTATTGACAAAAAAATAAATATGATGTATCTTAAATATAAAAGATGAATCACCATTCATATTGGTTTTCTTATGTATATCCATATAGTGAAAATCTTTTATATAATAAAAAAATAGAAGGGAAGTTAGTTATATGAAAAAAGTATATGTAGTAGGAGCAAAAAGAACTGCGATAGGTTCCTTTTTAGGATCACTTAAAAACACACACGCATCAGACATGGGTGCTATTGTTGTAAAAAAATTATTAGAGGAGACAGCTGTTAAACCTGAGTTGGTTGATGAGTTGATCTGTGGAAACATATTAAGTGCAGGCTTAGGACAAGGAGTAGCTAGACAAATAGCTATAAAGAGTTCTATACCTGTTGAAAAATGTGCATATGGTATTAACATGATTTGTGGAAGCGGTATGAAGGCTGTTATAAACGGATTTACAAGCATTCAAAATGGAGATGCTGAAATTATAGTAGCTGGTGGAGTTGAAAACATGAGTGCTGCACCTATGCTATTGCCAAAGGATGTTAGAACAGGAGCAAAAATGGGCAATCTTACTGTTGTTGACCATATGATATATGATTCTTTAACAGATGCTTTTGATGGTATACATATGGGCTTAACTGCTGAAAATATTGCAACAAAATATGGAATAACAAGAGAAGAGCAAGATGCATTTGCATATAATTCTCAGCAAAAGGCTATTAAAGCAATTGATAATGGAGTATTTAAGGATGAGATAGTACCAATTGAGGTAAAAGTGGGCAAAGAGAATGTTATGTTTGCACAAGACGAATTCCCTAATCGCTCTACTAATTTAGAGAAGCTTGCAAAATTAAGACCAGCATTTGCAAAGGATGGAACTGTTACAGCAGGAAATGCTTCTGGAATAAATGACGGAGCTTCATTTGTATTATTGGCAAGTGAGGAAGCTGTTAAGAAATACAACTTAAAACCAATGGCTGAAGTTGTAGCAACAGGTCAAGCCGGAGTTGATCCAAAGGTAATGGGCTTAGGACCTACACCTGCTATAAGAAAAGCATTACAAAAAGCTAATCTTAAGCTATCAGATATGGAGCTTATTGAACTAAACGAAGCTTTTGCATCACAAAGTCTTGGAGTTATTAAAGAACTACTTGAAGAACATAAAATAGATAGAGAAGAATTTTTAAGTAAAACAAATGTAAACGGTGGTGCAATAGCATTAGGACACCCAGTTGGAGCAAGTGGAAACCGTATCATAGTATCACTTCTTCATGAAATGAAGAGAAGAAAACAAACATACGGACTTGCATCACTTTGTATTGGTGGAGGAATGGGTACAGCTGTAGTTGTAAAGATGTGTGATTAATAATCATATTATTATGTAATTGAAATAAAATAAGTAATGTATCTGATTTAGAAAAGAAAGGTTAGTGATATTTATGAGATTAAAAGACAAGGTTGCGATTATAACAGGAGCTGCAAGAGGCTTAGGCGGAGAAATGGCGCAGTTATTTGCTAAAGAAGGAGCAAAAGTTATAGCTGGTGATATGAATGAGTTAAGCTATGATGTTCCAAATGTAGAATACTATAAATTAAATGTTACAGATACAAAAAATTGTGAAGACTTATTTAATTACGCTGTTGAGAAATATGGAAAAATAGATATACTAATCAATAATGCTGGTATTACAAGAGATACATTGACTAAGAAGATGACTGATGAACAATGGGATGTTGTTTTAGATGTAAACCTTAAAGGTGTATTCAATTTAACTAGACTAGTAGGACCTCATATGCAAGCTAATGGTGGTGGAAGTATAATAAGTACTTCAAGCGTTGTTGGAGTGTTTGGAAATATAGGTCAAGCAAATTATGCTGCTACAAAGGCTGGTATAATTGGATTAACAAAAACATGGGCAAAAGAGTTTGCCATGAAAGGTGGAAATGTTCGTGTTAATTGTATAGCTCCAGGATATACAATGACAGATATTTTGAAGACAGTACCACAAGATTTACTAGATAAATTTGCAACTATGACTATGCTTGGTAGACTAGGTCAACCAATTGAAATCGCAAATGCTGCTTTGTTCTTAGCAAGTGATGAATCAAGCTATATAACAGGCCAGACATTGCAGGTTGATGGTGGAATGAGATTATAACACAGATTAATTATACCCTTCAGTAAAGCTTTAATAAACTTTGTTGAAGGGTATAAAAAAATGGAGAAGATGAAATGAAAGGGATAAATGTTGGTATAGTAGGAACAGGCATTTATATTCCAAATAATTATATGACTGCTAAGGATATAGCTGATGCAACTATGGGAAAGTGGTCAGAGGATGCGGTTAGAAATAAGCTTGGAATTAATAAAAAGCCAGTACCTAGCGACAATCCATCTGATGGAACACAAGAAATGGCTGTACTTGCTACACTGGATTGTATTGAAAATACAGGTGTAGATCCCAAGGAAATAGATCTTATACTATGCTTCGGGGAAGAGTGGAAAGAGTATCCTTTGACTACCTCAGCATTGTATATTCAAGATAAAATTGAAGCTATAAATGCTTGGGGAATAGATCTTCAGAACAGGTGCTGTTCATCTGTTAGTGCAATGAAAATAGCAAAAGACATGATGCTTGCTGATGAGGATCTAAACACTGTTTTAATAGCCGGTGGATATAGAAACGGTGATTTTATAGATTATACTGATAGCAATATGTCTATGATGTTTGATCTAAGTGCTGGAGCTGGAGCCATTTTATTGAAGAAAAACTATAATAAAAATATATTACTTGGATCGCATATCATATCTGATGCTTCATTAGCAAGAACTGCAGGACTTGAAATAGGTGGAATTATTAATCCTTTTAATTCAGATAATATAGATAAAGGTATGAAATCTTTACGTTTGCTAGATGTCGAAAGAATGAAAAAAAGACTCGACGATGTTTCATTAGAAAATTTTAATCTATGTATTGAAAGAGCATTAGAAAAATCTGAACTAAGCAAAGAAGACTTAGGCTATTTTGCAATACTTCACGTGAAGAGACAGGCACATCTTGATATATTGTCTCATTGGGGTTTAAATGAGGAACAGTCAATTTATCTTCAGGACTATGGTCATATGGGACAAGTTGATCAAATATTATCATTACATTTAGCACTTGAACAAGGAAAAATTAAGGATGGTAGTGTTGTTTGTATGCTTGCAGCCGGTATTGGTTATGTATGGGCAGCAAACATTATTAGATGGGGAAATTGTTAAAATAATAACGTTGTTTTTACAAGTAGGTTTAGCGGAGGAATCATGGACAAACATATAAAAGATATAAATATGCCAAAGACAAAAAGAGGTTTAACAACATTTAATAAAATTGTTAAAGCAGCCGAAAAGGTTTTTGGTACTAAGGGTTATTATAACTCAATGATAAACGATATTGCATATAAGGCGAAGGTAGCACCTGGTACGCTTTATATTTATTTTCCTGATAAATATACTTTGTATTGCTATTTATTGACTCAATATAACCATCATATTAGAGAGTATATATCAAGTAGAGTTAAGGTTTGCACAACACGTAAAGAACAAGAACGTATAGGACTTTTAGCATTTTTAGAAATTATTAAGGATAGACCATACATGTACAACATCATATGGGAATCATTGTATATTGATAAAAAATTATTTGTAGATTATTATGAAAGCTTTGCTAAAAGATATGTAAGAAATATAGATGCCTCAAAAGCAAACGGAGAGGTAAATAATTTTGATTCAATGCTAGTAAGCTATGTATTAATGGGTATCAGCAACTTTGTTGGACTAAAATACGTAATGTTTGATGAAGACAAAAAGAACAGCGATATAGATTTAGAAAAGATAGCTGATGAAGTAATTGAGATGCTAGAAAAAGGAATTTTTAAATAATATTTGCATTATATTGTAAACCATGGTAAAATGGGTGTTGAATTTTGTCTTTAAAGATAAAAACTAAGTTCAACACTCATTTTTGCTCTGTAAAAAATTAGTATGAAAGAGAAAGCTCTTTTATTGTAATTTATGTTTTAGCAAAGCGAAAGGATATATGTTAATATGAAAAATACTAATAAAAATTCAAAAGCGTGTGCAAATGATATTGAAAATATGACCCATGTTACTATAACTGGTGAGAATGAGGTAACAAGTATAGGTAAGTTAATAAAAAGTATTTGCATTAAAAAAGAAATTAGTTATAAAAAATTATGTAAGGGTATCTGTTCAGAGAGCTTTTTTTCAGAATTTATGCAAGGGAAAAAATCTATTAATTTACTTATGTTGGATTTGATTTTTCAAAGAGTTGGACGAACAGAGGATTCTTTTCAAATGTTTTTAATGCCTAAAGAGTACAAAATAGTTAAGATGCGTTTTAAAATCGTAGATTTATTAGATAAGAAAGAAGTAAAAAAGGCAAAACAAGAAATAGAAAAATATAAAAAGTTAATAAGTAAAAATGATAAATTTCATGATAGATTCCTACTTATAATGGAAGCAAGAATAATGCAAATACAAAATGAAAAGAAAGATTGTCCGAAAATTAATGAAAAAATATATCTAACTCTAAAAAAAGCAGTTGAAAAAACTGTTCATGGATTTGAAGAGAAAGAGTCATTTGAAGGACTTATTTTAGCATATAGCGAACTGTTTTTCATTATAGATTGTATTAAATTTAAAGAGAAAGCATACTATGATGGTAAATCTCAAGAAATGTATAAGAAAATAATAGATTACATAGAAAAAAGTGACTTCGACTACATTAATAAGGCAAAGATATATCCAAAGGTAGTTTGTTTATTTGCTAAAAATGAATTGTTAAATAATAGAATTGATTACATAAAAGAAAAATGCGATATAGCAATACATTATCTAAGAAAAAGTCAAAAACTATATTTTATGAAAGAAGTTTTAGAAAATAAATCTAATGTAATAAAAGAAGAAATAAATTTATGCAAAATTCAATTGTCTACTTTAGAAAATACTTTTGAAAACATAAATAAACTTGAGAGAGATTTAATAGAAAATGAAAAGCATAGAGAATTTTTAACTGAGCTTTTTAATGAGTATTATCTTAATGAAGAGCCATTCGAGTGGTATCCTCATAATCATATTAGAGAGGTTTATAATATTTCAGAAGTAATTAAAAAAAGAATGGATATGAAAGGTATTTCAATAGAAGAACTTTCGAAAACTACAGGATATAATATTAAGACAATTAAAAGAGTTGTATCTGGAGATTATGTTGTTTACTCTAACACAGCAAAAGAGATTTTGAAAGGATTGGGAATGTTTGGAGAGCTTCAAATGTATCGTTTTGATTGTTATAGTTACGATATATATAAAGATGAAGAAGAATTATCAGATTTAATTTTTAAAGCTAAATATAATGAAGCTTATGAAATGTTTAAGAAATTTAAGAAAAAAAACAATCCGTTAAATAGAGTGAATCAACAATATTTTGGACAAGTTGAAACATTAATACAATATAAATTAGGCAAAATTACATATAAAAATGCTATAAAGAGATATATTAAGGCACTAGAAATCACATTACCAAGACAAGATATATTTTCTGATACAAAAAAGTTTTTTACTAAAATTGAGATCACTTTAATTTATAATATATCTATGACTTATAATGATAATAAAGATATTATGAATGCCTTAAAATGGTTAAAAATTTTTAATGATTATTATGAAAATTTTGATTTTGATCTTAGTAACTATATAATTACGTATGAACTTGTTATGTCAGGATTTGAAAGCATGCTAGGCGATATGGGAAAATATGAAGAATCTAATAAAATATGTAATAATTTATTATATGAATCCTTAAAATGCAGAAGAGGAGCATTTATATCGAATTGTCTATATTCGCCAGTTTGGAATATGAAAGATAGAATAGAAAAAAATAAAGAAAAAATGCAATCTCATGAATTTGCTTTATACAAGGATAAAATAAAAAAAGCATTAATGATAAATTGCATTATGAATGATGAGGTTAATATAATTTTTTTTAAAGAGAAATTAAAAGAAATTACTCCTTAGGTTTATCTTTTTTAGGTTGATTACTATTGGGGTTGTGATATTCACTTGAATTATTATTTTTAGCAGCAACATCATTGGCAGAAGCTGATACAGTTAAAGATGATAATAGAAGACTAAGTGTAAGTAAAAAGATTATAAATTTTTTCATATTGATTTTCTCTCCATAAATTAAATTATACGCAATATCCATATGTTAGCACAAAAATTAGTTAAGTACAATGGACAGCTTAGAGAATTCGACAAATTCGCTAAGCTGTCCATTGTACTTAACTTGTATAAATGGTATTATATGAATATAACAGTCGACGGTTAAATATAAAATTCAAGAGTATACTTTTATATATTTGAAAATTAGGAGGATTATAATGGAAGAGATACTTAAGCCAAGTGTAAGCAATGTTGGTGTTTGTTCGAAATGTGGTGTCGGAGCAGTTTCTAAATGTTGCAATGGAACTACACCATCAAATGATGCAGAATAAAACTTAAATTATTATTTTAAATCCAAGCATATTTCCTAATATGACTTGGATTTAAAATTAAAGGAGGAAGTTATGAATAAATATAAATTATCACAGTTTAATATTTACCATAAAATATCTAATGAAAATTATTTGGTTTATAATACCTTTACTCAAGGAATGTTAAAGTTAAACAATGAATATTATGATATGTTATTAAATATAGAAAAAGATTCTTCACTAATAAACAATAAATTTATTGAATATGGATTAGTTGTTGAAGGTAATTCCAATGAAATAAATATGCTTAAATATAATAATAGAGTTGCTAGATATGACAACCTAAGCGCTGATATAACAATCAAAACTACGAACAGTTGTAATTTTATGTGTAAATATTGTTATCAGACACACACTACTGATAATCCTAAAAAAGAAAATATAGATAGAATAAAAAACTTTTTGAAATTAAAAATTGAAGGTGGTTTAAAAGAGCTTTTTATTCATTGGTTCGGAGGAGAACCCTTAATTAACTTTAATTTAATTCAAGATATAGAAGAGTTTTTAAAGCCTTTTAACATAACATATAAATCATCAATAACTACAAACGGTTATTTAATTGATGATAGTTTAATTAATAGTATTAAAAGTACCAATATAAGTTTTTTACAAATAACTATTGATGGTGTTGAAGATATCCATAATAAGACAAGAGTATTAAGAGATGGTAGTGGAACATTTAATATAATTATGGAGAACATTAAAAAATGCTTAAATAATGGAATCGCTGTCGTACTGAGATGTAATATTAATAAAAATAATGAAAATGTTGCTCCGCTATTAGAATACTTAAAAAATAACAATATGAAAAATAAAAAACTATCTTTACATTTTAACGAAGCGACAAAACATGATGTTTCGTATACTGATGAAGATATATTTTATGATACTCAATCAGAATATGCAAACAAGCTTTTAAGTATATATAAAGAATTAGTTAAATATGGATACAATATTCCATTATACCCAAGAATAAGTGTGGGTTGCGCATTTGATAAAATTAATAATTTTCTAATAGATGTAGACTCAAGTATTTATCAATGTTCTTCATGTGATGATGAAAGGCTATTTTATTTAGGTGAAATACAAAATGATGGAAGATTAAACATCAATAAAGCTGTTCAGTATGAAAAACTTCTTTATGAGCCATTTGAGAACCCTGAATGTCTATCATGCAAAGTATTGCCCATGTGTTTAGGCGGATGTAGTTATAAGAGGAAAAAAGGTAAAGAGTATTGCATTCCGGAAAAATATATTATGTATAACTTAATTGAATTATATTATAAAGCGAAGGTTCTAAGTGATGAAAGAGACTGTTAATAAGGAATACATAGAAAAGTCAAGCAGTATAATGTCGTTTAAAAATTACATATGTATTGCTGTAGCAGGATTTATAGGGGTTTTGCTAAGTTATCTTACTCCAGTGATTAATCAATATATAATTGATAATTACATATTAAATTTTAACAAGGGTAAAATAAATATAAATATTTTTATTGTAATTATTATATTAGTTATGGCTTTAACTAATATATATGTTGTTTATTTTGTAAAATTTTTATGGAAAAAATGGTCTATAATAATTAGCAATAGACTTAAAGAAAAATTAGCTATTAAATTGATGAGTATGGCAAAAGCTGATTATTCAAAATGGAATAAATCAAAGCTTTTTAATTTAATATATAATGACTGTCCAAGTGCAGGAAGTATGATGATAAATTATAAAGCTTTAATTATTCTATCAATTTTAAGAATTATATCATGTGTTACAATATTATTTGTAATAAATATCGAATTAAGTTTGATAAGCATTTTATTTATTCCACTTTATTTTTTTATAACACAAATAAATGGCAGTAAGTTAAAAAAATTACTTGATGCCGACAGAAATTCATTAGATAAATATACATCTATTTTAAATACAATGGTAAGCCATAAAATTGATATAAATAACTTTAATTCTGAAAAATTCTTTTTAAAATGGCATTCTAATGAATTACGAGACTTAACAAATGTAAGGAATAAATACTATTTTAATTTAATTTTTATAGAACAGATACCATATTTTATTTCTGCAATTGCTCCATTAATTATATTAATTATTGGATCTCAATATGTTTGGGATGAAAGCATAACTGTAGGAGTTTTAATTATGTTTGCTCAATACTTAAATATGTTATTTGAGCCTTTAAGCGGATTGTCAGAAATTATTACAGAAAGAGGCTCAATGAAACCTATTTTTGATAGAATTAATAATTTTTTGAATTTTAATACAAATAGTGATAAATTGTATTCTGAAATTATTGATTCTAAAGATGCAGTTATTGAGATAAAAAATTGTGATGTTTATGTAAAAGAAGATTCGAAATTGTTTCATATTGATGATTTTACAATGAAAAACAAAGGTATTTATTCTATAAAAGGTGAAAACGGATCGGGTAAAACTACATTTTTTAACTTATTGACAGGAATTAACTCAATAGAAAATATAAAAGCAAATGATGAGCATGGATATATCAGATTAAGCAATATTTTAAAAAACAAATTTTCTTACTTATATAATCCACCATTAATATTTGAAGGAACAGTAAAAGAAAATATTGTTATAGACTTAAAATCGTATGATTCTAAGTTACTTGAGTACTTAAAAGATATCTTGAATTTAAAAGATTTAGATTATAAAGTTAAGATTAATCCTACAAATTTATCATTAGGAGAACAGAAAAAAATTTTTTTGGCAAGAGTTCTATTAAGAAACACAGATTTAATTTTGTTGGATGAACCTACTGTTTTATGCAAGCATAAAATACATAAAAATGCATCCTAAAAGTGCATAGTGCAC
>JAEAME010000317.1_pt1 | contig 54670 bp, 49 predicted proteins | sample 8958731 | NCBI WGS metagenome assembly JAEAME01 (sample SAMN16933194, study PRJNA681113) | bioreactor sludge metagenome | isolation source: anerobic bioreactor sludge (Control) | place: India:Bengaluru | collected 2018-10-24
GCGGGTTCGATATCCGAAACAATCTCATCGGCGTAATTGCCCGCAATCTCAATGATGTTACCGTCCGGATCCGTCAACGTAAAGAAGTAGAAAGGGAACGAAACATTCACATAGAAGATGTCGGACAACAGTCCGATTTTCAAGGATAAAAGCCGGTCGTATTCAAGTCTCAGGTCTTCCACTCGAAAATGATGAATGACGTTATTTCCGAAAACCGTTCGAGAATGACTCAACCGGTCTACATATGCTTTGTTGAATGGTGTCCCGGCTGACTCTTCGGAAATCAGAAGCTGATAATCAAAGAGTTGATTGAAGACACCAAAGCACCCGCCATCCAAGTCGAACTGAGCCCATCTGTCCAAAACGCGTGCGGACGGCTCCATGTCAAACAATAAAGAGTAGAATTCGACGGATCTTTCCATGTCGCGAACGATAACATACGTCGAGCTCAATCGGAGCATACACAACTCCTTTGTATCCGGACCATTACCCGGATCAATCTCAAAAATCGTTCATCGGATCCGCCGAAACGGATACATGCTGTAATCGCCAGAAATAAAAAAAGCCGGGCGGCAAGCCGTTGAGATAACACCGCCTAACTTCATTTTATAGACTTCTACTGTCAATGCAACATAATATAGTTAACAAACGCTGAAGAATTTATGAAACATGATAAAGGCCGCGTCAAACAGGTATTCGACACGGCCTTCGGTAAGCTCCATGGAAAGGAACACGGAGCGTTAAATTATGAGTCGGAAGCCCCGGTCTCGCCGAATGTCTCTTCGGTCGGTTCGCCCTCGCCGGCTTCGTCGTCTTCTTCCTTGCGTTTCTTTTTACGGTAAAAGAAGAAAAGAAAGATAATAATCAACAGAAGAAGCAGAAGGAGAAGCAACAGCCAAAGGAGCCAAGGATTCGAAGGATCGGAATCACGGGGCTCCTGAACCGCCGCCGGGACCGATGTGGTTTCTTTTTGTGCGAGAAGGGTCGTCTCGACCACCTTAGCGACAACGCCTGTTTCGACCGGCTTTTGGGATTCGGACTCCGTGATTTTCACTGTCGTTTCCGTAGGCGGCGATGTTTCTTCAGAAGCCTGTGTTGTCGTACCCGTGCTCTTTGACCCGCGTTCTGCGGTCGAAGCCGCGGTCGGCGCAGAAGTGCTCACTGCGGTCGTCTCTTCCGCCGTCGTTGCGGCGGTGGTTACCGCCGTCGTTGCGGCGGTCGTTGCGGCAGCAGTGGTTGCCGCCGTTGTTGCGGCGGCGGTTGTTGCAGCAGCAGTAGTTGCCGTCGTTGTTGCAACTGCAGCAGTGGTAGTCTGGCTGACTATTACGCCTTGCGCAACCCAAGCTCCTTCCAGAACAGACCAATCTATGGTAGCATAGGTACTCGCGCTAGTTGCGGCTGTTGTTACTGAGGATTCATCGGTACTCTCCGCTCCCGTTACTCCGGCAAAGATCACAAATCGAAAGGACATCACAAGCAGTATCGCAAAACTGATGATCACGACGCCTGCTATTCGGGCAGATCTGTCTTTTTTCACTTGAATCGCCTCCCTACTCCCTGGCCCCTTTGTTTATAAAAACGTACAAATAACGAATCCGTATCGCTATTTATCAGAAAATTGCTGTCTGGTTCAACGATTCAATCGGGATCGACTGATTTCTGCTTTAATATTATCAAATTTGTAAAAAACAAACGGTGAACCAATGATTAACGAATTGTTAGCGGTTTCCAAATTTTCGTAACCGGAACGGTGTTTTCGGGCAAAAAAAGCGGCCGTGCAGAATCTGCAGAGACCGCTTGCTCTTGGAGCCGACTGTCAGACTCGAACTGACGACCTGCTGATTACAAATCAGCTGCACTACCAACTGTGCTAAGTCGGCGATTTTTATGCGCGCGACCCTTCACGGGACGCAAAAGAAATTATATGGATTTGGGATATAGATGTCAATAACAAAGCGGTTTATGCGGGTTACAACCGCGCGAGAAATTTCTCTCGCACGGATCGTGTTTTCAGATATAAGCGTATGATCGAAAAGATCTGCCACGGCATTACGACGATTCCGGCAAAGACGGAGAGAAGTGCCGTAAAAATCAGGGCAAGGATCATCAGGAGAATCGAGGTCGACAGAAAGAAGACCGGGAACAGGGAGTGCAGAAAGCGCCATCCCCAGGGAATCGTCGAGACAACGAGGATCAGAAGCCACCACAGCGGAGAACTAAACGCCTCAATCCCGACCGTGAAAACAAGGATCATGGCGGTTATGAAAAAGAAGAACGCGCTGACGATGGCGGTGTAAAGAAAGGACTTATATTCCTTTTCGTTGGCCTTCATCATACAATCCGGACAGCGCGGCGGCGTTACCGCGGACCCGCACGACGAACATAATCCCTTACTACATCCGACGCAAGTGCAGGTCGCTTCAGTTTCATTGTGGTAAAAGCATTTCATTGTTATTCCCTCATCACGGTAAAAAGATTATAGCATACGCTGTGGGGGAGATGTTCATTAATAGGGACATATTGCGGGTAATAGAACGATGTACTATTATGGCGATATCAAAGTAAAAAATTTATTACTCATGTTTTCCATTGCAAACAATTTCGCGAAGAGAACCGGGAGAAAGAGAATGAATAGGATTGTACGGATCATGTGTCTCGTTCTTGTTTCCGCTCTTCTAATTTCTTGTTCAGCAAAAAAAATCAAACAACCGACTGAATCGAATCCTGAGGCGACTACACTGGCGTCATCCGCGCAGGCAAGTACGGAAACGACATCCGTACCGGAAAGTACGGAGACTTCGATGACTCAGCGCAGAGAACCCGTTACCGGAGATCTATCCGAGCGATCGAATATTCATTTTGTTCAGGGAGTGGAAAATGCCTCCTTCTTCGTGATGGTCACGCGATCGTTATTGAGGGGGGGGCGATAGGCTAAGGGCCCGAATTTCAATATGCGACGGATCGCGACGCCGTTGCGTTTCTTTTGAGTGCGGAGGAGAGCCCCGGATACGAAGGCCGGTTGTTTTTTTCAGACGGAACAACTTGTGAAGAAATATCCGATCAAGTTCAAGAATTCACAATTTCCTCGGACGGCAGTACAGTCTTGTATCTTAAGAATTGTACGGCAGATAATACCGGATCTCTGTACGTATATCGAACCGCAGAGAAAGAGTCATCTCTGGTATCCGAAAACGCCGGAAGGACATTTGCTGTTTCTCCTCACGGCCAAGCGGTCGCATACCAATGTTTCGTCGAAAAGGGAGCCGATAAGCCCTGGGAAGTTCGGCTCAGGATCGATAACGAAGAGCCGATCAGAATTGCGGAAGATCTCAATCCGATCGCTCTTTCGGACGACGGACAAATCGTGTATGCGATGAGTGGCTATACCGGAAGGGAAAGCGAATTGGAAACAAACGGATTTTATGCCATTTACCCGTTTTCTTCGGCACATTCACTGAAACTGTTGAGCAATTCCATTATCCCGGAGAACGTTTTTCTGGATTTCGGGGAAATCATTTTCAACGCGGATCGGACACAGGTGCTTTTCAGTGATGCCGACGGTATCCGGTACTCGGAGTCTGGTTCGGAGCCGATCCTTCTTGAGGCGGGCCGTATTATCAACAGTAATGAGGGCGGAATTATTTTCTCAAAGGAAACCCGGTTGAGCAACAAGCTCATGGTCACCTTTTTTCATGAGAGCATATCCGATATCTGGTACTTCACGAGCGACCTGGAAAGTGTATTATGTCATTCCTTATCATACGACGGCGAGTATCAAATGATCGGTGATTCGGTCTTGCTGGATTCTCCGTCGATCGGGAGCAAACTGATTTATGTCGAAAATATCAATGATTTCGGGACTGAAACGAATGAGGAAATTCATATCGGCGTTGCTGTGCCTTCTGTTTATGAATTCACCTCGGATCGAAACATATACTATGTGTCCGAAGCAGATGACAGCACGAGTGGCTATACGATCAGCAGAGCCACGTACGATACTGATTTTGACGGATCCGAAGTCGTGATGTCCGGCTGTATTGACATCGAGCGATATGCGCGCGAAGGAGAGCCGGATCTGATCTATTTGCTTAAATATCGGGAACCGGCGTTCGAGGGCGAACCGGAACAATATCTCGCTACGCATTTTTTTGATCTATACGCGGTTGAAGATAAACAAGGAAGCGTTCCGTTCCTTGTCGCCGAGAACGTTGATCGGGTTGAATGCGGTGATTTCGGAGTTGTTTATCGTCAACTGTATAAATCCGCTCCTCAGTTAGAGGAATATCTCACAAACCCTGATCTTAGGTGGACCGGCGTGTTTACTTTAGATGGGGTGTCTCACAGTCTTAAGGTTTTCTACGGTGTTGACGGTGTTAATTTTGAGAACGTCGCAGATATCAAATTCGCAATTGAAATCGAAGGGTAAAAGAACGAAAAGGGGAACACCGATCGAAGATACCTGGAATAGCTCTCAAAATTCCTGAAGATCGGGAAGTGATATAATTATCCGAAGATAAGAATACCGAAAACAGAAGCGGGGGATTTTCTTGGATAACTATATCATGATGCAGTATTTCGAGTGGGATCTTCCGGCCGACCAAGGGCATTGGACACGGTTGGCGGCGGATGCGGACCACCTCTTTTCGCTCGGTGTTTCCGGTGTCTGGATCCCGCCGTGTTGTAAATCGACCTCGCCATGGGATGTCGGGTACGGGGTCTATGACCTCTTTGACCTCGGGGAATTTGATCAGAAGGGCGGAGTTCCGACGAAGTACGGGGACAAGCGCTCGCTTCTTTTGGCGATCGAAAAGCTTCACATCGCGGGGCTTAAGGTCTACGCCGACGTCGTTTTGAATCATAAAGCCGCGGCGGACGGGACACAGGAGGTCCTTGTCGTCAAGGTCGATCCGATGGACCGAAGGACGGTCGTTTCCGAGCCGTTTACGATCGAAGCCTGGACGCGGTTTGAATTTCCGGGGCGAGAAGACAAGTATTCGGGCTTCAAATGGAATTGGGAGCACTTTTCGGCGACGGACTTCGACCAGAAGACCGGGGAGACGGCGATATATAAATTTGTCGGCGGGAACAAGGATTTTTCGAAAGCCGTCGACGAGGAGTTCGGCAACTACGATTTTCTGATGTTCGCGAATATCGACTACAATCATCCGGATGTCGTCGACGAGACGATCCGGTGGGGCAAATGGATCACCGAAGAGCTGAAGCTGGACGGTATGCGCCTGGACGCGGTCAAGCATATCGACGAGAAGTTCATGGAGCGTTTTGTGAAAACCATACGCGAAGGGATGAATCGGCCTTTTTTCGCGGTCGGAGAGTATTGGCGCGGCGATCCGGACCGTCTTCGTGAGTATCTGTCGGACGTCAATTATCACCTGACACTTTTTGATGTGCCGCTGCATTTTAACCTTTTCGACGCGTCACGGGCAGGCAGTTCTTATGACCTGCGGACAATCTTTGCGGACGCGCTCGTTTCTTATAATCCGATGAACGTCGTTACCTTCGTCGATAACCACGATTCCCAGCACCGTCAATCGCTCGAGTCCTTCATCGAGGATTGGTTCAAGCAGATCGCCTACGCGTTGATCCTCCTTCGTAAAGACGGGTACCCGTGCCTTTTCTACGGCGACTATTACGGGATCGGCGGCGAGGCGCCGAAAGCTCCTCTGAAGGATCGTCTCGACCCTCTGCTATTGGCGCGAAAATATCTGGCGTACGGCGGGCAGGAGGATCTTTTCGAGCAGAAAAACTGTATCGGGTGGAAGCGCGGGGGAGACCCTGAGCACCCGGGCTCAGGACTGGTCGTCGTGATCAGTAACGAGCGGGAAAATGCCCTCCGTTTCTCGTTCGGCGCGGAGAAAGCCGGATCGACATGGATCGATGTGACGCGGAATCGGGGAGAGGAAATCGTTCTCGACGGGAGCGGCTCGGCCGACTTTCCGGTCGCGGCCGGATCGGTCAGTGTTTGGGCGGATAAACAAGCGGCCGAGGCGGTTTTTCAACACCTCGGCCGGGTATGATTTGTATGTAAATCTTCTTTTCTACTTTGCGACGATATTCGCCAAACGCCCTTTCACGTATATGAATTTAACAATGTTACGCCCGGCCAGAACCTCGGTCAAACGCTCGTCGTCACGGACCAATTTCTCAACCTCATCGGCGGAGAGTTCGCTATTGATATCGAGCTTAAATTTGACCTGCCCGTTGACCTGAACGGCGATCTCGATCGTATCGAGAACGAGCGCGCCCTCGTCGTATTCCGGCCATTTCTGATTAAAGATCGAGTAGGCGTTTCCAAGCTTCTCCCACATCTCCTCGCAGAAGTGCGGCGCAAAAGGAGACAGGAGAAGAAGAAGGGTCTCGCATGTTTTCCGGAGGAGCGCGGGCTTGACCTTCCCGGATTCGCGGTACTTGCCGATCGCGTTCAAAAGCTCCATCAGCCGGGCGATCGAGGTATTAAACTGAAATCTTTCGGTATCGGCGGTAACGGATTTTATTGTGTAATTGAGTGAGTACAAAAGCGTTTTGTCGTCGGCGGAAGGATCGCCGGAGAAGTTGGCACCGGGCTGACTGTCGGAGATGTCCTCAATCAGACGTTCGATACGGCCGACAAATTTGGCGATCGCCTGAAGTCCTCCGTCGCTCCAAGGTCCCCCTTCGGTATACGCGAAGCCGAAGCCGAGGTACGTCCGGAAGACATCGGATCCGTATTTCTTGACGTACTCGTCCGGCGCGACGGTGTTGCCGCGGCTCTTGGACATCCGGTTTCCGTCCGGCCCGAGGATGATTCCCTGGTGTACGAGAGAAGCAAAGGGCTCGTCGAAATCAAGGTAGCCCATGTCGCGAAGGGCCTTTGTAAAAAACCGAGCGTAAAGAAGGTGCATGGCCGCGTGCTCGGGGCCGCCGACGTATTTGTCGACGGGGCACATTGTGTTAATGAGCTTTCGGTCAAAAGGCGCCTTATCGTTCCGGTTGTCCGGGTAGCGGAATTGATACCAGGAGGAGTCGACAAAGGTATCCATCGTATCGGGGTCTCTTTTGGCGGGCGCGCCGCAGCGCGGGCACGGCGTGTTCATAAACGCCTCGTTCTTCGCCAGAGGCGACTCACCGTCCGGACGGAATTCCACATCGTACGGGAGAAGAACAGGCAGGTCCTCATCGGGGACCGGGACGACGCCGCACTTTTCACAGTGGACGACCGGGATCGGTGTGCCCCAGTAGCGCTGACGGGAAATGAGCCAGTCGCGCAAGCGGAAATTAACCTTCAGCTCGCCCATATCATCGGCGGAGAGTTTATGGATGATCGTGTGTACCGAATCGCGAAAAGAGAGTCCGTCGAACTCGCCGGAGTTTACATTAACGCCTTTTTCGATAAAAGGAAGCTCGTCCTCCGCGCCCGGAGCCGAGGCAATGACGCGAATGATCGGAAGACCGAACTTGCCCGCAAACTCAAAGTCGCGCTCGTCATGCGCCGGGACGGCCATGACGATACCGGTTCCGTAGCCTGCGATGACATAGTCCGCCGCCCAGATCGGGACTTTCTTACCGGAGATCGGGTGGATCGCGTACGAGCCGGTAAATACGCCGGTCTTATCGCGCGTCGTCGACATACGGTCGATGTCGCTGGCCTTCTGGGTTTGTTCCCGGTACTTCGCGACATCCGCACGGCACTCACCGGTGGTCAACCGGTCGCAAATTTCGGACTCGGGCGCTACGACGACGTAGGTGACGCCCATCAGCGTGTCCGCGCGCGTCGTGAAGACGTCGAGCTTTAAAGGCTCGTTATTGTCGTCGGTCAGGGGCTTTCCGTCTTTTTCGCAAAAAAAGGAGATCTGCGCGCCCTCGGATCGGCCGATCCAGTTGGTCTGGATCTTCTTGGTCTTCTCCGGCCAGTCGAGCTTCGGCAGGAAATCGAGAAGCTCCTGCGCGTACTTTGTAATGGCGAAAAACCACTGGGTCATATTCTTTCTGACGACTTCAGAGGAACAGCGCTCGCACGCGCCGTCGATCACCTGTTCGTTCGCAAGGACGGTATTGCATTGCGGGCACCAGTTGACCGGCGCGTTCTTTCTGTAAGCCAGGCCCTTTTCGAGTAAACGCAGGAAGATAAACTGGTTCCAGCGGTAATAGTCGGGAAGGCAGGTCGCGAGTTCATAGTCCCAGTCGTAGGTCGCGCCCATTTCCCGAAGTTGCTTCTCCATCGTGCGGATGTTACCGAGCGTTGAATCCTGCGGGTGGATTCCGGTCTTGATCGCGTAGTTTTCCGCGGGAAGACCAAAGGCGTCAAAGCCCATCGGGTGAAAGACATTATAACCCTGCATCCGCTTCATGCGCGCCCAGGAATCGGTGAGCCCGAAGTTGTACCAGTGGCCGACGTGAAGGTTGGCGCCCGACGGGTAGGAGAACATCTCGAGGCAATAGAGTTTATTATCGACGGCGTTCGGGTCGAATTTATAAAGCCCGGTCTCTTCCCAACGCTTCTGCCATTTACTGTCTGTATCGATCGAGTATGCCATAATCATCGCCTCGCTTGTTAAAATTGTTCGCGCGCCGTGAATACGGGCGCGCGGAGGGCGTTTACTTCAAAAGATTATAACAGATAGACAAGGGAATCACCAATACGATATTCTGTTGAAAGCAAGATGAATATGAGGGATTGGGGAGCAAAATGATCCGGCTGATCGCTTCGGACATGGACGGAACACTTTTAGATGAAGACGGAAACCTTCCGGATGCGTTTCCGGCTCTTCTGCGGGAGCTGGATGCTCTGGGCATTCGTTTTGTCGCGGCCAGCGGACGCCAGAACGCAAGTCTTTCCGAAATTTTCCGGCCTTTTCCGGAGCGGGTGATCCGGATGTCCAATAACGGCGCTTATATTTGTGACGGGAGTAATACGATCCTTTGCCGCTCGATGAGCCGGGAACAAAGAGATCTTTTTGAGCAAACCGGAGCGCGGATGACAGACGGGCTTTTCATTGCCTCGTGTCCTCAATGCGCGTACGCGATTCTGCCGTCCGGGCGTTCGGTGACACATTACCTTTCGGAGATGGGCCCGTTTTTCGAAAAGCTCGAAACCGTCGGATCACCGGATGAAATCGACGAACCGGTGCTCAATTACTCAGTATGTGATTTTCGCGGAAGCGAGGAATATTTGTTGCCTGTTTTTGAGCATTTGAGTCCGGACCTGCGCGTGACGATCTCCGGGAAGATCTGGCTCGATGTGTCTCTTCCGGACGTCAACAAGGGCAGAGGCCTTCGGGCGATCGCGGAACACTTGGGGGTGGAGCGGGATCAGATCGTCGCATTCGGTGATTATTTAAATGATATGGAGCTTCTTTTGGAAGCAAAATATGGCTTTGCGATGGAAAACGCGCATCCGGAACTCTTGAAAAAAATAAAATACCGGGCGCCGGCCAACAGCGAAAACGGAGTCGTCCGGATCATCCTGCGGCTTCTTGATTTCCCGGAATCATTTGAGAACCGATGAGCGGATCAACCGCCGAAGATCGCCCGGCGCAACAGGATCAGCACGAGGATATGAATCGGAAAGAAAGCGTAAAAAGCATATTGGACCCATCGGCCGGGACGGCGGTTTTTCTCCGGCAGATAACTGATAAAAACCGTCGCAATCGACACGCCGACCGGATCCAGCTGGCGGGTCATTCGGAACCGGACATACATATATGTTGCCAGAAGCATTGCCATGCACAGGAACGCGGCGACGGCCTTGGGACCGGACACAACCTTGTCAACGGCATAAAAAACGAGGATCAAAAGGACGATGAATACTCCGAGATAAATCGGAACAAATACCGGTAACGCGAGGCAGAAGACCACAATTGAGATTCCGAAAAGTTGGAGCATGGCGATCGGCCAGTTCGGCACCTTCAGCCCCTCCGGCCAATCTTTAAGATCCCGGGGACTGACGCGGATGTCAAAACGGTCGGATTTGGTTTGCGCATTTGCTTCTAACAGGCGCATGGAGGCAATCCGTCCCGGACCGTACGGCACCAGTATCTCAAGACCGTAAACGAGTCCGAATCCGATCAGAATCGCATACATCGGGTTGAGCGCGAATATTCCCGTGTCGCCGTACGGCTGATCGAACAGATACAGAAACAATTGCGCGAGCGAAGCGGATAACGACAGTCTCAGAAAATAATAACCGGAATTTCGGGTCTTCTCAAAACCGGTGACCAGAGACCGGGCAAAAATCGGTATCGACATCAATCCCAGAATCCGAAAACTCAGTTCAGCCTGCCCGTGGAGATGCCCCGCGAAAATCATCGCGATACTCCCGCAAGCGTATAATATACAGCCGAGAAGTTTTTTATACACTCAATCACCCGGTTTACGCAAATGTTCTTATGTAATTGAACAGACTCCTTTTTTATTGTATCATTAACGGAGTCGATTTGTATTTGGCTTTGTATGGCGGAACCTGTCCGCTATTTATAGATAAGGAGTATCACATGGGTTTTGGTATGGACATCGGTATCGATTTGGGTACCAGCAGTGTTTTGATATATGTACGCGGGCGCGGCGTTATTTTGAAAGAACCTTCGGTCGTCGCGGTCAACACCAAGACCGGTAAGGTCCTCGCGGTCGGAGAGAGTGCAAGCCTCATGCTCGGCAGAACACCGGGCGTCGTTGAGGCGATCCGTCCGCTGCGCGACGGCGTCATTTCCGACTTCAAGGTCACCGAGGTCATGCTGAAGGCGTTCATCGGACGCGTTTGTCACGGAATCCGCGCCACTTATTTTAAGCCGACGATCGTCGTTTGTGTTCCCTCCGTCATTACGCCGGTCGAACAGAAGGCGGTCGAGGACGCATGCCGTCACGCCGGAGCCAAGGACGTTTTTTTGATTCGCGAGCCGATCGCGGCTGCGATCGGAGCGGGGATCGATATCACCAAGGCATGCGGATCCATGATTGTCGACATTGGCGGAGGAACGACGGATATTGCCGTCATTTCTCTCTGCGAACCGGTCGTCGACTTTTCGTTGAAAGTTGCCGGAGATAAGTTTGACGACGCGATCGTCAAGCATGTCCGCCGCAAACATAACGTGCTCATCGGAGAAAAAACCGCCGAGGAACTGAAGATCCGGATCGGATGCGCTTATCCCCGTGAAGAGGAAGCGACCATGGATGTACGCGGAAGAAACCTGATCACCGGTCTTCCGGCGACGGTGACCGTCTCCTCTACGGAGATTCTCGAAGCCTTGGAAGAGCCGGTCGCTCAGATTTTCGACGCGGTTCACTCGGTCCTCGAACGTACGCCGCCGGAACTGATGGCAGACATCAGCCAACGCGGGATCGTCATGACCGGAGGCGGAGCTCTTCTGTACGGACTTGAACGTATGCTTGCCACGAAGATCGGAATCGATGTGTTCGTCGCCGAGGATGCGGTCAGTTGCGTGGCCATCGGTACGGGCAAGGCGCTCAACATGATGGACAAATTCGCGGCACTCGGAGACGCGTAATTCTCAACGGAGAGGCGATGACATTCATTGAATTTTCTGGAGTCGGTAAGCGGTACCGGATGGGTGAACTTATCATTCCGGCTCTTGTTGACGTGAACTTTTCGATCGAAAAAGGCGAAACGGCGATCATCTCCGGTCCGAGCGGCGCCGGAAAAACAACGGTACTCAACATACTCGGAGGCATGGACACGTGTGAGCAAGGGCGTGTCGTTCTCGATCAAACCGTCATCAGCGATCTTTCGCCGAAGGAACTGACACGGTTTAGAAGAGAAGAGGTCGGTTTTGTTTTCCAGTTCTATAATCTGATACCGAATCTGACGGCGCTCGAAAATGTCGAGCTTGCGGCGGAGATCTGCAGGAACCCGATGGATCCGAGAAGCGTCCTCGAACAGGTCGGCCTCGCAGAGCGCCTGAACAATTTTCCGTCGCAGCTTTCCGGCGGAGAGCAGCAGAGGGTCGCGATTGCGCGGGCCGTTGCGAGAAATCCGAAGATCCTTCTTTGCGACGAGCCGACCGGCGCGCTCGACGACCGGACCGGAAAAACGATTTTGCGCCTTCTTCGCGATATGAGCCTTCAACGCGGCATGACCGTCGTGATCATCTCTCATAATTCCGCGTATACGCCGATCGCCGATCGGGTGATTCATCTGAAAAACGGCTCCGTCAGCGGAGTCGATCTCAACCCTTCTCCGATAGACGTCGATCAAATTATGGAGTAGCGCGATGAAACGTACGATGAGCAAAGGGATCGTTCGGTCGATTACCGGCAGTATGGGTCGCTTCCTGTCCATTTTTTCGATCGTCGCCATCGGATGTGCCCTTTTTGCGGGAGTCCGTTCGACCGGCGACGAAATGCGCGCGACCGCGGACCGGTATTTTGATTCCGCGCTCCTTGCGGATGCTCAAGTGTTCACGCCGATCGGCTTTTCCGGAGAAGACACGCAGAAATTTTCGACGATCGAGGGCGTCGACCGGTTTATGCCCGGATGTTCCGTAACGGTTCCGAGTATACGTGGGAACGAGACGCGTAACATTCGCGTACAGTCCATCTCGGGCGGGGACGGATACGATTCGATCAACCTGCCCCAACTCGTTTCGGGAAGACTGCCGGAGGGCCCCGGAGAATGTGTCGTCGATTACCGGTCGGTAAGGGACGGAAATTATACCATCGGGGAGACCATCCGGGCGACGGTTGATGAAGGAACCTATGAATCCATGTATCTTAAGGAGAAAAATTTCACGATTGTGGGCGCCGTCGATTCCCCCTTATATCTTTCCTTTTCCTGGTCGGCCATTTCGATCGGCAGTCGGGAGCCGAGATACAATATATTTACGAATATCGATGCGTTTTACCCGGAAAGGTACAATTATTTCTATTTCATCTTCGAGGGAACAAGCGGGGCGTTCAGCTATTCTTCCGACTATGACGCGATGATCGAAGCGGGTGTAAAAGATCTCCGTTTCGAATCTCAGGTCTGGACAAATGCCCGGTACAGAGCGTATTTAAACGGGAATGAGGACGCGTTCCGGGAGATCCCCGAACATCTGATCCGCGAGTTTTTCGAATCCGGAGCCGACCCCTTTTACATATTGACGCGTGACGATGTGCAGGGCTATACGCTTTTCGAAAATGACGCGCGGCGGGTCGATGGCCTGGCGAAAATATTTCCGGTTCTTTTTTATCTGGTCTCCGCGCTGGTCTGCCTGACGACCATGACCCGAATGGTCGATGAGGAGCGGATTCAGATCGGTGTTATGAAGGCGTTGGGGTATTCGGCAGGGGCAATATCCGTGAAGTATGTGACGTATGCCACGCTCGCCGGGATCCTGGGCGGTTTGTTCGGCGTCACCATCGGATTTCAAATATTTCCCCGCGTCATTTACCGGCCGTACCTGATTATGTATCGCCTGCCGCCGATTCAACCGGTGTTCCGCCCGGAACATGCGTGGCCGGCTTTGACCATCGCGGTGCTGGCGATCGTTCTGGCGACGTTTTTTGCCATTCTGAAGATCCTTCGGAGTCGGCCCGCCGAGCTGATGCGACCGAAGTCGCCGTTGATCGGCAAATCGGTCCCGTTGGAAAATATCGGGTTTATGTGGATGCGCCTGAGTTTTTTTCACAAGGTGACCGTACGGAATCTTTTCCGGTACGGCAAGCGATTCATCATGACCGTTCTCGGAATCGCCGGGTGTACCTCGCTGATCCTGACCGGGTTCGGACTTCGAAACGCGGTGAACGATATCCTCGATAAGCAGTTCGCGGAGATTCTGACGCACGAGTATCGCGTCTATGTCAAAAACCCGATAACGGATGCCGTCAAAGACGAATCTGTCCGCCTGTTATCGGGCATGAGCGGCGTGGGGGAAGTTTGCCCTGTTTTCGCGCAGTCGGTGATCGTTCGGGGCGCCGGGCAGGAGAGCCTCGAGGTGTCTCTCGTGATCCCCGAAAATCCGGAGCAATTCGAGAACTTTTATAATCTGCGCGAGCGAAAAGGCGGCCGGCCGATCGAACTTCCTTCGGACGGCGTCGTGCTTTCGGAGAAGGCCAGTAAGCTTCTCGGGTTGAAAACCGGCGATACGGTGACCGTTGAGGCACAGGACATACCTGTTTTCGAGACCAACGTCACGGCCATCGCCGAAAACTATGTCGAACACTACGTGTATATGTCCCCGGAATTCGCCGATCGGACCATTTCGGGATTGCGGACGTACAATGTCATTTTGACCAAGACGGACATCAAGGAGGGCGAGGCGCGCGATGCCCTGGCGTCCGGGATTCTGGAAAAAGACGAGTTCTCGGCTTTGATCAGTTATTCCAAGGTCAAGGATCAAATGCACGGGATATTCAAAAACATGGACGCGCTGATCTATGTACTGATCGGTTCGGCGTTTGTGCTTGCGCTGATCGTCCTTTACAACCTAACGAATATCAACGTCAAAGAGCGGATCCGTGAGATCGCTACCCTTAAGGTCCTCGGATTTTATGATGCCGAGGTATCTGCCTACGTATTTCGCGAAAATGCGGTTCTGACGGTTCTGGGTGCGGGCCCCGGGCTCCTTTTGGGGATGCTCATGCATTCGTCGGTCACGATGTCCGGCGAAGTGGACATGATCATGTTCGGAAGGCAAATCCATCCGGAGAGCTTCGTCGCCGCGTTTCTGATCACGTGCGTTTTCTCGCTCCTGATTCACGGAATTATGCATTTTTACCTGAAACGGGTAAAAATGGTCGAGTCGCTCAAGTCGGTGGAATGAACCCGTCTCTGAAAACATCTCAAGAGTATGTCTGAAATTCCGTTTTTTTCAATTTGATACCGGGATGGCCGTGATCAAAAAAAATATATTATTTATCTATAATAGATATTGATTATAGCAAATCAATGTGTTACGCTCACTCCACAGGTCAAATAAACTTAAGGAGTGTGAACTATGCAACGAGTACTTTCCGGAAAAAGAAAATCAGTTTTCATGGTTTCTCTAATCGTCATTTGTCTTTTCTCTCTACTTATTCCCATGATTCGAGTGTCTGCCGCTATTTACTACCAAACGCTGTATCCTTCAAGAGCAGCACAATCAATGTCTGTTTCGGTTTCATCCGGTTCCGCCGTTATGACGGAATCATCAACATGGATCACTGTTAGTAGATCTTCGCTCTATGTTTTTAAAATCAATGTTACGGAAAACTTAAGTAGTGAGAGATCAGCTGTTGTCAAAGTGGTTGACGGCAGTAAAACTATTTATATTACTGTGAAACAGGCAGTCGGCCGGTATACGTTACAATATCTCAGCAATACAGGATCCGGAGGGTCTGGAACCGTATCGGTGATTCCCGGCAGTACGATTCAAATTTCGAATAATATTCCCTCAAAAATGTATTGTGTTTTTTCCGGATGGGCGACATCTCAACTCAATGCGAATGCGGGTGTTGTGAGCTATCGTCCCGGGAACTATATGAGGGTGAATTCAAATGTCTCTCTTTATGCGGTCTGGAACATTGATTCCAATATTAAAAACACCGCAGTCACCAATGCCGCAGGTAAGAACGTTAATCGACAATTACTGATCGAAGTTATGGAGGCCAGCCGACCCACAACAAATAGATATCTTCAAAAATTCTACGAGACTTTGCCAATATATTATCCGCTTCCGTACGGGCAATATAGTTATCATGTGAAAAGTGACTGCGGAGGACTCGCCAGAGGCATTTATAAGGATGTCCTGGGTTACACCCTAAGCGTTGACGGATACGGCGGAACCCAGACATGGACCAATCCCGATACAGGAGTAACATCAACGGGAAGAACCACCAATAGTATGTTTACTGCAACAAACGGAACAATCGGAACAATCATTTTCAACAGTCCTTTTGTACAAGGCGGTGTTCCCGTTAGCGGTCGGCAAACTCTTAATCTGGCTATCTTGAAGCCGGGTGATGTACTGTTCTACGATTATGGTCCGAATGACAAACCGGAAGGAACCATCGATCACGTAGCGATTTATGTCGGAAAGACCGCAGATGGCAGACATGTTCTGATTGAGACATGCAGTACTAGCAACCCGGTACACTTTGAAGTTCTTGATAATGCTTCAGCGAAATCTATCGTCGGAGTGAAACGGTATTATTCCGGCTTCTAGGGCGGGATAAGGAATTTGGAGCATATCTTATCGTAAAAAAACGACACGAGAAAGAATACCTTCAGCAACAACAAGTATTTATAGTCAAAAGAATAGTATTCAGAACACACAAAAATCGAGGCGGTTACCAGTTAACCGCTTCGATTTTTATTATGTAGCCAGGCAGTGGAGTGATAGTCACGATCATTATAATTGCTGATCACAGATATTTTCGAAACACAGATGACAAAACAGTTATGTATGTGTTTTTGCATTGACTTTTCGGGCAATACCGCTATATAATGGCAACGTTAAATAACCCAGCGTGCCGGTGATTTTTAGTCTGAGCACGCAACGAACCGGATTATATTCATTTCCAGCAGACGTTATCATTATTTCTTCTTGCGCCGGAGCGCATATTGCCAATGCTCGCCTTACGGCGGAGACTTATAAGGCGCATAGCCGTCCTATCCCAATTCATAATACAGAGGTATAACATGAATCCAAACGACAATTTTTCCTCGAAGAAGAAGAAAGATCTTGTCGCAATTGCCACGCATTTCGGTCTTTTGACCGAGTCAAAGGCCAATTCGATGAGCAAACAGAACCTCGTTGATTTTTTTCTTGAACAGGAGCGGCTCAGCGCGGCGAAGGATAAACCGGAGATCCGACCTGCGGACGAGGTCGTATCCGAGCCGGTCAAACCGATTGCGAAAACCCGCAGACGTTCATCATCCAAAGGGAAGTCTGCCGAAGAATCCGTGCCTTCCGAGCCCGAAAGCCCCGTTTCGGAGCCCTTCTTTGTACAAGCCGGCGAGTCTGCTGAATATGATGTTCCTGCGGACGGCGATGCATCCGAACCCTCCGATATGTACAAAGAAACGAATACGGGTGAAGCCGAAAGCCAAGCGGTGACCGAAGCGGAGCCGGTCGTACGGAAACGTTCTTCGAGGAGTAAAAAGAGATCGATCATCATTCAACCGAAGACAACCGGCGAAATGCCGGATTACGGGGCTTTTCCCCCGGATGAAAGCGACTTTTCGGAGGAATCGGAAACCGGCGAAGGAACCGATTCGGAAGAAGAGGGGACACAGAAGGCATCCGCAACAGTCAAGACATTGCGCCACAAGACGCCCGAGCCCGAAATCATCACCGGTATTCTGGAGATTATGCCGGAAGGTTTCGGATTTATACGAAGAGAGAACTATCTCCCGTCTGCGAGTGATATTTTTGTTCACAGTAATTATATTCGCAGATTCGGACTCCGGACCGGCGACTGTGTGACCGGACCCGTACGCCCGAAGAAAGAATCCGATAAATACGCGCCGATCCAGTACATCAAAGAAGTGAATGACCTGCCGCCCGAAAAGATGCAACGGCGGCCGCATTTCGACCGTCTGACACCGATCTATCCGGATGAGCGGTTCGTATTGGAGACCGAAAAAACCGAACTGTCGACCCGGATTATCGACCTGATTGCCCCGATCGGAAAGGGCCAGAGAGGCATGATTGTCTCTCCGCCGAAAGCCGGTAAAACTATTCTTCTTCAGAAGATCGCCAACGCGATATCCACCAACAATCCCGGCGCGAAATTAATTGTCCTTCTGATCGACGAGCGGCCGGAAGAAGTGACCGACATGCAGCGGTCCATTCGCGGCGAGGTCGTCTATTCAACGTTTGATAAGAAGCCGGAGAACCACACGAAGATCGTCGAGCTCGTTCTCGAGCGCGCGATGCGTCTGGTTGAACTCGAAAATGACGTCGTTATCCTTCTGGATTCAATGACGCGTCTTTCAAGAGCCTATAACCTCACCATCAATCCGACCGGCCGGACACTTTCCGGAGGTCTTGATCCGGGCGCTCTCTACGGGCCGAAACGCTTGTTCGGAGCCGCGAGAAATATCGAAAACGGCGGCAGTTTGACCATCATTGCGACCTCATTGATCGAGACCGGCTCCCGTATGGACGAGGTGATTTTCGAGGAGTTCAAGGGAACGGGCAATATGGAGGTTTACCTTGACAGAAAACTCTCCGAAAAGCGTATCTTCCCGGCGATCGACATCAATAAGTCCGGCACGCGCCGTGAAGAGTTGCTTCTCAGTAACACCGAACTCGACGCGGTCTGGACGATCCGCAAGGCGTTCAGTCAGCTCGATACCTCAGCGGTCACCGAGATGATCATTAACCTGTTGATGAAGACGCAGTCGAACGCGCAATTCATACAATCCGTCAACGTCTCTTTCAGCGACAAGGCGGTTTTCGAGGCGATGCGCGGAACCCGGCCTGCCGGGACCAACACGGTCAGTAACGGAAATACGAACGGGAAATAGAGTACTGCGAAAAGCACAGTAAGACGGTATCTTTGACGCGGCTGTTTTTTTTAGAAAACGACGATCCAAAACGAAATGCGGGAACTGAAACACGGCGGGAAAGCCGGGGGGAAAGCGTATGGAATACTCGGATCTTTCGAAAGAACGGTTACTTGAGATCATTTCGGACCTTGAGATGCTGAACGGACAACTTCTCGAGGAAAAAAGCCAGGAGACGTCTCTTAATTTTTCGTGGAGCGGCAATCTCGGTCACTGGTACTGGAGTATAAGGACCAACAAAGTGACGTTTAATCCTCTGAAAGTTCTCTCCCTGGGGTACACAGAGGACGAGATGCCGGAAAACGTCACGTACCAATTCTTCACGGAACTGATTCATCCCGACGATTACCAGCCGACGATGGACGCGATGCTCGCACACCTTTACCGGGGCGCGCCGGTCTACGAGGCGGAATACCGGATTCGCTGCAAGGACGGAAGTTATCGCTGGTATTATGACCGCGGGCGGATTACGCGTCGCGGGGCGGACGGGAAACCGATTTTTCTGGCGGGCATCGTGTTCGACGTGACCGAGCGTAAACAGAGGCAGGTCGAGCTCGAGCAGTTGAATCGGGAACTTTCGGAAAAGACACAGATCGACGAGCTTACGCAGATCAAAAACCAGCGGGCGATCATCGAGCGGCTCAGAAATGAGATGGATCTGACGATTCAAACCGGCAGAAAACTAAGCGTGCTCATGCTGGATATCGACGATTTTAAAAAGGTCAATGACAACTTCGGGCACGTCATCGGCGATACCGTTCTCGCGGACGTCGCCGCGATCATCCGGCGATCGGTCCGGGACAAGGACCTTGCCGGAAGGTACGGCGGAGAAGAGTTTCTCGTGGTGCTTTCCGATGCCGACGCCAAAACGGCGCAGTCGGTCGCCAACCGGATCGTCCGGAGCGTCGAGGCGCATACCTTCCAGGAAAACGTCCGGGTAACGATCAGTTGCGGGATCGGAATTTTCGAAAAAGAGAACATGCCGGAGCTGATCGATAAGGCGGACAAGAATCTTTACGAGGCAAAGCGACAGGGTAAAAACCGGGTCGTCGGATAACGCCCTGTTTTGTTCGATAAATCGTTGACAGGAGCCGGGTTTTTGGTGTAGGATACCTTTTGCGTGAAAGTCCGATCCGGCATACGTGGCGTGCGTCACGGCACAGAAGCTACGCGCCGGGTTTTTGATGAGAGGTGAAAGCATGAAAGAGGGAATCCATCCCAAGAACAACAAGATCACGATCCGCTGCGCTTGCGGCGAGGAGTTTGAGACCACGTCTACGGCAAAGGAATACCGCGTCGACATTTGCTCGAAGTGCCATCCTTTTTATACCGGTAAGCAGAAACTCGTCGATACCGGCGGACGCGTAGACAAATTCAGAAAGAGAATGGAGAATAAATAATCCATTCCGGATGATCTGATGATCGGAGGCGGTTTCGACCGGCGTTTGGCCGGGTGGGATCGTCTCTTTTTCTTTCGCATCGGAAGGCTTTTCTGATAGAATAGCGTTATCGTTTGATTGCAATTAAGGAGCTCACAGATGACCGTAAATCAACAAAGAGAAGATACAAGGGACGATTCGCCACGAATTCCCGACGATTCCTGCGCGAAAACCCGCGGCGGTAAAAGAACGACGATCGGGGGACAGGCACTCATCGAAGGGCTGATCATGTTCGGCCCCCAAAAAGCGGCGCTCGCGGTCCGGAAGGCGGACGGCTCGATTCATGTCGAGGATTTTCGTCGTTCCTTAACCGGTGGGATACAGGATAAGATCCCGGTGGTGCGCGGTTGTGTGCGATTTTTTCGTCAGATCGTCGCCGGTATGGGCGCGTTGATGCGCTCGGCGGATCTTTCCGAGGAAGGCGTAGAGCCGCAAAATAATCCGGTTCCGGACAGTAAGGACTCCGAAGTCCCGGATTCTCCGGACACGGAATCCGCAGGGATGGCCGGCGCGTCCGTCAATACAACAACTATATCGCCGGATTTTTCTGCGCCCCACGAATCGAAGAGTCAAGAAACGAAGCTGGAAGGAACAAAATCCGAAGCATCCAAACCGGAGAAAATGAGCCGCTTCGATGCGTTTCTGGAACGCCATGAAAAGGCCGCGATGACGGTCACTGCCGGTATTTCGGTCTTGTTTTCGGTTGCCCTGTTTATCTTACTGCCCCGGTGGCTCGTCGATCTTGCCCACAACTTTATTCCAAGCGATAACAGTGACACGATCGGTTTTCAGATTCTGGAAAACTTGGCCGAGGGGGTCGTGCGGATCGCGATCTTTATTGCCTATCTGGCGTTGACGTCGCGTATGAAAGAGATTGCGAGAGTTTGGATGTATCACGGAGCCGAGCACAAGACAATCCGTTGCTACGAAGCAAAAGAGCCGCTTACCGTCGAAAACATACGAAAATACAGCACGAGACATCCGCGATGCGGTACGGCGTTTCTGTTTATCGTCATACTGGTCTCGATCATCACATTCAGTATCGTCGGCGCTTTCCTAAGACCGTTGATCGGAGAAAGCAGCTGGTGGCTGAATTCGATTATCCGTCTGGCGTTGGTCCCTCTTGTCGGCGGCGTGTCGTATGAACTGCTCCGCCTGACCGGAAAGATCGATCATACCGCATTCGGCAGGATCCTGACCAAGCCCGGCATGTGGCTCCAGCGCTTCACGACCAAGGAGCCGGACGACAGTATGCTGGAAGTGGCCATCGCCGCGATGAGCGCGGTCATTCCCGAAAACGAGGGGGAGGACAACTGGTGAAGTGGGCGGACTGGAGAGACGAACGGATTGCTCGTCTGCGCGACGCCGGGACGGATGATCCCGCGGCGGAGTTTCGCGAGATCATCGCGCGGGTCACCGGAAAACGTGGCGCGTTCCTGCTTTTTGATAAGAGCGACCAAGTTGAGGAACTGTTGTCACGCGAAGAGATTTTAGGAGTCGGGGACGCCGTGGCGAGGCGCTACGAACGGGAGCCGCTCGACTATATTTTCCGGGAGGCTTTTTTTTACAGGGATTCTTTTACTGTCGGTCCGGGCGTATTGGTGCCGCGGCCCGAGAGCGAGCTTTTGGTCAGTGCCGCGCTGCGTGCGCTCGGAGTCAGCACGGATTTTTTATTCGGCCGGCTCGAATCCGTCCCTGTTCTTTCCCCGACAGATCGAAGCGGGCCGATCCGGATTTTCGATTTGTGTACGGGGACCGGGTGCATCGGGATATCGATCGCCAATGTGCTGAGCGGCTATCTGGTATCATACCGGGCGGCGCTGACCGAACGGCATGATGATGCGGCGGCATATGCAGAGAAAAACATTACTGCGGCGCGCGAACCGGAATTGATCCGGCTTTTCCGCTGTGACCTTTTTCCCGAAAAGAGCGAACTCGAAGCGTGGTGGGGAAATGAGCCGGCCGACCTGGTCGTCGCAAACCCGCCGTATATCGCGGATCGGGAGATCGACAAACTGATGCCGGAAGTCTCGAAATATGAGCCGAGGGAGGCCTTGTCCGGCGGTGTCGACGGACTCTTTGTCTACCGAAAGATACTGGAGCGCATCGGAGCGCACTTGCGGCCGGGCGGGATCGTTCTTTTTGAACACGGGCATGATCAAAGGGAAACACTGTCGGCGCTTCTGTCCGGTCATGGGTTTACCGGGATCGTTTGTGTCCGGGACTACGAAGATCTGGATCGGGTGACTGCGGCGGTGTATCACCCGACGGCGCTTGGGAGAGTATAAGATGGCAAGCGGAAAATTTTTCTTGTATCCTTTTACCAAAGGACAGGTCGTGACTCTTAAGAAAGCGCATCCGTGCGGAAGCAAAAAGTGGGTTTTGATCCGCGTGTCCGGGGATGTGACAATGGAGTGCCTTTCGTGCGGCCGAAAAATGATCATGATGCGAAGCGCGCTCGAAAAGGCTTGTGTCCGCGTTGACGAGCCGCTTAACGACACGGACGGCAATATGTGATACCATTTCTCTGTGAAAAGCGCTTTTGGAGGACTATAAAATGGCAAAAAACGACACTCCCGTCATCCAGAACGTGAAATCCCCCGGAAAATCCCGGGGCATCCCGGCGGAGCGAGCCGAAAGGCTGAAGTTATGGCTTGAGGATATCCCGAATATTGAACTGACCGAGTGGGAGAGGCTTCCGGACTTTGACCTGTACATGGACCAGGTGCTGACGATGATGGACCGCCAACTGGCTATATACGGGCGGAATTCCGACGAGCGCCTGCTGACGCAGGCCATGGTCAACAACTATACCAAGGACGGGCTTCTGCCGAGGGCCAGCGGCAAGAAATACTCGAGAGGCCATCTGGCGCTCCTGTCGGTCCTGTGTTCGCTCAAGCCGGTGTTGTCGATATCGGACCTGTCGGTCCTTTTGGAAAACGCGCGGGAAGGCAACGAGGACCGGGAACTCTATGAGTATTTTCTGAAGGCACAGAAGGAGTCTGTATCCGAAGTCCGCGAAATGTTAATGCCGCGGGTCGCCGAGGCGGCCGGAACGGCTTCCGGAGAGACCTCTGAATGTGTCGCCCGCAGGAAAAGCCTGACGATGACCGCACTGAATCTGGCTGTGGAAGCCCGGGTCCGCGTCATGATGGCGCAAAAAATCATCGACATGCTCGGAAAGGGTGAGTAGCGATGTATACGCATAAGGGATTGGTCCCGCTGGAGACGGAGAGACTCCTGCTCCGGCCGATCACAAGGGACGATGCGGAGGCGATCTTCAACAACTGGGCGAGCGATCCGATCGCGACGCGATTTATGCTTTGGAATTGTCACCGGACGATCGACGATACATATGGCTGGCTTGACGCGCTTGAACAGAGAACCGAACTTGTCGACTGCTATGATCCCTGGGGGATCGTGATCCGCGAAACCGGCGAACTGATCGGGTCCATCGGAGCGTTTTGGCACGAAGAGGATTCGGATACAATGGAGTTCGGTTACATTATTTCCCGAAAATACTGGGGAAACGGTTATGCAACCGAAGCGGCGCGGCAGATGATCCGTTTTCTTCGGGATGAGGTCGGGATCCGTCATTTTTTCGCGTGCCGCGCTGTCGATAATCCGGCATCCGGCCGTGTGCTCCGAAAGCTTGGCATGTGGGAGACGGGAACCGGAACACATCGGAGTTTTGACGGTCAGAGAACATTTCCGTCTGTGGAGTACCGGTTGGATTTGTAGCGACAGAGTCGCCCCGGGTCGATTTTCAATAATTTTGAAAATCGATCTTTCAAGCGGGGCGTTTTGGGCATGGCGAAATCATTGCGGTTGATTAAAAATTCCGAAAGATATGAGGGTGGTTATGACTTTGGCAGATGATCGACAAATCGAATACATTCACCGCTACGAGGAACTTCTGGCCTCTCTTTCCGATCCGACCGTTCTTTCCGATCAGGCCCGGTTCCGGAAACTGAGCATCGAGCTTTCGGAGATTGAACCGATCGCGTCCTGCTATCGGGAGCTTGCCGAAAAAAGGGCGGCGTTTGAAGATGCCGGAAACCTTTTTAACGAAGCCGATGACGCAGAACTCAGGGAGATGGCACGAGAAGAGATGAACGCGTTTTCGGACGTGATCAGAACGCTCGAATATAAATTGACCGAACTGACTGCGCCCAGAGATCCGAACGACGAAAAATCGGTTATCATCGAGATCCGCGCCGGAGCCGGGGGCGAGGAAGCCGCTCTTTTTTGCGGGGTCTTGTACGGCATGTATTCCGCCTACGCGATGAACCGCGGATGGACCGTCGAGGATATCGACAGTAACCAGACGGAGCTCGGGGGATATAAGGAAATCGTTTTTTCGATCGAAGGCCGGGGCGCGTACAGCCGATTTAAGTACGAAAGCGGCGTGCACCGGGTCCAGAGGGTGCCCGTAACGGAATCCTCCGGCCGCATCCATACGTCGACGGTCACCGTCGCCGTCCTGCCCGAAGCGGAGGCTCTGGATATCGATATCAATCCGAATGATCTTCGCATCGACACGTTTCGCGCTTCCGGCGCGGGCGGTCAACATATCAATAAAACGGATTCTGCGATCCGGATCACGCACTTGCCGACCGGCCTTGTCGTTCAATGTCAGGATCAGCGCAGTCAGTATAAGAACAAGGACAAAGCGATGGCGGTCCTGATGAGCAGGCTCAAGGAAATGGCAGCCGGAAAGCAACAGGGCGAAATCGCCTCGGAGCGCAAATCCCAGGTCGGCACGGGGGACCGTTCCGAGCGGATCCGGACCTATAATTACCATCAGGGCCGGGTCTCGGACCACCGGATCGGACTGACTTTGTACCGCCTGGAAGAGATCCTGGCCGGCGATATCGACGAGATCATCAACGCCCTTGCGTCGGCCGATAAGCTCGATCAGATGATGAACGGCGCGGACGATGCAGATGGTTCCGATGATTGATGCGCCGTGACCGGTCTGACGGCTCGATGCAACAAAGACACCCGGAGGAGTAAAGAAATTCCCTGTGAAGACGGAACTGATTGTTTTCGAAAAATATGAAGACCTGGCCCGGCCGGCGGAAATGCTTGCCGGAGGCGATGTGGTCGCCTTTCCGACCGAGACCGTCTATGGGCTCGGAGCCAATGCGCTCGATCCGGAAGCCGTCGCGCGGATTTTCGAGGCGAAGGGACGGCCGTCCGACAATCCGTTGATCGTTCATGTCGCGGACTCGGAGGATATCACGCCCCTGGTTCTTGAGATATCCCCTCTGGGCGCATGCCTGATGAATGCCTTTATGCCCGGTCCGATCACTCTCGTGATGAAAAAATCCAACCTTGTCCCGGACATCGTCAGCGCCGGACTCCCGACCGTCGGGATCCGGATTCCGCGAAACGAGATCGCGCGCGAATTGATCCGGAAAGCCAAAGTCCCGGTCGCCGCCCCGTCCGCGAACCAATCCGGATCGCCTTCTCCGACGCGCGCGAAGCACGTTATGAAGGACATGGACGGTAAGATCGCCTGCGTAATCGACGGAGGATCCAGCGAGGTCGGACTGGAATCGACCGTGGTCGACGTGACCGGAAAAGAACCGGTTATCCTTCGGCCCGGCGCGGTTACCGCGGAGATGATCGCGAAGATTTGCGCGCAAAACGGTTTTGAATGTTCCGAAGTGCGGTCGCATACGGAACGGACCGCGGATCACGAGGTTCCGCGCGCTCCGGGAATGAAATACCGGCATTACGCTCCCCGGGCGTCCGTGCGCATCGTTTTCCCGGAAAACGGCAGTTATGAAAAGGCTTTCATCACGGCCGTGAAGGAGAGCCGATCCGGAGGTGCTGACGGACGGATCGGTCTGTTTTGCGGTGCCCGGACCCAGAAGGCCTTGACGGACGTTCTCTCCGGGGAGGAATCGGAGCGGCTGATCTTTTATATTTATGGAGATGACGATGATGTTACGGCCGCCGCAAACCGTCTTTTTGCGGGATTGCGTTCTCTGGACCGCTCGGGAGTAAGCGATATCCTGGCTTCCGGGTTTTCGGTCGGCGAGATCGGGACGGCGTATATGAACCGGCTCGAAAAGGCTGCCGCTGCGGATGCCCGTCCTTCGACGGGGACGCGTCCGTACGGGGGTTCTGCGGATAACGAGGATCGTACGGTGCTTTTCGTGTGTACGGGAAACACCTGCAGAAGCCCCATGGCGGAGGCAATCTTCAATGTTCTTGTCGAGCGGCACGGCCCTTTCTTTGACGCTTCGGACCCCGACCGAAGAGTAATCCCGAGGGCGCGGTCCGCCGGACTGTATGCGGATTTCGAAAGCCCGGCGTCCACATACGCGGAAGATGCGGTCCGTGAGCTTTTCGGGGCGGATCTGTCCGAACACCTGTCGCGACGGACGACGAAGCAGAACACCGATGAGAGCCGGCTGATCCTGACAGTGACCGCCGATCATGCCGATGCCATGCGACAAATTTTTCCGAATGTGAGCGATCGGGTTTTTGATCTTATCGAATACGCGGCTCAAAGAGGTGTTCCATTGCCGGAAACGAAGGGTTTTTATGGCCGGCACGGGATCTTGGATCCGTACGGGCGGGATATTCAGGCGTATAGGGAGACGGCCTTTGCCTTGATGCGACTCATCGAAAATCTGTTCCCGAGTATAATCAAGGATCTGGGATTGACGTATCCTTCTGCGCGATCAGGGCTCCCCGGATAGCGGGGTCCGGAAATTTTAAGGCCGGACTTGATTTTGACGGGAAGTAATTATGTTTTCCGCGAATCTTTCGGATATATCCTGTGGATTTACCGTTAAGACGGCGTTATTATGGGAGCATATCCCGCATATACCGATGCGGGAAGGCACATACGTCGTAGGATTTTCGGAATTTGACAACACGCGGGACGGTAGTCTCAGGGTTTTATGCGGCCGGGGAAGGTTTTTTCTTGACGCATCGGGCTTCCTATGCTAACCTTGTTCGTGCCGCTAAGGATGCGGTTTATAGTATCAATCCTCGCTCTTACTTCGGGTAAGGGCCGTTTAGTCCGGGAGGAGGTGAATTTCAATGGCAAACAAATATGAAATGATCGTAGTATTAAGCCCGGTCCTCGGAGAAGAAGGCTTTGTTTCCGCTACGGAGTCGATCAAGGCAAAGCTCGAGACCGGCGCGACCATCGAAGTCCAGGAGACTTTGGGAATGAAGCGCTTGGCTTATGAGATCAACGACCAGAAGGAAGGTCTATACCTTCTGTTCAATTTTACTTCAGAACCCGAATTTCCGAAGGAGCTCGACCGTATCCTGAAGATTACCGAGGGCGTGTTGCGACATCTGATCATCCGAACCGACGAGTAATCATGATAAGGGGTAAGAGAGTATGAACAAAGTCATTCTTATCGGCAGACTAACCAGAGATCCGGAAGTGAAGACCACGCAGAACCAACTGGAAGTGTGCAGTTTCACTGTAGCAGTCGATCGCCGCTTCAAATCCGCAAACGGAGAGAAGCAGGCCGACTTTATCAGTTGTGTCGCATGGCGTCAACAGGCGAAGCTTTTAGGTCAGTATTTCCAGAAGGGATCGCGGATCGGAATTATCGGATCCGTTCAGACCCGGAACTACGAGGATAAGGAGACCAAGAAGACGGTCTATGTTACCGAAGTAGTCGTGGAGGAGATCGAATTTGTCGATTCCAAGAGAGATGGTTCAGGCGGATCGAACGCATATGACGAGCCGGCACAACACGCACCGGTGAATCCCCCGTCCGCTCATCAGAATGACAGCGGGTTCAGTCTTACGATGGACGACGAGACCGCACTCCCTTTTGATTTGTAATTACAAGGAAGATCCGGAGTTGATCCGATAACCGTCACGGTCCGGACAAACTCGAATGAATTGATTTGAAAGGAGAACACTTATGTCTGAGAACAGAGGCCCCCGTTCCGGCGGACGCGATTTCGGCGGAATGAGACCGAGACGTATGCGCCGTAAGGTATGCGCTTTTTGCGCCGATAAGGTTGAGCAGATCGATTATAAGGATGTTGTGCGGTTGCGCAGATTTATTTCCGAACGCGGGAAGATCTTGCCGAAGCGTATGACCGGAAACTGCGCGAAGCACCAGCGCGAATTGACTGTCGCGATCAAGAGAGCCAGGCACATCGCTTTGATTCCCTATATCGTGGATTGATTCGACCGGTATCGGAGGATATGTCGATCGCATTTGCGATTCGCGTGCACAAAGTTTATAATTATTGGGCATCCATCGTCTGAAGAAACGGGGATGCCCGATTTTTTTATTTAAGGAGGAGCGCCCGGCAAATGCCGAGCGTAATTTGGATAATGAAGGTTATATTATTGTCGGACGTCGATGGTCTGGGAAAAGCCGATGATATCGTCAATGTTAACGACGGCTACGCCCGGAATTTCCTGATTAAGAGAAAAATGGCGCTGGAAGCGACGGTGTCCAATCTCAATTCAATCCGGCTTAAGAAAGGCTCGCAAGCCGAGAAGGCCAGAAGAGAGAAAGAAGAGGCGCAATCGGTCGCATCCGGGCTGAACGGACAGAAAGTTGTTTTGGCGATGAAGGCGGGAGAGGGCGGTAAGTTGTACGGAGCCGTTACTTCCGCGGATATCGCCGAAGCCTTGAGGGAAATGGGCTTTTCGGCGGACAAGAAAAACATTTCGGTCAAAGGACCGGTTAAAACTGCCGGCGAGTATGAGGCGACAGTGAAACTTCATGCCGACGTTTCCGTAAATATTATTTTGGAAGTCCGGACGATCGTTTGAGACCCGACAGGCGATCATTGGAGGAAAACATGGTCAAGGAATCCGCAAACAGCGTTTCCGGAAGAATCCCGCCGCACAGCATTCAAGCCGAACAAGCGGTTCTTTGTGTGTGCCTGGACAGCGAAGAAGGTCGCAACATCGCGATGACGACTTTGCTTCAGCAGGATTTCTACCATCCCGGCCATCGGTTGATTTTTACGGCGATGCTTGAGTTGGCGGAAGAAAGAAGCGCTGTGGATATCATCACGGTGTCCGAGCGTCTGAAGCGCAAGGGAGAACTGGACGCCGTGGGGGGAACCGCATATATCAGCCAACTTTCCGATTTGATGATTATTAGAACCAATATTTCGGAATACGCCTCGATCGTACGTCAGAAATCGCTGCTTCGAAAACTGATCGAGTCTTTGGATGAAGTAGTTCAGCAATCGTACACAGGCGATCAGGAAGCGAATAATTTGGTCGATATCGCCATGAAGAGGCTGTCCGAGATTCGCGAAAATCCGTCCGGGAAGAGTTTTGAAAGCATTAACGATATCTTGCGGAGAACTCTTAAGGAGATCATGGATATCAGCAAGGGAAAGAAAGACCGCAGAGTCGTTCACACGGGCTTCCCGAAGTTGGACCAGGCTACGGGAGGTCTGAAGCCCGGTAGTCTGATCATCGTAGCCGCCCGGCCGGCAATGGGCAAATCCGCCCTGGTCGTAAACATCGCGACCAATGCGGCGATTTTGTATAACACCAACGTGGCTTTCTTCAGTTTGGAAATGTCCAAAGAAGAAATCGGCAACCGTATTCTGTCGTCTCAAGCGAAAATCAGCACGTTCAGACTGCAAAACGCGAGTGTATCGAATGAGGAGTGGGATGAGATCGCCACGGCGCTGTCGCTGATTTCGCCGGCGCCCTTTCTCATCGATGACCGTTCCGGTATCAATACGATCGAAATGATGGCGAAGTGCCGTCAGTTGAAAAGCGAAAATCGCCTCGATCTCGTCGTGGTCGATTATATGCAATTGATGTCACCAGCCGGCGGCCGGAGCATGGGCAATCGCCAGCAGGAGATATCGGAGATATCACGTTCGTTGAAGATCATGGCAAAAGAGCTGGAAGTACCGATTATCGCGCTCTCACAGTTATCCAGAGGAGCCGAGAACCGCGATGACCATAAGCCGATCCTTTCGGATCTTCGCGATTCCGGCGCAATCGAACAGGACGCGGACGTTGTCATCTTTATCTATCGGTCGAAATACTACAAATCAAGTGCCGAGGACGAAGATTCGGAAGACGCGGAAATCATTATCGCCAAGAACCGGCAAGGCCCCACGAGATCCATTCACCTGAAATGGGTCCCGAAAAGGACGATGTTTATCGAGGAGATGAAGCCGGAGGATCCGGATCCCCGGGGCGTTTTCATTCCGGAAACCCCGCCCGCGCCGCTGGATATGTTTGAAGAGGATGATGGAGCCGTTTTCGGTGATTATGGCCAGTATGTCGAGTGATCGATCGTAAGAATATGAGGATTTCCGATGTCGCTTCCGGATGAGTGTCGTACGTTTATCGCCCAGAATCATCTACTGGACTGCGATGCGGTTGTGGTCGCCGTGTCCGGCGGACCGGATTCGATGTGCCTTCTGGATATTTTTCTTTCTTTGGCTAAAGATGAGTCGGACGGGCAAACCGGCGAAAGCGCGGGCCTGCCGAAGATTGTTGTTGCGCATCTGAATCACGGACTTCGCGGTGAGGAATCCGATGCGGATGAAGAATTGGTGCGGTTGTATTGCGAGCGTCGCGGAGTCCCTTTCTTTTCGCGAAAAAGAGACATCGCCTTGATGGCGAGATCGCAGGGGCTCGGGTTGGAGGAGACCGGACGGAACGAGCGTTACGCATTCTTTGATGAAGTGGCGGAACGCCTCGAAAAAGACGGTCTTTGCGTTCGCGTCGCCGTTGCGCACCGGCGCGAGGACCGCGCGGAAACGATGTTGATTAATCTTTTCCGGGGGACCGGTCCGGACGGGCTCTGCGCCATGAGACCGCTCCGCGGACGGATCATCCGCCCGATCCTTTTTGCGTCGAAGGACCGGATTCTGGAGCACAACCGGGATCACAACGTGCCGTTTCGCATCGACGCAAGCAATTCGGAGACGGATTATACGCGCAACAAATGGCGCAATGTCCTGATTCCGCTGATCCGGGAGACTTCCTCGAAAGACCCGGTCGATGCTCTGCTTTCCGTAGCGGATCTTCTCGGGTCGGATAAAGATTACTTTGACGGGGTGGTCGGCGAACTTTTTGAGGCGAACCGGATCGATGTTGCTCCCGGCGCTACTGGGATACCCGGTAAATTCCTCGAGGCCCTTCACCCTTCGCTATCGTCCCGTCTGGTCCGGCGCCTATTCTCGGAGTGTTTCGGGGATACGACGGACTTTCCTAAAGATCAGGTCGAGAAGATCATGGCGTTGGCTGCGGACGGACGGAGCAACCGATCGTTATCCCTGTCCTCCGAAAGAATCGCGGGCATGCATGCCGGCGTGTTGTTTTTCGCGGATCGGAACCGGGCCCTGTTCTTCGATCCGAAAGGGGCACCGGCCGACTGCCCGGGGTGCAAATTGTCTGTTGCGCGGTGTCTGGACCGGGAGTTTCTGGTCCTCGGAGAGGAGGAAGATGCCGGGGTCGTCCTTTCGACGGACATGTTGGAACAAACCATCGGTGTCATCTCCGAAAAAAGCGGCAACCGGTTGTTTTCGGTTGAATTGAAAAGCGTTGAGAATCCCGCGCAGGTAGTTTATAATAATCGGACATGGTATTGTCCGGTCCGGGAAATCGACGGCGTGACCTTCCGGAAGCCCCGTCCGCAGGATCATATACGGCCGGCCGGAAGTGCCGGGGGAAAGCTTTTCCGCCGATTTTTAACGGATCGGAAGGTGCCGGCGATCCTTCGACGCGGATTGATAGTAGCGGTCCGGGACCATGCGGTTCTTTGGGTCCCGGGATTCGTCCACACAACGGGATTTACGGATGCGTTATCAAACGCCCGTTTCCTGGACGGACTTGGAATCGGGTCGCTTTTCGACAAAGACGCCCCGCCGATATGCAAAGTTACGATCATACCCGGATAAGCCGGCGTCCCAACCCGACCCGAAAGGAGCATTATGGCGTACAGCCTCGGTAAAATACTTATTGATAAAGACCGGATCAATCAAATGGTCACGCGGATGGCAAGGCAAATATCCGCCGATTACAAAGATGAGGAACTGGTCGTTGTCGGGATCCTCAAAGGCTCGTTTATTTTTATGGCGGATTTGGTTCGCCAATTGAATATGCCCATCATCATTGACTTCATGTCGGTCTCAAGTTATTTCGAAAACACCCGGAGCACGGGGATTGTGAAGATCATTAAGGATCTTGACATCAACATTCACGATAAACATGTCCTGATCGTCGAGGATATCGTTGATTCCGGCCTAACGCTTTCGCATCTGAAGGAACTGCTGATGACCAAGGATCCCAGAAGTCTCAAATTATGCGTGGCATTTGACAAACCGGACCGTAGAAAGACGCAGATCGAAGCAGACTATGTCGGCATGGTCATCCCGGATGAGTTCATCGTCGGCTACGGATTGGACTATGCCGGGAAATACCGGAATTTATCGGATATTTGGATAATGGAATCAGACGGAGGTAACAAATGACAACTGCACAACCCCCCAAAAAGATCAGCGGGGCATTTCTTTATGTCGCTCTTTTGATGATGATTATCATCGTCGCCTGGATGTTTTTCAACGATTCCGGACAGGAACAGATGACCCTGTCCGAGGTTTTCGATTCGATCAATAACGCCGGGAACAAAATCGATACGGTCGTATTGAACGGAACCGTGATCGAGTACAGCTACGACGACGTATCGGGCAAGACGATCAAAGTCAGCAAAGAGATTCCGAGCGAGTCCATTGAGTCTGTCGTACAGTTTTTACAAAAAGCCCAAGCGGACGGGAAAATACAGAAGTTCGACTATATCGAACCGTTGGACATCAGCGTAATCATTAATATTCTTTTGATTGTCGTCCCGGTGATCCTGGTCGGAGTTTTTCTGTGGTTTTATCTTTCCCGTTCTCAGAGCGACGGTAAAAGTGCGATCAGTTTCGGGCGAAGTAAAGCCAAGCTTCACGACCCCAGTAAACATGACGTGACGTTCGCGGATGTCGCCGGTGCGGATGAGGAGAAGGCCGAACTTTCGGAATTCGTCGATTTTTTGAAAAATCCCAAAAAGTACTCGGAGGTCGGAGCCAAAATCCCCAGAGGCATCCTTCTGCACGGAGCTCCCGGTACCGGCAAGACCCTGTTGGCCAGAGCGGTCGCCGGTGAGGCGGGGGTTCCGTTCTTTTCAATCTCCGGCTCGGACTTTGTAGAAATGTTCGTCGGCGTCGGCGCGAGTCGGGTCCGTGATCTTTTCGACAATGCCAAAAAGAACGCTCCGTGCATCATTTTCATCGATGAGATCGACGCGGTCGGCAGACATCGCGGAGCCGGGCTCGGCGGCGGACATGACGAACGCGAGCAGACGCTCAATCAGCTTCTGGTTGAAATGGACGGATTCGGCCCGAATGAAGGGGTCATCATCATCGCGGCGACGAACCGTATCGATATATTGGATCCGGCGCTTCTTCGCCCGGGACGTTTTGACCGGCGTGTTTTTGTCATGCTTCCCGATATCAAAGGACGCGAAGAAATACTCAAAGTACATGCCAAAGGCAAGCCGATCGCTTCCGATGTCGACTTAAGGGACGTTGCGAAAAATACGCCCGGTTTTACCGGAGCGGATCTCGCCAATGTGCTGAACGAGGCCGCTTTGTTGGCGGCGCGGCACAACATGAAGGAAATCGATTATAAAACGATTACCGAGGCAACCTTCAAGGTCATGATCGGCCCTGAGAAGAAGAGCAGAGTCATCAACGATAAGGAAAAGCGGCTGACCGCTTTCCATGAGGCCGGTCACGCGATCGTTCTTCGGGCGATTTCGGAAACGGACAAGGTTGAACGGGTGTCGATTATTCCCGCCGGCGGAGCGGGCGGATACACCGCGCATCGGGCCGATGAGGATATCTACTACACAACCCGCAAGCAGATGATTGACAAAATTATGATTTCCTTGGGCGGCCGGGCCGCGGAGGAACTGACATTCGGCGAGATCAGCACCGGGGCGTCATCGGATCTTCAGCACTGCAACTCCGTTGCGCGCAGTATGATCACAAAGTACGGCATGAGCGATAAATTGAGAAACCTCGTATTCGGAAGCGAGGACGAGATTTTCCTCGGAAGGGACTACGGTCACGTTCAAGGATACAGCGAGGATATTTCTTCGCAGATTGATCAGGAAGTCAAGGTCATCATCGATGAGGCCTATGCTCAAGTGCTCCGGCTTCTTACGGAGAAAAAGGCGCTCCTGAATATCGTCGCCGCCCGTCTTTTGGAGAAGGAAAAAATCGAGAGCGACGAGTTCGAGGCCATTTACGTATCAGAAGGCCGGGAAATCGTGTCCGGGGAAACCTCCGAAGAACTGCCGGTGCAGGAAAACAGCGGGGAACCCGCCGGAGCGGCTGCCGGGGATCCGTCAGTCTAGTTTCAGATCGTTTGAAAGGTCCCGGATGTCCTCCGGGCCGAGAAACAGGACCAGGTCATCTTTGCCGACAAGAGATTCAAGCCTTTCGAGGATGTCTTTCTTGTCGGCATAATATTCGGCGTGTCCGCCTTGCTTGTTGATCGCGTCCGCGAGCATGGACGAGGAGATGGTTCCCGGGTTGATTTCACGGTCCGAAAAGATCTCGGAAAATATAACATGTTCGCAAGCGAGCAGTGAGGATACATAGTCATCGAAAAGTTTCTCGGTCCGATTAAACGTCAACGGCTGGAAAACAAGCCAGGTCTTGTTGTGCGGAAGCTGTGAAGCCGCCTGCAAGGTCGCCCGGGCGGCCGCCGGGTGATGCGCGTAGTCCGTAATCACGGTCGCTCCGCGGAATTTCCCTTTCACGGTAAAACGTCCTTCTGCGCCCGTGAAGCGATTCAGCGCCCGCGAGGCGCCTTCGGGCGTCCCGCCGTTCACCGTCGCGCAGGCGATAGCGGTCAAAGCATTATATATATTGTGTTTTCCGGGGACATGCAGTTCGATATGCGCGTAGAAATCATCGTGATCCCAAACATCAAACTCCGGAAAGCCATCGCGGTAGACGATGTTTTTCGCGAAGACATCCGCGTGTCGGCCGGACGGGGCAAAAACATCCCCCTCGATGCCGGTTGTCAGAATCGCGGGCATCGGTCTTTGTGAAGCGGTCCGCCGATTCCGGATCCGCTCGAAGCACAGAGCCGTATTGGCGTCGAACGCAGGAATGACCAGGAAGCCGGGGTCGTCGATCCGGTCCGAAAACTCAGAAAAGATATCAATCACCTCATCGATATTGTTGAAACAGTCAACGTGATCGTAATCGATATTGGTAATCGCGGCCGTCGTCGATCGAAAACTGAGAAAAGAACGCCGGTATTCGCACGCCTCGGACACGAAAAGAGCGCGATCGCCGCCAAGCCTTACGGTGCCGCCGAAGGCCGAAAATTCGGCTCCGAGGTGAACGGTCGGGTCCAGTCCCGACTCGATAAGAATCAGCGACAACATCGACGTCGTCGTGGTTTTTCCGTGCGTCCCGGATATGTTGATGACGCTCGAAAAGCTCCGGGTCAGGTGACCGAGAAACTCCGCGCGTGTTACAGCCGGAATATGGTGTTCCAGCGCAAACGCCAATTCGGTGTTTCCGGGCAGAATCGCCGCGGTGTGCACCAGAAGATCCGGCTTGAAACTCTTGATATTTTCAGCATCATGACCGATAAAGACCGGGATGCCCTGTTGTTTCAGCAGATCGATCCGATGCGATCCGTGCATATCGGAGCCGCCGACCCGGTACCCGTAGTGCGAAGAAAGCTCGGCGAGCCCGCTCATGCTGATCCCGCCGATACCGACGAAAAAGATCCCCGCGCCCTTTTCCGGACCGGACGAAAGGAACGGATCGCGCCCGGAAGCCTCTGTTATGTCATTTGAATCGGGCTCTCTCTGGTTCGGGTCAAATTCGCTTGTTTGTCGCATACATACCTCGTCGATCCGGATTATCAATATAAGGATAACGGATGAGTGACTTCATCCCCGGTACCGTTTCCATTATCCTTTTTCATACAAAAAACGCAATAGGAGAAGTCATCCTCTTCGAATAATCCGGGTTTTCGGAGGACATAAACCTCCTTTTGTCCGTGGAAACCATAAGAAATATTTACAATTATCTGTTTTTGCTGTAAAATACTAAACTGATTCGAAATATTCATTTTTTGAAATTCCGATACGACGTTTGTTCTTGACGGAGGCATTAAAATGGACATTACCAGTATCATTATTCGGAAACTGACACCGGAAAATAAGATGAAGGCAATCGTATCGATTACCTTTGAGGATGCGTTTGTGGTTCACGACGTTAAGGTGATCGACGGCGCCAACGGTCTTTTCATCGCGATGCCGAGCAGAAGGATCCAGGACGGCGAGTTTAAGGACATCGTTCATCCGATCCACTCCGCATTTCGGGAGGAATTATCGAAGGCGGTCCTGAAGAAGTACTATGAAGCGCTCGAACACTACCGTGAATCGATGCCCGCCGAAGCGCGGGGTGACCGGCTCTCCCCGGTCGACCGCTCCGAAGACAACCGGGACGAACATCCGTCGGAAGCGTTATCTTCCGGTTTGTTCCGAGCCGAAGAATCAATATCATTTTCGTCGTCATTTTCGTAGTCGGGCGGTATCGCTTTATTCGGGCGTTGCCCCGGTGATCAAGATATTATCAAAGGGAACCGCATATCGCGGTTCCTTTTTGAGTGGACATGATATAATGGGTCAAGAAAATCGGAGGATACGATATGATCGAGAAAACGACCGTACGCACGACCGGAGTGGTTCTGTTAATCGTTGCCGATGTGGTTCTTCTATTCTCGATGCTTTTTTCCATGTATACGGGCGGCCGGCCGAACTCGGGCAGTTCGGTGGGCGTCTTGTGTGTGTCTTCAGCGGATGCGCGTTTTCCGGAATCCGAGTATTTGAGTGTTTTTTCGGGGCTTGGACTCGAGTCTTATTTTCTTCGAACGGAAGGATCCGATTCGGATCGTCTGGCGGATAAAGTCCGCTCGTTCGCGCGAAGAGAAAAACTCGAACACGTCATCCTTGTTGCATACGGAGATACCGCGCGGATCGCATTGGACTGCGCGAGCCGCGAGCCGTTGATCAAGCAACTGATTTTGCTGATGCCCAGGGAGCTGATGACCGGGGAGTCAGACGGAGCGGTTCGGCACGAAGCGGATGATTCGATCGCTATTTTCGACGCGGAAAGGACGGATACAATCGCGCTGTTCGAACTCTTGTCCGGAGAGGATGCTGTGCTTACCCGCGAATTGAAATCCCCGGGGCTGTTCTCGTCCGGGGTGCGTATTTCTCCGGATGCGAAAATTTACATGAGCCTCAATAAGTTGACCGGCGACCCGGTTATTGATGAACAGATATATCCCGTACTCCCCGATGTCCAGAGCAATCTCGCGAAATATATTTCGAACTATATGCTCGCCGATAAGGCGGAGATTCCGGATGTCCGGGGCATGATTTTTGTCAATCAGATTCTGAAAATCGCTCCGATGGCCATGCTTGCGGCCGGCCTGTTCTTTTTTCTGTCCACCATTTCAACCATGAGTTCGATCAAGGGCGTCATGCCCAAGGAGCCGGTAAAAGAATCCGCCGCGCCCAAAGAACTGTCGCTCTACAGTAAGATCGAGCGCTCCGAAAAGTACCTCTTCGCACTCCTCGTCCCTGTTTCCGTCGCGTACGGGGTCGTCTTGTCTGTCCTGATGATCGCCGTTCCCCGTTATGCGGCGGTCGCCGCCGCGCTGTGGCCGGTACTGGCATTATGCATCGCCACGCTCTTTTATCTGAAGCATATTCGCAAGATGGCCGCCCCCGACAAGGTCAACCGCTCCCGGTTCCTTCTTTCGCTTCTGGTTTCTTCATTGTTTATCCTCGGGATATTTCTGATGGTTTCACTTCATCTGGTGTCCTTCCGGTATTTCATCGAATTTCCCCGTGTTCTGCTTTTCGCGATTCCGGCCGCCTTGTTGATCCTTTGCCTTGCCGCTTGCCAAAAAATTGATATGTTCTATACCGTGAATGAGAAAACGGCTTCTCACCGCCGTGGATTTCTGTCCGCATGGCGCTTTCGCGGTATCCTTCTCGTGCCCTTCATTGCGATGTGGCTCGCGGCGTTTCTGTCGATGAAGGCGTGGCTGTTTCTGTTGGCGCTTTTCTTCATCCTTCTTCTGATCGGCGCGGATTGGTTCCGTCAACGGGTCCGAAGGATCAGCGGCACGCTTTTTCTCCCCGCGGTTATGGCTTCCGTGCTCTATGTTATACTGGCGTTCATCTGACCCGGTCTCGTGGTGAGGCGACGCGGGCTTGCGTGTTTGATCGGGAAAAGATATTATGTAAAGGCTAGTTCAGCGACAGAATAAGTGTTCGACGGGACAGCACCGGTGTTTCGGACACCGTCGGACAACAAAGGAACGGAGAATTTCTATGCCATCGACCATCAAAGATGTTGCTAAGCGGGCGGGCGTTTCGATCGCCACCGTATCCAAGATGATCAACGGCGGCAATGTCCTTGAAGACAACCGCATCGCGATCGAACAGGCCATCGAGGAACTGAACTACCGGGTCAACGCGGTTGCCCGCGGCATGAAGACTCGCCGGTCGATGACCGTTGGGGTTTTGATCCCCAGCCTTGCCGACTATTACGGGGTATCCGTTCTTTCATCCATCGACAGAGAGCTTTATCAACACGGATACAGCACCATCATTTGCGACTATTCGGAGACGGATCCGGACGGCGCCCGAATGAAGTTGGACTTTCTTATGAACAAGCAGGTGGACGGGATTATTATGCAACCGATCAATGTTCGTAAGAAAGATTTGCTTCGAGTCGAATCGGAGAATACTCCGATCGTCTTTATCGATGTCGGCGTAGAGGATAGCGGCTATGACAGCGTGACGATCGATAACGAAGGGATCTCATTTGAAGTCACGGAGCACCTGATCCAAAACGGTCACAAACGGATCGGCTTGATTGTAGGTGTCCCCGGAGTGCGAACGACCGACGACCGCGTCGCCGGCTATAACCGGGCGCTGAACGAAGCCGGGATAACACCTGATCCGAAGTTGTGCAGTATGATCGATATCGCCGAAGAGAGCGGCTACGTTGGAATGCGCAGTCTGCTTTCCATGAAGAATCCTCCGACGGCTGTTTTTACCGCGGGCCATGACCTGACGCTCGGAGCGCTCCGATATTTAAACGAGTCGGGGAAACGAATTCCCGAGGACATATCTTTCGTCGGATTTGAGACCCAGACGATCGCCCGGATCTATCACCCCAAGTTGACGATCGGCCTTCAGCCGATCATTGAGATCGGGCGTACGGCGGCGGAATTCCTGTTTGAGCGGATGTCGGGCGATTATACAAAGACCGGCAGGGATATTCGTTTGAAGGCGTCCGTTGAGTTGGGCGCATCGGTTCTGAAGATCTAACCCTGCGTTCCCGTACCGGACATTTGCTTTACCGAAAATCCCGATCTTTCGGGATTTTTTTCGTTGACATCCCACCGGTTGCGTGATATCCTTTTCGGGTGACCGCATGCGCCGGGCCCAAATGCCGAATTTTCGGATGCCTGAGTTACGCAGCGAGACTGGATGAACAGGAGGGAAACGCAACATGTATGCAGTGATTTTGACCGGCGGGAAACAGTATAAGGTTTCCGTTGACGATGAGATTTTCATCGAGAAGCTTGAGGGTGAAGACGGGCAGGATATTACGTTCGAGCAGGTCTTGGCCGTATCGGACGATGACGGAATGCGCGCCGGTGAAGCGGTCGCGAAGGCGACGGTATCCGGACAGATCGTCAAGCAGGGAAAGAACAAGAAAATCGATATCATGAAGTATAAGGCGAAGAAGGGGTACCGTCGTAAGAACGGCCACAGACAGCCTTATACAAAGGTTCGTATTACGGCAATCAAAGCCGTATAAGAGTCGGGAACATTGAAATGATTACCGTTACTTTCAGGGTGTCTGATCAAGGGCTGATCGAGAAGATGAGTATCCGGGGACATGCCGGGTATGCGGACAGCGGAAACGACATCGTTTGTGCGTCGGCATCCACCTTGCTTTATACCGCGATCGCTTCCCTTGAAGATCTATGCGGCCTTTCCGGGTTTTATACCCTGCGCGAACCGAAGGGGAAGTATTCAATCCCGGAAGCGCAGATCACGATCCCGCGCGGGGAGTTGGACAAGGGTCCGGACAGTAAGACGCAATGGATCATGGCCTCGATCCGCAAAGGTTTTCTTCTCCTCGAGCAGACGGACGGGGACGATTACGGCGGTAATCATATCAAAATAGCAGAGCAGTAGCGATGACACGTTGGAGGTGTTGATGATGCTTAAGATGAACTTACAGCTTTTCGCGCATAAGAAGGGAATGGGATCGACCAGGAACGGCCGTGATTCCGCGTCCAAGAGATTGGGTGCGAAGAAGGGCGACGGACAACCCGTGGTTGCCGGAAATATCCTGGTTCGTCAGAGAGGAACCAAGATTCATCCCGGAAACAATGTCGGGATCGGGTCGGACGATACCCTCTACACATTGATCGACGGTTTTGTCAAATACGAGCGCAAGGACAGAGACCGCAAGAAGGTCAGCGTCTACCCGGCGGAATAAGATAAGTAACCACATTGATCCGTTAAGAGGCTCGATCCGATGAAATGATTTTGTCGGAACGGCCTCTTTTGATTCCCGACGGCATAAGGAGAGAGAAATGTTTATTGATCGAGCGAAAATATTCGTCAAGGCGGGCGACGGCGGGAACGGCCTGGTGTCTTTCCATACCGAAAAGAACGTGCCGAACGGCGGCCCGGACGGGGGCGACGGCGGTAAAGGCGGTGACGTCATCTTTCATGCGACCGAATCGCAGACCACGCTGAAGAATTTCCGATTCAAGCACAAATTTCACGCCGAAAACGGAGAGGACGGCAAGAACAAGAAAAGGGCGGGCAGGGGCGGAGCGGACCTTTGTATCGAAGTGCCCGTAGGAACAGTAATCAACGATGCCGAAACGCAGTCCGTGATCGCGGATCTGACCGAAAACGGCGCGGAGATCATTATCGCAAAGGGCGGCCGGGGAGGCCACGGGAATATTCATTTTGTTCATTCGGTTCGACAAGCGCCGCGATTCGCCCGGATCGGGATGCCCGGCGAGGAATTTGAATTGCAAATCGAACTGAAACTGATTGCGGATGTCGGACTGGTCGGATTGCCCAATGCCGGCAAGTCGACCCTGTTGTCGGTGATCTCCGCCGCCAAACCGAAAATTGCCGACTATCCGTTCACCACGCTCGAACCCATTCTCGGTGTTGTATATGCGGATGACACGCAATTTGTCGTCGCGGACATCCCCGGTATCATCGAAGGCGCCAGCGGGGGCGCGGGACTGGGGCTGGATTTTCTCCGTCATATCGAGCGGACCCGTCTTTTAATCCATGTCGTCGATATCACCGCCGAAGGAGACCCCATCGCTGATTTTGAACGGATCAGCGAGGAACTGAAACTTTACAAGGCGGATCTCGAGACCCGGCCGCGTATCATTGCGGCGAACAAGATCGACGGTGCCGACGAGGAATCCGTTCTTCGCTTCGTCACCGAAATGCGCGGCAGGGGCTTTAAGGTGTTCCCGATCAGCGCGGCGACGGCCAAGGGCACGCAGGAGTTAATGCGGGAGGTCGCCGTGATGCTTCCCGACATCCCGCAATCCGTCGCAGTACAGAAAACGGGCGGAGAGCGTCGGTATACTTTGGAGGAGACCATGCCGTTTTCAATCAACAAGGACGGGGAAACCTATGTCGTAGAAGGAGAACTCGCTTTGTCCCTGACCGGTTCGACAAATTTTGATGATCCCGAATCCCTGGCTTATTTTCAGAGGATGATCCGCAAAAAAGGCATCGTTGAAGCGTTGAAGGCGGCCGGTGTAAAAGAAGGCGATACTGTCCGAATGTACGATATTGAGTTCGAATATATCGAATAGGCCGAATTGTATTTGATTTGCTTTTATTTTCGTAACAAACCTGTCACGAATTCGGGTTGAGTTCATCATATAATCAAATCAGTACAAATCGGAGGTTTCAAGAAATGCAAAAATACGTGTGTGACCTGTGTGGTTATGAATATGATCCCGAACTGGGTGATCCGGATAGTGGGATAGCTCCCGGAACAGCGTTCGAAGATCTTCCGGACGACTGGACCTGTCCCGTATGCGGTGCGACAAAAGACGCTTTCAGCCCGATGTAGATTTATCGATATCCCTCCTGTATCGGTGACTTTGCTTCGCCAAGAAAGATCAAACGGATCAGGAAAGAGACCGAATCGCAAAGGGATTCGGTCTCTTTTTGCTTGTCGGACGAGTGACTTCCGTCCCGCTTCGAAACGAGCCGGGAGCGTTTCCGGTCAAGGCGAAAGACGTCCGGAAGCATTGCCCTTTCTTTTTTGAATGAGTACAATAAAAACATCATCCGATCGGAGGGAAATATGAGCGTTCAGACCATCCACAACGGTATATTCTGCATCGACATCCAACATCCCCAAAGAAGAATGTTCGACTGTCTGATGCCGACCAAACACGGGACAACCTATAACGCGTATCTGGTGAAGGGAAAGGATAAGACCGCCCTGATTGACACGGCGGATCCCGAGTTTACCGCGTCTTTTCTGGAAATGCTGTCGGGAGCGGACGGGAAAGCCCCCGACTATATTGTGATCCTGCATACCGAACAGGATCATTCCGGATCGCTTCCCGAACTGTTGAAAAAATATCCGGATATTCGGCTGGCGGCTACGGCGGAGGTTGTCAAACTGGTCGTTACACATCTGGGCATTCCCAGGGAGCGTTTCGAGATTTTCGATGAGGGAGACGTCCTGGATTTGGGGGACCATAAACTTCGTTTTATGAAGATTCCGTTTGCGCATTGGCCGGACAACACGATGTTGTTTGATGAACTGTCCGGGGTTCTTTTTTCCAGCGACCTGTTCGGCTCGCACTACTCCTTCGACCGCGTATTCGCGACGAACAGCCATGAGAATAAGGGCGCAGCCCGGGCCTATTTTGCAGAGATCATGATGCCTTTCTCGGCCCAGGTCCGAAAATATACGGAGCGCGTCGCGCAATTGGCTCCCGTTATGATCGCCCCCGCGCACGGGCCTGTTTGGAACGATCCTTCGCTGATCATCGAAAAGTACATGAAATGGACCTCCGACAAGGTCGATAAGACCGTCGTCATTCCGTTCGTGAGTATGCACGGGAGTTGCGGTGTAATTGCGGATCGTCTGTGTATGCGGCTCGCACGTCACGGCATATCGGTTTTAACGCACGATCTCGGGAAAAGGCCGGACAGCCTTTCGATCGAGTCGGGAAATGTGATGTACGATCTGGTAACGGCCGCGGCGATGATTTTTGTAACGCCGACGGTATTGGGCGGACCGCATCCCGCGGTTGCGTACTGTGCGATGCTCGCCAACGCGTTGAGGCCGCAGACCGCCGTCATCGGCCTGTTGGGCTCGTTTGGCTGGGGCACCCGGGTCGCCGAGGTAATGGACACACTGACCTCCGGACTGAAGAAGGCCGAACGATTGGAACCGGTTCTTTTCGAGGGATTGCCCGGTGAGGGCGAACTTGCGCGCATCGACGATTATGCCGACGCCCTTGCGGGAAAGATTAATGCATTGGGTGATCGATTACTCTAGATCCGGCGACAGAGAACGCAATAACCGGGTATAGATGTCGGCGGTGGATTCCTTCCAGCGCCGGCACATTTCTTTGGCACTCTTTTCGCTCGGGACGGTCAGTGTTATTTCGGCGGTTTTTCGGACGCCGTCGGAAAGGACGAGCCGGACGCGAAAGGATCCGTTTGCGTCCGACGAATAATCCGCCTGAACGTTCGAGCGCCTGTGGCTGTCCGAACGCCGGTTCCCGGTCTCGGCGGTCAGATAGGAACGAATCCCGGCCGGCATTTTCGGGAGAAGGAAGGACAGTACGACCTCCCCTTCGGGCGTGATATCCAAACGTTCGATCGGTCTTCTGCCGGCATCCAGAATCGTCTCGCCTTTCCTTGCGGCCTGGTGCAGCAGACGGTCCCGGCGAAGTTCCTCCAGAGCCTGGATATATGTAAAATAATCCATATAAAGCGACGCGACGGAGTGTTCCATCAGCTCCTGCGAAGGAATGCCGGGGAACTCTTTCACAATGTACAAGATGATCAGTTTCGCGTATGTGGTCTCCGGATCGGTCACGTCGTTCCCTTTCTTTCATCGTGTGTTTGTTGTTTATTATATCCGATTTTTCTCGAAAAACCGCGAAAGAATTCATCGGCTTCCAAGGATCGTTTTGTATTCACAGAACATGCCCGAAAATGCTATACTGACTGGAGCGATTCAAAGAAAACAATCGGGAGACGAATATGATCACACTGCAAACCCAAAACCTCATGTCCTTCATCAACGAAGAAGAAATCGGGCGTATGGCCGCACAAGTTGAGTCGGCGCATACCATGCTTCATAAGAAAAACGGGCCCGGCAGCGACTTTCTCGGCTGGCTGGACCTGCCGTCGAACTACGATAAAGAAGAATTCGGACGGATACGCGCCGCCGCGGCCAAAATCCGCAAGGATTCGGACGTGCTTCTGGTTATCGGCATCGGCGGGTCCTATCTGGGCGCCCGCGCGATGATCGAATTACTGTCTCACTCCTTTTCGGGTCCGGTCCATAAGAAGATCCGGAAAGGCCCGATGGTCCTTTTTTGCGGGAACTCCATAAGCGCGACGTATTTCTCCGATCTGATGGACCTTCTTGAAGGCAAACGGGTATCGGTGAACATCATATCCAAGTCGGGTACGACCACCGAACCGGCCATCGCGTTTCGGATCATCCGCGGATACATGGAACAGCGCTACGGGCGGGAGGAAGCAAGAAAAAGGATCTACGCGACCACCGACAGCAGTAAAGGTGCGCTCAAAGGTCTGGCCGACAAGGAAGGCTACGAGCGTTTTGTCGTGCCCGACGATATCGGCGGACGCTACTCGGTTCTGACTGCCGTCGGATTGTTGCCGATCGCGGTCGCCGGCATCGACATCCGCGAAATGATGCGCGGAGCCAAGGACGCGGCCAAGGCATATCGTAACGTGTCGCTTTCCGAAAATGCCTGCTATCGTTATGCGGCGATCCGGAACTGCCTCCTTCGACGCGGCTACACAACCGAGGTCATGGTCAATTACGAGCCGGGCTATCACTTTATGACGGAATGGTGGAAACAACTCTTCGGCGAGTCCGAGGGCAAAGACGGGCGGGGGATTTTCCCGGCGGGCGTCGACAACACGACGGATCTGCACTCGATGGGACAGTATATCCAGGACGGAAGACGGATGCTTTTCGAGACTGTCGTCCATTTCGAAAAGCCGAGGCACTCCTTTTCGATCCCCGCGGACCCGGAAAACCTGGACGGACTCAATTTCCTTTCCGGGATGGACATGAACGAAGTCAATTTCAAAGCGCTTCAGGGGACGGTTCTCGCGCACGTCGACGGCGGTGTGCCGAACATGATTCTCTCGATCCGGGAAATGAACGCGTATTGTATGGGCTATCTGATTTACTTTTTCGAAAAGGCTTGCGCGATCTCCGGATATCTTCTTGCGGTTAATCCCTTTAACCAGCCGGGCGTTGAGGCCTACAAGAAGAACATGTTCGCGCTCCTCGGAAAGCCCGGTTACGAGAAGGAAAAGGCCGAGCTCGAGGCACGTTTACCGGGAAAGGACAACTGATTTTCATGACCCGTATCAAATTGTGCGGACTGAGAAGACCCGTCGATGCCGGGATCGCAAACGAATTTCTCCCGGATTACGTCGGCTTCGTGTTTGCCGTATCCCCGCGGCGTATCAGCCCGTCGGAGGCTTCGAAAATCGCCGCGGCTCTTGATCCTTCGATTCGCCGTGTCGGCGTCTTTGTCGGAACCGCGCCGGAGGAGATCGCCGCGACCGTCGATGCGGTAGGATTGGATGTCGTACAGCTTCATTTTGATACGACACCGGAGTATTTGGAGTCTTTGGCCGGCGCTTTGATTAAGAAATCCGGGCCGCGGACCGAAATATGGCAAAGGATCGCGGTGCCGCAGTGCGCGGCGGATGCCGACGATGTGATTAAACGGATCAATGGTTATCCGGACCTCGCGCTTTTCGACGCGTTACTTCTCGATGTAATTACGGACAAAAGGGACGGCGGTTCGGGCGTTCCGTTTCCTTGGGAAACCGGGGAAAAAGCCGCCCGGATCTTGCGCGTCGATAATCCGAAGATCATTGTCGCCGGAGGGATCGGTGCACACAACGTGAAGCGGGCGATTGAACTGTTTTCTCCGTTCGCGGTCGATGTGTCCGGTTCGGTCGAAACGGACGGCTATAAGGACCGGGATAAGGTGGCGGAATTGATCCGCATGGTCCGCGAGGGGGACGGCGAATATGAATAAATCCGCGAAGGACAATATAACCGCTTCAAACCGTATCGAGCGGGCAGACTTACTGAGCGTCGAAAACCCCGCGCGCTATGTCGGCGGAGAGTGGGGCGCCGTCCGCAAGGAAGAGGTGCTCCTGGACCTCGACAAGGACGGCTGTACCGATTTTTTGCGCTTTGCGTATTGCTTTCCGGATATCTATGAGATCGGGATGAGCAATCTTGCCCTGATCATTCTTTATCACTTGCTGAACGATATACCCTATGTATACTGCGAGCGGGCGTTTTCGCCGTGGAAGGATATGGACCGGATCATGCGGGATCGCGGTATCCCGCTGTGCACGCTGGAAACCCGGACGCCGCTTTCGGAATTCGACGTCGTCGGGTTTTCGCTTCAGTACGAGATGTGTTATACGAACATTCTGCAGATGCTCGATCTCGGAGGCATCCCGTTTCTCGCTTCGGAACGCGGGAAGTTCGATCCGATCGTCATCGCCGGCGGTCCGGTCGTATATAATTCGGAGCCGGTAGCGGACTTTTTTGACATGATCGTAATCGGCGAGGCGGAGGAGGTCCTGGTCGAACTGACCGCGCTCCTGCATGCGTATAAAGAATCCCGAAAATCGCAAGAACCGATGACCCGGAATGATCTTCTTTCCGCTGCGGCCGGAATACCGGGCGTGTACGTTCCGTCACTCTACGACGTGACGTATCGACCGGACAAAACGGTCGAAGCGGTCCGTCCGAAAACCGCATCGGCACCGGAAAAGATCCGTAAACGCGTTATTTCGGATCTGGATCAGGTATTCTTTCCGACCGATCCGATCGTTCCGCATACAAAAATCGTTCACGACCGTTCCTACATGGAGCTTTTCCGGGGTTGCGGGCGCGGGTGCCGCTTCTGTCAAGCCGGGTTTATATACCGACCGGTCCGTGAAAAATCCCCGGACACCTTGATTTCGCAAGCGTTTGAGCTGGAACGGAACACGGGGTATGACGAACTCGGATTGCTGTCGCTTTCGACGGGCGATTATTCACAGCTGAAGCCGTTGGCCGAAGCCCTGGTTACGCCTTTCGCAGAGCGCCACACCAGTCTTTCTCTTCCGTCGATGCGGGTCGATTCTTTTTCGCTCGGTCTGATGGAGCAAGTCTCGGATACGCGAAAAACCGGACTGACTTTCGCGCCGGAGGCCGGCACCCAGCGACTTCGGAACGTCATCAACAAGGGCGTCACGGAGGAGGACATTTTCGGTGCGCTTGAACTGGCGTTCGAAGGAGGTTGGAGCCGCGTGAAACTATATTTCATGCTCGGACTGCCGACGGAGACAATGGAAGATGTACTCGGGATCGCCGACATGGCCAAAAGAATCGAAAAACTCTATTTTGACGTCGTCGCCCGGACCGGACAGCGAAAGCGGCGGCTCGAAATCATCGTTTCGACGTCGATGTTCATTCCGAAGCCGTTTACGCCGTTCCAGTGGGAAAAGCAGGATACCCGCGAAGAACTCGTCCGGAAGCAAAAAGCATTGGCCGAGCGCATGCGCAGCCGGAATATTCAATATTCCTGGCATGACCCGGATACGTCAGTATGGGAAACGGTGATGTCCCGGGGCGACCGGAGATTGGCGCCGGTGCTGTTGGACGGGTACCGAAGCGGACTTTTTTTCGATGCGTGGGATGATTGCTTTCAGTTGGACCGGTGGATGGATATTTTAAGCAATCACGGATTGAACCTCCCTTTTTATTCGCATCGCCTGCGCGGGGAGGACGAGGTATTTCCGTGGGATCACATCGACACCGGTGTTCGTAAAAACTATCTCCTTCTTGAGCGAAAGAGAGCCTTTGACGGTATCGTTACGCCTCCGTGCCATTCCGGTTGCAGGGCTTGCGGTGCGTCCGAGTTCGGGTCGGGGGTGTGTCATGCTTCAAGCTGAACGGGAAAAGTCGATCACGGCACAGAACAAAACGGAAGCGTTCCCGGTCCGCGTTCGATTCGAACGCGAGGGGCCGATTATCTACATCGGTCATCTTGATTTGATGCGCACTTTTGAACGGACACTGCGCCGGGCGAATCTACCGGTGCTCTACACGCAGGGATATAATCCGAGACCGTCTTTGGTTTTCGCTTTGCCGCTCGGCGTAGGGATTGCGACCGCGGACGATAGTGTCGATATTTTCTTTCGGGAAAAGATCGATATTCAAGAGTTTCCGGAGCGCTTCAACACATATTGCCCGCCCGGTCTTCGTGTTTTAGGTGCCCGGGAGATTCCTGACTCCGGGAAAAGCATCATGTCTCTCGTGACGGCCGCGACGTACAGGATTACGGCTCCGGGCATTTGCGCCGCGCTCTTTGAACTTCTGCAGCGCGATGAGATCCCGGTCACCAAACACGCCAAAGGCAAGGAGACCCGCGCGGATCTAAAGCCTCTGATCCTTGAGGTCACCAAATGTTCCCCTGAGGCGCATCCCGCTGAAGAGGATCGTTCTGCGGAGTCGACGGAAGCGGCAGACATTTTCGTTTGTGCCGGATCAAGCCGCAACCTGCGGCCGGATCTTCTGCTCTCCGCGTGCGCCGACACGGGCCGGATGGACAAGCGGGCGGCGGACAATGCCGGGGTCCTTCGGACCGGGCTTTTTACCGGAACAAATCCGGATTTCAAACGGTTGAGCGACATGGGGCAATCGGAATAGCGGAGGACGATATGCAGACACGAACAAACATGAAGAACGGACGGGAACTTTCGGCGCTCGGATTCGGCTGTATGCGTCTGCCGACCAAGGGTGCGGGCTTCGACGAGCCCCTTTGCATTTCGATGATTCGAACCGCGATCGAAAACGGTGTCAATTATTTTGACACAGCCTATGTCTACAACGCGGGACGTAACGAAGTGATGCTCGGTAAGGCGCTTGAGGGCGGATACCGGGAACGCATTAATATCGCGACCAAACTTCCGGTCTATATGCTCCATCAATGCACGACCGCTCAAAAGATGTTTGCGACGGAGCTGGAGCGATTGAAGACCGACTACATCGATTACTATTTATTGCACATGTTGGCGGATGTTGCCATGTTTACCCACATGAAGGATATCGGTGTGATTGACTGGCTGGAAAGCCTCAAGGAGAAAGGTACAATCCGCAACATCGGGTTTTCGTTTCACGGATCCAAGGAGGGCTTTCGGGAACTTCTGGAAGTGTATCCCTGGGATTTTTGTCAGATCCAATACAACTACATGGATGAGAATAATCAAGCGGGCAAGGACGGACTCCTTTTAGCCGCCGGGATGGGCATTCCGGTGATTGTCATGGAGCCTGTGCGCGGCGGTACGCTGTCCGATCAGGTCCCGGCGGATCTTGTCCGTGCTTTTAAAAAAGCCAATCCGAATCGATCCATGGCCGAATGGGCGCTTCGATGGGTTTTTGATCACAAGGAGGTCACCGTTGTTCTTTCCGGCATGAGCACCGAGGAACAGTTGACCGAAAATATCCGGATCGCTTCCGAAGCAAAGCCGGATCACCTGACCGCGGAGGAACGGGCGGTTTTCGAAAACGTGAAGAAGGCATTGGGTTCTATGACAAAAGTTCCGTGCACGGCTTGCGGCTACTGTATGCCATGCCCGTTCGGCGTCAATATTCCGGGTTGTTTTTCGAGTTATAACGAGAAATTTCTGATCAAGACCGGAGGGGCGATGTTTAAGTATTATCAGGCGATGGGCGCTTTTTCGGCGCGCCCGGGCTTTGCTTCGATGTGTACAAAGTGCGGGCGGTGTGAGTCGCACTGTCCGCAGCATATCGCGATCCGGGAAGAACTGCAAAACGTTCAAAAGACCTTCGAGGGTCCCGTTTCCCGAACGGTGATCCGTCTGGCGCGCAAGATCCTTCGTGTTCGAAAAGACACCGGAAAGGATACCTGATAAATCCAAAAAGGTCTCCGATTGTTTTTTTATCGTAAAAAAGATAAGATAATAAGCGTATGTGCCGAAATCGGCAATACAATTATTCGAAGGAGGGACCTTGCGGTGTATTCTGCCGAAACCGATTTTGCCGATGGTCTCCTGAGGATTTTCGACAATGTGTTGCTGACGGAAGAAAAAGCTCTGTCAAAGGGTTACTTTTCCAACCTGTCCATTGCCGAGTTGCACACGTTGGATGCGATCGGTCCGTACGAAGCCCGGGCGATGAGCGAAACGGCCGCCCGGTTGGGGATCACGACCGGAACGCTGACTGTCGCGATCGATCGGTTGGTCCGTAAGGGCTACGTTGAGCGATACCGCGACAGCAAAGACAGACGAGTGGTTCGGGTTTGTCTGACCCGACAGGGGAAACTGGCGTTTCGCATGCACGCGAAGTTCCACACCCTGTTGGTGAAGAGAATCATGGATCCGCTGGAGGTCGGGGACCGGGAGCGGTTGGCGGCGCTGGTTCGGGAAATCGACGAATTCATAACGGAACAATATCAAAAATACAGCCGGGAAGAGCGCGCGCGAAAAGGCGCAAAAATTACGGAGGAGAAATAGTATGACCGAGTTATCCAGTGAATTGCAGAGAGGCGAGCCGGACAGTACGGGCAACCCCCGAGAACGGATCGGGCTCGATGATCCCGTGCTGAGGAGAAAAGAGCGCATCTACGACACCTTGATGAGTATGGTGACCGAGATGAATGATTTTTCCCCGACGGACATCAAGCCCGAAACGGAGATCGTCCACGATCTCGGACTTGATTCGCTTCAGATCTATGAACTTGTCATTGACCTCGAGAGTTCTTTTGACATTCGTATTTCCGACGAAGAACTCGAACGGGTCAACACCATACAGAATGTGGTGGACTTGATCCACGATCTGACCTCGGAGCAGACATAACGTATTAATCCGCACCGGAAAAGACATTGATAAACCGCAAACGAGGTGTTCAATGAATTATGTTTTTCTACTGAACTATTTTGCGGAGAGAAAAAAGGCGACGGAACTCGAAGCCGCGATCCGGGATCTTGAGAAACGGGATGGCGTGAAGGTCGAGATTCATCGAACCGAGTATCCGGGTCACGCCGGAGAACTGGCGGCGGACGCGGCCCGGCGCTATCAAACGGACGCGATTGTTTTCGCGTGCGGCGGCGACGGGACAGTCCATGAGGTCGCGAATGCACTCGCTTTCGGCCAGACGCCGATGTCGGTCCTCCCGATGGGAACCGGAAATGATTTTGCCAGAACGGTCCTGCCCGAACTCTATTACAAAGATCCGGCCAAAGTGCTTGCCTCGGTCGATAAATTCGAAATGAGGCCGGTAGACCTGATTCGTGTGGATTGCTATGACGAACAATCCAATTTTCTCCCGGACAAGAGCCGTTATTCCGTGAACATCACGTCCTTCGGCTTGGATACCATGGTGAACGCTCAGGCCAAGGAGTATATCCAAAAAACCAACCGGAACAGTTTTATACGTAAAAACGCGTACACGATCGCGATTTTAAAGTGCTTTATCAAAGGTTGGGATTTTCGGATGAAATACTCCTTCGAACTCTCGGGCGGTAAGGAGACGGTCCAAGGACAGATGCAGTTCAGTCTCGCCTGTATTTGCAACGGTCGTTATTACGGAGGAGGCTTCAATCCTTCTCCTCAATCGTTAACGGACGACGGCATTCTGGAGGTCTGTCTTGTGGAAGATCTTCCGAGAAGAAAAGCGATCCCGTTGGTCGGAAAATACAAACAGGGAAAACACCTCGGCAATCCTCTTGTTTCCTTCTATCAAGTAACGAGCGGAATCATTGCATCGGCGGACAGAAACGCCCGAATTCACGGAAATTACGACGGTGAGGATTTCTTTGCCCATCAGGTGCGGTTTGAAGTCATCCCGGACGCGTTGCCGTTTGCCTTTTTCTCCATCTGAGTCATCCATTCCTGAAGCGCCGCAGTCATCTTCTTCGGATTATTGTCGTAGTCCGAAGGCATAAGCGGGGTACCGTAATGGACAACGACCTTTTTCCTCCGGTGATGTTCATGATCCCAGGTCTGAGGTCTCTTCATATGGCGGGAGAAGGCTTCGTAGCCGCCTTCGATATATACCGGCAGGATCGGGACTCCGGCTTTGACGGCCATATACGCGGCTCCGTCCTTGAGCTCGGCTACCATACCGTCGTGGGTACGGGTGCCCTCCGGATGGACCAGCATAATGTTGCCTTTCTCTACTTCCTTCTTTGCCTTGATCAGGCCGCGGACCGGACTTCCGAAGCGATCTACCGCAATTCCGCGGCCGACACGCATGATCAGCCGGCCTAAAAGACCGTAATTTGTCTCCAGATCGGATCCGGCCAGACAGCACATCTTTTTGAAGTGCTTACGCGGCAGAAAACGCGCGATCCACATGCCGTCCACGAAAGTCTGGTGGTTGGCCGCGATGACATAGGGCGATTTATCCGGTATATTTGTTCGTCCGCAGCTCTTGAAGCGCAAGAGTACGTATGAGGAAACGACTCCGATCCAAAAAAACAAGTGACCCACAAAACCTCTTCGAACGGGATACCGGTCGTCGTTATGGGCGTGCGAAGGCGGGTGCCCGGTCTCGGGGGAAGGTGAAAGACTCACTTTGCGTCAGACTCCTTTGTTCGTCAAAATGCCGCCGGTATATGAGAAAAAGCGGCAGATCTTTTTACTCATGCTAGTCCAGGAACCCCGGAATGTCAATGTCATGCGGAAAATAGTTTGAAATTCAAACCATTGTGGCTGTTTTTCGTAGACGCGCCTTCGTATACGTGATATCATCGAAAATAATTAAAAGCCGGCGCTCCGTCAGGCCGGACCGGCGCATATCTTCGTTTTTACACGTTTCTGGAGGAAAAAAAGATGCAAACGCTAACCGGAAAAGCCCTTCGAGAAGCGGTCCGGTACGAGACCCTCAAGGATCTTGTTTTGGATGTACGTACAAAATACGCGGGGAAAGATGCGTTCATTTTCAGAAGAAAACCGGAACAGGCCGAGATCCATAAGACCTACGATGATTTCGGAAAAGATGTCGAGTACATAACGCTTTCGCTTTCTGAGCTCGGACTATCGGGAAAACATCTCTCCGTAGTCGGCGAAAACTCCTACGAGTGGATGGTTTCGTATGCCGCGATCCTGTGCGGCGGAAGTGTCGGCGTACCGCTCGACCGGCTTCTTCCGGAGATCGAGGTCGTCAATCTCCTGAAGCGCGGAAAGGTCCGTGCGGTTTTTTACCATCCCAAACACCATGACATGATGCTTTCCGTCGCCGGAAGGGCCGGTGAAGCGGATTTCAACGTCGATTATTTCATTTGTATGGAGAAAGACGCGGTCGCCGACGCCTGGCCGGATGACGACAAATTTCTGAGTTTTTCCGATTTGATCGGGAAGGGGAAAACACTTCAACAAGCCGGTGACACCGGGTTCATGGATGCCGTTGTCGACCCGGACGAGATGAAAATCATCCTTTTCACCTCGGGGACGACAGCGATGAGCAAAGGCGTTATGCTGTCACACCGAAACATCTGCCAAAATGTTTACTACATATCCACCACACTGGTCGTCGAGCCCGGAGAGCGCGCCTTTTCCATCCTTCCTCTGCATCACACGTTCGAAAATACCTGTGATCTATTCCTGCTTTCCCGCGGCTGTGTGATCTGTTTTTCGGACGGCCTGCGATACCTGGTCAAGAATTTTCAGGAATGGCATATTGAGGTCGTTATTTCGGTACCGTTGCTTTTCGAAAATGTACACGCCAAGATTATGACGGGCATCCGGGAATCCGGTAAGGAGAACCTGATCTCGATCATGATCCCGCTGACCCGCTTTTTCCGCCGGATCGGCATTGATCTCCGGCGGATTATATTCAAAGATATCCTCAAGAAATTCGGCGGGCATCTCCGGTTGGTCGTGATCGGCGGAGCCGGAATCGACAAGAAATATATCAGCGATTTCAGCGACTTCGGACTTGATTTTCTGATGGGCTACGGTCTTACCGAAACCGCGCCGGTCATCAGCGTGACCACGCAGTCGTGCAACGTCTACGGCAGTGTCGGGCGACCGGTTACCGACGTGCAGGTCGGAATCGATACCGAGGAAGAAAAGCCGGGCGCTGTCGGGGAGATCCTCACGAAGAGCGACTGTGTCATGCTCGGATACTATGAGAACCCGGAGGCGACGGCCGAGGTGATGACCGATGACGGGTGGTTCCGGACCGGAGATATGGGATATCTTGACAAGAAGGGGTGTCTTCACATTACCGGACGTGTCAAGTCGATGATCGTTCTGACCAATGGCAAGAAAGCTTTTCCCGAGGAGATCGAGTCGCTGATCAATATCATACCGGGCG
>JAEAME010000319.1_pt1 | contig 54566 bp, 43 predicted proteins | sample 8958731 | NCBI WGS metagenome assembly JAEAME01 (sample SAMN16933194, study PRJNA681113) | bioreactor sludge metagenome | isolation source: anerobic bioreactor sludge (Control) | place: India:Bengaluru | collected 2018-10-24
TTTCGAAAAGCGCCTTAATACGGGTCATTTCGCGATCAAGGCCCTCATTGTCTCCGCCCAGGAAGCATCGGTAAAGTTCCGTGCTAAATACGATAACGTCATTCGGCGGAGTGCCGAAAAGTTTGGCTATCTCTTCCTTTTCCTTCAAAGTGTTGATCATATTGAGCGGTAGGATAATCAGAAGAGTCCCGAGAACGAAGGTCACCGCTAATACGGCATACTTCTTAAAACCGTTCAAAAGGTCGCTAATCGCCATAAAGTCCGTGGAATGCAGACGCTTTTTCTTGTTGAAACTGATTTTTTTGGCTTTCGAAAAACGCTCTCCGGAGTTGCCCATCCGGATGGCTTCAACGACCGAAACTTTATTGATCCGTCGTGTACAGATCACACAGAAAAACATACTGATGAGAACAACGCCGGCCGCCCCGAGAACTGAGAGCAGAAGACTGAACGGATTCCCGCTAATCAGAAAAAGATCTGCCACGCTTCGGAGCATTACCCGTGTGTAAATAAAGCTCAAACCGAATCCGATGATCCCCGCCAAAAAAGACAACACAAAATACTTGATCAGATAGATCCTCCGAACTTCCCGACTTCGGATCCCGATCCCCTTCATCACGCCGATGCTCCGATAGTCCTCCTGGATCGTAAAAACAATCGTAAAACGAAGAATAAGAAAAGCGATCAGGATCAGGCTTGCGCTGACGATGATCATAATCGCCGCGACGAGCTGAGAAACAAAATAACTGAGAGTAATGGTGTCTTTACCAAGGATCGTAAGCACGTCGATCGCGCGGTTTCCGAATTGACCGGCCAAGGCTATGTATTCGACATCCGACCTTGAGTCGACGGACCACATTCCGATCGGGATCAGGTCTTTGGAATCCTTCTCCGGATACAAAGAGAAATCCTCCTTCGATAAAACAAACCGCTTGCTACTGACCATATCGGACCCAAGGAGGATGTCCTTGGTATACTTCGCCACCCGAAAGGATCGAACCTCTCCGTCCGCCGATAAGTCGATCGTCTGACCGATATTGATCTCGTATTTTTTGTGAAAAGACATCGGGATCGCGATCTCACCTGCGGAAAGTTCCAAGAGTTGATCCTCCTGATCGAAAAGAAGCGCGTTATCTTCGGGCACAGGAATGAGAAACGAGGACCCCACATCCTGATCTTCGACGATCACTTTCCCGTCCTGCTCCAGACAGTCCATCATAAAAAGCAGAGCGTCGTCCTTTGCGTAGGATGCCACCAAATCAGAATTTTCCACCCAGTCCTCAATTTTATCCGTCACGCCCTGCTTATCAAAAGCGAAGATCGTCATATCGGCGACGTTCCCTTCGCGGATCATCCGGTCGATCGCCGCGGACGTCGTGTATAAGACGTTCGCGCTGCCCGCCATGAGCATCGACGCGATGATGATAAACACGAAAAGGATCAAATTGACGGACTTTTTTCGCTTAAGGTCCCTCGACAGTATTCTGAAAATCATTTTCTTTCTCCCGCCCGAAAATATGCTGTACATGATTCACTCACGCACAGCATACCGCGGCAATTCTTAAATAGTCCTTAAGTGGGAGAATTATTATTTAGAAGCGATCCGACGTGATCCCGTGTCTCTAGAGATCCTTTTTCAGATACCCGCAGGTAAACGGAAAAAAGTCAAACTTCTTCGTTCCGATATGTTCCGCCCCGAACGACTCATACCATTTCCGAAGGCGGATGTTCTCCTCGATGATCCCGATGTTCATCGTTTTACATCCCGAATCCCGCGCGGTCGAAATCGCGTGTTTCATCAGTTCCGCGCCGATTCCGAGATGGCGGTATCCGGGAAAAACGCACAGATTATTCAATTCGCATTCGTTATTTTGAAGAATGATCTGTGCGTAATATCCGATGATCCGACCTTCCTCATTGAAGTATCCGACCATCGGAAACCCGGACTCAAAAAGCCGCTCCAACCGGGCTTCATCGGTCGCGAAGGCGCTATGGCGGGGCGCGTTCTCGCGAGTCAGGGAAAACTCATCCGCAACGGTTTGAAAACTTTCCAGGATCATTCGTACGCATTCGGGGATCTCTTCTTTTTTGATTTGACGTATCATAACCAAATCCTTCCGTTATGGATTAATTCTACGCAGTTTTTTTCTAACCAGTGCGTACACCCTTTTCTTTTCCGTTTCGGGTACGCCTTCACTCAGGCGGGCGGCCGCGACCGGGATTTCCCATCTTCGAATGTCGGCGCTTTTCGCTCCGGTCAACTCCCGGTACTCTCTGACATATGTGATACATAATAATCTTCTGAAAATTCTTTCCGCAACTCCTGACGGAGGATGCCCTTCGGGCGGTTCGGCATAGATCAAGAGTAGCCGGGTCCGCGCGACGTCCGCCAGAGGATCACCGACGCAAGCGGTCACCCAGTCCATCACCCGGCACCGGCCGTCCGAGACCATAATGTTATCCGGGTGAAAATCAAAGTGACAGGTACTCTTTCCATCCGGAAGCGCTTTCAGGATGTCGAGGACTATACTTTTCTCTTCCGGGGAGATCGCCGAAGACCGCCCGATCTCCTCGCTCAGTTTATCCTTTACGGTGAGACCTTCAATATCGACTATATTGTGAAGATCCGCGTGATATTTCGCGAGCATCTTCGCATACTGATTGAGACGCCTTTTATTCCAGCTCAACAGCGAGAGCATGGTTTCTCCGTGTAAGCGCTCGTAAACGGCTCCGCACCGGTCGTCAATGTGAATCATTTCGATCGGTTCCGGCGCGACCTTTACGTGCTCATTGACACGTAAGACCCATTCAAATTCCTGTCTGCAGACACTTTCGGGCATGAAACTCCGGTAAAGCTTCAGGATATGTTCCCCGCCCCACTCGAAAATCTCGGCCGTTCGCCCCTGTCCGATTTTTTTGCCTTTCATATCAATATCCGGCATCTTCTGTTGATGTGCCAACCGGCGTATCTCTCCTTTCTCCGCTAAAGTGACGGATCAATCGTCAAACGGAAATACTCCTTCTTCGCATTCGAGATCGTGAGCCCGATCCATGTTAAAATCATGATCCCTTTTAATGACTGTATTTTCGAGACTTATAGAATTGCGTTCTCCGTATTCCGGATCAAATGATCGGATCCGCTTGATCAACTCATCATAACCGGCCGGCTTCATAAAATCTTCGGCATAGTCCGTCAACACAGCGCGCGCACAACATGTGTCATAGGCCGGGAACGTCTTTTCCCGGATTAATCGAACGATAACGTCAGAAACAAGAACCATGTCCCCGCATTTCACGGCAAGCTCCGCGAAAAGTTCCCCGGCAGCATCCGTGTAAATGCTTTCGATATATTCATCATAATACGATAATGAACTCATCACCGTCTCGTCTGTAGCAAAAATTCTTTCAAGAAGTTGAACCGCTTCGACCGGGTCTCCAATATCCCTTCTGATGTTTTGGATGATCTGTTTGAGGAAAAAAGCCAGGCGGTCATATTCAGGGATGTGATCTGATTTGACCTGTTTGGAGAACCAAAGTACATTTCCGACAACGCTCTCCCGTCTTTCTTCGGGAGAGCTGACCAAGCGGTTGATTACGCCATGGGATTCGGGAGCGGTCCATAGCTCCGTCAACGCTTCGACTAACGACTCTTTTTCGAGTTTCATCAACAACTCCGTCAATTCTTCATTTGAATATTTCATTCCAAGCTCCTTTCTGTCCTTGAGGCACTTTTCGAGATTGTGCGCTCCTGCCTGAAAACGTTTGACTGAGTTTCCGTAGAGTCACTCCAGGCACCTTTCATACTCGCTTGTCATCGAGCCCAGGATCTCCCGAAGTCCGGTCATCCAATCCGGCTCGTGATCAAAGGTCTCCGCGACGCTTCGAATAATCCGCGCATACCGGTAAAGATCGACAAAGCGACGCATGAGAGGACGTGTCTCCAAGGCTTCCGGGGGCAAATCATATTCTTCCCGATATCCTTGAAGAAATGTCTCCTCTGCGCGCTGTGCAGCCGTCGGACTGAGGGCGTCCCGCAATTCACCGAAAGCCTGCTCGATATCCAGCGCGAAAAAGTGGACCATCCCGTCGTCGAAATCGATCACATTGCAAAGCGCTTTGCCGTTCTCGAAAAACACGTTGTCCGGCTCGAAATCGTAGTGTACAAGCCCGTACGTGACGTCGCTTTTCGGAAGTGCCGATAAGGCCACGCGAATCGAGTCGAGTTCCCGGCGGGCCGCTTCGGGAGCACGATACTCCAGAAGGACCTGCTCCGTCCATTGAAGCGCATCCTCCCAACTCCACTTCCCTATATCCGGAGTATACCGGGACGAGAGGGCATGCAGTCGACCGAGTGATCTTCCGTACGCGAGCATAATATCGGCCGGATAATCGGTACGATCGATCCGGATTCCGCCTACGCCCCGAAAAGCGGTCGCAAAATACTCGCCCCTTTCGGTTTTCAATGCAAGGAGATATTCCCCCGAACGCGAGGTGATCGGTTCGACGGCGGGGTAGCCGTTTTCGCGAAGATAACGGATGAACGAGAGCTCGCCCTCTATGTTTTCGCGAATTTTCTCGTCCGTCGGCGCGAGGCGCAGGAAACAGACTGCTCCGTCCTGATAGTACGGATAGATCGCGTTACCGGAGATCCGGAACTGCGCGAGCATCCCGTCGAGAGATTCTGTGTCGTGCGTCCAGTTGTTAAGAGCTTCCCGGACCAGATCAAAATTGGGGAAAAGATGTCTTAATTTCAGCATCGTATGATTCCTTTCAATCAAAAAACGTGCACTTCCGGGATTACGGAAGAACACGTTTTGTCACAACTTGATCCGCACGAGTGCCGTTAGATGCTGATCAGGCGAGCGACAGTACTTCCGATTACCGCAATGATTCGGGTTCTCATATATCCGCTCACCTGCCTTTCTTTTGTAATGAGTATATGGGGACAAAATCAACTCGTCAAGCGTGCAATTTCCCGTCGACACTCCGGATCACCCGACCCCGCCGGATGAAGTAAATAATGAATCCGGCGGCAACCTCAATGACGATAAGCGTAAAGTAAATATTGGTAATCATTTTCGATGCCCGATCCGCCCGATCTGTATCTTTGCGGGAAAAAACCATGACTCGTTGATTTTCATCAATGTTTATGTATCCGTACTTCTCGGGATTATAGATGCTTCTGAAAAATAAGTTTCCGTTTGGGTCCGCAAACCCGACTTCCGAATGAGAACCGTCATCGGCAAGGCCTTGACTCAGATATGCCTTTGCCTCTTCATAATCCGCGAAAACCGTCGGGGTGGAAGTTTTCTCAACACTGAATTTATTGGCGATAAAATAGACGATTCCGGTTGTGGCTAAAGTTGCCAGGACGACCAACACGGCACAAACCACCTTCAGCCGTCGAAGGCGACGCTTAAGTTTCGCCTGCTCCGGTTTTAGCGTATACACTCCGTTTCTGACCAGCGCAAGATCGACAAAAAATGAGACCGTCATGCAAAAGAATCCTCCGATCAGCGCCAACGGAGTCCCGTATAAGAGCAGCTCGCCAAGTGATATCTTTGATCCTTCAAAAAAGAAATCCAGATCGCTGCTCATAAGCAGCATCGGTAAGGTGAACATGAAGACGATTACCGTCACGGTCAAGGCTTGACTGAATCGCCGTATCATTTGAATTTTTATTTGATTTTGCATCTCTCCTTCAAACTCGTCGTCACTGCTTTTCGAGAAGGAAAGCGAAAAAAAGACAGATTCGGAAATGATCGCCACCAGATAAAGGCACAACCGAGAAAAAAGGCCATGAGCAACTTGAGGAGCACGAAATTGACAGCCGTCGCTACCAGAAGTCCGAGCATTGAAATTCCGACTGATATCATGGAAAGCGCGTTGAATCGATCCATGGAAGTCTTTAGCAGCCGCTCGATTTGCTTTTCAACTTTGAAATTTGCTTTTCCGGATTCTTCACGTTCATGATCCACCAGGATTCGCTCTCCCCGAAGGATCTCATCCGAGGTTACCCCGAATATTTCCGCGATCACCGGGATCAGGCTGATGTCCGGCGCATAGTCATCGCGCTCCCACCGACTGACCGCCTTATCGGAGACACCGAGTTTGTCCGCAAGAGCTTTCTGTGTCAGGCCGCTTGATTTTCGCAATGCGTTAATGAACGATCCGATCGTTTTCTTTTCCATAAAACCCTCCTCATGAACCAATCCGGGTGCGATTCTTTATGGTCATTCTACATTACCGTCGGAGAGAAAAAGAGACATCATAACGCGATTATGTCGTTAATTGCGAGAATTTCGGCCTCGAACGTTGTTTTCTGAAAAGATATTTGTGTTGCGTGGCTGGGTTAAAGTATGTGATCGATATCGATCTGATTTGGTTTGGAGATAGCGGAAAAAATAAGAGATGTCCGATGTTCCTGTCAAATGCGTAACGATTCGCATGCGATAAACCGTTTCGCTTCCGCAACTTGAAGTCTTCGGGCAGTCGAGTTGTACGTACAAGCATGTTATAATAGAGAAAATTTTTGGAGTCCTTCTCCCGATCACGAGCCACGAACCGATCAAAATCGCAAAGGAGCAATCTATGCTTCGAACCGCAAAAACAGAAAACGGACCGGTACGCGGTTTGCCGGCGGCCGATCCGAGAGTCACCTCGTTTAAGGGCATCCCGTTTGCCGCGCCGCCGACCGGACAAAACCGCTGGCGCGCGCCTCAACCCTGTGCCGACTGGGTAGGGATTCGCGATGCCTATGCTTTCGCGCCGATCTCCGTTCAGGACACTCCCGGGCTCGGTACCGATATTTATTGCCGCGAGTGGCATGTTGACCCGGATATTCCGATGAGTGAGGACTGCCTCTACCTTAACGTCTGGACCCCCGCGAAAAGCGCGGACGAGCGGCTTCCCGTCCTCGTGTGCTTTTTCGGCGGAGGATTTCAGTGGGGCTACACCGCGGAAATGGAGTTTGACGGCGAACGCATCGCGCGGCGCGGTGTTGTCGTCGTAAGCGTAAACTATCGCCTGGCCGCGCTCGGCTTTCTCGCCCACCCGGAAATCACCGCGTCTCAGCCGGACGCTCCGGCGAATTTCGGAAGTCTCGATCAGCAGGCGGGGCTCCGGTGGGTTTCTAGCAATATCGCGGCATTCGGCGGAGATCCGGGCAAAATCACAATCGCGGGCCAATCCGCCGGCGGAATGAGCGTCATGACTCAGATGTCCTGTTTCGCCAATGAAGGACTTTTTCAAAGAGCCGTCGTGATGAGCGGAATGATCCGAAGCCCGTATATGAAGGATCCTTTTGTGATTCCGAAAACACTTCCGGAAGCCGAGCGGGCCGGAGTCGATTTTTTCGAATATCTGGGCGTTCGCTCCCTATCCGAAGCGCGCGAACTGGACGTGTTTTTCATTCGCGAACGGTATGCGGAATACGTAAAAACCCACCCGCGCTTTGCGGTGATCACCGATGGTTTTTTTTGCACCGGGGATCCCTATACATCATTTGTTAACGGACGGCGCATCCGCGTTCCGGTAATGTCCGGCAATACCGGGGACGAATTTCTCCGGGGCATCGACGCAACAGACGAGGCGGGACGAGACAGCCGCGCGGTCGGGATTTTCGGCGAAAAGGCCGGAGAATTTCTATCCTTTACTGAATCGCAGGTTCGAAGCGAGCAGGGGTACGGGACAGTCAGCGGCATCGAGTGTGCAGTTAAAGCCGCTTTTCTGGCCGAAGGTTATTTAAGAGATCCGAACCCGTGCTATTATTACCGCTTCGCGCCGGGGATTCCCGGAGAAGATCAACCGGGGACTTTTCACTCGGTCGACCTGTGGTTCTTTTTCGAAACCCTTGCGAAATGTTCGCGACCCTATCGCGGAAAACACTACGACCTCGCGCGGCAAATGTGCGACTATTTGGCAAATTTTATCAAGTCCGGGGACCCGAACGGCACGACGGACGACGGCAGTACGCTTCCGGAATGGACGCCATTTACCGGTTCGACGCTTGCGGAGATGACATTTTGCGACGAAGGAGCTGTCCCTTCGACCGGCACCTCTTCGTTTATCCGGTTTCTGACAGAGCATATCTATAAAGATACGGTTGAGGAGGATATCTGATCATGGCAAAAGCACAAGCATTCAATCCTTATCTTCCGGGCTGGGAATACATTCCCGACGGCGAGCCCCATGTGTACGGCGGCCGGGTCTACGTGTACGGATCTCACGACTTTTGGAACGGCCACGTATTCTGTCTCGGAGATTATGTATGCTGGTCGGCTCCGGTCGACGATCTGAGCGATTGGCGCTATGAGGGCGTGATTTTCGAAAAGACCGCCGACCCGCTGAACCGCGAAGGCAAGATGTGCCTGTACGCGCCGGACGTTACCCGCGGACCGGACGGCCGATACTATCTCTATTACGTTTACGACAAGGTCGGGATCGTTTCGGTCGCGGTCTGCGATTCGCCCGCCGGGAAGTATGAATTTCTTGGTTACGTCCGTCACAGGGACGGAACGCTCCTGGGCGAAGCGCCCGGCGACGAGCCTTCCTTTGATCCGGCGGTGCTGACCGAAGGCGATCAGACCTATATCTATCTGGGATTTTGCGGTCACGGAGACAAGTCGAGGACCGGCTGTATGGTCAGTGTTCTCGAAAAAGATATGCTGACCGTGAAGGAGAAACCCAGGCTTGCGGTTCCGGGAGCCCAATACAGTAAGAGTACCGGCTACGAGGGGCACGCCTATTTTGAAGCCCCGTCGATTCGGAAGGTCAACGGCAAGTATTACCTGATCTATTCCTCTCAGCTCATGCATGAACTCTGCTATGCCGTAAGCGACCGGCCGACCGAAGGATTTGAATATAGAGGCGTACTTGTCAGCAACTGCGATATGGGCGTCGGCACGTACAAGTCCGCGGACATGCCGTCCGCATACGGCGCGAACAATCACGGCGGGATCGCGGAAATCAGCGGGTCGTGGTATATTTTCTACCACCGCCACACCAACGGGACATGGTACAGCCGTCAAGGGTGTGCGGAGCCTTTGGTTCTTCTTCCCGACGGCCGGTTTCCCCAGGTCGAAATGACCTCCTGCGGCCTGAACGGCGGCCCGCTTCGCGGACAGGGCGAATATGCCGCGTATATTGCCTGCAATCTATTTACAGACACTCCGTCGGTCTATGTCGGCGGCTGTGATTGCCCCAAGATCGTTCAGGACGGCCGGGACGGCGACGAGGAGATCGGGTATATCGTAAACATGAAGGACAGCGCGACGGCGGGTTTCAAATATTTCGACTGTAAGGGCGTGCGCGCGATCCGCGTGACCACGCGCGGTTACGCGGAAGGGGTCATCGAGGTACGCACCGATATTTCGGGCGAAGTGCTCGCCGGAATCCATATTAATCATTCGAATATCTGGGAGACCGAAAGCGCCGCCATCGCTTTACCCGACGGCGTTCACTCAATCTACCTGACGTACCGCGGCGCGGGAAACGCCGCGCTCAAATCGTTTGAGCTTTGCGCCGGATAATGTATATCCATACTTGTTGAGAAAAGAATCAGAAACCAATCAATGACCGGGAGGAAAATAACATGGATAAAATCACGATCGGGCGGATGAATAACGCGCCGAAGATCGACAGGAACATTTACGGGCATTTTTCCGAACATCTCGGGCATTGCATTTACGAAGGGATCTTTGTCGGAAGTAGTAGTTCGATCCCGAACATAAACGGCATCCGTACCGATGTCGTCGAGGCGATGAAAAAAATTGAGCTTCCCGTTCTCCGTTGGCCCGGCGGCTGTTTTGCCGACGAGTATCACTGGCGGGACGGGATCGGCGCGGACCGGAAAAGGATGGTCAACACCAACTGGGGCGGAGTCGTCGAGGACAATTCATTCGGGACCCATGAATTCATGGAGCTGTGCCGTCAAGTGGGCTGCGAGCCGTATGTGAATATCAATGTCGGCAGCGGGACGGTACGCGAGATGGCCGAGTGGGTCGAGTATATGAACAGCGACGGCGATTCGACCACCGTCCGGGAACGTTGGGCGAACGGTCGGAAGGAGCCCTTTAACGTCCGCTTTTGGGGAATCGGCAACGAGAACTGGGGCGGCGGCGGAAACATGCGCCCCGAATACTATTCGGATGTTTACCGGCAGTACCAGACCTATTGCCGGGCTTACGGCGAAAATGTCCCGTACCGGATCGCCTGCGGCTCCGACGGTGAGGACCTCGAATGGACGGACGTCATGATGCGCACAGCCGCAAAGTTCATGGACGGGCTGTCGCTTCACTATTACACCATCACGAAAACCTGGGAGGACAAGGGAAGCGCGACGGATTTTGACGATAAGCTCTACCTGCAGACGCTTAAGAAGGCACTTCGTATCGATGAGCAAATTACCAAACACGGCGCGATCATGGACCGCTATGATCCGGAGCGCAGAATCGCGATGATCGTCGACGAGTGGGGGTGCTGGCACGACGTCGAGCCCGGCACCAATCCGGGATTTCTCTTTCAGCAAAACACGATGCGCGACGCGATGGTCGCGGCGCTGTCGCTCAATATTTTTAACCGCCACGCGGACCGCGTACGCATGGCGAACATCGCTCAGGTCGTAAACGTCCTTCAGTCGATTATCCTGACCGAAGGCGAAAAGATGATCCTTACGCCGACGTATCACGTCTTTGACCTCTACCGGGGCCATATGGACGCGGAACTTCTGAACTGTAACGTCGAATGCGGATGTTTGGAGAACGGAATCGAGAAAATGAGCGTTTCCGCGTCCCGAAAAGAGGATACGATTACGGTCACGATCGCAAACTTCACCGACGCGTCCGCTGTGCGGCTCGACGGGATTTCGGCTCAAAGTGTCAGCGGCCGGATTCTATCCGGGTCCCCGCGGACGTATAACACATTTGAAAAGCCGGACGCGGTCAGCCCCGCGATTTTCGAAGGCGCAGAGCTTTTCGGGGATCATGCGAGAGTTAATCTTCCGGCAAACAGTATCGTCGCGTTGACCTTCACGATTTAGGAGGCCCTCTTCCCTGTTCTAAAAACATGCAAACACAAATAAGGAGCCGCGAAAAATATGGATTACGCACATCGAAAATCTTCCCGATTGATCCGACTCACCGATCAAACGGGAAATCCGCTTTCGAATACCGAAGTCTCTTTTGATCAAACGAAGCATGAATTCCTGTTCGGATGCGGGGCCGGCGACGCAGTCACTGCGGCCAATCCCGTAGGCGACGCCCGCGCGGACGCAATCGCAACGGAACGCCTCGAAAAATGGCTCAAAATTTTCAATTACGGAACGACTCACTTCTACTGGGACCGCTTCGAGCCCAAGCGCGGCGAGCCGAGGACCGACATTCTGATGCGCGGAGCCAAACTTCTTAAAGACCGGGGGATCCCGGTCAAAGGACATCCGCTGTGCTGGCATACCCTCGCGCCGAAGTGGCTTATGGATTTGACAGAGGACGAGATCCTCCGCGAGCTTCTGGCCCGCATCGAGCGTGATGTGACCGCTTTTCGGGGAGTAATCGACATTTGGGACGTGATCAACGAGGTCGTCATCATGCCGGTTTTCGATAAATACGATAACGGCATCACGAGGCTCTGCCGCAAGATCGGCCGGTTCGGTATCGTCGATCAGGTGTTCCGGAAAGCGCGCGCGTGCAATCCCGACGCGACTCTGCTGCTTAACGATTTTAACATGTCGCAATCCTACGAAATCCTGATCGAAGGACTGCTCGACAAGGGCGTTCCAATCGACGTCATCGGCCTTCAGTCGCATCAGCATCAGGGATATTGGGGACTTGAAAAACTCGAGGAGGTCCTCACGCGCTTTGAACGATTCGGCCTTCCGATCCACTTCACCGAAAACACATTCGTTTCCGGTGAGTTGATGCCGCCGGAGATCGAGGACTTGAATGATCATGTCGTTGATTCCTGGCCGTCCACGCCGGAATACGAAATTCGCCAGGCCGAAAATATCCGCGATATGTATTCCGTCCTCTTCGCTCACCCGCTTGTCAAGGGCATCACCCAGTGGGATTTCACGGACGGATGCTGGCTCGGCGCGCCTTCGGGCGTGATCCGTGCGGACGGATCGATCAAACCCGCATATGAGATGCTGGACCGGCTGGTCAATCATGAATGGCACACCTCGTTTGCTGCGAAAACGAACGCCGACGGTATCGTAGATCTCACGGGATATCGGGGCGAGTACCGGATCTTTTGCGGCGACCGTACCGGCAGTATGATCTTGGCCGACGGGGATGCTTCAGCTATAATCGCGGCTGTCGCCGACCGCTGACACAAAGGAGTTCTTAATGAATTTGTTCAATTACGACAGTCCTTTCAGCCGCTTCATGATGCGCTTGGTCGACATCATCGTTTTGAGTTTTCTGACGCTTCTGTGTTGCCTTCCGATCATAACGATCGGTGCGGCATTTTCAGCGCTCTATTATGTCCTTCTGAAAATGGTCCGCGATACGGACAACAGTATTGTCCGAAGCTACTTCAAGGCATTTAAGGACAATTTCGTGAAAGGAACCTTGCTTTGGATCGTCCTTTTAGTCATTCTTTTCGTACTGTATATGGATTTCTACCTGCTTTTAAACGAAAGGATGGATCATACTGACCTGATGCTGATTCTTATTCTGATCATGAGCGCAATTTTTCTGATGGTCGGAAACTACATCTTTCCGATGCAGGCCCAGTTTGAGAATTCGGTATGGGGCACGATCAAGAAATCCTTTCTCGTCTGTGTCATGAATCTTCCCAGAAGCCTCCTTCTTCTTCTCATCATGGTAAGTCCGTTGTTAATTATCGTACTTCTGTTTCCGGAAATGGAATACTTTCTTCCGTTTGTCTATATTGCCCCGATCCCATACCTGAAGACGCAGATCCTGGTCCGCGTTTTCGATCGGTATATGCCCAAAAACAGTGAAGGAGATATTTCCGGAGAGTCACAATGAAACGACAGAAAAAATCGACATGGTTACGAAGACTATCCGCGAAAACGCTCCGCTTGGCGGAGCGGATCGCGCAATATGTAACCGGTCTTTTGGATAACCAAAAACTCCGGTACAAAATGATCATCACGACCGTCGTGTGCGTTCTTCTTCCGATCGCGGCTACCAATATCATTTTCTTCTCGATGATGTACTCGGCCGAAAAGGAAAGACAGGAAAACGAAATCAATAACACACTGAAATCGGTCGAAATCACACTGGACAATATGATCGAGTACATGACCGGAGCAGCTGCGAATCTATATACAACCAAAGCATTGTACCCTTTTTTGGATGAGCCCTACGACAGCGGATATGATTACCTGATCGCGTATAAAGCGAACTCCGCTCTTTTTCACAAGGTCACATACGGCAACAACACCTATATTTCAAACATACAGATTTATTGCGACAATGACACATTGGTCAACGGCGGCGGAATCAATCGTCTGGACACGGCACGGGATTCGGAGTGGTACAAGCGATTTGTCCTTTCGGGCCGGCAAATGGCACTTTATCCGAGCCTGGATTCCAAATCGGAAACGGACAAGCGTGAATTGTCCCTGCTGTGTCAGATGAATTACACCGGCAACATCGACAGAGAGCGCATTATCAAGTTGAATCTGAACTATTACTATCTCACGCGGGTTCTGAATCAGCAGTACTACAACGCCGATATATATATTTGTGACAGCGAGCGCGTGTTGTTTTCTTCCGTGGATACCAATAAAGGAACGAAGGTGTTTACTCCGCTTGACGAAATGGACTTTTCGGATGCCCGCTATATGAGGGATTACGACGTATTCGGAGTAACATGGAAGATTTACCTCTACCCCCACAGCCACATGAGAATTAATGCAGTCGATGTCATCGGTCGGCACGGGGAGCTTTTCTTCGTGCTGGTTTTTATCAATATGCTGCTTCCGGCTATGGCAATCTACTTCATCAACCGTTCGATTACCCATCGGATCATAGTTCTGAGTAATCACCTTCAGATGGTTAAGGATGAGAAGTACGTGCAGATGGACCTCACCCCGTCCAAAGATGAAATCGGCGAACTGGTCGAGAATTATAATCTTATGGTCGCTCAGATCGATAATATGACCGGAGTCGTTTTTAAAGAGAAAATCATGCGTCAGGAATTCGAACTCGCCAAACAGAGAGCCGAACTTCAAGCCCTGCACAGTCAAATCAACCCTCATTTCATCTTCAACGCCCTCGAGAGCATTCGAATGAGAAGTCTTTTAAAAAACGAGGATGAAACGGCAAAAGTCATTGAACTTCTGGCCGTGTTGATGCGGAAATCAACGGACTGGTGGGATGACTGCGTCACGTTGGCCGATGAAGTCAGTTTTGCTGAGGCTTATCTTAAACTTCAACAGTACCGCTTCGGCAGTCGCTTGAGTTACAAAATCAGCATCCATGAGAATTGCCTGGATCTCCTTCTGCCCAAGTTGACGCTGGTCACTTTTGTAGAAAATGCCTGCGTTCACGGCGTGGAAAACGTCAGTCATGACTGTATGGTTCTGATTTCGGCTGAAACGGAAGACGACTTTTGGGCCATATACGTCGAAGATACCGGAGCCGGGATGAACCCGGCCGACCGGGAGGAGATCCTGAAGGAAATGCGCGAAGGCAATATCGAGAGCCTCCGCCGTCGCCGCTCGGTCGGAATCCTCAATGCGTGTTTGAGGCTCAGAAGATATTTCGGAGACGACATTGTTTTCGAGATCGACAGCGAACCGCAAGCCGGGACCTGTATAACGATCCGGATTCCTCTTAGTAAAATCAGTCGATGCAAAGGAGGTTCGGAAATTGCTTAATGTCCTGATTGTTGATGATGAGCCCTTCATCCGACAGGGGCTAGCCGTACTGATCGACTGGGATGCTGAGGGATTTTGTATCGCGGGAGAAGCCTCAAACGGAGAAGAAGCGATCGTGCTTCTGAAAAAGGGAGATTACGACCTCGTGATCGCGGATATCCGAATGCCTGTGATGGGCGGGATCGAGCTGTTGAAGCAAGCGCGGGAAAGCGGCCTGACGAACGCGCCTTTTGTGATATTGAGCGGACATTATGAATTTGAGTATGCCAAGGAAGCGATCCGATTCAATTGCACCGACTATATTTTAAAACCGATCAAGGAAGAGGAATTGCTCTGCCTTCTTCGAAAAGTCTCCGCCGACTGTGAAAAAAGCCGTGAAGCCGAAAAGCAGGAGGAATTTCGCGACCGCGTCGTACTGGAGCGTCATCTGTCCTCGATTATTCTCGGCAAATTCGACAGTATCAATCTCGACTACGCCCGCTCACACCTGGGCGCGAGCGAATGCTTTCGCTATGTCAATGTTCAGCTCGATCTGTCAGACGATCGGGTCCGCAACGCGGACGAACGATCCCGCAGAAGCATGCAACGCAGGTTGTATGACCATCTGCGGCGGGTCATGGGAACAAACAGCCGGCATATCATCTTCGATGTCAACAAGCATGAGGATTGCTTCGACGTCGGATTCGTTTTCGCGGATTACCTGGCAACCGAACAATCCATGTCCGAGCGGGAATATCTCGAATGGTTCGCGGAAAAGGCCTCCAGCCTGGAATACGGGATCACCGTGCAGGCAGGTTGTCAGGTCCCCTCGATCGAAAAGCTGTCCGACTCCTTTCGATCGGCCACGATCGCAAAACTGATGCACGGCTTTTCCGACGGCAGTCTTTCTCTATCGGGAGAACCGGGACAACCCGGGAAAAAATACGCAGACATCGGTTACGGAGAACAAAAACGAAGTATGGATGACCTGATCTCGTCCATCGAACGGGGCGACAGACAGGAAATCGAGCGTAACGTCGGTGAATTCTATCGCCTCATCAGCGACTCAAACATGGATTACAAATCCATTGAATTGAACATGAACTACATCATGTTCAGCCTCCTTCACCTGGCAGCGGCCAGAGATCCGAACATCAATCAGGAGGAGATCGTCGGTTATCTGATCGAAAACACTTTTGATAAAGGACTATCGCGAGGCAGCAAGCGCCATTTCCTGAATTTTTGCCTCCAGTATACGGAATATCTGGAGCAACTGAACACGCCTGCGTCCAACAACGTCATCACTAAGGTCGAGCAGGAGATCCGGGAATCTTACATGGAAAACATCAGTCTCCGGTCTTTAAGCGAAAAATACTTCATCAACAGCGCGTACCTCGGTCAGCTTTTCAAAAAGCATTACGGGTTGCCCTTCAAGGATTATCTGAACGCCCAAAGGATCAATGCCGCGGCAGAAATGCTGATCAGCACACGCAAACATGTTTACGAAATATCCGAAGCGGTCGGGTATCAAAGTCTGGACTATTTCATCTCAAAATTTGTCGCGGCGAAAGGACATACTCCGACGCAATACAGAAAAAGGTGCGAGCGCCGCTCAGCGGGAAACGATTAGCCCATAAACAGGCGTTTTTTCTTATCGGAGAGTCAAAATTTGTAGGGGTATTTTCATAATTTGCACGGTTGTTGTTTTCACCCCGAAATTTAGAATATATCTAATAGCTCAAGAAAAACAGACTTGGGCATTAAGCCTACACCATTTCGTCAACAGATGCAAAACGTCTCTTCCGATTCGTTTTCTATTGAACGGCGAAAAAGGGAGGAAAAATGAAAAGGGGGATTTTATCAAGATGAAGAAGAAGCTCACCCGACTGATGGCCGTTCTGTTGGCTGTCACCCTCTTGTCCGGTCTTGTTGCCGGATGCGAGAATCTAGGCAAGGCAAAGGTCAAGAAATTCGACATGTTCATTGCCATGCCCGGAACCGAGCTGAACGAGGGTAACAAAGCCCAAGCGGAAATCACCAAGATCACCGGAGTCGAAGTCAAAGAGACCTGGTTGACCAGCCAGTCCGCTGAAGAAGCGATCGGAGTCATGATCGCCGCAAAAGACTATCCGGATTTCATTGAGGCTTCCGACGGATACCAGCTTATGGTCGACGCCGGAGCGCTGATCCCGATCGACAAGTATTGGGACAAATATCCGAACATTAAGAATTACCTGTCCGAGGCGCAGTGGAATATGTGCCGTAAAGAAGACGGTCACATCTACGCGATTCCTCAGTTCGGTATCGTGAATGAGCGTGATGTCAGCCCGATCCACAACGACGAGGCTTGGTGGATCCAGACCCGTGTCCTGAAATGGGCCGGTTATCCCAAGGTCGAGACCATCGACGAATTCTTCAAATTGCTTGAAGATTATGCAGCTGCGAACCCCAAACACGTGGACGGCACAGATGTCATCCCGTACACGATACTCAGTGAAGACTGGAGATATTTCTGTCTGGAGAATCCGCCGCTGTTCCTTGCCGGTTCTCCGAACGACGGTTCCGTTATTGTTGATCCCGATACCCAAAAGGTCATCGACTACAATACCACTCCGATCGCAAAACAGTATTTCAAGAAGTTGAATGAAGAGTTCAAGAAGGGTATGATCGATCCCGAATTCTTCTCTCAGTCATATGACGAGTACATAACGAAAATTTCCACCGGACGTGTTCTCGGTTTTGTCGACCAGTTCTGGGACTGGGGATACACGGCTCAAGACGCGATTAAGGCAGCCGGTTTGACCGATTGCACGTATGTACCTCTCGGCATCGTTGCCGAGGCCGGTATTGAAGAGCGTTATCACAATGAGCCGGTCCTTGACGTATCCGGCGGTCTTTCCATCACCACCAGCTGCAAGGATATCGACGGCGCGATGAAGTTCATCAGCGACCTTCTGACCCAAGAAGTTTTGACGCTCCGTTTCTGGGGAATCAAAGACGTAGACTACAAAGTCGGTGACGACGGTCTTTTCTACAGAACTCCTGAAATGCGCGCCAATTCAATTGATGCCAACTACAAGGCAGACAACCTTTGTCCTTACGCCTACTTCCCGCAGTATCAGGGCATGAATCTCGACGGGAAGAACGGATGGCGTCCGGACAACCAGCCCTCCGAATTCTTTGAAGATCTGTTACCGGAAGTTAAGGAGTGCCTCGAGGCGTACGGCGCCAAGACATATGTTGAGATGCTTAATCCCAGCGTGCCGAACTCCCCGTGGTTCCCGATGTGGTCCTATTCCAATGACCTGACCACCGATACTCCCGGCGGTCTTGCCTGGGCGACGATGAGCGAAGTGAAGCATGAATGGTTACCGCGTGTCGTCATGGCAGATGATTTTGAAGCAGAGTGGGCGGCATATCTGGAAGAGTATAATACTCGTGCCGACATTGATGCTTTCCTTACTCAGATGCAGGCTGAAGTTGACAGAAGAATTGCGGTTGCCGCAGGTAATTAAGGTGCCCCGTTTTGATGACATCCATTGATTTGGAGCCATCGTTGAGACAGTGTCAATCGAGAGGGTGGCCGGGTTTTCGGACAACGGCCACCCTCTCCTCATGAAAGGAAGTGTTGCGGCAGTGACGGAAGAAAAACTGAATGACTCCTATTCGGCAGAAACCGATTCGGCAGATGAAATCGCCGCAAAAAAGAAATCGGATTCAATTAAAAGACGCGAGCTCGCATATACGTACCGATCCTCTTCTTCACGATCCGAAATAAATGACGAAGAACCCGCGGGCCCTGTATCCCGGGCAGAAAGACGGCGTAAAAAGGCGGAGCGATCCGGCGAACCGAAAGTTAAACTGAATAAAAAGACTCTTTTACGACAAAAAGAGCTGATAATAATCACAATCCCTTTTATACTTTACGGATTATTATTCTATTATGCTCCTCTGGGCGGTTGGCTCATGGCCTTCCAGGACTACAAGCCCCAAAACGGACTTCTTGGCTCCGAATGGGTTGGATTGGATGTCTTTAAATATTTGCTCAATGAAAAATCTTTTCAATTGGTTTTCAGAAATACTTTGGCGATGGGTATCATCAATCTGGTCCTGAGCTTTGTTTTCGCGATCGGATTTGCCCTTCTTCTCAATGAAGTTCGTCTCAAAGGGCCCAAAAAGTTCGCTCAGACCGTTTCCTATTTACCTCACTTCCTATCCTGGATTATTGTCGTAGGAATCATTCGAGACATGCTATCGATGGATCATGGTATCGTCAATGAGATATTGGTCGGATTAGGCATAGTCGACGGGCCGATAAATTTCTTTTCTAAACCGGGTTGGTTCTGGTGGATCGTCGGTTTCTCGAATGTTTGGAAGGAAACGGGATGGAACAGCATCATCTACCTTGCCGCGATCACTGCGATCAATCCGGAAATGTACGAAGCCGCTTCGTTGGACGGAGCGGGCCGATTCGGAAAAATGTGGCACGTAACGCTGCCCGGGATCCGTCCTACCATATTCATCCTGCTTCTGATTAACCTGGGAAATGTCCTGAATGTCGGATTTGAGATTCAGTACCTGCTTACGAACGGAGTAGTAAAAAGTGTTTCCGAAACAATCGATATATGGGTCTTATACTGGGGCATCGGCCAGGGTGATTTCTCCCTGGGTTCGGCCGCAGGTATTTTCAAGAGCGTCATCGCCATCATTTTAATATTCCTAGCCAATTCGTTCGCTAAAGCAACCGGCGAAGAGCGATTGTTTTAGAAAGGAGACAATAAATATGGACAATGTTGAGCTTGAGCCGAAATCTGAGCTTGTTCAATTGAAAAAAGCCAGGAGAAAAAAAATCAAAACGGCGGATTTGGTGTTCATTATTATCAATACCCTGATTCTCTCCTTTGCGGTCGCGATCACACTTTACCCGCTTCTGAACACCCTCGCCGTATCGTTCAACGACGCCGTGGATGCCTTGTCCGGAGGGATATATTTGATACCGCGGAAATTATCGTTGAATAATTATGAAGCGATTTTTAACAGACGCAATTTGCGAACTGCCGCAATCAATTCCGTCCTGCGTACGGTGATCGGCACGGTATTGCACCTTTCCGTCACCGCTTTAATGGCCTATGTACTGAGTGTTAAGGAATTCGTCTTCAGAAAGCCCGTCTCTTTATTCTTCGTGCTGACCATGTATGTGAACGCCGGTCTGATTCCGGTCTTCTTGCTTTATCGCGAGTTGAGGCTCACCAACACTTTCTGGGTATATGTTATACCCGGTATGGTCGCCGGGTTTAACCTTCTGGTTCTTCGCACCTATATGAACTCTCTTCCCGATAGTTACAGGGAATCCGCACAGATCGACGGCGCAAATCATATGACTATTTTCATGAAAATATATGCTCCGATCTGCAACCCCTTTTTTGCTACTGTGGCTCTGTTCATTGCCGTTTACCAATGGTCCGCATGGTTCGATAATATGATCTATAACCCGAGAAACACAGATTTAACGACTCTCCAGTATGAACTAATGAAGCTGTTGTCTTCAGCCATGAGCCAGACATCCTCGAGCGGTGCCTACGGACAGAGTACTCAGTCGGTCGCAATCACCCCGACATCCATTCGCGCGGCCGCGACGATAGTCACATCCATGCCGATCGTCATTCTCTATCCGTTTCTTCAGAGATATTTCATCACAGGCCTTACGATCGGCGGCGTGAAGGAATAATTCAGACCTTTTCGGAGTGCACCTCCCTTCTCTATACATAACTGCCGCTTCTACCTTTTCAGGAGGAGGCGGCAGTTATGTTACCGGCAGCAATACTGTGCAGGCTCATTAATTCTATAGTTTGATGGGATCCAAAGATTCGACGATACGGATCGCATCGACGACACAACGACAGCAAAGATCCAGTTTATTTTGATCGCCGAAAGCTTTTTGACCCTCGGGGGTCCTCAAATTGATCCCATCCAGTATGACCCGGCAAACACAACTGCCGTGAAGCGCTCTGAAACGATCCAAAAACTCATTCACCTTCACATATGTATTTTCCTGTTTTTCTCCGTCATCGCCTTCTTTTCGACCGTAGCAAAGGCCCAGAGCCATAACGGCACCGGATACGGCTCCGCACACTTCCCCGTTACGCGCGATCCCTCCGCCGAAGCCCGTTGCGATTCGAAAAGCCTCGTCGCGGCTCATCCCGTAACGCTCGGCAAAACAACTCAGCACAATCTGAGCACAGTTGAAGCCGGAACTGAATAATTGAAGTACGTCCTTTTCGTTCAACATCCCGTTTTTCCGCCTTTCCTCAGCTTGTTGTTCAGAGTCCCTCCGCTATTCTATAGAAATTATATTTGATTTTGTTTCACAAGTAAATTCAGCCCGATAACAGGAATCCGTCAGAAATCGCATAGTTGACAAGCAAATGGATTTTCTGTAATATAACGTTTGTTATATAACATCTGTTATTTGGAGGTTGCGATGCCCAAGGAGACTCAATTTAACCGCGAAGATATACTCGCCGCCGCTTTCGACATTTTTCGGAGGGAAGGCATTAACGCGCTCTCAGTCCGAAAGATCGCATCCGTTGTCGGCTCTTCGACGGCTCCTGTATATTCGTGCTTTTCGGGCATCGATGAGATCCGGGAAGCCCTGATACAGGAATCTTTCGAACGATTGATCCGCTACACCGAAAAGACCTACACAGAGGATATATTTCTCAATATCGGCGTCGGTATGTTGGAATTTGCCAAGGACTATCCGATCGTGTACCGTACGATTTTTCTGGAAGACGCGCGCGGTCGGGATATGTTTCAGCGTTTTTCCCGGACGAGTAAAGTCCAGATGCGAAAGGAGCCGAGTCTTTCGATCTTCAGTGACAATGAGATCGATTCAATACTTGATAAATTAACTGTTTACACCCATGGTCTTTCCGCGATGATCTGCGCCGGAATTATCGAAAATCCGTCGACCGGGAGTCTCTGTACCCGACTGGCACAAACCGGCGGCGACATTATCGGAGCGACCGCCTTCCTTTCAGGTAAATGGCCGGATTATTGTAAGAATTTTGAAGAATTGAAGGGAGATCACTATGCGAACCATCACAATCCTGAACGGGATACCTGACGACGCCTACACCGTATTTGAGTCGGCGCTGGAACAAGCCGCAAGCGTCGAAAATCCGGATCGAAAAATCAATATCATCCGTCTTCGGGACCTTGACATCCGCTATTGTACGGGGTGTTGGGATTGCTGGGTCAAGACCCCGGGAATATGCGCGCATCATGACGATATGCCCGCGATATATCGCGAGGTTCTGCATTCGGATCTGATGGTCTTCCTCTCCCCGATAACGCTCGGCTTTGTCAGCGCGCTCACCAAGAAAACATGTGACCGTATGATTCCGATCGTTCACCCCTATATTACCTTCCACAAAAATGAACTTCATCACAAGAGTCGATACAAGAAATACCCGAAGATGGGGCTGATCCTTCTTGACCCCGAAAAGAGTCTTGTCGACTTTGAAAATACCCGTCAAATATTTTACCGGCTCTCGATTAATTTAAAGACGGACTTAGCGCTGGCTTTACACGTTAACGGTTCCGAAAAGGAGGTTCACGATGCGATTTCTTCTATGTAACGGCTCACCACGCGGCGTCAAAGGCTTTTCCGCGAAATACATTGAGGCTTTGGCGGAAGGTCTTTTGGAGCACCGGGATATTACTGTTGAAAAGGTCCTTCTCAATCGCGTCGCCGAACACCGGGAAACTGCCGTGCGTCTTTCCGGGGTCGACTGCGCCGTCGTCGTCTTCCCTCTTTATACCGACGCGATGCCGGGGATTACAATGGCGTTTTTCGAGGAACTGCGCCCGTTTATCGGCTCTTTGGAGAACTTGTCTCTGGGATTTATCGTTCAATCCGGCTTTCCCGAGCGTGTTCAGTCCCGGGCAGTCGAGAAGTATCTTGAGCGCCTGACCGGAATACTCGGAGCCCGCTACGCGGGGACCGCCGTCTTCGGCGGAGGAATGGGCATGAATGATAAGCGGACCGAACTGCTTCATCAACTCGGTCAGTCTTTTCTACCCGGGAAAAGATTCAATCCGGAAATTCTTTCTATGACCACTCCAATGGAAAATATACCCTTACCGGGCCGTGTATTCATGAGAATTCTCGGACTAACGCCTCTTGTCCAGATGGACTGGATTCGGCAACTGAAGGCAAACGGAGCATATGAGAAACGAAATGATCGTCCGTACGCATAATTACCGGTCAAATGTTTATTCGGATTTTCTCAATCCAACATAACCCTCGTCTCGTACCGCGGATCGGCGTTCACTTCGTCCAGCCGGCAGGCGACCCCATCCGTGAACGTCGGGCGATTCTCGAAGAAGACCTCATCGTTCTCGAAAAGAGGCTTTATCTCAATTTGAATCTCACGGGGCATACCGAAGCGTGAAAGGCCGATCTCCCACGCTTCCCCGGCGTTGAAATCATCTCCTTCGGGGCTCCCGTTGACGAGAAGCCGAGCACTGTCTCCTTGATAATGGACACGAAGGATACAGTCCGTCGCCGACGGATCGCATTCCAAGCGAACAGTAAAAAGTTCCCGCGACGGATCGGAAGAGCGCTTTTCGAAATAAACGCGCGGCGGTACTTCCGAGCATCGCCGCTTGTATACATGAAAGACGCCCGACATACCCGAGGCGGTCAGCCCTTCCGGGACTTTCCGAAAATCCGGATAGACCAGAAGCCTCAATTCACTTCCGCTCTCGATCGTAATTCCTTCGCCGTCCTCGATCAGAGCCCCGTCCGTAATGATCAGGCGTTCGCCGCCGACATGAACTTTATATGCATTTAGCGCTTGCTCACGGGTCAGAGTAATGATTTCCGCCCCGCCGGTCGGCCCCTCCATGTCATAGGAGGGCTCCCCGTCGGTATAGAAAAAATAGACGTGCTCATCAAGGACGCATAGAGGTGTCGCTAAAGCGGTCTTCAAAACAGCTCTTCCGACTGGCATATTGAACGGAAAGAAAAAGTAATCGCCGTCGCGAATGTCGATCGGAGGAAAAGTGACGGTACCGTCTTCGAGCGGGACTTGAAGGATTTCGTTAAGATGTTCCGCCTGCTTTTGCCGGCGCTGATAATTATTCACGAAAACGTAACCGGTTTTTCCGCTTCGTCGCACGGAAATCCGAAGATCACCGGTATTTTCAGGATGAAGCGGGTTGGAATCGGGAATGGACGTGTCCATTTCGGACAATGCGCCTCCGAAGTCCCGAAGAAACATGGACAGAAGTTTGATTTCCCGGTACGGACCGCCGAGTTGTCCGTATTCGCGGATCGGAGCCCGAAAATCATACGAGAATTCAGGCACATCGTTAATATCCCCGGCTTCCCTGCTCTCCTGAAGTCCCGAAAACCGCCCTTTGGGGTTCGTTCCACCGCTGTACATATAGTATCCGAGAAGGCTCGCGCCGCTTCCGAGTTTAACGAGCGACATCGCGCCGATATCCCGGCCGGTCGCGACCGGCCGCCTTTTGCGGGTCACCTGAAGGCCGCCGCCGAGCTCCGCGGTCAGATAGGGAAATTTAGCAGGATCAAACGATAGCGTCTCGTTGATGCCGTAATCCGACCCGATGCTGTGGTCGTTGCGCTCGTGCGTAAAGATGTAGTTTCCGCTCGGCTCGATCGCCGTGATTCTCGGGTCCCACGGAGCCTCGCAATACCCGCCCATCACCGGCAGAAGTCCCGCGGTAATCGCCCCGCCCCAACCCGTCGCCGTGTAATAGGGCACGTCAAAGCCGATCTCGCGGGCGAGTCTCGTCAGTGTCCTCATATGAAAGACTCCCTCGTCACCCGAAAGTCCGCCGCAATGTCCGTATTCGTTTTCGATCTGAACACCGATGATCGGACCGCCATCTCCGGCAAACAAACCTTTGACCTGCTCGAAAATCGCCCGGTAGAAGCGTTCAACCTCCAGAAAATAATCCGGATCGTTTGTTCTGGGCTCAAAGCCCTTTTCGAAAAGCCAGTCGGGGAATCCGCCGTGACGGACTTCTGCATGCGACCACGGACCGATACGCAGGAAGAAGTAAAGCCCGCAGTCGCGGCAACATTCGATGAAGCGCCGAAGGTCTTTTCGACCGTTAAAGTCGTACTCGCCTTCCGACTCTTCATGATGAATCCAGATCACGTACGACGAGGCAATGTCGACTCCGCCGGCTTTCATTCGTCGAAGTCTCTTCTCCCATTCTGTTTCCGGGACGCGCGAATAGTGGATCTCCCCCATAACCGGAAACCAGGGTTCCCCATTCCGGGTGAGGCCGCGCTCGTTACAGCCGAATTGTTCCATGCCTATTCCTTCACGCCGGCTCCCGCAAGGGACGACACCAGCACCTTCTGTGTGAATACGAAAAACGCCACGAAGGGTATCGCGACGATCAGCGCGCCCGCGCAGAACAAGGTGAATTCGTTCTTTCTGTCAGTGACGAAACTGAATAGTCCAAGCGCGAGCGTCTGGTTCTCATTGGACCTTAAGATCAGCTTGGCGAAAATGAATTCCATCCACGGCCCGGTGAAGCTGACGATCGACAGAAATGTGATGATCGGCTTCGCCTGAGGCAGTATGATACTGAAAAATGTGCGCGCACTGCTCGCGCCGTCGATTCGGGCGGCTTCGTCATAAGCTCTTGGAATCGAGTCCATGTAACTCTTAACAAGCCAGGTATTATACGGAATGTTTCCGGCAAGATAAATAAGAACCATGCCCCAAAGCGAATCCAGTCCATTGATACGAAGAAGTATGACATAGATTGCGATCATGCCGATAAAGGAAGGAAAAATTTGAAGGATCAGGAGCGCGAGCATCATCGTTTTTTTGAATACAAAGCGAAAGCGTGAAAACACATACGCAGCCAGAGAGCATACCAGAACCGTGCTGATTGAGGTGCCCGCGGCAATGAGGATCGTGTTTTTGAACCACATCAGATAATTCGTTTCGGAAAAGAGACGCACAAAATGTTTGGTGGTGAAACCGCCCCCGAACGGGATGATGCTCGTCGCCGAAATCGATCGTCCCGGCGAAAAGGCCGCGCTGACGGCGTATACCAACGGGTACAATACAAGAAGGCTGATCAGGCTGAGGAAAATTACGATGAACGTCTTGTAGATCCGCGTACGCGCGCGTTGAAGAGTATTGTAATACGTGAGTGTCTTCTTCGGTTCAATCATGCCGTCGGAGCTGTATTCCGAAGTGTCCGCAGTCGCCGATTCGGGCGGGGCGGTCTTCCGTTGAGCGGCTCTGGCTCTCTCCTCGGCCATTTTTGTCGCCCGTTCCACGCGCTCGGCTCTCTCTTCGGAGCGTTTCGCTTTCTCTGCGTCCGAAATTTCAATTTCCGGGATCTTATCCGGTACTTCCGGATTTTTATCCGAGTTTTCCATCATAATTCTCCTTCCTTATAAGATTTGGTCCGTCTGAAGTTAAAGATCGCAAACGGTGCCAGCACGATAAATATGCACACCGCCAGTACGGCCGCATAATTATATTTCTGCAAATTGAGTGTCAAGTTGTAGATCCAGGTGACGACGATGTCCGTTCCCTTCGCGCTGGTGGTGGTAGAATCGGCAACAACCGGATTGCCTCCGGTCAAAAAGAATATCGCGCCGAAGTTGTTGATATTATGCGTAAAAGACATGATGATCAACGGCATCGTCTGATAGATGACCGACGGCAGAGTGATCGACTTGAACACTTGAAAACGGCTCGCGCCGTCAATCCTTGCCGCTTCGAAGGTCTCCTTCGAAATTGCCGTCATTGAGCCCATCGTCAGAAGCATAAAGTACGGAAATCCGGCCCATAGATTGATGAGCACGCAGGTAAATTTTGCCAGAGTGGGATCGCTGAGCCAAGGTATGGTGGTCTCCTGCGTCATGAGCCCCAACTCGATCAGCGTTCGGTTGATCGTACCGAAACTTCCGTTTAGTAGGTTCTGCCACACCAGCATCGAGACGACCGCAGGGACCGCGTAGGGGAGTATAAAAAGGGTTCTAAAGATCGGCGATATCTTCAATTTGGTCTCATGCATGATGACCGCCATAAGCATGCCGCCCGCATAACAGGTAACCGTCGCGGCGGTCGCCCACACGAGGGTCCACGCGGCGACCCTTCCCAGCGCGCCGGTCCACGTGATATTACCTCCGAACATTGTCTTGAAGTTATCGAGGCCGACCCAGTCCACCGTATTATTGGGCGGAATATGATCCGGCGATGAGTAGTTCGTAAAGGCTACGGACGCGGAGAAAACCAGCGGAACCACAACAAAGAACAGTATCAACACAACAAGCGGCGAAAGCGCCGCAACGGGAAAGGCTTTCGTCGTCATTTCCGAAAAGATTTTCTTATGAGAAGGAAGCTGACCGAGAGCACAATAATCCTTGTACGTTGAAAGAGCGCTTCGCACGGAAATCGCGTAAAGGGAGACAAATATAAACAGTACGGCAAGAACGATGATTCCGTCGATCAGCATGAACATCGAGTGATCCTTTTCGAAAATCGTTACGCCGGGCTTCGGTTCGCCCAGTGTGATCACTCCGCCGAGAATGCGGAAGATAAACGGAGAAAGCGCCAGAACGGCGACTTCGACAGCAGCAAAAATCGCTCCCTTTATGTATTGCTTCAGCATGGTCAAATGCGCAAGTCCCATGAGCAAAAGCGACAGCAAAAGGATCTTTTTTCGAGAGGAACCGTCACGAGCCAGAGTAACCATTTCAGGGTATCCCTCCCCTCCTCAAACGAGAAGACTTCGAGCATATAAGAAAATTCCAAAGTGCTGGGGATGCATGGGGCAAACCATGCATCCCTTTGCACCAAGGAGGGAAGTGATCTTATGCGACGAACGATACGATCGCGGTATCCAGAGCTTTCAGCTCCGTCTCGACATCGGCGCCGTCCCAGATGTTGCTGCTCGCGCTGCCCGCTGCATCCCAGAACGCACTCATTTGAGGCACCGAGGGCATCGGGAAAGCATAATTCAATTGATCGATGAATCCCTTGGCGTACTCGCTCTCGACCTTGACGTCGATCGAAGGAAGCGCGCCGGTGATCTCATTTCTAAGAAGTTGCATTTCCTCCGAAATCAGGAACTCGGCAAACATATTCGCTTCCTTTGCGTGCTTGGTATAGGCGGAAACGAACATGCCGCGCGTTCCGGAGAAGGAAGCGGACGGGGTCGACTCGCCGCTCAAAGCGGGCAGAGTCGTGATGCCGTAATTGAGGCCGGCATCCTTAAAGTTGCTGACATTCCAAGGTCCCGAAATGTGCATCGCAGCGGTCCCGGCGGCAAATGCGCCGTCCGCGGTACCCGTTCCGAGATCGGCCGCCGGCAGATTGATGACTTCCTTAATCTTCTGGAATTCTTTCATTCCTTCAACCGCATTCGGCGTCGCCAGGAACGACGAGGAAACATCCGTTCCGCTCGGCCCGAACAGGCGGTTGCCGCCCTTCGTGGTAAAGAGGATCGTGTAATACATCGACGTTACATCCATAACAAAGCCGTATTTTCCGGGATTCGCGTCGTTGAACGTCTTGCACCAATCCACAAGATCCGCCCAAGTCTTCGGCACCTGATCCTCGGAGATCAAATCCTTGTTGTAATACAAGGCGTAGGTCTCGGCCGATGTCGGATATCCGTACATCTTGCCGTTATAGGTCAAAGCCGCGGAGCAAGCGGGAAGCACAGCCGTCTTCACCTTATCTGCGTTGGCGGTCTCCAGAATATGCCCGCCGGACACGAGCTCGCCGAGCTTATCGTGCGGAGCGGCAAACAGGTCCGGTCCGACCCCGCCGGGGCCGTCCAGGGCAATCTGCGATGATGAATCGCCCAACTCAACGTTTACGAACTTGATCGTAATGTTCGGATTTTTGGCCGTGAAGGCCGCTCCGGCCTGTTCGATCCATTGGTCCGGTCCGTCAACGGACTCCCAAACGACCAATTCAACCTTCTCCTGCTCTTTTTCGCAGGCGGCGGCGAAAACGGTCGCGAGCAACACCATGGCCATCAACAAAGCAAACACTCTCTTTTTCATAATCTGCACCTTTCTTTCTCTTGTCGAAACCGTTCCGATCGCGGCTCTATACCGCAATCCGGCCGGTCCCGACGGATCCGATTACTGAGTCGATCTTTTGAGCGCGATCTGATAATTCAGTATCGTTCTCTTCTTAATTTCCTTACCGGAAATCATGTCGATCAAGCTTTGTCCCGCTACCACCCCCAATTCTTTCACATCGATTTCCAGTGCCGTAATCGGCGGATTGTTATATTTCAGATGCGCGCTGTCATAAAACGACGCGATCCGAATGCCGTCCGGAATGGAAAGTCCCATGTTGTTCAACTTTGACAATACTTGACTGCATATGATGTCGTCTCCGCATAAAATGCAGTCGGCGCCTTCTCGAATTGCTGCCTCCACGCTCTTATCGATTGCCGTCTTACTGCCGATGTTCTGAAAAACGATTCTTCTGTCCGGACCTTCCGGACTTGCTTCGGCCGCCCTGATAAAACCGCGATAACGGCTGACATTCACCGCATGCTCGTCGCTTCCGATAATCAAGGCCGTTTTCCGGTTGCCCATCGAAATAAGAAGCGAGGTTAGTTTCTCGCATGCGGTCTCGTGATCCGTGTCGATCTGAACCAGCGCTTCGTCGTTACTCGAACCGACGACCAGAAACGGGACGCCGGTCTTCTTGAGGTACGTTGCCGCCAGATCATGAACGAGAAGTCGGGTTAAAATGATGCCGTCGACTTTTCTGTTATGAACCAGCCGCTTCAAGGCCGAGATATCCTTTTCGACCACCACCGTTACGATGACATCGTAATCGTTCGCCGCGGCGGCCTCGCAAGCGCCCAGGAGGAATACCTGAAAAAACGGTTTCTCCGCCAGATCCGAATCCGCCGGAAGGATTACGCCGAGATTATAGGTCTTGGACTGTGCCAAGCTTCTGGCAATAAGGTTCGGTGCGTAATCCATATCCTTGACGTACTGATGGACGCGCGCGCTGGTCTCGGCTCCGATTCTGCCCTTTCCGGACAGCGCTCTGGATACCGTGGATTTGGACAACCCCAATTCCCGGGCGATGTCGTCCAGCGAGATCTTTTTTCGCGTCAAGATCTTCTCTTTCATCGGTACGCCTCTTATGAATCAGTCGATTCGATACAAATAGAAATCATCCATCGTCCCCCAGGCTCCGGGCGTTCCGTTGACCGTAACGCCGACCGTAACGGAGCCGTCCGTCACACGGATCGCCGGAATGGCCGGAATTTGCCACTCCTGCCATCCTTTGAGTTCGACCGGCACTTCCTCTTCTTCTCCGCCGGTTTTAGCGAAAAGCATGATATTGTCGTCCGGTTTCGCGCTACTCCCCTGAATCGCCGCGGTTATCGCATAGGTTCCGTTCGGAAGTCCCGTGAATTCCTGCGTCATTGTGAAACGCACCTCGCCGACGGCCCAATAGTGCAGCGAATAGTCGCCGGAATACGCGTCCGCCGTCTTCAATTGCCGGTCGGTGCATTCCGTGCCGTCTTCCGGATAGACGATCTTCCACGCCGACATATCTTCCTGCTCAAAGCCGTAATTCACCACATAATTCTTCGGATTCAACCGGACCTCGCACGCGATTTTTCCGGGCCACCCGTTCAGCACACCGTATACGACATGGCTTCCGGCGGCGCTGTTGTCATTGCCTTCGGTCAGCGCGTCGATTTGTTGCTTCTGCTCATCGTTCCATGCGATCGGCATTGACTCGACGGTACCGTCGTTATAAGTAACTTCGACCGTCTCCGGCCATGAAATACTCTCCCCGATCGTAACGGAAACGGATGTGTCCTTCACATCGTCGATCGCGCGCACAACCTTGTTGCCCTTAAATGCGTACCCGAATACATACAGGGAATCGAGCGGTTTTCCGTCCGGATCGAAAAGCGCCTGATTATCAACCGCCGACCCCCCGTACCATACTCCCGCATCCTCGGGATCATACGCTCCGGCAAAGCTTGCCGCCCAGCCGGAACCGCGGGTCTCCCAAAGCTCTTTGTTCTCTTCGACGGAAGACGGCGGGCCGACCGCGATCCAAGCAGGCTCCCAATAGCAGACTCCGATGCCGGCTTTCCCGATGCTCGCCACCGAGGCCATAACATCACGGACGAAATTGGCTTGCCCTTGAACCGTTGCGGGATAAAGGGCCAAATCGGAAGGATCGGAAATCGTATTGGCGTGTCCGTCAGAGTCTTGAAGCGAGTACGCATATGCGGTCTCGATGATCATGACCTTCTTTTTATAGGTATCCGCGATGGTCTTAAGAAGCGCTGTCACATTTTCGAGCGTCCCGTGCCAGTAGGGATAATAGGAGGAAGCGAAAACGTCGTAATCGACTTCATAGCGATCGAGGTTAAATGAATACGCAGAATATCGGTTCTCAGTTTCCGGATTTGAAAAGTGTATGGCGATCAGGATCTTTTGCTTCTCTGACTTTGCGATTTCACGGACAGCTTTACTCCCCGAAGAGAGTAATTTTGCCATGTCCGGCCATGCCGTCACGCCGGCGATCCCGTTGTTGATCTCATTTCCGATCTGGACCATTCCGATATCCGCTCCGCCTTCAATCAACTGCGCAAGGCTGTTTTTCGTAAAGTCAAAAAGTGCGGATTCCTTGTCCGCTACACTCATTCCGGTCCAGGCCTTCGGAACCATCTGCTTTCCGGGGTCTGCCCAGAAGTCGGAATAGTGAAAATCCACGAGCAGCTTCATCCCTTGTTCCGCGGCGCGTTTTCCGATTGTAACAGCTTTGGCGATGTCATTCGTACCGCCGCCGTAGCCGTTGCCCTCGCTGTCATAGGGGTCATTCCATATGCGTACGCGTATATAGTTGACACCCGCTTCCTTTAGCGTCACGAAAATGTCTTGCGGATTTCCGTCGCGGTCCTTATAGATCACGCCGCTTTGCTCCAGCGCGATCACACTCGAGATATCAACACCTCGTATAAAATCGTCAGACAGTGAGGGAATTTTGTTCACGGAAATAGCGATCGGAGGTAAATTCATCGCCCGGCTCGCGCATGCGACCGATCCGATTGCCGGAAGCAATACGGTGAAAACGAGTATTACGGAAATAATCCTGTTCCTCATAAATCACCTTTTATAAAAAACGAGTGCAAAAGCGGCGGATCGATTGGCATGGGCGAACGGTTTCCGGGCTCATAATATTCGTTTGACTGTCAAATATTTATGACGGTAGCGCAACCGCTTGCTCACAAACTCATACTACACCGATTCATTTTTTATGTCAATAAGCACAAATCAATTTGCCGCAACGGTGCAATATTCGCCGTTAATCATAATATTCCGGCTTCTGTTGCACTTTGTTGCGCTAATGTGATAAATAGATACTGTCGACAGAAATATCGCATGAAAAGAATTTATTGCGCAACTCAACCGCCGCCATGCCGGTTAACATCCGTAGCGTTAAACACCATGGCGGAAATAACACGGACAGGCAGATTTCCGCGAACTATTTTTCGAAAATTAATACGGCTCCGTCTTGATTCGGTCTCCGGATCAATTCCTGCGACAGGATCTCCTGGATCACCATTTCGCCCAGATACAGAATGCGGCAACCGTCCAGAATATGACCCGCCCATGTTTGGGCAGCGTTGCTGATTACGCCGTGAATATGCGGCTCTCCGTTTATGATCGTACCGTCCAGGCTGACGAGTTCCAGCGGTTCCTCCAAATGCTCGACGTGATAGCCGATCGGAAAACCCTTTGTAGTCGTCATTTGAAAGTTCGCTTCGTCGAAGGTGGCGATCCCCGAGAGGACGACGCCGTTCCTGATGTTTTCTTTTCGGGATATATCCGCGATGGTCTCACGCAGAAGATCCCCCTTCTCCAGACTGACGATGATCGTTTTTCCGACTTGATCCGCCGAAAAGTATCGCATATCGATTTTCCTCCCTGATAGAGAATGCCGCACGGTTTAGCGGCGCCTTCGCCGACGTAACTTTTATGAACTCGCGCTTGCCGCCGATGCCGCCCCGGCCGCGGAAGCGGCAGAGGCCGCCGCCATCATGATCAGTATCGCTATATACTGATTGATGAGCATCGCCGTAACTCCTGTAGTTACAGAAACGATCACCGCACCGCCGTCGTCACGGGACGCAAAATCAATCGCGACCAAAGACGAGGCAATTAAAAGAAGCTCGAATTTATAGATCGACCAGGCACTGAAGCCCTTGAGTTTGCGCATATGGCGGAAAGTATCGACCACTTCATCGGCAAGCGTGTCCGTATCTGCACCGAGCAAGGCCAGAAGGCCGATTAACGGATAATTGTAATCGCGGTCGAGCCTCAGTTTTCTGCTTCTGAAGGCTTCGCGCAGAGCGAGCGCGCGCTCCGTCCCGCCCTCACCTGCCCGCCCCATCAGAAGAGCCTGGGCGATACTCTGTGCTCCTCTTCCGGAAGATATCTTTGTCTTCAGCTCTTTATGCATCGTATCCAGGCCGGAAAGGCCGGACTGCGGATCAATCCCCGTCAAAGCAAGGAGGGTTGCCGCGATATAATCACGTTCGGATGTTACGAAAAAGTGCCGGGAACGCATCCCCTGATAATATTCACGCGCTCTTGCCACAACCGGCGCGAAGTTGGCTTCGTCCGTCCCGACTGCGATCCGGCAGGCCGCAATAACCATGTATGACGACCGGTGGAAACGCTCGCCCTTCATCATATTGTAAACGGCAAGCGTTTTATCGATTGCTCTTTGCCGGTCGTTCTCAAGCGATATCATCGCCGCGACAGCCATGAGCATGTCTCCGCGAAAATATGAAAAAGGCGAAGTGATTCCCTTGATCATTTTCATAGTATCCGAAACGGCCTCGTACGAAAGCGACTGCCCCTGAAGCGTATAGACGATCGCAGCAAGCCGCTTCAGAAGAGCCGACCTCCAAAAAAATCGACCTTTAATGTTCTGATAATTTTCGAAAAAGAGTTGTATTTTTCTCTGTACGCCGTCCCGCATGTTCTTCTCTCCCAAAACTATGATGGTTCCAAAAATTTGTTAATCATATTAATGATACCCCACCTTTTCAAAATCGTACATTATTCCGCAAAATGGAAAAGAACAAATTTACATCTTATCTATGGGATAAAACAGTAATAATGGCTAAAATAAAAGCAGATATTCGGATGTACGGGCCTTTGTTCCGAGGGCCGTACTCAAAGGAGGCGGAGGCCATGACGATCGAAGTTTTCAAGTGCCCTCAGTGCAACGGAAATCTGGAAGAAGTCAACAAATCCGGCTTCTATACCTGCCCGTATTGCGGAGCCCGGATGCAAATAAACGTCTATGAACCGGATCCGAACACACGGCCGGACGGCCGGCGAACGATCTATGATCCGAACACGGGCGCCGAACTTTGTTATATTAAGCTACCGCGCGGATGGCTCGCGGAGGGGTCGATCGAGAATCGACTTCAGAGCGCAAACTGGCCTTTTTGCCTGCGCGTCCGCGCAAACGCGCCGGACCGCACCGCACTGATCCGCTACCAATCCGGGGCATCTTTCAAAGAGGTCGTGAATAGCTCGGTGGAGCGCCATATCGAAGGCGGTTTTGATCAGGCGGAAATGATGCCGATGATGCGTCTCCGGAATCCGGCGGAGTACGCCGACGCATTCATGGCGATCGACGTTCCGTCGGGGACGGCGCTTCAACCGGTTGATACGAGGCCGCTTCCGAAGCTTCCGCCCGAGGACGAAGAAGCGAAACGCCGGCAGGTCTTCGAGGAAACGGCATCCGTCCTTCGCGCCAAGACCCCTCCCGGAATGCGTTCGGGCGTGGATCAGTCTTTCTATAACGGGATCACGCGCGTTTATTCTTTTCTCGAAAACGGGATCGAGATGCGCCAGGCCGTCGCCACGATCATCAGCGGAGTTAAGATATCTTTCGGAGCGCCGATGATGTTTTTCGGGGGCATGAGTACCTCCGTGTTCTGGGATGCGCTCTATGTACTGACATTAAGGGCGCCCGCCGAATTTTTCGAGATTAATTACGAAAACCTCGTGATGTTCTGTTCCTCCATGCAATCCGCGCCGGCCGTCGCGACCCGGATGATCGAAGAGCGTAACCGGATCCTCGGCTATCTGGAAAGCCGTCAGCGCAGTGAGTTTGAGGCCCAGCAGCGAAGACATCAGGAACAGGAGGCCTCCTACGCCGCCTACAACAAAGCGCAATTCGAACGTTCGGACCGCGATTTCAGAGCGCGCCGCGCGAGCTCTGTCGCGCAACAATCGTCCGAAGACCGCATGTCCGACCAAATGAGTGAAGCCATCCGCGGCGTCGATACCTATATTCGACCGGATGGAACCGAAGTCGAGTACTCGGTCATCAACGAAGCGGCTTTCGCGAACGTAAATGACAGCAGGGATACTTTCGCGACACAGAGTAAAGCCTTTGAGTCCGCCGACTGGGTGGAGATGAAGAAGAAGTACTGACTCACCCCGGAAAGCGAGGCAACGGATGGCCGGATTTTCGAAAAAGCAAGTACTCGTCGTGTCTGCAATCGCTGTTTGCGTTGTTATTTTTGTTCTGCTTATCATATTTCTTGCCACGCGGTGTGCACCCAAATTGATATCCGGGATCACAACGACTGCGTCGGCTGTCATCGTCGACCCGTCGGATATTCCCGGTGTTGAGCCGGACGCACTGGTTTTTGAAGATTCGGATGTTGATCAAAAACAAAATCTGGATCAACTCACCGACCCGGCAGTTCTCGGCGATCCTTCTTGTCCGTCCCCGATAACCCTTCTCATATCCGACAAACCGGGACGCCCCGGTTTTCCCGTTGATATTATTGCACCTGATAGCACAACGACCCCACCCGTGATTGAACCGATCCCCGAACCCTCGTTCATCCAGCCGATCTCCCCGGACGCCAGCATTTCTTTGGCAACACCTACCCCCTCGATCATCCTTCCGATTATGCCGCCGGCTCCGTCCTTCATCATTCCGATTGCGACGCCGACACCGTTTCCCGTCACCTGGCTCACGTTTACAAGTCCGGCATCCGGCAACCGTCTCACCGCGGGCACCTCCTTTACGCTTGAATGGTCTGCGGATGATATCGGTCGCACTCCGAAATTCGATATTCATTTGAGTACGGACGGCGGTTTAACCTTTGATCTTATTGCCGAGGACGTAATGGAAACGACCTATGCTCTCACCCTTCCGACTTCTCCTGCTGAGTCGTGTGTTTTCCTAATCGATATTTATGTCTCGAATAGTTATCTCGGATACGGACTGTCTCCGAATTTCAGCATCATCGCTCCGACACCGACACCGACACCCTCACCGACTCCCTCACCGACTCCCTCACCGACACCCACCGCGGCTCCGGTTCCGCCTCCGGTTTATATCCCGGCCGACAACGCATTTATTTCCTCGGAAGGAAACGCAACACGTTGGTTTTCGGTCGAACATGATCTCAATAATGTCGCTTCTTATATTTGGCAGATCTCCACTCAGCCGTTTTCCTGTGATACCGGTTCACTTCCCGAAATAATTCCCGGACTGATTGCCACAGGCAGAATGGATGCCGGTACCACTGAATTCTCCGTTGATTTTGCGTCTCTTCTGAGTCGCTATGAAATTGTCGACGGAATGAAGCCTTCCGAATTTCTTCCGAATCAGGGATCGGAATTCGAGCCGGTTCCGGATATGGTGTTGTTGCCTCAAAGCCGGCGCGTTTTATACTTACGCATCGTTCCGTTAGACGATGGCGGACTTCCGGTCGCAACCCCGGGAAACGGCGTTCCGATCCTATACGGAGAACCGGAGCTCGATCTCGGTTTTCAGAAGGCATTAGGTATCCCCGTCGAAAAGTCCCTGATTATCGAGTGCCCCAAAGAACCCGGAGGAATTCCTGAGATCATGACCGAAAAAGGCCTCGCGGTCTGGGCCGAAAGCGCGGACTATTGGAGTATAGCCATAGATAACGTCCCGCCCGAATCGATAGAAGTCGATTTGCAGCTGTCATCCGTTCCTTTTGCGTCAAGCAGCGCGAGTGATTTTTCGGATCCGGCCGGGCTTATCTACCGCAGTAAGGCTTCCGGACTTGTTTATACAACAGTTACGCGATACTACCATTGGATTTATTCAGATTTTGCGCCATCGCCTGAGAGCCTCGGAAATTCTACTGTCCTATATTATCTGCGTGCGGTGTGCCTGGTTCCCGACGGGCCGACCGGGACGGTTCGGCCGGTCATTTCCGAAACGATTCCGATCTACTATACCGGCGACCCGCTTGTCTTTGCAGCCGTATCCTACGATCCGCCGGATCCTGAGCCGGAAGAGGTCCTTGTTCAATCAAACGCCCCATATACTTATTTTCAGAGATATATAACGACTCAATGGCCGATCTATAAGAGCGATCAGTACTTTGAGGTGACCCGGCCCATTCAGGCCGAGGAAATGTGTTTTTCGATCACCAACAACAAGACGGGAGATTTTCTCCTTCCCTACAGTTTACACAAACAACTTTATCCTCAGACGACCAGGGAGTCGTATCAAGCTACACTGGACGCGATGCTTCCGGTCGGGGCATGGTTTCATCTGACACTCACCGAAAGCGAATGGTCCCGGTTGTGGGGCGATTTCGTTGAACTCGCCAAACAGACGTACAACGGAATTCGAAGCGCGTATAACGGTATTAAGGGTGAGGTCGCGGTTTTTATTGCCGATCGGTTCTCGTTCCTCGGAGAAGACGCGCGCAATCTGATCGAAAAGGCCGTTACGAGAGCGATCGACGTAGGGCTTGCCTCCATCGGACTTCCGCCAAGCTTACCGGATTTTGAAACGATGGCCGAAGAGGGTGTCGATTATTGCCTGCGCGTGGCTTTGGCCGAAACCGGCGCGTCGCTCGGTGTCCCGATCGACGAGATTCCGATCGAGGTACATAACCAGGTAACCGATGAAGTTATAAATCGCATCAATTCGTTGGCCGAAATGAACCGCATCAACCCACTGAACGTCGATTTTCTGAAACCCGCATCCGAAGCGGCCTACCGTCCGGCCTATATTGACGTTCGCGTTTATAATCAAAACGGCGTCCTAAGTCCGACAGGAACACTGACGGTGAGTTTCTACCCGGTTCATAAGCCGCACTATAAGTTTTATGAGTATGTGACGTTGCCGGTCCCGTCCTTAAAGCCCGGAGAGGAAACGATTATTCGGGTGTATCTGAAGCCGGACAATACAGACTCCGCGGGGATATACAACAGTTACTACTTCGGCGAAGAAGGCGACTGTCTTCTTACCGTGCGCGTCGAGTACGATGTACCGGAAGTCCACGAAGCCGCAATAGATCAGGGAATCAGCGGCAGTGACCCGAACCGTCCGGATGTATTTGTTTTTGATTACGACCCGGTGTATGAGTTTCTCGCAATAATGCCTCCGGGAGAAAACATCTATCCGGCCAATCAGTACTATGAATAGAAGATACCCGTTCCCGTCGTTTGGAAACGATTCGCAAATCAGCCGAACCGGATGTCTGATGGTACATTCGGGGCACTTTTCGAGTTGATTCCTGTGGCAAAAATCCGGAAATAATGCTAGTATATGTACTGCTGTTTATGCGGACGTGGTGGAATTGGCAGACACGCTGGATTTAGGTTCCAGTGCGAGAGCATGCAGGTTCAAGTCCTGTCGTCCGCACCAAATATCAAAAAACCCTTCCCCGCGTTCGGACAAGTCCCCGGATCACAAGCGATCCTGCGGAACTCCGGCGGGAGACGGGACTTTTCTTTTTAAGGCGGCGCCGCAAGGCAGCGCGTGAATCAATACTCTTTTCTCTCGTTTTGAGCGCCATTCGGGCGCGAGAGTCTCCTGGTTACGCCACACCGGGGCTTGGGGTTTTTGTAGAAATTAAACTCACAGCCACTTCTTTCTCTTAAAGAAGATCAAGGTTCCGATCGCCGTCAATATACTGATCCCGATTACAAACAGATAGCCGTAACGCCATCCGAATTCGGGCATTTTGAGGTTCATGCCGTACCATCCTACGATGAGGGTCAGCGGGAAGAAGAACGACGTGATGACAGTAAAAACCTTCATAATGCTGTTGAGGTTGATATCGATTTGTGTCTGGTACGCTTCTCTTACTTGGGTCACGTAATCGCGCAGGTTCAGGACACCGTCATAAAGTCGCGTCGCTCTGCCGGAAAGAATTCTGAAATTACGCTCTTCTTTCAAATCGAGCAGGGCGTTTTCGTTCTGCTCAATCCCTTCATAGACCTCAAGAAGCTGTTGATAGTAGAGCTTCAGCGAAAGGAGTTTTTTTCGAAAAGTCATGATGTCAACAAGATCAATCTTCTTGAAGAGCATCAGCTCGTCTTCGAGGTCCGATATTTCCTCTTCAAGGTTACGGAGATCCAGCGAATCATCATAGGTCAATTTATCAAAGTACAGGTGAATGATCTTGCTGAGACTCAAGTTCTTGATCGGCTCGGTCCGGAGGGATTCGACCATTTTGGTGACGACCGGATCGTCATTACAGATAAATAGGAGCAGATCCCGGGCAAAATAAATACAAACGCGCTGAGGTTCTTTCTTCATATTTGCGACGTCCGGGATATTCAGGACGATCAGATCATATCCGTCGTGACTTTCGAACTTGGATATTCTGCTCGAAAAGATATCCTCCGCCGTCTTGTCGCTGATACCGATCTTACTACTAACCTTTTTGAACTCAGAAAAACCGAACACGCACAAATGCTGCCGATCCTTTTCGAGAAGGGCTTGCTTAACGGTATCTTCGGTCAGGGCGTCTTTTTCGACAAGAAACACCATATTTGATCCCTCTTTACTCATCGAGCCTCAGCACGCTCATGAAAGCCTCCTGCGGAACCTCGACGCTTCCGACCTGCCTCATGCGCTTCTTCCCTTCTTTTTGTTTCTCCAAAAGTTTCTTCTTGCGCGTAATGTCACCGCCGTAGCACTTTGCCAGAACGTCCTTCCGATAAGCGCGGATCGTTTCTCTGGCGATAACCTTTCCGCCGATACACGCCTGTACGGGGACCTCGAACTGCTGCCTCGGGATATTGTCCTTGAGCTTCTCCGCCATTCTTCTTGCCCGGGCATACGCCTTTTCGCGATGAACGATAAAGGAAAGCGCATCGACGATATCCCCGTTGAGCATAATATCGAGTTTCACAAGGTCGGATTTCTGATACCCGTCCACCTCGTAGTCCAACGAGCCGTACCCGCGCGTTCTGGACTTGAGGGCGTCGAAAAAGTCGTAAATAATCTCATTCAACGGCATGCGATAGTGAAGGATGACACGCTTATCGTCCAAATATTCCATGTTCAAATATTCACCGCGCCGTTCCTGACACAGATCCATTATATTTCCGACGTATTCCTTCGGAATCATGATCGAGGCCTTGACGATCGGTTCTTCGATATAGTCGATGTCCGCAGGATCCGGCATATTGGTCGGGTTATCCATACGAATCTCTTCCCCGTTCGTTCTGAACACTTTATACACTACGGATGGCGCGGTCGAAATCAGGTCAAGATTGAATTCGCGCTCGATGCGCTCCTGAACGACCTCGTAATGCAAAAGTCCCAGGAAGCCGCATCGGAATCCGAAGCCCAGCGCGGCAGAGGTCTCGGGCTCGAAGGAGAGCGCCGCGTCGTTGAGTTGAAGTTTCTCCAGAGCGTCCCGGAGGTCCGGATACTTCGCCCCGTCGATCGGATAAAGGCCGCAGAAAACCATCTGCTGGATCTTCTTATATCCCGGGAGCGGCTCGGACGCGGGGCGTTCGGCAAGCGTCACCGTATCGCCGGGCGCCGTGTCCCGAACGTTCTTAATAGACGCACAGATGTATCCGACCTCACCCGCAAGAAGACATTCCGACGGCACCAGAACTCCCGGGTGAAAATACCCGAGTTCGACCACGGTGAATTCTTTTTTGGTGTGCATCATCCGGATCCGGTCACCTTGTTTCACCTGACCGTTTACGATACGGACGTGCACGATAACGCCTTTATACGCGTCAAACTTCGAATCGAAAATCAGAGCCTGCAGCGGAGCTTCCTCATCGCCTTCGGGCGCCGGCAGATATTTAACGACCGACTCGAGAACCGCGTCGATCCCGATATCATTTTTCGCGGATATCAACGGCGCGTGCGCTGACGGAAGACCGATCACGTCTTCTATTTCCATACGGACTTCCTCGGGCATGGCCGACGGCAAATCGATTTTGTTGATGACCGGCAGGATTTCAAGGTTTGCGTCGAGCGCGAGAAACACATTGGCAAGTGTCTGCGCCTCGATCCCTTGTGCCGCATCGACGACCAGAACGGCTCCGTCGCACGCCAGAAGGCTCCTCAGCACTTCGTAATTGAAGTCGACGTGACCGGGAGTGTCGATCAGATTCAACTGGTATTCAACCCCGTCGTTCGCCTTATAGAACATGCGCGTCGCTTGGGCCTTGATCGTGATGCCCCGCTCGCGCTCGATATCCATGTTATCCAGAACCTGGCTTTGCATTTCACGCGCGGTAAGAACGCCGGTATGCTCGATCAGGCGATCGGCAAGAGTCGATTTGCCGTGATCGATATGCGCAATGATGCTGAAGTTCCTGATTTTCGAAAGTCTGTCCATTATATGTTTGCCGTTTACTTTCTCTCAGAATAATTCGATCGCGTCAAACGGATAGATCCTTGCGATGACGTGGGATTTGATCTGTTTGACCGTGAAGGGGCCGAGTCGTCTGCTGTCGTTACTTGCGCCGCGATTATCTCCGAGGCAATAGTACTGATCCGGTCCGAGCGTTATATGATCGTAGCCTTTCGCGGCACCTTCCTCAGAAACATATGTCCTTACTCCCTCGGTCAGATATGGTTCGATCAGCAAACTGCCATTGATATAAATAAGGCCGTCCACGATATCAACCGTTTCTCCGGGACGTCCGACGATCCGCTTGATCAGATTTTCCTTGTGATAATAGCCTTCCATTCCCTCTGCGTCAATGGTCACGATATCGCCCCGCTCAAAGTCTCCCAGATACACGCTGATCATCTCGACGAAGACCGCGTCATTATCTCAGATAGATGACCACATGTCCGTCATGAAGTGTCGGCTCCATCGACTCGCCGTAAACATCATTCCTCTGAACGACAAAAACAACAAGTAGGATCCCGACCAGCAGGCCGAGGCTGATAAATCGCAAGGTGTCCAAAAAGGAATAAAGAAACCCGTGCGCTTCCTCACCTTGATCTTCCGGATGTTCCACCTTTACACGCCGCACTTTGAGTCCCGCAGCTTCAGGTTCCCCGGCCTTCTCCGCTCTTCTGACGAGCAGAACCTCTCCGTCCAGTTTGCTCGGACCTTCCGGCACAATGATGTCCTGCCGGTCCTCTTCCACACGGATCACGCGTCCGTTCAGCACGTCGTCTTCGTCGATCTGCGCTTCTTGCGGTTTTGAACCGGTATCGTCGTCCGTCTTCGCGAAAAGCTCCGGGTCTATGACCGGCTGATCTTCGCTGTCGGGTGTCTCCCCCGATTCTTCCGCTACGACTGTATCCGTCAATTCATTCCGATCTTCGAGCATATCGGCGGAGCGTTCTTCGTCCTTACCGTTTGTATGCTCAGCAGGGTCACGAAACATCGGCCGGCTCCTTTCGAATGTCAATACCCAGTTCATCCAGTTGCTTTGACGAAACCGGCGCGGGCGCCTCCGTCATCAGATCGGAGGAGTTCTGCACCTTCGGGAAGGCGATCACGTCGCGAATACTGCCGCATCCGCCCAAGAGCATCGCGATCCGGTCGAGCCCGAAAGCCAGACCGCCGTGCGGCGGCGCTCCGAATCGAAATGCGTCGAGCAGGAATCCGAACTGCTCCATCGCCTGTTCTTCCGAAAAGCCCAGGAGCGCAAACATCTTATTCTGCAACGCGCGGTCATGGATACGAATGCTTCCGCCGCCAAGCTCGGTACCGTTCAGGACAATATCGTATGCGTTGGAGCGAACCGATCCCGGATCACTGTCCAACAGGCTCAGATCCTCGAGCATCGGGCTGGTGAATGGGTGGTGTTTGGCAACAAACCGACCTTCCTCTTCATCGTACTCCAAAAGAGGAAACTCCGTAACCCACAGGAGCGCCATGACGCTCTCGTCGATCAGATTCATTTTTGCCGCGGCCTCGCGGCGGACCGCCCCGAGCGCTTCGAAGACCGTCTGATTTTTGTCCGAAACGAACAGAATCAAGTCCTCTGCCCCGGCATGCATCGCCGAGGCGATTTCCGAGATGTTTTCGGCGGTCAAAAATTTGAGGAAGGATCCACGCGGCGGGTCGGACGGGATCAGCCATGCCAAGCCTCCGGCGCGATAAGTCTTTGCAACCTCACCGAAGGCTTCGATCTCTTTCCTGGAAAGTGAGGCGCCACCCGGAACGCAGATCGCGCGGACACTGCCGCCCGCAGTCACGGCGTTTGTAAACGGAGGAAATTCAGTCTTCTTCGCGATTTTCGAGAGGTTGACGAATTCAAGCCCGAAACGGATGTCCGGCTTATCCGAGCCGAACCGCTCCATCGCTTCCGCATAGGTGATTCTCGGGATCGGTGAGCGAACAGTAATCCCCATCACATCGCGCATGACCTCGACGATAAAACCTTCCGCAACCCGCATGACGTCGTCGCTGTCGACAAAGGACATCTCCAGGTCGATCTGGGTAAATTCCGGCTGACGGTCCGCTCGCAAATCCTCGTCACGAAAGCATTTGGCAATCTGCATATAGCGATCGTAGCCGGCGAGCATCAGCAATTGTTTGTACAGTTGAGGCGATTGGGGAAGCGCAAAAAAACTTCCGTTCTTGACGCGACTCGGGACCAGATAATCCCGTGCGCCCTCCGGCGTACTTTTGCCGAGCATCGGTGTCTCGATCTCCAGAAAGCCGTTCCGATCGAAATAATCGCGGGCGCATTTGGCGATCCGGTGGCGAAGAACCAGGTTTCTTTGTACGTCGGGTCTTCTTAAATCCAGATACCGGTACTTGAGCCGAAGCGCTTCGTTGGCCGCGACGTTTTCTTCGATATAAAACGGCGGCGTCGCGGCTTCTGACAGGATCCTCAGTTCGGAAACACAAATTTCCAGTTCACCGGTCTTCATCAGAGGATTGGGCGCGCTTCTCTTCCTTACGTTCCCGACACAGGCGAGAACAAACTCACTTCGAATCCGGGAAGCCTTCTCACGTATATCCGCACTGCTGTCGGGTGTAACCACCAGTTGAATTTCTCCGGACCGGTCTCTCAGCGTAATAAAATATAAACCGCCCAAATCTCTGTTGTGATGGCACCAACCCATCAGGGTAACATCCTTACCGATATCCCCGGGGGTAACCTCTCCGCAAAGCATCGTCCGTTTCAGTCCCAAAATTGTCTCCGCCATATTCGTCTCCCGTCAAATATTTCCGTATATATATTCTTTGATGTCCGCTATCCCGTTTTCAATCGAAAACCCGGCGGACGTACCGTCGCTCATTCTTTTGAGCGAAAAGGTCCCCGCGGCCGCCTCATCCGGTCCGATGACCGCGACAAACGGGATCCCGGCCTTGTTCGCATATTTCATCTGTGCCCGGAAACTTCTTCCGACAAGATCGGTCTCGCACCCGATACCGGAAGAGCGCATCCGAAAAGCCAGTTTTCGACAAGAAGCACGCGTCTCTTCCGAAAGGTTTGCGATATAGACCTTGACGGGGCTTTCCTCTAAAAGTTCGATCCCCTGCGCTTGCATTTCCATCAAAAAGCGTTCGACGCCCATCGCGAATCCGACTCCGGGAACATCCGGTCCGTCCATCATCCCGACCAGTTTGTCGTATCGGCCTCCGCCGCAGATCGTCCCTTGCGTTCCCACATGGTCGGAAACAAACTCAAAAACCGTTCTGGTGTAATAATCGAGCCCCCGGACAATTCCGGGGTCGACCGTGTATGTGATGTCGAGGTCGTCAAGGGCGCTCTGGAGCCCTTCAAAGTGCTCTTTACATTCCGCGCAAAGAAATTGAAGCTGCCGCGGCGCGTCGGCTGTGTATACCTTACAGCGCGGTTCCTTGCAATCGAGAATCCGCATCGGATTCTGCTTCATCCGCTCGTTACAGTCCGGGCACATGCCCGTAAGTTTGTCCGAAAAGTATTCTCTCAGCTCCTCATAGTACGCGGACCGGCATTTCGGGCATCCGATGCTGTTGATGCATAATCGCGTCTCCCGAACACCCATCCGTTTGAAGAACAGCAAGAGAAGGCTGATGATCTCCGCGTCGATATCGGGTCCCTGCGCGCCGAACGCCTCGACGCCGAACTGGTGAAATTCGCGGTACCGCCCTTTTTGCATTTTTTCATAACGAAAAGCATTGATCATATAAAAGAGCCGCACGGGCGCCGGCAAGGAAGACATGCCGTTCTCGATATAACTTCTGACAACGCCCGCAGTACCCTCCGGTCTCAGCGTCATACTACGCCCGCCTTTATCGTCGAACGTGTACATTTCTTTACGAACGACGTCGGTAGATCCGCCCACGCCCCGGGTGAAAACTTCGGTATGCTCAAACGTCGGAATCCGGATCTCGCAAAAGCCATATCCGGCGCAGACTTCCGAAAAGACCCGCTCCGCCCGCTGCCATCCGGAAACCTCTGCGGGCAATATATCTTTGGTTCCTTTGGGGACCGAAAAAGCCATCTTCACTCTCCTTAAGGGTGCGTTACAATTGCCGGCCGATGAAAACCTGCAACTTGTTATTATACATCACGGAAGCTCAAGACGATAGAGCAACATCGACAGAACGGCAAGCCCCGCAGTCTCGGTGCGAAGGATCCTCTTCCCGAGCGATACCGCGATCGCGCCTTTTGAGACGGCGTATTCGATTTCCCGAACGTCGAATCCCCCCTCCGGACCGATGAATATCGAAATCCTCGGCACATGCCTTTGGAGCTGCGCATATTCCGGTTGCGGCTTCTCGTTTTTCGAAAAATCAACGGGTTCACATCGCCCGGCAAAATCCTCCAGCGCCTCGAAAAACGACACGCTTCGCTCTTCTTCCCACGGGATGAACACGAGATCTGAAATTCGGCACGCCTCATCCATTGCTTCCCGAAAAGAATCCGGCGCATGAATGCGCGGAACGATTCCCCGCCCGCTTTGCCTCGCCGCCTCAAGGGCGACCTTCTGCCAACGCGCAGTTTTCTCGGCCGATTCGCGGGCACCGACCTTAACGACACAGCGCGCGCAGGCGACCGGATAAACGGCGGAGACTCCGAGTTCCACGGCTTTTTGAATGACCGAAGACATCTTGTCGGCTTTCGGAAGGCCTTGATACAAAAACGCCTCGTACGGCGCCTCGTTTTGATTCGGCGTCCCGGGACCGAGAGCAATTTCGATGCGCTTTGCCGCGGGGTTGACGATTATTCCCTCGTAGTCCGTCCGTAACGGATCACACACCGTAATGCTCTCTCCGGCGCGCATTCGCAAGACATCGCGGAGATAGCGGCTGTCTTCTTCTCCGAGGATATAGGACCCGGTACCCGGTTCAATCGGGTGTTCGGAAAATAATCTGGTCATATTTTCTCCGATTTCTGTCGATTCTACGATGAATTATATCAAAGAACGCGGGATCGATAAAATTTTCCATTGAATATGCCGCAAAATAACTGTAAAATATTAATGTATTCCTTAATTCGGGATGATTATGATCAACGGAAATCGAACCACGTGTGAGGAGGAAATATCATGAAGTATGAAATTAAAGGAACACCTCTGCCTGTCGTCATCTGCGAACTGGACCCTGATGAGTTTTTAATTACGGAAAAAGGCTCCATGAGTTGGATGTCACCGAACATGGAAATGGAGACTGTCGGCGGAGGAGTCGGCAAGGCTTTGGGACGTATGTTCTCGGGCGAGTCGCTTTTCCAGAACAAGTATACGGCGAAGGGCGGTAAGGGCTTGATCGCTTTTGCCTCAAGCTTTCCGGGCCAGATCATGGCGCTCGATATTCAACCCGGTAAGAGCATGATTGTTCAGAAGTCCGCATTCCTGGCTTCTCAGCCGAGTGTTGAGTTGTCCGTCCATTTCCAGAAGAAACTCGGCGCCGGATTCTTTGGCGGTGAGGGATTCATTATGCAGAAGCTGGCCGGACAGGGCGTCGCTTTTGTGGAGATTGACGGCCATGTTGTCGAGTACAATCTTCAGGCGGGCCAGTCGATGATGATCGATACCGGATATCTGGCAGTCATGGAAGAGAGCGTTTCTATGGATATTGTGACCGTCAAAGGCCTTAAGAATAAGCTCCTCGGCGGCGAGGGTTTCTTCAACACGAAGGTGACCGGCCCCGGACGCGTTTGGCTCCAGACAATGCCCATCAGTGCCGTTGCCATGAATATTATTCCGTTTATTCCGGCCAAGTAATCTTCGCAGAAAGAATATATAAAAATGCCGTCCGATCCATATCGGGCGGCATTTTTTGATGTTTGGCGCTTGATAACTATTCCTGGATTCCCGGAATCTTCGGCAAGGTCGCGAAACCCTCCGCAAGGTCGGCATCCGTAGGCACATAATCCTTCATCTTGCCTTCGCGATAAGCGGTATAAGCACCCATGTCGAAGTTACCGGTTCCGCTCAGGTTAAAGAGGATGACCTTGGACTCGCCGGTTTCCCTGCACTTGATCGCCTCTTGCATGGCCGCGAGGATCGCGTGCGCAGATTCGGGTGCGGGAAGGATCGTCTCACACTTTGCAAACTCTACCGCCGCCTTAAAGACATCGGTCTGCCTGACCGCTCTGGCCTCGTCGAGAAGACCGTCGTGATAAAGCTTCGAGAGGACCGGAGACATACCGTGATAACGCAGTCCGCCCGCGTGATCCGGTGAAGGAATGAATCCCGCTCCGAGTGTATACATCTTAGCCAGAGGTGTCATATGACCGGTATCGCAGAAATCGTACGCATACTTTCCGCGTGTCATCGTCGGGCAGGAAGCCGGTTCGACCGCGATGAAGTGCGGATTGGCCTTGCCCTGAAGTTTATCGCGCATAAAGGAAGCCATGATTCCGCCCATGTTGGAACCGCCGCCGGCACAACCGATGACGATGTCCGGGTACTCGTCGATCATCTCCATCTGGATTTTGCACTCCTCGCCGATGATGGACTGGTGAAGGAGAACCTGATTGAGGACGGACCCGAGTACATACCGATACCCTTCGGTCGTGACGGCCTTTTCGACCGCTTCGGAAATCGCGCAGCCGAGACTGCCGCCGGTATTCGGATGTTCCGCTAAAATCCTGCGGCCGACTTCGGTCGTCGTGGACGGCGAAGGGATCAACTGAGCCCCGAAGGTCTCAATGACAGCTTTGCGGTATGGTTTCTGCTCGGAACTGCACTTGACCATGTAGACGATCAGATCGAGTCCGAAATACGATGTGGCCATCGCCATCGCCGTGCCCCATTGGCCGGCGCCGGTCTCGGTGGTCAGGCCTTTGAGCTTCTGTTCTTTGGCATAGTAGGCCTGAGCCGCAGCTGTATTGAGTTTGTGGCTTCCGGACGTGTTGTTGCCCTCAAACTTATAGTAGATACGAGCCGGAGTATCCAGTGCCCGCTCCAGTTCGTACGCGCGAACGAGAGGAGACGGTCTGAAGATTTTATAAAAATCGAGGATCGGTCCGGGAATATCAAAGTAGCGTGTTGTGTTGTCGCCCTCTTGTTTGGCGAGTTCTGTACAGAAGACCGGCAGGAGATCCTCCAGTTCGACAGGCTGCATCTTGCCCGGATGGATGTACGGTTCATGCATTTCTTTCATATCCGCACGAACGTTATACCACCGGGTCGGCATCTGATCTTCGGTTAAAAACACTCTCTTCGGTACTTTACGTGACATGGCTGACTCCTTTCATCGCCGCTCTGCTTCTTAATAAGCAGCGGCATGCCCGACCGGGCAACTTCAAAAATGAACTTTGGGGCAAACAAAAAGCTCCCATCCCCTATATGGGACAAGAGCATAACGCCTGCGGTACCACCCAAATTGACCGTGATTATGAGGCACGGCCCACTTACTCCGCGTCGATTCGACGCGCTCCCCTGATAACGGGTGAAGTCCCCGTCAGCGACTACTCGATTCGTGCGGCGCACGCATCTTTCGGGCTGCCCTCTCAGGCCCATTCTCTCTTCTTCCCGTGCCCTGTTCCCATCGTCCGGGGCTCTCTGTGACGGTTCTTTGAAAAGATACTATCCCTGATCAACGGTTTCAATATCCTGTAGGGTGAAGTATGCAACACACCGGAAAACTTGTCAAGTATGATATACTTCGTACGAGGTAAAAACGATGCAAAACGACTATTCCGGGCACGTCCGCACGCTTTTTGTCTGGTACGATGCCCATCGGCGGGACCTTCCGTGGCGCAAGGATCGCAACCCCTATACATCCTGGATTTCCGAGGTTATGCTTCAGCAGACCCGGGTCGACACCGTAATCCCTTATTATGAACGTTTTCTGAAGCTTTTTCCCGATATCCGGGCCTTGGCCGCGGCCGGGATCGACGACATCTATAAAGCGTGGGAAGGACTCGGCTATTATTCGAGAGCCGCGAATCTATCCAAGGGCGCGAAATATTTAGTTGAGAATTACGACGGGGTGTTCCCGAAAACCGCGGAAGATATACGTAAAATACCTGGGATCGGTCCATACATCGCGGCGGCGATCCTTTCGATGGCATACGGTGAGCCCGAACCTTCCGTTGACGGGAATCTGATCCGCGTAATTTCGCGCCTGAATGCGATGGATGGTACACCGGACGACTCTTCTTCGCGAAAAGCGATTACCGCGATTGCCCGCGATATGATCCCCGCTGATCGGCCGGGCGACTTCAACGAGGCAATGATGGACATCGGCGCGACAATCTGCACGCCCAAATCCCCCGCTTGTGAAATATGTCCGTTTCATGCTCTCTGTACAGCCAATAAACTCGGTACGCCCGAGATGTTTCCGGGAAGCAGGAAGGCAGCATCTTTGCCCGCCTACCCGTTTACCGTCTGTGTTGTATCGTGGAACGGTTCGGTGTGGGTTCAAAAAAGACCTTCAGAAGGTCTTCTGGCCGGGCTTTATGAGTTTCCGATGTTTCCCGGACACCTGTCGCCGGAAGAAGCGAAGCAGTCTCTTTGTTTGACCACGGGCATCTCGGCCGTTTGCGCGGCACGACCCGAAGAACTTCCGAATTCGACACACCGCTTTTCGCATATGATCTGGGATATGAAGGGTTATTTGTTTCGTATCGACGCCGAGCCTTCCAAAGAAAGTTCTCCGCTCTATTTCGCCGAGAATAATGGCACGAAGTCTTGTAGGTTCGTTACTCCGGATGAGTCCCGAAAACTCGCTTTTCCGACGGCACTTCGGGCATATACCGAAGCAATTCGCCCTCCGAAATCCCGGCCCGGCTGAACAGGTATGCGTGCCAGTCGCCCTTACGGACCGATTCAATTAAGGCATAATCCCTTTCTTTATAGGCGCGAAGTACCTCTTCGCTTCGGTGATCAATGATTCCCGACACGAGCAGTAAACCGCCTTCATTCAGGTATTCGGGGAAGGACGGGCACAGATCGATGAGCACATCCGCGATAATATTCGCGACAACAATCGAATAATCCTTCCGATATGCGTCAGTCAGGACCCCGCAATGCACCTTAACCTTTGAACGGTTGGCGTTGATGTTCTCCGATGCCACCATGATCGCGGTCCGGTCAATATCGATGGCTTCGACATATTCGGCGCCGAGCCGGTCCGCGATGATCGATAGAATGCCCGAACCGCAACCGAGATCGAGGACCCGATCCCCGGGCCGGAGGATTCGATCCAGAAGTTCGGCGCACATGGAGGTCGTCTCGTGCGTACCGGTCCCGAAAGCCGAACCCGGATCCAGGTAGATAACATGTTCTCCCTCACCGGCGCTGTATTCCTCCCAGGACGGCGATACGGTGATGCGTTCGGATAATCGGAAGGGCTTATAATCCTTTTTCCAATTGTCCGCCCATTCTTCCTCGCGGACAGTTACGCAATTGACTTTCGCGTCTCCGACCGGCAAATAATCGGCGATTTTCACCAGACGGGAAATAATTTGTCTCTTGAGCTCCGCGATGGATCGTTCTTTCCGGGGGCGATCGGCATAAAGCTCTTGTCCGCGATTCATCGGTTCCCGATCTTGACGGAGCTCGGCTGTGATCACCATCTCTCCTTCAGAAGGGAAATACGCTTTGATCACCACATCCGATCCAAGAGAATCAATGAAAGCGTCGTCCGCATAGGCCAGAGAATCCGGCGCGTTCAGGATCTGTTTGATATCGGACGGATCTTCGACCGACACACCTTCCGCGCCCAATTCAAAAAGCATCTCGCACACGGCGTCGGATGCTTCCTGAGTAGTATTGACCGTAAATTCGATCCAGTTCAATTCAGATGCCAAAGATATCCTTCACTTTCTTGAAAAAGCTGTTGCGCTTCTGATAATTCCTGTCCGAAAGCGTCGATTCAAATTTCTTCAACAGTTCTTTCTGCTCCTCGGTAAGGCTGGTCGGCACTTCCAAAACAAACCGGCATATATGATCTCCGCGGGTTGTCGGGCGGTTCTTCATCGGGATTCCTTTCCCCCGTAGCGTATAGGTATCAAACGGCTGTGTTCCGTCTTTGATATGCGTAGTCACCTTACCGTCGATCGTTGGGATCTCGATATCGGCTCCGAGGACCGCCTGAGCGTATGTGATCGGCAGATCACAGTAGGTGTTAACCCCCCTTCGCTCGAAAACGGGGTGCGGCCGAACCTTGAATTGAACATAAAGATCTCCGTACGGACCGCCGCGCAATCCGGGCTCCCCTTCCCCCTTGATCGGCATCATATCGTCGGTATCGACACCCGCCGGGACATGGATCTTCAGATCCTTCTTTTTGGCGCGACGACCGCGACCTCCGCAAGCGGTGCAGGGATTACGAATGACGGTACCTCTTCCGCCGCATGCCGGGCAGTCCCGCGTAACCATCGTCATTCCGAAAAGAGTCTGCGACTGTTGTTGGACGCGACCGGAGCCCTTACAGGAAGGGCAAGTCTCCGGTGATGACCCGGAAGCGGCGCCGGAACCTCTGCAGGAATCACAGACATCTTCTTTGGTTATCGTAATGGTTTTATCGACCCCGAACGCGGCTTCCATAAAATCCAACGACATACCGTATTTGAGGTTAGCTCCCTGCTCCGGTCCGCTTCTTCTTCTGCCGCCGCCTCCGAACGCCCCGCCGAAAATGGATCCGAAGAGGTCCCCCAAATCGATATCCGATCCCGAGAATCCCGAGAATCCCTGACCGTCCATTCCGGAATGACCGAACTGATCGTATTGCCGACGCTTTTCGCCGTCAGACAGTACCGCATAGGCCTCGTTGACTTCCTTGAACTTTGCCTCCGCAACCTTATCGTTCGGATTCAGGTCGGGATGGTACTGCTTGGCCAACTTTCGGTAAGCCTTTTTCAGATCCTCATCCGATGCGCTCTTGCCGACTCCGAGAACCTCATAGTAATCACGCTTTTCTGCCAAAGACGTGTCCTCCTCGTGTATAAGTCCGGATAAAAACAGGAAACGATGCGGCATCTCTGCCGCATCGATCTGTCTTTCGGGTCAACGGATCAGAAATCTCCGCCCGCATTCTTGAAGCCTTCTCCGCCGGCTCCGGGCCCTTGATCGGCTCCGGGATTCTCATACCCGGCATAATCATCCGGATTGGGAGGGGTCTGACCGGCGCCGGAATCCGGCTGTTTATAGAGCTTTTCGCTAATCTTGTAGAACGCCTGTTGAACTGCTTCCGTCTCTTTCTTCATGTCTTCATAATTGTCTGAGCTGATCGCCTGCTTGAGTCTTCCGAGCGCCTCGTTCACCGGGACGCGGTCGGAAGGATCAATTTTATCGCCAAGCTCCTTAAGCGTCTTTTCGGTCTGATAAACGGATGTCTCCGCGTGGTTTTTGGTCTCGACTTCTTCCTTGCGCTTGGAGTCCTCCGCGGCATGAAGTTCGGCTTCTTTGATCGCGGACTTAATCTGGTCCTCGGTCATATTGGTCGAAGCGGTAATCGTAATTTTCTGCTCGCGACCGGTGCCCATGTCCTTTGCCGTTACATGAACAATACCATTGGCGTCGATGTCGAAGGTGACCTCGATCTGAGGAACACCGCGCGGGGCGGGTGCGATCCCGTCAAGAATGAAATTACCGAGCGTTTTGTTGTACGCAGCCATCTCGCGTTCGCCCTGCAGCACGTGAACGTCGACCTGTGTCTGGCCATCCGCGGCCGTTGAGAAGATCTGACTCTTTTTCGAGGGAATGGTTGTGTTGCGCTCGATCATCTTGGTGAAAACACCGCCTTGCGTCTCGATGCCCAGGGAAAGAGGCGTAACGTCCAGTAGCAGGAGTCCCTTGACATCTCCGGTCAGAACAGCCGCCTGGATCGCCGCACCGATGGCGACACACTCATCCGGGTTGATTCCTTTGAACGGTTCCTTTCCGAAATACTTCTTCACGGCTTCCTGGACGGCCGGAGTGCGGGTTGATCCGCCGACAAGAAGGATCTTATGGATGTCGCTCGGGGTCATGTTCGCGTCCGACATCGCCCGGCGCAGGGGCTCCATGGTCTTTTCCACCAGATCGTGCGTCAGCTCGTCGAACTTGGCGCGGGTCAGCGTGATATCCATATGTTTGGGACCGTTTGCGTCCGCCGTGATATAGGCGAGATTGATGTTCGAGGTGGTGACGCCGGAAAGCTCGATTTTGGATTTCTCGGCCGCCTCGCGGAGTCTTTGCATCGCCATCTTGTCTCCGCGCAGGTCGACGCCTTGATCCTTTTTGAAGGTTTCGACGAGATAGTCGACGATTTTCGCGTCGAAGTCGTCGCCGCCCAAGCGGTTATTGCCGGCCGTCGCCAAAACCTCGAAGACTCCGTCGCCGATTTCCAGAATGGAAACGTCGAAGGTTCCTCCGCCCAAGTCAAACACCAGAATCTTCTGGTCGGACTCTTTATCCAGTCCGTATGCCAGAGACGCGGCCGTCGGTTCGTTGATGATCCGCAAAACTTCGAGGCCGGCAATCTTTCCGGCATCCTTGGTTGCCTGTCTCTGCGAGTCCGAAAAGTACGCCGGGACCGTGATAACGGCCTGTGTAACCGGCTGTCCCAGATAAGCCTCTGCATCGCTCTTCATCTTGGCGAGGATCATCGCGGAGATCTCCTGCGGAGAATACTCTTTCTCGTCGATCTTCACCTTGTAGTTCGAGCCCATTTCTCTTTTGATGGATTGAACCGTGCGATCGGGATTCGTGACCGCCTGTCTCTTGGCGACCTGTCCGATCAGTCGCTCACCGGTCTTTGAAAATGCGACGACGGACGGGGTCGTCCGGTTGCCTTCCGGATTCGGGATGACGACAGGCTCGCCGCCCTCCATCACCGCTACGCATGAGTTGGTTGTTCCTAAGTCTATACCGATTACTTTTCCCATATTCTTAATCTCCTTTTCTTTCTATGCCCGTTGCTCGAAAATAATTACGCTCTTTTTGTCATGATTTGATCGACGATTCCGTATTTTACGGCCTCTTCGGCGCTCATCCAGTTATCGCGGTCCATGTTCTTTTCGATGGTCTCAAGC
>JAEAME010000320.1_pt1 | contig 54501 bp, 50 predicted proteins | sample 8958731 | NCBI WGS metagenome assembly JAEAME01 (sample SAMN16933194, study PRJNA681113) | bioreactor sludge metagenome | isolation source: anerobic bioreactor sludge (Control) | place: India:Bengaluru | collected 2018-10-24
GGCACCCAGATGATCGCCAAGGGCCACGATTTTCCCGGCGTCACCCTCGTCGGCGTCGTCTCGGCGGACGTGGGACTCGGACTTGCCGATTTCCGTGCCGCCGAGAGGACGTTTCAGCTGCTGACCCAGGTGGTGGGACGCTCGGGCCGGGGCGAACTGGCAGGGGAGGCCATCATTCAGACGCTGTTCCCGGACCACTACAGCATCCAGCACGCCTGTCGTCAGGACTACCTGTCGTTCTACGAGGACGAGGTGCGTTTTCGGCGCTCGATGCGGTACCCGCCAGCGGTTGGCCTGGTCAACGTCATCGTGCGCGGCCGATCGCTCTGCGACGCCATGGCGGCCGCCGGCGATCTCGTGCGCCGGACGAAGGCGCACCTGGCGCACTTTCCGCAGGTCACCGTGCTGGGGCCGGCGCCGGCGCCGTTCGTCAAGATCAGGGGCGAGAGCCGGGTTCAGTTTCTGCTGAAGGGACCCAGGCGCTCCGCCTGGCGCGCCGCGCTGGACCACGCGCTCGCCGATCGGCAGACGCTCCGCCGCAAGGTCTCTGTCGACGTGGACCCGATGTCCGTGCTGTAAGGGCTGTGAGGCGTCACCGCTGGATCAGATCGAGCGGCTGAATCGGCGCCGGCGTGAAGCACAGCACGAAGATGATGAGGGCTACGACCGCCAGCCGGCGCCGGCCGGCATCCAGCGGTTCGGCTTCGTCCAGCGTTGGCGGGTGGTTCGGTCCGAACACCGCCAGCATGACCGCCATGAGCACGGTCCATACGAGCCAGCTCATCGAGACGAACGTCAGCACGACGGCCGCCGCGAGCGTCCCCAGCGCGAGATAGCGGGACCGCCGGCCGAACACGGCGTACGCGACATGCCCGCCGTCGAGCTGCCCGAGCGGGAAGAGGTTGAGGAGGGTTGCCAGCAGCCCGAACCAGGCGGCCAGCGCCATCGGGTGCAGGTTCAGCGAGTACCCTTCTGGGATCGCCCCCCACAGCAGGCGCGACACCGCCTGGAAGAGCAGCGGCTCGCCCAACTCCAGCCCCACGAAGTCGGGGGGCACACGCGCCACGTGCGACATGCTGAGGCCGATCACGAGAGCGGGCACGGCGACAAGGAACCCGACAATCGGGCCGGCCACGCCGATATCGAACAGGACCCGTTTGCTCCAGATCGGCTGGCGGATCCTGATGAAGGCGCCGAAAGTCCCGATGAGCGTGCCGGGGGCCGGCAGGAAGAAGGGCAGCGACGCATCGATTCGATACCGGCGGCACGCCAGATAGTGGCCCATCTCGTGCGCGCCGAGGATGAGCAGGACCGACACCGAGTACCAGAGTCCCCAGGTCCAGAACTGCCATCGGGTCAACGCGATCTGACGCGGACGGAAATCCTGGAGGAAGCCGACGTAGTGGACGCCGCCGATGCCGGTCGCCACGAACAGCGTGGCCGCGAGCAGCAGAAGATGCAGCCAGATGCGGTCGGGCCGGCGGCGGGAACGCGCCCCGGAGGCGGCAGGCGCCGACGCCTGCAAGTCCAGCGGCACGGGAGCGTACTGGCCCGATGGCGCGCTTCGGGTTAGACTCTCATCGTCGCCTTGCGCGGCGGGGTCAGAATCCCTGGCGACAGGCGACAACGACGGGACCGAATCCGGCAGGCGGGGTTCGTTCGTCAACTGATATTCTGAAGTTCCTTGCCGGGCTTGAAGCGGATGGTCCGGCCGGGAGGGATGCGCACTTCTTTGCCCGTGCGTGGGTTACGGCCGATGCCGCGTTTGCGCGGCTTGACCTGGAAGACGCCGAAACCCCTCAACTCGATCCGATCGCCGCGCTGCATCGAGACGCGCATCGCATCGAACACCGCATCCACCGCCAGTTCGGCTTTCACCTTCGTGATGTCGGCGGTCCGAGCGACTTCGTTGACGATGTCGACCTTGATCATGCTGAGGCGCTCCGTGGAGTCTGCTAACCACTATAAATAGAGACACTTACGCTGTCAAGCTCTCCGTGGCGCACGAAGCCCCGGCGATGCGAGAGCGCGCGCCGGCGCTGCGTGCTGCCGCAGAGGACGCCAAAGAGGCCATCTGTGCAGCAGGCACCGTTCACCGTCGTCGTGGCGGGCCGGCCCAACGTCGGCAAGTCGACGCTGTTCAACCGGATCACGGGGACTCGGCGGGCGATTGTCGATCCTCTGGCCGGCACGACACGCGATTCGATCGGCGAATCCGCGGTGTGGCGAGGTGTCGGGTTCCTGCTGAAAGACACGGGCGGCCTGTTCGGAGCCAGCGAGGATCCCCTCCACGACCTTGTCGTGGCGCACGGCCGGAAAGCGCTTGAATCCGCGGACCTTGTCGTGTTCGTGGTTGACGGGAGAGAGGGCAAGGTCCCCGCCGACGAGACCGTCGCGCAGGTAGTCCGTCGACTGAACGTGCCGGTCGTGCTGGCCATCAACAAGATGGACGACACGCGAGCGCTCGGGCGGTCGCTCGAGTTCTACCAGCTGGGTTTCGACCCCGTCGTGGAGGTGGCAGCCGAACACGGGCTGGGCATCGGCGATTTGCTCGACGAGATCGTCAAGCGGATCCCGGCGTCCAGAGCGGGGCGCCCGGACCGGATTGGCCCGGACGAGGATGCGGCAGAGCCGCGAGCGGCCGAGGCGGATCGGGACGCGCGGCAGCCGGAGATCGGCGTCGCCATCGTCGGCAGGCCGAACGTCGGCAAGTCGTCGCTGGTCAACCGCCTGCTGCGCGAGGAGCGGGTGCTCGTGAGCGACGTGCCGGGCACGACACGCGACGCGGTCGATGCGGTGCTGCGGTGGCGCCGGCGGCAGTTCCGCATCGTGGACACCGCCGGCATCCGGCGGCCGGGACGCGTGGCGGCCGGCGGGCCCGTTGAGGCAGTGAGCGTGCTTGTGGCCCGCCGCGCCATCGCGCGCGCCGACGTCGCCGTAGTCGTGCTCGACGCCGCGGAGGGCCCCACCGACCAGGATGCCGCCATCGCAGGCGAGGCAGAAAAGGCCGGACGCGGCATCATCATCGCGGCGAACAAGTGGGATCTGGTCAAAGACCAGGGCGCCGGCTTCGTCAAGGCGTTCGACGAGGGGCTGCAGCGGAAGCTGAAGTTCCTTGACTACGCCCCTGTGCTGCACATCTCGGCGTTGACGGGGGAGCGTACGCCCCGCCTGCTGGAGACGATCGACCGGGTGGCCGAGGCGCGCCGGAAGCGGGTCACGACCGCGGAACTTAACCGGTTTGTCGACGCCGTGACCGCGGTGCACCCTCCCGCGAGTCCCGGCCGGGCGCAGGTGCGAATCCTGTACGCTGCGCAGGTGGCCGCTGCGCCGCCTCTCTTCGTTTTCTTCACGAATGTTGCGACGACATTCCACTTCTCGTACGAGCGGTTCCTGGCCAACCGGCTGAGAGAAGCGTACGGGTTTGAGGGCACGCCGATCCGCATCCAGGTGCGAGCGCGTCAGGGGCGCAGGTAGCGCGCGTCCCGGCGTGTTATACTGCCGGGCGGCCGTGGCGGACCAAACCATCGCGATTCCCAATCGAGCGTTCTTCAAAGCGTCCGAGGTGTGCGAGCTCGCCCAGCTGCAGGCGTACGTCCTTCGCACGTGGGAGCTGGAGTTCCCGTCGCTGGGCGTGCGGCGGCCCGGCACCGGACAGCGCATCTACCGCCGGCAGGATGTCGAGCAGGTGCTGCAGATCAAGCAACTGGTCTTCAGCGAAGGTCTGACGCTTGCCGGAGCGCGCCGCCGGCTCGAGGGCGACGTGCCTGTGCCGCCGGCCGAGGATGTTTCTTTCGGCGCCCTCATCGCGCCGGAGGTACGGGCGAAGCTCGCCGAGATCAAGAGCGGTCTGCGGTCGATTCTGACCATCCTGTCGCCGGCGGCCGCAACGGACGATGCCGGATCCGACGCGGTGGTTGGGGCTGAGGCGTCAGGCGGGGAGCAGAGCGCGGCGGATGTGCTGGCGTTTGAGCACCCCGGCCGGCACACGGAGGGACGCACGGTCGAAACGCCGCCGCGCGGCACGCCAAGCCGGCGCACTGCGCGGCGCCCTCGACAACCGAAGCGCCGCGGCTGATAATAGGGAGGAGTGGTTCCCGCGCGCCCGCAGGTCGGGATGTAGCGCAGCCTGGTAGCGCACCTGAATGGGGTTCAGGGGGCCGTGAGTTCGAATCTCACCATCCCGACCAGATACACGACGGCCGCACATCATAGATGTGCGGCCGTTTCTTTTTCTCAGAAGCCGCTCGGTCTGATCCAGAAGCTCTCCTGCCACACCCCGCCGGGCGCGATGTACTGCAGCTCCTTGTAGCCCCCTTTGTGTGCGAGGTTGACGGCGTTCGTGATCCCGGCCATCGGCTCGAAGCAGATGAAGTTGGATGCGCTCTGCGCACTCGGCGCGCCCGGACCCGGTCCGCCCGCCCGCGCCCGCGGCGCTGCCGGCGGAGCATTCGGATTCGGCGCGGGAATCTGACTGCCGCGTCCGGTGTTCGAGGGGTTGGGCGAGTAGATGACGAGCGCCCTGTAGTTCGGCCCCTGCGCGATGTCGAGCTGCTGGCTGCGCCCCTTCACGGTGGCCGTCGCGCGGCCCTGCGCATCCCTCACGAGATCGCCGAAGACGTCGTCGAGGTTGTAGTCCTTCAGGGCGCCACGGAAGCCAGGGAAAAACGTCTCGGTGGATTCGGTCTCTCCGGTGGGGAGCTTCTGGGACGACAGCAGCCACCGAGTGCGCGCCGGCACCGTGACGGTCCACTCCTCGCGCGGCGAGTCGGTCAGCTGATAGTAGGGGTGGAACCCCAGCGCCACCGGCATCGGCTCGGCTGCGTGGTTGGTCACCTTCGTGCGCACCTCGAGCACGCCGTCCTCGAGCCGGTACGTCATCTCGATGGTGTGGGCGAACGGCCACTGCTTCATCCACGATGGCTGCCGGAACGTCTCGAGCCGGCTCGTCACCCACGCCGCCTTCGCGTCGGATCTGACCTCGACGACCTGCCACTGATCCGTCCGGCTCATGAACCCGTGCATGGGAATTGCGCCCCGCACGTTTCCCAGCTCCATGTCGAAGGCGTACCGCTGGCCGTTGGCGTAGAAGGCGGGCTCGTCGAGCCGATTGGCCCACGGCGCCAGCAGCGGGATGCCGTACATGCCTCCCGGCTTCGCCTTGTAGTCGGCAATCGTGGCGAAGGGGAACCTCAGGACGTCCTGGCCTTTGACCTTCATCTCGTAGGCGAAGTTCCCGGCCGACGTCAGCACCGACACGACGGTCTGGGCGGTGCGATCCTGCAGCTGCACGACGTCGCCATCGCGGCGCGCATCGTACCGTTGCGCCGCCGCAGGCGCGGCGGCGAGAGCGACAAGCAGCATGCCGAAAATCAAGGCTCTGTCCGTCTTCATGAGGATGCTCCTGTCCCCCGAATGAACACGCGCTGCGGCGCGCCGGGCGCCGCAGGATGACCCGGAGGCGTCAAGACGACCAAGCCATTCTGACACAGCGGCTTATCGGCGGTGGCGTTTTTCACATGGCTGCGCCGGGGAGGACAGAAGTCGCCGGGGGCTTGACAGCCGAGGACGACATGCCTAGGGTAAGAGAAGGCACCCCAACCCCTCGGAAACGTCTGGACGTAAGGAGCGCGAACGTGTTTGCTCCCCAGTTCCTGACCGACGAGACCATCCTCCGTCGGATTCAGGCGGAGTTCCGGGAGATGCCAGGGCTCAGGCTGACGCCGAGCCAGGCGGAGCGGTTGTGGAACCTGACCCGCGGGACGTGCGAGGCGGCTCTGTCGCACCTCGCGGACTGCAAGTTCCTCTTCCGCACGGCGGATGGGTCGTTTGTCCGCTTCGACAGCGGATCGCCCCTTCGCTGACGCGTGGTCGGCTGAGAGAGGGCTCATGCATCGCGACAGAGCAGGGTGCGCCGCTGCGCCTGCTCTGAACGGGTGAGTGCGGCTCTCGCGAGCTCCCCTCGCAGGGCGCACGCTGTGCCATTCTGAGACGGCGCCAGGCCGCACCGCTTCGTCGTTCACGCGACGGCGGCGGTCGTCACGATTGGCATGAAGACGGGCCGCCGTGCCGCCTCGAGCGGTCCTTCCAGCTGCGGCACCTGGCCGAACCGGTTTGATGCCAGCAGCAACCGCGTGCGCGCGAGCAGGTCCGCGTAGCAGACGCGGTTGTGCGCCTCCTCGATGGCCGTGCACAAGTAGTACGTGAAGGCTCCGTGGTAGTCGCCGTCGATCCAGGCGTCCGCGGAAACCTGGTCGGCCCGGCACGCCGCGACGAGCACCGCGCCGTGCTCTGCCACGCGCCGCCCGAACCGCTTGAGGGGCAGCGCCGTGCGCGGCTTCGCCATCGTGAGCCTTCGGGCCGGACCCAGATCCTCGATGGCGGGACCCGTGCGGTGAACGATGTCCGGCGGGGCCTCCAGACACTTCCGGCGGAACGGCAACGTGACGGTAGCACCCAGCTCGCGCAGCCCCGTGCCCGAGTGACAGCAATCGAGCAGGACCGTTAGATGCACACCCGGCTTCAAGCCGTCCAGGCAACGGCACAGCTCATCGTCGGTGAACGGCGCGTCCCAGTCCAGGTCGTACGGGCAGATGATCTCGTCCAACCCGTCGTCGAGCTCGTCGCCGTGCCGATCCCGCACCTGCGAGCCGTGGCCGGAGTAGTGGAACACGAGCACGTCGCCGGCAGCCGCGCCGTCGAGCAGCCATCTCAGGCGGTCCTTGATGGCCGCCGTTGTGGCCCGCTCGTCGGTCAGCAGCCGGATCTGCCTGACATCGTCGAACAAGAAGCCTTCCTGCAGCATCCGGCTGACCTGAAGGGCGTCGTTCACGCACCCCTTCAGGTTGTTGCGCGGATCGGGATAGTGATTGATCCCGACGAGCAGCGCTCTTCTGCGCATACGGCCCTCCTGTGTGCACGGCGGCCGGCCCGCCGCGGGAAGCGGACGGGTTCCCTCCGGCATGCGAGAGTGCCCGAGACCGCACGCGCAATCAAGCGGTGGAGAGCACGTTGCGTGCAACGTGCGTCAACAGCTGGTTCTGTGAAAAGCCGGAGAGAAGATGGCACGCAATCCGAACGATCACAGACGCGGTCGACCGGAGCAGGGCGGCCGTCTCGCGGCTTCGGCCATCGTGCCGGCCGTCGCCTCGGAGGCCTGCCGGGCCGGCGCGACACCCGGTCAGTTGTCCACGACCCATCCATCCCGCAATCTGATAATCCGCCTGCTGTAGGACGCGTTGAGCTCGGAGTGCGTCACCTGGACGATCGTCGTGCCGGCCTCGTTCAGCTTCGTGAAGAGCGCCATGATCTCGCGGCCCTGGTCGGTGTGGAGGTTGCCCGTCGGCTCGTCGGCCAGGATCAGCCGCGGGCTGGCGATCATGGCGCGCGCGACCGCCACCAGTTGCTGCTGGCCCCCGGACAGCTGCGACGGGTAGAGGTCCTTCTTGCCGACGATCTGGAAGCGGTCGAGCGTGTCGCAGACGATCGACTCGCGTTCGCTCTTCCGCACGTTGCGGTAGGAGAGGGGAATCTCCAGGTTCTCGTACACGGTGAGCGTGTCGAGCAGGTGGTAGGCCTGGAACACGAAGCCGATGTACTGCTTGTGGAGCGCGAGCCGCTCCTTCTGACTGAGCGCGTGCACCGGGTGCCCGAGGAACTCGTACTCGCCGGTCCACGCGCTGTCGTGCATGCCGAGGATGTGCAGCAGCGTCGACTTGCCGGCTCCGGACGGGCCCATGATCGAGACGAAGTCGCCTTCCTTCACGTCGAGGGATACGCGCCGGAGCACGTACGTCCTGGTTGCGCCGTGCTGGAACCACTTCTCGACGTTACGCAGCGTGATCATGCGGCGCCTAGACGGTTCCTTCGACCGGCTGGTCGACGACGCGGCCGTCGAACAGGTGCACGGTGCGGTCGGCGTGACGCGCGAACCTCGGATCGTGCGTCACCATGCAGATGGTGGCGCCGGCGCGGTGCAGGTCGTGCAGCAGCTCCATCACCGACTCGCCGTTGCGCGAGTCCAGGTTGCCGGTCGGCTCATCGGCGAGCAGGATCAGCGGACTGCCCACGAGGGCGCGGGCCACCGCCACACGCTGCTGCTGTCCGCCCGAGAGCTGACTCGGCAGGTGGCGGGCCCGGTGAGCCATGCCGACGCGTTCGAGCGCCTCGGTCACGCGCGTCTTGCGCTCGGCTGACCGCATGCCGCGGTAGGTCAGCGGCAGCTCGACGTTCTCGTAGACCGACAGGTCGCCGATCAGATTGAAGCTCTGGAAGATGAAGCCGATCTCCCGGTTGCGAATCCGCGCGCGCTCGGCCAGGTTCAGCTTCGCCACCGGCTTCCCGTCGAGCGTGTAACTGCCTTCGGATGGCGAGTCGAGCAGGCCCAGGATCGAGAGCAGCGTCGACTTGCCGCAGCCCGACGGGCCGGCAATCGACACGTACTCTCCCTTTGCGAGCTGCAGGTCGACGTTGGCCAGCGCGTGTGTCTCCACCTCGTCGGTGTAGAACACCTTGGTGACACCCTCGAGACAGATGAGCGGAGCAGCGGCGTCGTTCATGGTTGCTGTTCTCTCCGTGGTTACTTCAGTCGCACACGGTCGAATCCGTCCCAGGTCGACATGTCGGAGAGCACGACTTGATCACCCTCTGCCAGGCCCGACTTCACCTCAATCGTGTTGACCGACGCGCGGCCGAGCGACACGTTGACGCGCAGCGCGGTCTCCCCGTCGTCGAGCAGCTTGAAGAGGCTCACCGTGCTGGACTCCTGGCCGTACGCCGGACGGCCCACGAACAGCACGTCCGTCAGGCGCTCGAGCTCGATCGTCCCGTCGACGCTCAGATCCGGCCGGGCGCCCTTCGGCAGCTCGCCCTCAAGGGCCACGTCAACCGTGACCTGGCCGCCCTGCGCGGCAGGGTCGATCCGTGACACGCGGCCCGGGATGATGCCGTTTCTCGTGTCAATCTGCGCGACCTGACCGATCTCGACGTCCTTCGCCTGCGTCTCGGGGATCTTCAGCTCGGCCTTCAGCCGCGAAGGGTTGGCGACTCGGGCGAGGTTCGTGCCGGGGGCGACCTGCGCGCCGACTTCGACCGGCACCTGCTGCAGGACCCCCCTGACGCCCGGCCGCACCTTCAGTGAGGCCAGCTCGCTCCGCCTCAACGCCGCCAACGCCCGCTGCCGGTCCACCTCCTCCTGCTGCACGGACAGCCGCGCCTGAATCGAGGCGGCCGTCTCGGCGAGCCGCTTCTTCTCGACCGCGTCCCGATTGGCAAGCGCGTCGGCCTTCATCATCGAGACCTTGGCCTGGATGGACGATATCAGGTTCTCCTTGGCCAGTTCGGCGTCGGCTTCGGCCTGCAGTTTCGCCTGGCGGTACTCCGATTCCACGCTGGCCGCCACCGACTGCTGGGAGAGCAGCTCGTTCTGGAGCTGGGCTCGCAGGCTCGTCAGGCTCGCCTGCGCGGCCTTGAGCTGCGATTCCGCCTCCAGGGAAGCCTGCGTCGTCGCAGGATTGCTGAGTTCCAGGATGACGGTGTCGGGCTCCACCGGCGTCCCGGGGTGCACGTCGATCCGCTCCACACGACCCGCCGTAACGGCCGGAATCCAGCGGATCTCCTCGGGCACGAGGGTGCCGAGCCCGTGCACGCTGCGCAGCATCGGGCCGCGTTTGACCGTCTCCACCCAGACGGTGGCTCGCTCGACCGTCGGCGCGGCCGGCTTCAGCCGGGACAGCAGAACGGTGATCACCCCGATGGCCAGAAGAGCAGCGGCGACGAGGACAATACGGCGGATTTTCTTGTTACGGGCGACACTCGAGGGGCGGGCTATGTCAACCATTCTCTCTTTTAGACGCAGAAATCGAGAAAACGATCACGGCGTGTGCAGCCTCCCGTCCCGGACGTCCTGGCCGTTACCTCTGCTTGAAGCCGGCTGGCAGCGCGACGTCGGCATCAGCCGCCGACGGCGTCACGCTCAGCACCTCGGTGATCGTCGTCATGATGACCGCACGGCCCTTCGCACCGGATCCGCCGGAGGCAGCCGGCTCCTCGGCCTTCTTCCCCCGCAGTCGGCTGAGGCCGCCTCCCAGCATCCCGCCGAGGCCCGAGGGTTTCTCCTGCGGCTGATCTTCCGACTTCTCGGCCTGCGCCGGACTGGCGGCAGACTCGACGGTGACGGTCGTCAGGATCGGCGTGCCGTTCATGTTGACGTTCTCGGCCTGCAGCTTGGAGAACGCCTGTCCCAGCCCGGGATACATCGCCATCGCCTGGGCCATCTGCTGGGCGGCGTCCACCATCCCCGGGGTCTGCAGCTTCTTGGCATAACGCACCTCGAAATCCGCGACTTCCTGGAGCGCGGCGTTCTTCGGCGCCAGCCACATGTCGGCGGTCATGACGAGCCCGCCGGCTTCCTCAAGAGTCTTTCCCTTCTCGTGAACGGCAATCGTCGTGATCACCTGCCGGCAGTCGAACCCGTTGACGGCCTTGCGCTGTCCCGTCTCTTTCGCGGAGATGCTGACCTCCATCTCGGGCTGGCCGCTCGTGTCCGGCTTGCCTTCGGACTTTGCGGCCTGCTCCTTCGCCTTGCGCATCTGCTCTTCCATCTCGCGGCGAATCTCGGCGAACGTCTTGACCGTGTACGTCTTTCGCCGCGTGTCGAGCGTATAGACCCTTTCCTCCGCGAGATCGACGATCTCGGCTCCCGACTCGCTGCTTTCCATCTTGCGGTCGCCCTTGACCGCGATCGTGCTGACCACGCCCTCGCGGGCGGCCTTCCCGCCAAACAGTCCCACCATCCGGCCCAGCATGCCCTCGAACTTCATCTGCGCCCGTTGCTGGGTCTTGACGTCCGCCTGCAGCGTCGCCGCTCCCACGAGCACAACGCCGAGCGCAACGATCATCAACGTCCGTACACGCGTCATCGCTGTCCCTCCTGAACCAGCCCTCATTCTAGCGGAATCCGGCGGAAAGGGGGGGGCGCCCCGCATATAATTCTCTGCGTGGTGCTGACTGCCCGCCGCGTGACGATGGCGACGCTGGTGATCGCGCTCATCAGCGTGGTCCTCTTTGTGCTGGCGCTCCGGCAGGCCGGCCTGCCTGCCATTGTCGAACTCGTGACCCGCGTCGGCTGGGGCGGCTTTGCCGCCATCCTCCTGCTGTCAGGCCTCCGGATGGCGGCACGATCCCTGGGCTGGCTGCAGTGTCTGCCGGCAGGGGCGCGCCTTCGTGTCCGTGACGCGTTTCGCGCGACGCTGATGGGTGAGGCCCTGGGCAATGTGACGCCGTTCGGGACCGTGCTGAGCGAGCCGGCCAAAGCCGTGCTGGTGCGTGACCGGCTCCCGCTGGCCGCGGCGTTGCCGGCCCTCGTGATCGAGAACATCGTCTACGCCGCGTCGGTCGCGGCAATGATCGTGGCTGGGGCCCTGGCCTTCGTCTCGAGCTACGATATGGAACCAGGGGTGCGGCTGGTCAGCTTCGGCGCGATCGGCGGCATGCTGATCGTGGTCGTCGTGGCAATCGTCCTGCTGGCGACCGAGACGGCGCCGGTCAGCCGGATGATTGACGGGCTGGGGGCGCGCGCACCGCTGCCACGCTGGCTCTCGTCGCGCGCCGTGCGCATTCGCCGGTTCGAGGAGCGCATCGGGACGTTTGCCAGGAGGAATCCGGGACCGTTCGTCCGGCTGCTGCTCTGCGAAGCGGTGTTTCACGCGGCCGGCGTGGCCGAGGTCTTCGTCGCGCTGGCGCTCGCGGTGCCGGGCCTCTCTCCCACGCTGCTCACCGCGCTGATCCTCGAGTCCACCGGTCGGCTGATTAACGTCGCGTTCCGCTTCGTGCCGCTGCGGATGGGCGTCGATGAGGCCGGCAGCGGCCTCGTGACGATGGTGCTGGGCCTGGGCACGGCGCCCGGCGTCATGCTGGGCCTTGTGCGCAAAGCGCGCATCTCGGTGTGGACAGGGATTGGCGTGGGGCTTCTGCTGCAGCGCGGCCTCTCGATCGGCCGCGCGCTGGACGAGGTGGCGTCGCTGGGGCCGAAGGACGCGGCCGGGTGAGGCGGCCGCCACGGGCCGCACACGCGCGGCAGGCGGGCGTAAACGCCGGCCTGCCGCGGCAATTCCATCGAGCCCGGTCCTGGAATCGACCTTGGGGCGCCCTTACTGCTGCTTGAGCGCCTCCAGCATCTTCTTCGCGTTGTCGGCGTCAGGGCCGCTCGGGGCCACCGACAGGTACTTCTGGAGGTGTTCGATCGCCCGGTCCAGGTGCGGGCGGCTTTCGGGGGTACCGGGCTTCTCGACGACCGAGCCAATCTGCATCTCGGAGAGCCCGCGGTAGTAGTGGTTCGAGGCCTCGGCCGGGAACCGCTCGGCCGCCAGATCGAAGAACTGCAGCGCTTCAACGGGCTTCTTGGCGCGCAGCAACGCAAAGCCGGAGTCCTGGATGTCCCTGACGTCCTTGAGCACGTCGGGAGGCACCTGCTTCATCAGGGCGAACGCCTCGGCCCCGCGACCGGCCTTGGAGTACTCGGCGATCAGGAACATCCCGATCTCGATGTTCTTCGGATCGGATTCCGCGTATTTGGCCAACTCGTCCGCGGCCTCCGAGTACTTCCCCTCCGAGTCGTACGTCTGCGCGAGCATGATGTGGATTCGCGCGGCCTGCGGGTACTTGGCGATCAGTTGCTGGTAGATGGCACGCGCTTCAGCGAACTGCTTCTGTTCGATGAGGGCTCGCGCTTTTTGGTCTCCCGTGACCAGTTCCGCGTTGGCGCTCGAGCCCACCGGCCCGAGCACGGCCTTGAGGCGAGGCTCTTTTATCGCTCCGCCCAGATCGACCGGCGACTCCTGAGGATCGAAGCCGTCCTTCGCGATCCGCACAACCCACTTGCCGTCGGCGATGTTCTTGATTTCCCACTCGCCATTGCCCTTCGTCTTGACCGGCTCGGGCCCCGCGTTCTGGCCACCGAAGGTCAGCGTCACAACCGCGTCCTTGATCGGTTTGCCCGCCCGATCGACCACCTGCCCGCTGATCTTGCCCTTGCCCTTCCACTCCTGCGCCCAGGCGGTCCCGGCCGCCAGCAGCAGACACACCACCAGGAAACGCCACGTTCTCATGATGCTGTCCCTCGTAGCCACGCTGAAAGTCACAGACTGATTCCAACCAGCTTATCGAAACCCGGGTGCGAATGGAAGGAGGCCGCACCCCGCCCTGAGGTGTTACTACGGACGCCGGACGTTGTGCGTTTACTTCATGCCGGGCGCGCGAGCCCGTCGCGGGCCGGCGGCGGTTGTTGGCGCGGCATCAGTGCTGAAAACCCGCCCGGCGGGTCCAGCGGCCCGGCAGGCGCGTCCCGCACGACGGGCACGCGCCCTCCGGAGACAGGTGATTCTCGCGGACGGTGAATCCCAGCCGTCGGACGAGCATCCTCGAGCACGCCGGGCAGCGGGTGTCTTCGAGGCCGCCGACCATGCCGGGCAGATTCCCGGCATAGACGTAGTGCAGACCGGCTCTTCGCCCGATGCCGGCGGCGCGCACCAGCATCTCCACCGTCGTCCGCGGCGGTGACGTCATCCGGTAGTCGGGGTGGAAAGCCGTCACGTGCCACGGGACGTCGGGCGACACCCCCGCGAGGAAGCCGGCGAGGCTCTTGAGCTCCTCATCCGAGTCGTTGAATCCCGGAACGAGAAGGGTGACCACTTCAACCCAGACGCCCTGCCGGTGCAGTTCCTGAATGGTGTCAAGGACCGGCTGGAGCCGGCCACCCAGGCGGCGGTATCGTCGGTCGTCGAAGCCCTTGAGATCCACCTTGAAGAGGTCAATCCACGGCCGAAGGTACGCGATCACACGGGGCGTGGCGTTCCCGTTCGATACGTAGGCAGTTGCGAGGCCGGCTGCCCGGGCCTCGCGGAACACGGCGACGGCCCATTCGGTTGTGATGAGTGGCTCGTTGTAGGTGCTGACGATGACGTCCGCGCCCTGCAGGACCGCGTCGCGCGCCATCTCGTGGGGCGTGATCTCGAAGGCGGACGAGACCGCGCGCGGATCGCGGATGGCCTGCGAGGTGATCCAGTTCTGACAGTATGCGCAATGCAGGTCACACCCGAGCATGCCGAAGCTGTAGGCGTGCCCTCCCGGATAGGCATGGAAGAACGGCTTCTTCTCGATCGGATCGCAGTGCAGGCCGCTCACGTATCCCCACGGCACCATCAGCGTCCCGCCGCGGTTGAACCGGACCTGGCAGACCCCCCGACGGCCCTCGAGGATCAGGCAGCGATGGGCACACGCCAGGCAGCGGACACGGCCGCGGTCGAGCGCCTCGGACAGCTCGCCCTCACGCGTGTGCCGCTCCAGCACTTCAGCGAGCGTTGACATGCGCTCCTCCCGGGCATGCAGCACGGATCGGCGGCGGCCTCCGGCGTATCGGCCGACAGGCGCCGTCGGCCGCAGGCCCCGCTCGCCTCCTGCGGGCGGCGTCAACGTTGGAGACCCGGCGATAGGATACCAGAGGCGCCGAGTGCCCGCGGCATGAATGCGGGTGACAATCCCCGGCCAGACGGGTAAGCTCTCAGCGCGATGTCGGCAGGCAGCGTGCGGAAGGCCCGTGGGGCAGGGCTCCTCGGGCTGAGCCGGCCCGTGTGGCTGCTCGGTCTGAGCAGCCTGTTCACCGACACGGCGAGCGAGGCGATCTACCCGCTGCTCCCCGTCTTCCTCACACGAGGGCTCGGCGCCACGGCCGTCACGCTCGGCCTCATCGAGGGCGTCGCCGAGGCCGCGAACAGCCTGCTCAAGATCATCTCCGGCCGCGTGTCGGATCGCTGGAACACGCGCCAGCCAATCGTCGTGGCCGGCTACTCCTTGTCGTCGCTGATGCGGCCCTTGATCGGGCTGGTGACCACGTGGCCGCAGGTGCTGGGCATCCGGTTTCTCGACCGGGTGGGCAAAGGGATCCGCGGGGCTCCCCGGGACGCGCTGCTGGCGGCTGCCGCGACACCCACGACCCGGGGCATGGTGTTCGGTTTCCATCGGGCGATGGACCATGCGGGAGCCATGCTGGGGCCGGTGCTCGCATCGCTCTTCCTCCTGCTGTACCCCGGGGAGTACCGCACGCTTTTCCTGCTGACCATCATCCCGGGCGCTGTGGCGGTCGCGCTGCTGACGAGGGTCCGGGATGTCCAGATGCCGCCCCCGCAGCCGGCCGCGCCGGGGGAAAGCGGGGGGCGCGCCCAGAACTCGCCGCCGGGCAGCTGGCGCAGGCTGCCGCGGAGCCTGTACGCGTTTCTCGCCGTGCTGCTGATCTTCGCGCTCGGCAATTCGGCGGATGCCTTCCTGCTGCTGCGACTCACGGACCTGGGCGTCAGTCCGGTGCTCATTCCGATCCTCTGGGCGGCCCACCATGCGGTCAAGGCGGTCATGTCCATCGTGGGTGGCGTCCGGTCGGACAAGGTGGGCCGCAGGCGCGTGATTGCCGTCGGCTGGGTGATCTACGCGCTCGTGTATGTGGGCTTCGCGCTCACGACCTCGCTGACGGGGCTCGTGCTGCTGCTGCTCGGCTACGGCCTCTATTACGGCCTCGCGGAAGGCACGGAGAAGGCGCTGGTGGCGGACCTGGCGCCGGCTGACCTGCGCGGAACCGCCTTCGGCCTCTACTACGCGGTTCTGGGCGGCGGGGCGCTCGCCGCGAGCGTGGTCTTCGGGCTTGTCTGGAAGGCGGCGGGGGCTCCGGCGGCGTTCGCCTTGGGCGCGGTGCTGGCCCTGACAGCCACGCTGCTGCTGTACACCTTCGTCAGACCCGAGCGCCCGGCGTAGCAGCCTCCGCACGCCGGCTTGCAGGCTGACGGCTGCTTCGGTCGTGCGCTGTCGGCCGCGGCTGGCCTGGTCTGCCGGTATATGATCGACGCTGATGAAACGCATCCTGCTGACCAACGACGACGGCGTCCAGTCGGAGGGCCTGGCCGCGCTTGCCGAGGCGCTGGCGCCGCTCGGCGAAGTCACCGTCGTCGCACCCCTTCGCGAGACGAGCGCCATCGGCCACGCGCTGACCCTGCACGACCCGCTGCGCCTCGAGCAGGTCGGCGACCGGGTGTTCTCGGTCGGAGGCACGCCGACTGATTGCGTCACGTTGGGCGTCTTCGCGGTCCTCCGCGGCCTCCCGGATCTGGTGGTGTCGGGCATCAATCGCGGGCTCAACATCGGTGATGATGTGACGTACTCGGGGACGGTGGCCGGCGCGCTCGAAGGCGTGCTGCTCGGCGTGCCGTCGCTGGCGGTGTCGGTCGAGAGGGGAGTCCGAGGTTGGGAGTTCGCCGAGGCCGGTCGCGTGGCGCAGCAGTTGGCCGGCGGCGTGCTCGAGCGAGGCCTGCCGCCCCGCGTTCTGCTGAACGTGAACGTGCCCAAGGGACAGCCGAAAGGAATCCGGGTGACGGTCCAGGGCCGCCGGAACCACTCCACCTCCGTCGATGAGCGGGTCGATGTGAGGAACCGGCGCTACTACTGGATCGGCCTCTCGGAGGACGACTGGCTTCCCGAACCGAACTCCGATCATCTGGCGGTGGTCGAGGGGTACGCGTCGGTCACGCCGCTGCATCCGGATCTGACCGCGCACGCCGCGCTCTCGTTCACGGAAGCACTATCGCGCGGCGGGCCAAGTGGGGTAAGATGGTCGGAGTCGGGGCGTGGCTCAGCCTGGTAGAGCACTCGGTTCGGGACCGAGGGGTCGGTGGTTCAAATCCACTCGCCCCGACCACCTTTCGCCGTTGAGATTGCAAACGGATTGCAAGCGGGGGCAGTGACGAGGCCGCCCAGGGGATCGGGCGGCCTTCACTTTCGCTTGACAAGCATTAGGCTGGTGCTTTAAATTGGAGGCACCTTGAGAACGCGAATCTGCCGACAGTGCGGGCAGGACCAGCGGACAAGCGAGTCCTGTACGCCGGCGCCTTGGCACCACGGGGGCGCTCGAATCCCCTTCGGTCAGGAGCGGGGAGCGGGATCATCCACGCCGGATCGTTGCCACGACTGCGGTGTTGTCCGCGGTGGGTTTCATCACCTGTTCTGCGACCTTGAGGAGTGTCCGGTCTGTCATGCGCAGGCTCTTTACTGCCAGCACTCGCAGGCCCCGCGTGGAAGCCGGAGTCGCGGGTTGATCACGTCGCCGGTCGGCTCGTACTACCTCGCGGACGTGGTGCGTCTCACCGGCGCGAGGCGCGGGCAGGTGGAGAATTGGGTCCGGGGGGGGTGGTTGAAGCCGGAGGGGCCATCCTCGAGTGGGCCGGGAGGGACCGGGAACTATCGGACCTTCTCGTTCCGGAACCTCGTCGACGTCGCGCTCGGTGTCCGCCTGAGTCAGTTTCACGTGCCGCTGCGGACCTTCTTCCGACATACGAGACTCCAGGGTCTGCGCGCGCTCGTCCCGGATTTCTCGGCGCTGGCTCGAAAATCCGACAAGTCGCTCGCCCGCGAATTCGCGAAGGGGCTGACCGCCGACGACTGGACAGAAGTCGACCGCGCCGGCGTGTCGCGTGACAACTACTTGCGCGAGCGAGTCACGAGCTGGCGCGCGTCGATCAGCGAGTGGACAGCGATGCTGACGCCGGCTACCCGGCCGGCGGATCGGTTCTTCCACTTGACGATCTCGCTCGACGGGACGGGGTACGGCGTGAGCTGGTCGAGCAGTCGGGAAGTGCAAGTCATGGACGCGGCCCTCGTCGTAAACCTCGGCGCGCTCCTCGGGGACCTCGAGGATGCGACGGGCGACCACTGGGAGTTGAAGTGACAGGGCTGCAGGCTGACCAGCGACCGGACCGCGGCGTGTGCGCAGTGGAGGTCCGCTGCGTTCATTGTGGGCGACTGCTCTGGCGGCAGACGAGCCCGCGGGTGCTCAGGTCTGGTGAGGCTGTGGAGACACGGTGTCAATCGTGTAAGTCCGTGGTGCGCGCGACGGCCGGGGGGCTGAGCGTGCGCGCGTAGTCCATCGGTCGTAATTCGGAGCGACGGTGAGCCCAGCGACCCGGCAGAGGCCAAATCCGGGTGACGCTGGGCTTTTTCATTTTGGGGCACGACACGGGGGGCACGATGCCCGAGAGCACGAACGTTACACCTTGGCGGACGGCGAAACAGGCAGCCACCCGCGCGCTCGTCTCCGTCAAGGTCATTTACCGGGAAGTGGGGGCGAAACGGCTGCGCCATGCGCGCGTGGGGGGCCGGCGTGAACTCCGCTTCCTCGACACCTGGGTCGACGAATGGTTGGCGGGCACGGCCGAGCCGGTCGAGGTGCGGGCCGCGGGTCGGCCGCGAGAGCAGTCACGATGAGCCTGGCGGCTGTGGCGCGCGTCCTTAGCCTGCCGCGGAAACAGGTGAGCCCGCTTGAGCGGCTCGTGTTGATCGCCCTTGCCTACCACTCGGGGCCGAGTGGGTGCTTCCCCTCGGAGGAGACGATCGCCGGCGACTGCGGCACGTTTGCCTCCACGGTCCGGAACGTGCTCCATCGCCTCGAACGAGCCGGGCTCATCGTCGTCACCGTGCCGGCCGGACGCCATCGGCCGAAAACCTATCGCCTGGCCGGCCAACTAGTTGAGACCGCCGAGCAGCCCGGCGCCCTTGCCGCTGAATCAAGGCCGCCGAGTGGCCCGGCGCCCTCAGCACAGGAGACCGCCGAGCTGGGCGATTTAGACCGCCGGGCTGGGCGATTGAGACCGCCGGGCTGCCCGGCGCCGATCGGTATTGATAGTACAGATCACGTACACGTACAGAGTGCGAGAGGGGATCGTCCCTCCACCAGCCCGGCCGTAGGAGGCCGTGGTCGAAGAGCCTACACCGGCCGCCCGCCGGTGCCGGCTAGTCTGCATCAAGAGTTCCTCCTCAAGCTGGGACCGGAACAGACCGAGGCCGACCTCGTGGGCTGGTATCGCGAGGTCGAGGACGACTGGCGAGGCCGAGCGATCGAGGAAGACGATTTCAGCTTCTGGCGAACCCGGCGGGCTGAGTACTGGGCGAGCCGGAAGACTGTGGACGACCCGATCTTCCTGCACTTGCCCGCCACGTGGATGTGTGAGCAGTGCGGCGAGAAACATACCCGGCAGAACGTCTACGCCCCGAAGGTGTGTCCGCGAGAAGAGCAGACCGGCACTGAGGGCAGGATTAACGGCAGGCAGATGCACGTCGGGGCGCCCAGCTCCGACGCGTCTGGTGCGCTCTACGATCGCTTTCGACTCGCGGCCGCTCGGCTCGGTCGGGGCACCCTCCCGCTGACGCCTCGGCGAGCCGAGGCCGCCTCCGCGATCGACGTGGTCAGCCGCTTCCCGAACGTCGCGGATCAGGACCGACTGATCGACCGCTACCTGACCTCAACGCACATCCCCATCCGGCAGGTGCCGGCCACGGTCGGGCAGCTGGCGAAGTGGTGTAGCTGGCTCGAGCAGCAGCTGGCGGTGCCGGCGATCGAAAGTGACGCGGAGTTTGAGGCGACGTTGACGGCGATGAAGGGCCCGTTTGGGGTGACACGATGACTGGTGGACGGGGAAAGTCTGCGCGGAGCCTCCGGCTGATTGAAGCGGCTCGGGACATCCTCGAAGAGATCCAACCGGCGTCTGTGCGGGCGGTGTGCTATCAGCTCTTCAACGCGAAGCTGATCGCCAGCATGGCGAAGGGCGAGACGAATCGGGTCTCCACACAGCTCCGCGATGCCCGCGAGACGGGGGTGATCCCGTGGTCGTGGATTGTCGACGAGACGCGGGAGCCGGAGCGCATTGCCGCCTGGGAGAACCCGATCGAGTACTGCGAGACGGTGAAGCGGTCCTACCGGCGGGACCGTTGGCAGGACCAGCCGTGCCGGATCGAAGTGTGGTCCGAGAAGGGGACGATCCGGGGCACGCTGGCGCCGGTGCTCGCCCGGTACGGGGTGACCTTCCGGGTGATGCACGGATACGGATCGGCCACCTCGGTCTATCAGGTGGCCTGCGAGAGTGTCGGCGAGGACAAGCCGCTGATGGCGTTCTACCTGGGCGATTGGGATCCGAGTGGCCTGCACATGTCCCAGGTGGATCTGCCGGGGCGTCTGACGCGGTACGGCGGCGACGTCGAGCTCGTGCGCTTGGCGCTCTCGCCTGAGGATGTGGAAGCCGGGGGCCTGCCGTCGTTCTCCATCGACGAGAAACGACGGGACCCCCGGTATCGCTGGTTCCTCGAGCAGTACGGGCGCCGATGCTGGGAGCTGGATGCGCTCTCACCCGTTCTGCTACGCGCTCGCGTCGAGGCCGCCATCGAGCACCGGCTCGACACCGGGGCCTGGGCCCGAGCGGATCGGGTGGAGCAGGCTGAGCTGGACTCGCTGATGACCATCCTCAGCCGATGGCCCGTAAAGGCCCGGGCAGGCATTTCGAGGCAGGCCCCGAAATGCTGACCACCGAGGTGAAGGTGCGATGACAGACGCCGTGGTCGACCGACAGCGAGCGGTGCCGGGAGCCTTCCGGCGCGCGTGTGCGGTCGCGGGCTGTCCGGCGACTCCTGGGCCGCGCGGGCGCTGCGCCTTCCACGAGGGGCGGGCGGATGCGGTGCGCAATGTGGGGAGCGACCGTTGGCGCGGTCGCGCGCTCTATCGGTCTCGGGAGTGGCGGGAGCTCCGCGCCCAGGTGCTGGGCTGGAACCTGTGGTGTCTGTGTCCCGAGTGCATCGGCCTGAAACGGCGGTGGCGAGCGACGACAGTGCATCACATCAGGCCGCACCGTGGCGACCCAGTTCTGTTCTTTGACCCCACCAACCTGCTGCCGCTCGCGAAGGTATGCCACGACCGGTTGACGGCACGCGGGCGGGCCGTGCTCGAGCCTGAGGCGCCCGCCGGGGGAGGAGCAGAAACAAGACCATGCGTGAGGTGATCGGGCCTGGATTCGGCCCACAGCGAGTCCTACAGGCCTTCTGCGCGCTGGGGGTATATCCCCGTGGATCTTCGCGGTCGGCGGGGCTTAGGGGCCGCGCGGGACTTGACTTCCCGCGGCCGGAGGTTGGCGCAGGGCCGGGGGCGTCAGCAAGGGGGCTCGCCGATGAGTAACGCCCCGCGGGAACGGGCGCCCACAGTGGCCGCCGTCGACCTGCCGGTCGGCCAGCTCCGGCTCCCGGTGGGGACACTCACCGCGACGTCGGCCGCGGCCGTCTTCGGGCCTGTGGCGAAGGGGCGCCGCGTGTTCGCGCTGTCGAAGGGGGCGATCGGGTTCGGCGACGCGCTCCTGTGGCTGCTGCAGACGGCGGGGCCGGCGGACCTGCTCATCGCCACGTGGACCATCGCGGGGCGGGAGATCCGGGCGCTGCGCGATCTGGTCGACGGGGGCCAGGTCCGCGGCCTGCGTCTGCTGGTCGACGACGGCTTCGTCCGGCGCCAGCGCGCTTATGCGGCGCTGCTGCGATCGATGTTCGGGCCCGCGTGCATCCGTCTCGCCACGTGTCACGCCAAGCTCGCGACGGTGGTCAATGCGGCGCACGCCCTTGTTCTGAAGTCGAGTGCGAACCTGAATCGGAACGACCGGACGGAGTTCTATGAGGTGGAAGACAACCGCCGGCTCGCGACGCTCATCAACGACACGTTGGGCGAGTGGTTCAAGACGTCGGCGCCCGATCAGTTTGATCAACCGGCTCGGTGGCACGCCGAGCGGTTTGCGGCCTGGCACGCCGCGGAGCCCCACGCGGCGCCGCGGGAGCGGCCGGCGCTGGAACCGGCGACGCCGGCAGATGCCGCCTTCTTCTCGCCCGACCCGTTTGGTTCCGATCTACGGCGCGTGGGCGCCAGTTATCTGTGAGGCGTGAGGCGCGATGAAACCGGGACCGGCAAAGACCCCGACGGCGATCCGGATTCTGCGGGGCAACCCCTCGAAGGAACCGCTCCCAGCGCGGGAGCCTCATCCGCCCGGAGGCGCGCCGGGGATGCCCGCGGACCTTCCGCCCGACGCGGCGGCCGTCTGGACGGCGGTCGTGGTGACGCTCGCCGCGGTGCCGGGCTTGTTGACGCTGGCCGATGGCGAGACGCTCGAGCTGTATGCCAGGACGAAAGCGCGCTGGCTGGCGCTGGAGCGGTTCACGGAAGAACACGGCCCCGTCCTGGTCGTCCGCGATGAGCGCGGCGAACTCAAGTGGACACAGCCCACACCGCAGGCCAGCCTCGCGGCGAAGCTGCTGCCGCAGCTGCGGGCCTTGGGCGATGCGCTCGGCCTCTCGCCGGCGGCGCGCACGCGGATCGACGTCGACGCGCCGCCCGCCGACGACGAGCTGACACGCTTTCTCAGGGCGCGGGCATGACAGACACCGATCGGGACGTCGCTCGGGCGCGGGCATGCGCGATCGCCGGCGGGTGGGATCCGGCGTGGATCCGGACGCCGGCCGACGTGCGGGCGACGCTGCGCGGGTGCGTCGTCGATGTGCGGCCAGCGGAGACCGTGCGGGACTTCCTCGCAGCGTTCTGTCGGCATGCGAAGGGGCGGTGGGCGGGGCAGCCGTTCACGCTTGAGCCCTGGCAGTGGGCGGAGGTGATCCGCCCGCTGTACGGGTGGCGCCTGCCGGACGGGCGCCGGCGCTTCCGGTGGGGATACTTTTCGACCGGGAAGAAGAACGGGAAAACGGCGCTCTTCGGCGTCGGCCTGCCGCTCTATCACCTGGTCGCCGACCGGGAGGCCTCGCCTATCGTCGGCCTCGTGGCGGCGGACCGCTGGGGCGCGGGCCTCGCCTTCGACGACATCGCGGCGACGGTCCGGAGCTCGCCGGCGCTGGCGCGGGTGCTTGAGGTGATCGACTCGCGGAAGACAATCGCGTGTCCGTCCCTCAACGGCCGGCTCGAGGCCTTCTCAAGCGACGTTCCGGCGAAGGAAGGGATCTCGCTCTCGTACCTGAACTACGACGAGCTGCACGCGATCGCCGATCGGGCGATGTTCGACACCCTGCGCTATGCCGGCGCCGCCCGCGCGGAGCCGCTCTTCATCATCACCACGACCGCGGGGGTGGTGGACGAGTCCTCAGTGTGTCTCGAGCAGTATCGCTATGCGAAAGGCGTGCATGACGGGTCGATTGATGACGACTCGTATTTCGTGTTTCTCGCCGAGGCGCCAGCCTCGGCCGATTGGCGCGCGTCATCAACGTGGCGACTCGCCAACCCGAACCTGGGGATCACGCTGGAGGAGGCCGAAGTGGCGCAGCAGTGTAAGACAGCGGAAACCTCGCCAGCGCACGAATCGGCGTTCCGGCGCTACCGCTGCAACCAGTGGCAGCAACAGCTCCAGCGATGGCTGCCGCTCTCCACCTGGGACGCCTGCGCGGGGCACCCGATCGAGCCCGCGGCCTATGCGGGCGTCCGAGCCTGCGGGGGGCTGGACTTGGCGGCGGTGTCGGATTTGTCGGCCGCCGCGTGGTTGCTGCCGTGTCCGCACAATCCCGACGCGGTGGATCTGGTGATCAGGTGCTGGCTGCCGGAGGCCGCGCTGGCGACGGGGCGGGCGAAGCATTTGTACGAGCAGTGGCGGCGGGACGGCTGGTTGTTGACGACGCCGGGGCAGACGACGGACTACGCCTTCATCGTCAAGCAGTTGCTCGAGGATGCGGCGCACTTTGGGTGCGACTCAATCGGGATCGATCGGCTGTTTCAAGGTCTGAGCGTGGGGCAGGCGCTCAGCGCGGAAGGGCTCGAGGTGTTTCCGGTGGGGATGGGATTTCTCAGCATGGCGCCCCTGGTGCAGGAGCTCGAACGGCTCGTCCTCGCCGGGCAGCTCCATCACGGCGGACACCCGATCCTCCGCTGGTGCGTCGACGCGGTGGAAATGCGGACGGACCCGGCGGGGAATCGGAAGCCCTCTCGCGAGAACGCGACGGTCAAGATCGATGCCCTCGTGGCCGTTCTGCTCGGACTGGATCGCTGGCTTCGCCGTACACGGGCGCCCGCGGCGCCGCGGGCTATTCGCCCGAAGATTTGGACGCCGGCGGGTTTCGTCCCGGCGTGCCCTGCGGCCGGCTTGGCCGTGAACACGGACAACGAAAGGAAATCGACCCATGCTTGACACGGCGAGTTTCATTGCAGAGTTGCAGGAGAGCGAGATCGGGCGCGCGATGCGAGATGAGCGCGTGCAGCGGCAGCGGGCGGCGCGCCAGGTGCTCGTCACCGCCTTGCGGGCTGTCGGGGATCGCCTCCGCGCGGCGCGTGAGACCGCGCAGAAACAGCTCGAGGTCCTCGACCGAAAGCACCGCAAGGCCGCGGAGGTCGCGGAGACCGCGGCGTACGAGTTGCTCGCGCAGCGGCAGGCGCACCAACACGCTATCGGCGCGCTGGAAGCGGAACAGCGCACAGTCGAGCGGCAGTTGGTGGCAGGAGCCGATCCGGCGATTGACGAGGCACGCCGCGCGCTTGAGGCGCGGTGGGAGGTCGCCCGGGGTCAGACCATCGCCTACGCCGAACCGGTGGCGGATCAGTACTACGTGTCAGGCGCCCCGGTGATGCAGGGCTTCTCAAATGCGGCGGCGGCCGCACGGATCTGTCACGGCGTTGTGCAGGCGCGGCAACGACTCGAGGCACTGAAACGGGAGAATCCCGACGACCTCCAGGCCGCGATTGCTGCGATCATCGATGCGGTGCCGTTTGCCGAGATGGCAAGAGTTGAGACTGTGGGCTAGCCGTGGAACTGACCGGGTTTGCTCTCCCGTACCACACGGCAGGCGACGTGGCTGGCCGCCGGGTGGTGGTGGCGCGTCACGCGTTTCGCGCCAGCCTCGCGCGTGGTGCTTGCGTGCCGGTGTGGCTCGATCACGATCGCCGCCTCGTCGTCTCACCGGCGGCGGCCGTCGGTGAGACGACGGCGGGCCTCTACTTCACGGCTCCCGTCACTGACTGGCCGAGCGTGCTGGTGGCGGCCAGCGACCGCGGGGACGTCGCGGGCGCCTCCGTGTCCTGGCGCCTCAGCACGGAACGCGGCGTGTGGGTCGATCACCGCTTCGTGCTCCTCGAGGCGGAGTTGATCGAAATCTCGGTCATCCTCCGGCCCGGCCGGCCCGTCTTTCGGGAGACGTGGGTGCAGCTGACTTCCTCACCACGGAGACAGAATTATGTTTGACCTCGAGCGGCACTTCAGCGGGCGGATTGTGGCGCTGGACCGTGCGGCGTGGCCGGCACTCGCGCAGCAGGCGGCGCTGCGCGCCGGCGACGCCACACCCGACCAGCTCGTCGCGCGCGCGGCGTCGTTTGACGAAGCGCGCCGCGGGCCCGGGTATCAGCAGGTCGGCCGGATCGGCGTCGTCTCGATTACGGGACTGATTACGAGCGATGCGGTGCTGCTGTACCTGCTCGGCGGGACACATCCGGATGCCGTGGTCCGCGGCGTGCGCGCCGCCGGCGCGGACCCCGACGTCGCGTCGATCCTGCTGCTCGTCGACTCTCCCGGCGGCACGGTTGATCTGGTCCCGGAAGCCGCGGCGGCGATTCGGGAGGCCCGCGCGGGCAAGGGGGTCACGACGATCGCCCGCAGCCAGATGCACAGTGCGGCTTACTGGCTCGGTGCGCAGGGGTCCCCGGTTGTGGCCACGCCGAGCGCGGCGGTTGGCTCGCTCGGGGTCTTCACCGTGCACTACGACTATTCCGCGTTCAACGCGCGCATCGGCGTCCTGCCAACGTACGTGACTTCGTCTCCCGAGAAGGTTGAGGGGAATTCGGATGAACCGCTGGGGGAGGCGGCGCGCACGCACCTGCAGCGGCGGGTCGACGAGGTGTTTGCGCAATTCGTGCGGGATGTCTCGCTGGGCCGGCGCGTCGACGAGGCCGTGGTCCGCCGCACCTACGGGAACGGGCGCAGTGTCGGCGCCGCCGAAGCGGTCCGTCGCGGCGTGGTGGACCGCGTCGGGAGGCTCGAGGACCTTCTCCCGCCGGCGCCCCCCTCGCGCGCCGCCGGCGGGAGGCCGGCGCTCACCCGCGATGAGGAAGCGGCGCTCCTCGCGGCGGTCGTGGCGGCAGAGGGATAAGCCGTGCATGCGCATCGATCGGACGTCGCGGCAGGGGGCCAGGCCTCCTTGCCGACCGGAAGCGGTCGCGAGCTCGTGTGCCGCGACTGCGGACACCCCTGGCGTTTTGAACCGGAGGAACAGGCGCTCTTCGCGCGGAACGGGTGGCCGGACCCGATCCGTTGTCTCGCGTGCCGCGCGCGGATCCGCAGCCAGGCACACTCGCGGCGCTGCCGCGAGTGTGGAGACCGGTTCACGATCTCGGGCTCGGAGGCCGCCTGGTTTCGGAGCAGCCGACTCGAGCTCCCGACGCGATGCCGGGCGTGCCGCGCGGCGCGCCGGCGCCTGGCGCTCGACGTGGATCAGGCCGTGCAGCTGGGCGCGGTCGGCGACGCTCGAGGATCGCGGCGATGAGGAGATCTGTGCACGTGCCGACCGTGGTCACGTGCCCGGTCTGCCATCACCCGTTTGTTTCTGGAGGACCGAGCGACATGGCGTTGCGCATCGCTCCGGGAGTCTGCTCTCGGACGCGCTGGAGCCTGCTGGGAGCCCGACTACGACGCGGGAGGCCCAATGACTGCCGGAGCCGGTGATCGGACTCAGAAATGCGAACGTTCGCATTCTCGGGGCATTCTGCACTGCGCCCGGTGTGGCGCAGCCTTCCGGGGATCCCGGAGTTGGGCGCGGTTCTGCTCGAATCGCTGCCGAGCGGCAGCCGGCCGGGCTGAGCATCGGACGCAGCCCCGGAGCCGGCCGGCGGAGCCCTCCTGGGATCCGGCCCGCTGGCCGTCGTTCTTGGGGTGTTGACAGAGCTTGACGTGGCTATGGCTATTGCCATAGGATGGGGCTGCCGATGTCTCCGAAACACCCGTACACGTTCCACATCGATCCGGAGCTGGACGCTGCGCTGAAAGCGCTGAAGGCGCGGGATGGGATTCCCGAGGCCGAAACAATCCGCCGGGCGCTGGTGCAGTACTTCGAGGTGAAAGGGATCCGGGTGGAGACAAAGGCGGCGCGTCCGCGTGTGTCACCACGCAAACGCGCCTAACCCACGGGGCAGTCGGACCCTGCCGGAGTGGGCTGCGGGTATTCTACCTGCAATCCCACCTCGGCCTTCATTCTCGGAGGCCGCGATGCCGAAGACCAAGACACACCCCTCGAAGGACCCCCACAGGATCGCCCGCGACATTGCCCGGCTCGTCTGTACCCCGCGGATCTTGACCCTGGAGGACATCGCCTACGGCCCCGAGGAGGGCATGGAAGACGGCTCGTCCGCCGACCAAGCCAGCCGCTGGCATCTCGACCTGATCGACCGGTGCACGTCAGAGGCGCGCGCCGCGAACGAGACAGCGTACGAGGCATTCAAGGCGGCGCTGCCAGACCAGTTCCGCGTCCCGTTCATCGGGTTCGCCGATACGTTCGATGCGCTGGCCCTTGGGCATGCGCAGGCGGGGTTCCTGCTGGGCCTCGAAGTGGGCGCGCGGCAGTCCACGCTTATTCTCGGCTCCGACGAGACGAACGCGACAGCCGCGGGGGCAGACCTCCTGCGCGGCAGGAGGCGCTAACATGACGCTCGAAGAGCTCCTGTCTCAGCCGCCTGCCGACGAACGCGAGGCGGAGATGTTTCCGCTCTTCCGGGCTGCTCTGGCCCTGGCGCCGCGGCGCCTGGCGCTGCGGGGGTTGATCCCGGATGACGACGCGCAGAACAGTGAGCAACCAGATTCCATTTACCAGCTCGCGCTCGAGCACACGACGATCGCCGAGCACGAGCAGGCGCTGCAGCAGCTCGGTGATGACAACCTGGCGGGCTGGGCGCTCGCGAACGAGTACGCCCGGGCCGCCTTCGCGCTCGGCGCCGCGTGTGGGTATCTGTTTGCTGCGGGCGTGGGTGCAGGCAAGTGACCAGCTGCCGATTACCGCGCCGCGCGCCCGTGATGATCCACCACGCCCTGCCTTACGGGGCGGCGTACGTGCGGATCTCGGAGGTGGCGCGGTATTTCGGTGTCGACCGGGGCATCGTCCAGAAGTGGATCCGGGCCGGGCTGCTCGATGCGCACGTGCTGATGGCTCCACACTGCCGCCTCCGGCGCATCAGCCTTGACAGCGTGCGACGGTTCGAGCGGGAGCAGACGGGTGGGCGCCGGCCTGGAACCCCAGCGGAACCCGACGGCCGACAAGAAGCACGCGATCCTGCTCGCGCTCCAGGCGTGGTACTTCGGACGGGATTCTGCCGCGAAGAGCACTAACGAAATCGCTCATCAGATAGGCGTGGATGGTGGTTACCTCCGGGAGATTCTTGAGCAGCAGGGTCAGGTTGTGGGTAGCCACAACCTGCCCGCCCGCGTGATTGGCAAGCAGGGGCTGCGACGGGGAGTGTCTCGCACGCTCGAGCGGAGACTGAAGGGGGAATGAGATGACAGACGCGCTGACCGGGTACTTCGAGGCGGCCGACGCGTTCTTTGCGGCGCATGCGACGTGTCCGAACCGCGTCGAGCATCTGGTGTGGTTGCCGCGGGGGCTCGCCACCGCCTCGGTCACGCTCACCTGTGCCTGTGGCGGCCGCGCGGTGATTCCGTGCAGCCGGATCGAGGCGCGGGCCTTGGTCGCGGCCTTCCGGGCGGGGGGGTATGCGGTCCGCACGTTCGACGGACCGGAGCGTCCACAGTAGCCAGCGGGCGTGAGGGAGGGCACCATGAAGCGGGAGCGGAACAACGGCCTGCGCAAGGTCTGCGAGCATCCCCGGCGCCAGTGGGCGAAGTGCGCCCATCCGTGGCACTTCAATTTCCGGTGGCGCGGCGTCGAATGGCGGTTCAGTCTCGACAAGGAGCTGGGCAGACGGATCGACAGTCGGACCGACGCGGAGACGGAAGCGGACCGGATCCGGGGCGCGATCAAAGCCGGGACGTTCCGCACAGCGGTGCCGGTGCTTCAGGGTCTGACGCTGCGGCAGTTGGCCGACACGTACCTCGATCGCTACGTCAAGGTCGAGCGGGCCGGTACGGCGCAGGCGTTCACCTGGGCACTGGCCACCATCTGCCGGACGCTGATTCCAGGGCCCAATGGCGAGGGACCGTTGCCGCTCGGCGAGTGGTGCATCACGGACATCGTGACGGACACGATCGAGCGGTTCCGCGAAGAGCGGCGAGGGCAGGGCGCGGGTGTCGTGGGCGTGAATCGGAATCTGGGATCCCTGCGGGCGCTCTTCAACTGGGCGGTGCGGGTGGGCTACGTCGAGCGGAGCCCGTTCAAACGGGGGACGGAGCCCGTAGTGAAGCTCTCCGCTGAGCACGGGCGGGTGCGGCGTCTGGACGTCGACACGGGAGAAGAAGGCAGGCTGTTACAGGCCTGCGGGTCGCATCTCCGGGCCGTCGTCGAGGCCGCGCTCGAAACGGGGATGCGCCGCGGGGAGATTCTGAGCCTGCAGTGGTCGCAGGTCGAGGGGTTGACGGTCGACGGCAGTACGCTCAGGTGGGCGCCGCGGGCCGAGCTGGTGCTCCCGTGGGCGAAGACGAAGACGCGCCGGGACCGGCGGATTCCGATTTCCTCCCGGCTGAAGGCCGTCCTCGAGCTGCGCCGGTTCGGGCCGGACGGAACGGCGCTGCCGGCGGAGGCCTACGTCTTCGGGAACGAGATCGGGCAGCGCGTCCAGAACGTTAAACGGGCGTGGCAGGCGGCGGTCCTGAAGGCGCACGGCGTCACGCCGGCGTACACGGACACGGCGAACCTCACGAACGAGTCGCGGGCCGCCCTGGCAGGGATCGATCTCCACTTTCACGATCTCCGGCGGGAGGCGGGATCCCGGTGGCTCGAGGGGGGCGTGCCGCTCCACACCATCCGGGATTGGCTCGGGCACACGTCGATCGCGCAGACGAGCGTGTACCTGGCGGGCACGATGGCGACCCAACACGATGCGATGCGGCAGTACGAGGCACGCCGGGCGAAGAAAGCGAAAGCCGACCCCTCGGCGCCCCGGTTGCAAAAGATTGCAAACCGATTCCACACAGAGGGGCGAAAGGGGGTGTCAGGGGCCGAGACGCGGAAGAGGAAACCGAATAAAACCGCGGTCGACCGCGACCGGGCGGTCATGTGACCAGGGTTCGGGACCGAGGGGTCGGTGGTTCAAATCCACTCGCCCCGACCATCTCAAGCAAGTCGCCGCACAGCACCTCTCCAGCGGCCCGGTGTGATCTTGCCGGGCCGCTTGTCGTTTGCGACGCGCATGCCGCGCGAAACGGGCCGCGGGCCTCACGCCGGCCCGGCTACCTGTACTTGGGCAGGGCGTACTTCTCTGCGAGTGCCCGGCGATCGGCCTCCGGCAGCGACACCAGGTAACCCTTGAAGCCCGGGCACCAGCCGGCGTGCCAGCGCCACAGCCTGCCGAGCAGCGACTTCGGGTTCTGGTCATACCGCGCCCGGAATTTGCAGGTCGCGCACGCGTGTTCTGTCATGGTCACCCCCGTATCGCTCGTTCGCGCTGCGGTCGCGGCGAGGTCTTCCGATCGAAGCGCCCGGGTGAGAGCCTCCAGCGACCGCTCGTGAACCGGGACGTCGCCGCCGGCGGCGCGCCGGTAGTGGATTGTAACCCGGCAACAGGCGCCTTCACACGGGCGGAACAGAAAGGTATCATTCCAGCTTCTTTCGGGTAACGGGACAAGCGACGCGCACGCCGCGTCGCCACGCCAGAGTGAAACATGGCTGATGCGATCGTCCTCCGCAAGCTGACCAAGACGTTCGGTCAGACCGTTGCAGTGAGGGATCTCGACCTCGTCGTCCCCGAAGGCGCGCTCTACGGCGTCATTGGCCCCAACGGCGCCGGCAAGACCACGACGATTCGACTCATTCTTTCCATCCTGTTCCCGGACCGCGGAGAGCTGACGGTGTTCGGCCGGAGATCGGCGCTGGACGCCAAGGACCGCATCGGCTACCTGCCTGAAGAGCGCGGGTTGTACAAGAAGATGCGAGTGCGCGATTTCCTGGTCTATATCGCGCGCCTCAAGAGCATGGACGACCCGAATCTCGCCAAACGAGTGCGTACCTGGCTCGAACGTGTCGACCTCTCGGAGGTCGAAGGCAAGCGGTGCGAGGAACTCTCGAAAGGCATGCAGCAGAAGGTGCAGTTCGTGGCGGCCGTCATTCATCGGCCGGATCTCATCATCCTGGACGAGCCGTTCGCAGGACTCGACCCGGTGAACCAACGGCTGCTCCGCGACCTCGTGCTGGAGGAGCACCGGCGTGGGGCGACGGTACTCTTCTCCACGCACGTCATGGTTCATGCCGAGCAGCTCTGTGACCACGTCGTCATGATACACAGGGGTGTGAAGGTGCTCGACGACGCGATTGGCACCATCCGCGCGAGGTTCGATCCGCGTGCAGTGCTCTTCGAGCCGCTCGAGGCTGCCGCGGATCTGCAACCGCTGCGCACGGTGGCGGGCGTCAAGGACATCCGAAAAGATGGCGCGGCGTGGGAGATCTCGCTGGATGACGGGGCCGATCCTGCCGCGGTGATCCGCGGTCTGGCCGCCGCCGTCCCGCCGGCGCGAATCGAGGTGCGGCGACCGAGCCTCGAGGACGTGTTCATCGGCATTGTCGCCGAGGCCGGGGAAGCGGGGGAGGACGGGGAGCGGTTGCGCGCAGGATTGCGGGATCCCGTGAACGCTCCGGAGGCGGGGCGATGAGGAGAGTCTGGCTCGTCGCCGCTCGGGAGTTTGCCGCCACGGTGATGACCAGGGGGTTCTTCATCGGGATGCTGATCACGCCGGCCCTGCTCGCCCTCTTCGTGATCGTCTTCCCGCGCATGATGACCAGAACGCCGCCGAAGGTCGAAGGCGAAATCGCGGTGGTCGATCCCACCGGGCAGGTTGCGGACGGCCTGCGGGCGTACCTGGCGCCGGAGCGGATCGCGGAACGGCGGGAGGCGGAGCGTCAGCGCATCGAGAACGCCACACCCGAGGTGCTGCGCAGGCGCATGGGTGGGTCCCCGCCTGCCAGCGTCGCCATGCGGCAATCGCTGGACGCCGCGCTGGGCCAGGTGCCGAGCCTGCAGGTCACGACGCTCACTGCCTCTGTGGACCTCGAGCAGGCGAAGGCGCCACTCAGGGCTGAGGACGTCGTGGCCGCGCCGGGGTCATCCCGGCGGCTGGCGCTCGTGGTCGTCCATCGAGACGCCGTGGAGCGCGCCGCCGGCCGCACGCAGTTCGGCAGCTACGACCTGTTCGTGCGGAGCAAGCTCGACGATCGCCTCGAGAGCGAGATCCGGGACGGCCTGCGGGACGCCATCATCGAGGCGCGAATGGGCGCGTCCGGGTTTGACCGGAGGGAGATCGAAGCCCTCACACGGGTCGATCGCCCGCAGTCGCGGACCGTGACGGCAAAAGGGGAGCGGGAGACCAGCGAGGTGCTCAACATGCTGTTCCCGGCCGCCTTCATGATCCTGCTGCTGATGTCCGTGATGACAAGCGGCCAGTACCTCATGACGTCGACCGTTGAAGAGAAGTCGAACCGGATTGTCGAGGTGCTGCTGTCGGCCGTGTCGGCGATGGAGCTGATGACGGGGAAAATCCTCGGCCAGATGGCCGTGGGGCTGCTCGTGCTCGTGCTCTATGCGGGGCTGGGGCTTGCCGCCCTCGTGTCGTTCGCGATGCTTGGGCTGCTCGACCCCGTCCTCATCGTGTTCCTGCTGGTGTTCTACGTGCTGGCGTACTTCACGATTGGCTCCTTCATGGCGGCCGTCGGCGCCTCCGTCAACGAGATGCGCGAGGCGCAGACGCTGATGACGCCGGTCATGCTCGTCATGATGGTCCCCTGGATCCTGTGGCTGCCGATCAGCCGCGAGCCGAACTCGGCGCTGGCGACCGTCCTCAGCTTCATCCCGCCGCTCAGCAACTTCGTGATGCTCTTGCGGATGACCTCGAGCGCGCCCCCGCCGATGTGGCAGGCGGGCGTGTCGATCCTCCTGAGCGCCGCTTGTGTGGTTGCGACAGTCTGGTTTGCGGCGAAGGTGTTCCGAATTGGGTTGCTGATGTTCGGCAAGCCACCGACCATCGGGACCCTGGTCCGCTGGGTTCGGATGTCGTGACCGGCAGGGCGGCGTGAACTGCCTTCGCCGCAGCGCCACGGAGTCGGTTGCGACGAACCCGAACGGATGAGGTAGTGGAGCCTCGACGCTCGTCGGGAATCCGGCGTGTGCGGCGGTATCCCGGAAGCGTCGGGTCCGAATGAGAGGCGCGCGGGCCGGGATTGACCGATTCCGGGGTGATTTCGCCACGGGCAGAGTGGCACTGCGATTGCTAATGTCGACAGCAGGGCCCACTGCACGTGTACGACGTCAACCGATGGGGGCCGGAAGACGTCGGAAGCGGGCAGTGGGCGTTCCTGCGTACGGCCGCCGATCGGTCTCGCGTGGCGCTACCGGCTGGCAATCCCAACGTGGAGTGTGCGATAACTGTCTCGCCATGATCGTCGCGCGGCACTACGTGGTCAGCGGGCGGGTCCAGCGGGTCGGTTTCCGGTACTTCGTGTACGAAGCCGGATGCCGGGAGAATGTGTCGGGCTGGGTCCGCAATCTGCCGGACGGTCGCGTCGAGGTGAGAGCGGAAGGCGACGTCGAAGCCATCGAGCGTTTCGACCGGGCACTGAGAAGCGGCCCTGTCGGGGCGCGCGTCGACGAGGTCGAGACTGACATCGTGCCGCCGACCGGTCGGTTCGTTGGTTTCTCGGTACGCTAGACGCACGACCGCATCAGAGGGAGTAGGGCTCATTTCTGCAGTACGACGCGAAAGGGTTGCTGCGATCATGATTGCTGCGCTCAAGTCAAAGATCCGTGAAGTCCCGGAGTTTCCCAAACCCGGCATCCTTTTCTACGACATCACGACGCTGCTGCGGGACCCCGAGGGATTCCGTTCGGCGATCGACGTGCTGGCCGGCCCGTACAAGAGCAAAGCGGTCGATATCGTGGTGGGCGTCGAGAGTCGCGGCTTCATCCTGGCTGCGGCGGTTGCCGACCGGCTGGGCGCGGGGTTCGTGCCGGTGCGCAAACCGGGCAAGTTGCCGGCGGCCACACTTCGAGAGAGCTTCAATCTCGAGTACGGCAGCGACGCCCTGGAGATTCATCAGGACGCCATCGCGCCCGGGCAGAAAGTGCTCGTGGTCGACGATGTGCTGGCGACAGGCGGCACGGCACGGGCGACCCAGAACCTGGTCAAGCGGCTTGGCGGGGAGCTCATCGGGATGGCGTTTCTGATCGAGCTGCTGGCGCTGAAGGGCCGGGACAAGGTCACCAGCCAGTGTGTCTTCTCCGTGCTGCAGTACTGAGGACACCTCACGGCAGCTGTGCAGCGCAGCTGGCTCGCCGCAGGAGGGTGGGCGTCCCGGTTGCCCGAGCAGTGGGTGAGGCGTCTCGCTTGCCCCAGCAGCAGCGCTGCTTGGCCTATAATGGCGGTGTGCGCGTGTAGCTCAGGTGGATAGAGCACCCGCCTCCTAAGCGGGAGGCCTCCGGTTCGAGTCCGGACACGCGCGCCACCTTGATTCGGGAGGTTCCCGGTCCACTTCCTCCTTTCAAATCACCGCTGCCTCCGCGTACAATCCAAGGATCGGCAAGCGACAGGAACCGCCGGGAGCTAAGGACCCATGAAGCGCTCAGAACGTCATCAGTTGAAGGAGAACGCGGTCGCCCTGGCTGTCACACGTGCCAAGGAGGCCTTCGAGCTTCACAAGCAGGAGTACACGTTCGCCGCGATCGGCGTTGCCGTCGTCATCCTCGCCATCGCCGGTTACTCCTACTGGCGGCGGAGCGTGGATGTCTCGGCGCGTACGATGCTGGCCGAAGCCATGGCGATCGCCGAGGCGCCGGTCGTGCCGGCGACTCCTCCGCCGACTCCCGAGGGAGCGCCCTCATCGCCTGCGGCGGCCACACCTGCGACACCTCCGGCCTCACCCGGAAGCGCAGCGGACCCGACTGCACCAGCGGCGACACCCGCGACTCCACCCACGCCGGCCACGCCGACTCCGCCGCCGCCGGGCAGCTATCCGAGCGAAACGGCTCGAGCCGAGGCCGCGCTCGCGAAGTTCCAGGCGGCCGCGGACGCGTACCCGTCCATTCCGGCCGGCATCGCCGCTCGCTATGAAGCTGCGGCCGCGTTGGGCTTCCTTGGCCGCCTGCCGGAGGCGATGCAGCGTTACCAGGAAGTGATCGACCGGGCCCCGAAGTCGATCTATGCGGACACCGCCCGCCTCGGGCTGGCCGACCTGCAGTGCCGGGCAGGACAGTACGACGCTGCCATCGGCGGCTACAAGGCGCTTGCCGCGAAGGCCGACAGCACCCTGCCGATTGACGGCGTCCTGATGCAGCTGGGACGAGCGTACGCTGCCGCCGGTAAGACCGCCGATGCCCGCCAGACGTTCCAGCGCATCGTGGACGAGTTCCCGCAGTCATCCTACGTCGCGCTGGCGCAGAAGGAGCTGGAGAGCGCAAAGACCAGCGGGTAGGCGCCTGCCCGCGGCTCGGCGCCAGCCCCTCACCGCCCGAAGCGGTACGCCAGGATCTTCGAGACCAGCTTCGCGCACAGAAACGTCGGCGCAATCAGGCCCGGCAGCGGGCACAGCTCGACGACATCGCAGCCGACCACCTCGCGTTCGGAGATGACCATCCGGACGAGCGTCAGCAGCTCGGCCCAGGACAGCCCGCCTGGTTCTGGCGTGCCGACGGCCGGCATGATCGCCGGATCCATCCCGTCGCAGTCAATCGTCAGGTAGACGCGCGGCCCGAGTGACTCAACCACGCGCGCCATCCACTCGGGATCCCGCCGCATCGTCCGGTCGTAGTAGATCGTGGTCGGCAGGCCGGGCAGCGCCTCGGCCTCCTCCCGCGAGACGCTGCGGATGGCCACCTGCGTCGCCGGCACGCGTTCGACGATGCGGCGCATTGCGCACGCGTGGCTGTAGCGGCTGCCCTGGTACGAGTCGCGCAGGTCGGAATGCGCGTCGATCTGGAGGACCGACAGATCCACCATCCGCTCCGCGAACGCCTCGACGATGGGAACGGTCACCGAGTGTTCACCGCCCAGGACCACCAGGAACTTGTCGAGGGGAACCAGTCCACGCGCGATCCTCCGGATTTCGCCGATGGCACTCTCGATGTCCGCCGACGGCAACTCCATCTCCGGCAGCGTGAAGACACCGTCCATGTGCGCATCGGTGGCCATCTCGTCGTCGTACAGCTCGACCTGGTTGGAGGCGAGCAGGATTTCGCGGGGAGCATTGCGCGTGCCGGCCACGTACGACGTGGTCCGCTCGAAAGGCACGGGCAACACCACCGCCCAGGCGCGGTCGAGCGTGCGCGAGTCGGGCTGGTAGCCGCTGAAGCACAGGGGCTGCAGATGGGAGTAGTCGATCTCGAAGCTCATGGGTGCTCCTGAAACGTCAGAGGTAGATCAGAACGCACGCCCAACCCTGACGTAGAATCCCGAACCACCTCGCGGACGCGCCGCGCCGTCGCGAGTCCAGGCGCCGCCCAGCGTGACCGTGAGCGGCAGCGTGTATCCCAGCACGAGGTCCGCCGACACCTCCGCGCCGGCCGACCCTTTCGACTCGTCAATCGAGAATTGTTGGCTCCACACGTTGCCGGCGTCAACGAACAACGCGCCGTGAACCACACGGACCATCAGCGGCCACCAGCTCAGGCCGCGGTCGAGGCGAAGCAGGGGACGGCGGTAGTCCACGCTGGCGACGGCGATGTGCCGACCCCAGAACGAGTCGTCCTCGAATCCGCGGAGCATGCTGAGCGCTCCACTGCCGAAGTCCAGCAGGGACGTTGACGCCTCAGGCCCCCCGAGATGGAACTGACGCCTGACGATGTCATCGCCTCTGCTGGTGCCAATTCCAGCCCGGAGTGAGAGCACTCGATGAGACCCGCCTGCCCTCGGGTACGCTCGGATCTCCGCAGTCAGGGCGTCGGCATCGCCATCCGCGCCGAGCGCCCGCCGGACGAACTCGCCCGTGACGCCGATCGACACGCCCTCCTCGCGGCTGACCGAGTAGCCGTGCAGCTTCGCGTTGCTGAAAGCGTAACCCAGCCGGATCGCGTGGCGGTTCGCATCGCGACTGACCCGGCCCGCCTTCAGCGCCTGACGCTCGAAGGCGACCGAAGCCAGCCACGTCTGTGAACGCCGTACTCGGACAACAGGCAGTTGCAGGCCGATCTCAACGTTTGTCTTCCGCACCTCGGCTGGCGACCCAGCGTCCCCCTCGGGAGCCCCCGGGCCAGCCACGAACTGGAGCTTGTCGGATGCGCTGGCGAAGAACACCGGCCTCCAGCGGTCGTACACGTACGACACGGACCAATCGGGCCGCTCGCGGCGCCGCTCGTTGCTGACACCACCCGAGACACGCCAGACCGCATCGGCCTGAACGGTGTGGCGGCCAAGGACGTCGGTGCCGACCGCAGCAAGACCTACCGTGACGTACCCGTCCTCTGTCCGCACCTGCGGCAACCAGTATCGTGGAGCCAGTGTGCCCAGCGGCGAGTAGCCGGCGTCAGGAGCCGGGTCGGGCGCAACGCGAGACGGGATGCCGGCCACTGGTGCTGGAGTCGTGTTGTCGGCGGCAGCAGAGACAAACGTCCAGCCATCGCGGTTCGCCGGGATGGTGAACAGATCGTACCCAGACGGCGTGTAGCCGACAAAGGCAATCGTCCGGCCGTCAGGAGAGACGTCCGGCGACAGCATGCCGCCCGGGACCGCGGCCACTCGATACAGCGTGCCGGCCTGGGCGAGTTCGGCCGGCTCCGCACCGGGCCTGCGGATCTCAACCGCATAGACGCCGAAGTCGCCGCCCGCCCGGTCGGACGCAAACACGATCAGGCTGCCGTCGGGCCACCACGCCGGCGACACGTCGCGACCCTGCGCAGTTGCCGCGACGGAACTCATCTCACCTGTCGCCGCATCGATGATCACGATCTCCGGCCGGCCGTTCAGGGGCCATCGTTCGGCGGCCAGCAGACGCCCGTCGGGAGACCAGCGCGGCGAGCCGAACTGCGTGTCCGTTTCCTGCACCGCCAGCACCGGTTCGGGCAGCGCGCGCCCTGTTGCGCCTTTGAGCGCCGCAAGGGCGTACACGGCGAGCGTCCGCACGCCGTCGATCAGACGGACACAGGCCACCGACCGGCCATCGGGCGACAGATCCGGCTCGGCGAGGCGGCCGTCCTCAGTCAGGCGCCGCACCCGCCGTGTGCCGAAATCCAGTGTGTACAAGTCGCTCCGAAGCGCCACACTCCGGCTCGCTTCGAGCTGATCGAAGACCAGCGTCTGGCCGTTGCCCGAGAGTCGGGTCGTGCCGTACTGGTCGGCCAGGCGCATCGGCTCCGCGCTGCCGTCGGCAGCAACAACCATCAACGACGGGAAGTCGTGAGCCGTGTGCAGGGAGTACACGATGCCTTGCGGCAGGAACCTCGGGCTCCCGACCTGGAATCCGTGCATCGTCAGACGCCGGGGAGACAACGCGGCGACTGAAACGCCATCGGGTCGAGGAAACGTCCGCTGGAAGTCCCGCCATGCCGCCGCAAGCGGCTGGCCGAACACCTTCCTGAACGCGGGCCCGGGCAGGAAGTAGTATCCACGCGACGTGCGTTCGGCAAACTGCACGACCCGCGGCTCCCCGTACTGTTCCGTGAGATACCGGTAGAAAAATCCCCCGTAGGCGTACGGGGTAAGGCCGCTCGGCCAGGGAACAAGGCCTCCGCTGGCCCGATCCAGGGGATCGGCTCGCCCGAGCCGGGCCGGCTCCGCCACAACGGCGCGGAAATCCCCGGCCTCGAGTCTCCCTCGCCCGGCGACGGCGGTCTCGGCGTACGTGGCGATCCCCTCAACCTGGAAGAGCGGCTGGAAGTAGTTCGGGAAGACGAACGGCGCTGCGCCAAAGACCCGGCGGGCGGCGGCGGCCACCGACGACACGCGGCCGACATTGAGCACGTGCGCGTACTCGTGCGCGAACACGAGGCGCAGCCAATCGTCGGTGTTGCCGATCAGCTCGGACCGGCCGGGCGGCCCAGCAACGATCTCGATGAAGTTGTAGGGGGTCGTCGTCGACAGACCGTTGGCGGCGTCATCCTGGTCGACCAGCACGACGTGCGTGCGTCCGCGTGGACGGGTGGCGAGCCTCGTCGTCAGGATCTCGTGGACCTGCTCAGCGACGACCGCAAGCCGCCGGGCGAGCGCCTCCTCGCCCTGGTGGTAGTAGATCGTGAAGTGGGAGGTCGCGAGCGTCCGAAAGCGCAGGCGCGAATCGTAGCGGGTGGCGGCCTCGACAGCCGCTGCCGAGAACGCGGCAGCCAGAAGGGCCGCCGCCCACACGATGCGGGGGGCTCGGCTGCTCATCACTCCCGTGCTAGCCCGACAGGTCCCGTTTCAGCTCGGCCAGCAGGCCGAGGGCCTCGAGCGGCGTCATCCGATCCACGTCCGCCTGCGCAAGCCGTTCGGCAATCCGGTCGCCGGCCGAGGACGGCGCCTGAAAGAGCGCGAGCTGCTGCTGCGGCTCGGTCGGCGTGCGCGCGAGGGCAGGCCGCCCACCTCGTGTGAGCGCGTCGCGCTCGAGCGCACTCAGGATCTCACGAGCGCGGGCAACCACGGCGGGGGGAAGGCCGGCCAGCCGCGCGACCTGGATGCCGTAGCTGCGGTCGGACCGGCCGGGCACGACTTTTCGCAGGAAGACAATGTCGTCGTGCCACTCGCGCGCGTCGACGTGGTAGTTGACGACGCCGGGCAGCCCGTCCGCCAGATCGGTCAGCTCGTGGTAGTGGGTCGCAAACAGCGTCTTCGGCCGCGCGTGCGCGCCGGCGGCCAGGCGTTCGGCAACCGCCCACGCGAGGCTCAGGCCATCGAAGGTGGCGGTGCCGCGACCGATCTCGTCGAGGATCACGAGCGAGCGCGCCGTCGCCGAGTGCAGGATGTTCGCCGTCTCCTGCATCTCGACCATGAAGGTCGACTGGCCGCGCGCGATGTTGTCGGAGGCGCCCGCCCGGGTGAAGATCCGATCGACCAGACCGATCTTGGCCTCGCGCGCGGGCACGAACGAGCCGGTCTGCGCGAGCAGCACGACGAGCGCCGCCTGGCGGAGGTAGGTGGACTTGCCGCCCATATTGGGGCCGGTCAGGATGACCAGTTGGTGCGCCGTGCCGTCGAGCCGGACGTCGTTGGGCACGAACGCGTCGGCGCAGTGCCGCTCGACAACGGGATGCCGCGACTCGAGCACGACGATCTCGTCGCCGTCGTGGACGTGCGGCTTCACGTAGTTCCTCGCTGCCGCCAGATCCGCGAGACTCATCAGCACATCGATCGACGCGAGCGCACGGGCGGTGTCCTGAATCCGCGGCGCCTCTGACGCCACCTGGCGCCGCAGTTCGTCGAAGATCTCGACCTCGCGTTCGAGAATCCGCTCGTCGGCGCCCACCACCCGCTCCTCGTACTCCTTGAGCGCGGGCGTGATGAACCGCTCGCCGCCCGCTATCGTCTGCTTCCGCAGATAGTCGGGCGGGACCGCATGGAGGTTGGATTTCGACACCTCGATGTAATACCCGAACACGCGGTTGTAGCGGATCTTGAGCGACGAGATGCCCGTCCGCGCGCGCTCCCGCTCCTCCATCTCCGCGATCACCTGCTTGCCGGAGCGGCTGATCCTCCTCAGGTCGTCGATCTCCGCATCGACGCCGTCCCGAATCGCGCCGCCTTCACGCGCGAGCCCAGGCGGCTCGTCGACCAGCGTGGCCTCGATCGCCGCTCTGACCTCGGGGACGTCGTCCAGCTGTCCGGTCAGGCTGACGACCAGCGGAGCCTGGAAGGCGTCGAGCAGCATCCGGACGCGCGGTACGGCTGCCAGCGAGAGCCTCAGAGCCACGAGGTCGCGCGGCCCGGCCGTGCCGAGCGCCGTCCGCGCGATCAGACGCTCCAGGTCCTGGATCAGCTTGAGCGTCTCGCGGACCTTGCCTCGCTCCGTCGTGCGGAACGCGAAGTCCTCGACGGCATCCAGGCGATCACGGATGCGCTCGAGCGCAACCAGCGGCCGGAGCAGCCACGCTCGCAGGAGCCGGCCGCCCATGGGCGTCACCGTCCCATCGATCTCCTGCAGCAGCGACCCCTGCCGCCCGCCATCGGCCGCCTCGACGACCTCGAGATGCCTGAGCGTGACGGCGTCAATCACGAGCGCATCGGCCGCATGCCGGTAGGCAATCCCCCGCAGGTGCGCCAGATCGACCTTCTGCGTGTCCTTGAGGTAACGTACGAGTCCGCCCGCCGCTCGCACGGCAGCGTCGCGATCGTGGAGGCCGAATCCGTCGAGGCTCGCAGCGCGAAGCTGGTCGGTGAGCACGGCTCTGGCCGATTCGTACTCGAACGTCCAGGGATCGACCGCCGTCACGGTACTGGTCTCCCGGAACGCCTCCGGCAGAACGGCCGCGAGATCAAGCCCGGAAGGCACGACGATCTCGCGCGGCCGCAGCACCTTGATCTCATCGGCGAGCGCCTGCAGGCCAGCGGACCCCCGGTATTCCGCCGCCGTGAACTCGCCGGTGGAGAGGTCGAGCAACGCCGCGCCCACCGCGTCGAGCGCGGCCGCTCCGGAGTGCGGGGGGACCTGACGCCCCGCCGGTCCCGAGGCTGCCGTCACCGGCGCCAGCCCAAGCAGGAACGCCGGCTCGCGGGCGTCGAGGTACCCCTGGTCCGTCAGCGTCCCGGGCGAGACGACGCGGACCACCTCGCGCCGCACGAGGCCCTTGGCCTTCTTCGGGTCTTCCACCTGGTCACAGATCGCCACGCGGAAACCCCGGCGGACGAGCCGCGCGATGTAGGGCTCGACCGCGTGGTACGGCACGCCGCACATCGGGATCGCGCCACCCTCCGCATCACGCGAACGCGACGTGAGCGTCAGCTCCAGCGCTTTCGAGACAACCAGGGCGTCCTCGTAGAACGTCTCGTAGAAATCCCCCATCCGGAACAGGACAATCGCGTCGCGATGCTGTCGTTTCGCGTCCAGGTACTGCCGCATCGCCGGCGTCGCCTGGCTGGGGGGCTTGACGGAGGGGGTGGGTTCGGGTGGACGCGACATGTGAAGGAGCAGCAGGAGGGCGAACCCTTGTGTGAGTATAGGGACCCCCGTTTGACGCCGTCAAGACGGCTCGTGCGCCGTCGGACTGCACGACACGACAGTCGACAGTCTACAGTCAACAGCCAGCCGACAGTCGGGAGTGAGCCGTCGCTGGCAGGCGGGACGGTTGGCCGGCTGCAGCGGGACCGGCGTCCCGCGGTCGTCAGGCTGCCCTCCGAACGGGGTAGAATTGACCGTTACCGCCAACGTATGCTCATCCTCTCGCTCGATACCAGCTCCCGTGCGGGCAGCGCCGCCCTCTGGCGCGATGGCGACATCGTCGCGATCCGCGTCGGCGATCCGGCCCGCACGCACGCCGAGCGACTGCCGGCGGAGCTGGGCGCGCTGCTGGACGCCCACGGTGCCCGCTTCCGCGACGTCGATCTGTTCGCGGTCGCCGCAGGCCCGGGCTCGTTTACCGGGCTGCGCGTCGGCATCGCCACGATCCAGGGTCTGGCGTTCGCCCACCGACGGCAGGTGCTGCCCGTCCCGACGCTGGAAGCGCTCGCGTGGCTCGGGTTCGAACCCGGCGCCATCCCCTTCGTGGCGGCGTGGGTGGACGCCCAGCGGCATGAGATCTTCTCGGCACTTTACCGCGCCGCACCCCACGGCGAGATCGAGACCGCGGACGACCCGGCTGCAGAGGCTCCGGCCGCCACGCTGGACCGCTGGGAGCGCCGGCTGCGGTGGTCGGACGTGCGGTTTGTCGGCAACGGGGCTGTCGCGTACGAGTCTCTGATCCTGTCGCGCGCGGGTCCGTCCGTCGAAATCGTCCGCCCGGCGCCTCCGCTCGCACCGGCGATCGCCCGGATTGCCGCGGCGCGGGCTGCGCAGCGAGGCGCTGTGGCTCCACACGCGATTCGACCGGTCTATGTGCGCCGGCCGGATGCGGAACTGGCGCGCGATCGCCGACAGCCCGAGAGCCGATGAACGCGTGCCTCCCCGAGACGCCGTGGACTATCGAGCGGCTGGACCCCGCTCGCGATCTCGACGAGGTCGTCTCAATCGAGGCGGCGTCGTTTGCGAACCCCTGGACCCGCGCGATGTTTCTCTCCGAACTGGCGCACGCGCGCGTGTCGTACGGCTTCGTCCTCAGGGCGCCGGCAATCCGCGTGGCGGGTTACTGTCTGCTGTGGGTCGTTTTCGACGAGATTCACATCAACAACCTGGCGGTGCGGCCGGAGTGCCGGGGGCACGGCGGGGGCCTGGCCCTGCTCCGGGCCGTTCTGGCGGAAGCCGCAGCCCTCGGCGGCCGCCGCGCGACCCTCGAGGTCCGGGAGTCGAATCACGCCGCGCGGCGCCTCTACGAACGGCTCGGATTCCGCGTGGCGGGCGTGCGCCGGCGGTACTACTCGAACCCGGACGAGGACGCGCTGGTGCTGTGGCTGGATCCCGTAAGTGCCGGGCCGGACGGCCCTTGACGGTGCGCTTGAATCACCCAGTGGCTTGTGGTAGCTTGCCCTTGGCCGTGTTTGTCTCCCTTCACCGACCGCACGACGCCACGATCCCAATCCAAGGAGGCGGAACATGACAGCCGACTCACAGGACCTGAAAGCCCTGCTGCTCAGGACTGACGAGGAGTTCCGTCAGCTTGCCGCGAAGCATCAGGAGCTTGAAGAGCGCCTCCAGGAACTCTCCGCGAAAAGCTACCTCTCACAGCCCGAGCAGTTCGAAGCCAGCACCCTGAAGAAGCGCAAGCTGCAGCTCAAGGACCAGATGGAGACCATCGTCCGCCGCCATCGCAGCCGCCCTGGCGCGCCGGTGACGCCGGAGCCGCAGACCACTGGAAACCGCCGCTAAGAGCCGGCCGGCATGAGGCGGCCGTCCACAACAGGAAGGGCGTACGGGGCCGATGAGGATTGACCGCGCGGTTGCGCCGTACATCGCGGCGACGCTCGTGCCGGCCGTCGCGCTGCTGCTGCTTGGGCACCCGGCGTTGGCCGGGGCGTGTGCCGTGCTGGCCGCGCTGCTTGCCTGGTTCTTCCGCGATCCGGAGCGGCACGTCCCGTCCGACGCCGGAGCGGTGTTGGCTCCGGCGGACGGGCGCGTGCTTCGTGCCGGCCCGTCGGGCTCCAGCGACGCCCCGCCGGGCGAGTGGGCGCAAGTCAGCATCTTCCTGTCGCCGTTCAACGTGCACGTCAACCGCGTGCCGGTGTCCGGCCGCCTGGTCAGAGTGGAGTATCATCCTGGTCAGTATCTGCCGGCCTATCGCCCGGAGGCGGGCGTCAGGAACCAGCGCAACGAGCTGTGGATCGACTGCGGAGGGCGCGCAGTCGTGTGCCGTCAAGTTGCCGGCGTGCTGGTTCGGCGGGTCGTCTGTCGGCTGAAGCCGGAAACGGACGTGCGGGCTGGCGATCGATTCGGGATCATGAAGTTCGGGTCGCGGATCGATCTGTTCCTCCCGGCAGGGACTGTTCTGCGCGTGAAGCCGGGGGATCGGGTGCGCGGCGGCGAGACGGTCCTCGCCAGGCTGTAGCGGAGCTGTATGATCTTCGACGCGGACGAACGGGACGGGGAAGCACGCAGGATCCGGCTCACCCGTCGGTCGGGCCGCCGCCGCCGGTTTCGGAGGGGCGTGTACTTGCTGCCCAGCAGCCTGACGCTGGGCAACATGTTCTGCGGGTACGCGTGCATTGTGCACGCCACCCGCGGCGACTTCGAGTTGGCCGCTCCCTTCGTGGGCATCGCCATCGTGCTGGACGCGCTCGACGGACGGATCGCCCGGCTGACGCGGACATCGAGCGCCTTCGGCCTCGAGTTCGACTCGCTGGCCGACGTCATCTCGTTCGGGATCGCGCCGGCGATTCTCACGTACCTCTGGGGGTTGTCGTCGCTCGGCCGTCTGGGGTGGGCTGCCAGCTTTCTGTTCGTGACGGGCGCGGCAGCGCGGCTGGCGCGGTTCAACATCCAGAGCGGCACCGACCGGCGGTACTTCGTCGGCCTGCCAGCCCCTGCCGCGGCCGCCGTCCTCGCGTCAACGGTCTACGCGTATCCCGGCGGGCTGCGGCTGTACCACGCCGCCATCCCGGCTCTGCTGCTGATGCTGGTGCCGTCGCTCCTCATGGTCAGCAGGTTCCGGTTCCGGAGTTTCAAGGACCTCGACCTGCTCGCCCCGCGACCGTACACGGTGCTGGTCCTGCTCGCGGCGGTGTTGGCGGCCCTCACCACACACCCGCGCTGGCTGCTCGTCGTGCTGGCCTACGCGTACCTGGTGTCGGCGTTCGTCGAGCTGGGGATCAGCCGGCTGAGGCGGCGGGCGGCGCGCGCCGCCGCGTCGGTGGCGGCCGCTTCGGAATCGAGTTCCGATCCGCCGGCGGGGTAATCAGCGTCACAACACGGGCAACGTGATGACGACCCGGGTTCCTTCGCCCGGCGTGCTGTCGACGGCAATGTCCCCGCCGTGCAGCTCGATGTTCCGTTTCGCGATGGTCAGCCCGAGGCCGGTGCCCGCCGCCTTGGTCGAGAAGTAGGGCTCGAACACCCGCCGCCGGGCCTCTTCGTCCATGCCCGCGCCGGTATCGGTGACCGACAGGCGGATCCGGCGGGCCGGCCGATCGAGCGCTCCCTGCAGCGTGAGCTCGCCGCGGCCCGGCATGGCGTGCAGCGCATTCTCGATGACATTGGTCAACGCCCGGCCGAGCAGCGTCCGATCCGCCGAGACCAGCGGCAGGTCGGGGGCGACATCCACGACCAGGCTGATCCGGTGGGCGGTTCCCGCGCGATACGGCTGGACGACCTCCTCAATGAGATCGACGACCGATGTGGACTCCGGCCGGGGAGTCGGCGACGAGGCGAAACTCGAGAACTCGGCCGCAATCTGCCGGAGCAGGCGGACCTGCGACAGGATCGACTCGATGCACTCATCGAGGACCGGATCGAGGGGCCGGCCGCGGTCGGTGTGCACGCGTCGAAGGTGCTCGGCGGAAAGTTGAATCGGCGTGAGCGGGTTCTTGATCTCGTGCGCGACCTGGCGGGCCATCTCAGCCCACGCCTCGAGCCGGTTCGTCCGTTCCAGCGCGGAGCGCTGCCGGCGCAGATCGTCAGCCATGCTGTTGAAGGCCTCGACCAGGCGCCGCAGCTCGTCCGACGAGGTGGCCGCGATTCTGGCCTCGAGGTCTCCGCGGGCGATGCGGCGGGTGGCCCGCGTCAGCCGGTTCACGGGATCGGCAATGCGCTCCGCCATGGTGTAGCCCAGCGCCGCGCCCACGAGGATAAAAACGAGCGTGGCCAGGCTGAGGCGGCGCGTCAACGTGTCCAGCTCGCGTCGTGTCTCCTGCTGGCGAAGCGTCAACGGCACGGTGAGGATGACCTGCTGCTCCCCGGCCCTGATAGGCGCCGCCGCCAGGCCGTAGCTGAACTCGGCCACGCGTTCCTCGGTGAGTACGCTTGCCAGGCGGCGCAGCACGATGCCGCGGTACACGTCCGCCGGCGTGCGCGTGGGCAGCAGCCCCGACTCGAACAGGTCGCGCTTGCTGGTCGCCGTCAGGTACGGGCCGCTGAAGATGTTGACATCCTGGCCGATGACGCCGCTGATCCAGACCATCACGTCGTCGTCGAATGCCGCGGCCCGCGCGCCATCGTCCTGCAGCGTCCCGTACTCCTCGATCACCCGCTGCGCGACGGCCGTCGTCCTGACCGCGGCAGCGCCCGACTCCGCCTGCAGCCTCGCCGCCACGTAGGCCCGCGTCACCACCGCAAGCGTCAGGACCGGCACGAGCGCGGACGCGATAAACGCCAGAAGCAGCTTGCGGTAGAAGCTGACCCTGATCTCCCGGAAGAGCGCGCGCCCGGTGGCGGCCTCGCGCCCCGACACCCAGGCCCCGAGCACGGCCAGGGTCAGCCCGAGGACGTAGATCACGCCCGTCAGCGTGATCAGTTCGGTGAGGTTGACCAGGTGACCCGTAAGCGACAGCACGGAGTACCCCAGGGCGTAGATCCCGAACCGGTCATTCTGGAAGAACACCTGGTACTGCTGGCCGGCCGACGTGACGACAGCCCAGAACGGCGTCCGCGAGGCGTAGATCCGCGCGAAGAGATCCTCCTCGAGCGGCCACGGCGTGACCCCCGACGCATAGGTGGAACTGCGGCCCCAGCCGTACACCGCGAACACGACGTCGCGGCCCCGCAGCCCGCTCCGCCGGGGCCCGTCGGGCGTCCGGAACAGCTCCGAGTACGGATCGCGGGACGAGATGAAGGGCAGCGTGTCGTAGTCCGGCAGGACATGCACCACAATCGTGCCGCCGATCGCTGGCCGCGCCGGGTCACCCACGCAGATGTTCCGCCCCGCGTGAAGCAGGACGCGCTCCACCGATCCGATGGGGGAGACCTCGCCGAACAGCTCCCACGCACAGCTGTCCTCGCTCCACTTCTGCTGGCTCAGCATGTACTCGGGCAGGTTCAGCGCGAAGCGGCTGACCATCGAGCCGTCGGGGCCGTAGATTTCCACCGCCGAGGCGAGGCGGTACAGCGCCAGCTCGGTCTGGACCCAGACCTGGAAGGCAGCATCCGTCGGCGGAGCCCCCGTCGGCGAGGGCGGCGGCGCCGCGGCCACCAGATCGGGCAGCGTGCTGATGCGGTTGATCTGATCCAGGGACCGTCGGAGGCGAACCTGCAGGTCCTCCTGCTGGTTCAGTACCTGGCCGGCCAGTTCGGCCTCGATGGTCCGTTGTGCCGATCGGTCGGCGTAGTGGACCAGCGTGGGGTACATCGTCAGGCCCGGAAGCACGAGCGCCAGGAACAGGTAGACCAGACGCGCGGCCTGGGAGGCGTGGCGGTAGCGCGGCACGAAGCCGCGAGCCAGCAGCGCAATTGACGCGGCCACGCCCAGCACGAGGATCGGCGACCACCAAGGGAACGCGCGGGCCGCCGCCCAGCCGGACACGCCCAGCGCGAAGAGCGGCGCCGACCATAGCGCGGAGAGCGTCGCGATGACCACGGGATCCGTGCGGCGGAACCGGCACCGGACCAGCGCGAGCCGCAGCACGAAGGCGGCGCTCCAGACGGCGGCGGCATGAGAAAGGATCAGGCCACCCTGGAGGACGAGACGCTCCGTGTCCCACGGACGCAGGGAAAAGTCCAGCACGTCGAATCGCAGGTACGTGACGGTGACCCGCAGCAGCGCCTGATAGCCCACGATGAGCAAGACAACGACTGTGCCCGCCGCGAGATGGAGGGGCACCAGCCAGAAGAAGCGGCGAATCACCGGCCGCACCGGCCGGCGGAGACGGCGGACCGCGAGCCGCCACCGTTCGACCGTCTGGTTCGCGAGCGCGACCAGCACGAGAGCCAGCAGCCCCGTCAGGAGGAAATCGAGCGGGGAACGCAGGATCAGGCGGGCCAGCCGCTCGGCAGCGCCTGGCGCGCTGCCGAACTCGGGAACGATCGGGGCCGGAGGAGTGACGGCGCCCAGGGCCACGCGGGCAATCACAACCGCGGCAGACAGGCCGACGATAGCGGCCGCGTAGACGGCCCGAGAGCGCGCCCGCGCCCGTACGGTCAGCAGGGGACCGGTGATGAGGAGCAGCGTCGCGGCGAGCACACCAACGCACGCGGCCCTCACGCCGGCGCGCCACTGCTGGCGAGACTGCGTGAGCGCCTCCTCGGAGACGCGCGCCTCGAGCAGGTTATCGCCCGTCGGCGTCTTGATCACGAAGACGAAGGGATCTGTCCGCTCGACGCTCCCTGCGGAGGGCAGGCGCAGGCTGACCGGTGCGATGGCGGTCTCGAAGGTGAACGTATCAGCGACGAGGCTGCCAACGCCCCGCCGCACCGACAGCAGGTGTTCGGTCGCGACCGTCCCGAGCCGGCGCCCCCCCGCGGAGGCGGCATCGACAACCTCCTCGAGGTCGACGAGCCACAGCCCCAGCGGGCCGGGTATGACAAACTGCGCGGCGGAGCCGGTCAGGCGCCCAGCCGGCAGCTCGAGCGGGCGACCGCTCCACGCGAGGGGCGTGCCACGCACATCGTAGATCGTGGCGGCGAGGTCGGGATCTGCGGCCGGCCTGACGGCGGCGTCGACGGCGTCGAAGAGCTGCCGGGTTGACTCCTCGTCGGTCTCTGACGCCTGCACCTGGGCCGCCCGTGACGCGAGCGTGCGGGAGACGGCACGGACCGAGACCCCAATCCCCTCCACCCGTGCCCGCACCTCGCGCTCGACGCGGACAAAAGCGTCGGCGTTGGACCTGCCGAGTCGCACCTGCTCGAGCGCCACGCCCGCTGCAAGCACCACCAGCGCACACGCGACGCCGCCGACGGCCAGGCGCCGCGCGGAAGGCCAGACACTGGAGAAGACGCCGGAGGCATCCGACACGATGCCGTCAGCATACCGATCGCCCGGAGCGGCGACAAGTCAGTCCTGCAGTCAAGCCTGCCCTCAGTCCTGCGCCCACGGTCCTCTCACCGTACCGCGTCCGTGACGATCCCGTCTGAGCTCGCGCTGGCGGAGGTGAGCGGGGAAGATGCTATAGTGACCGCGAGAGGCGGCTGAGGGCCGCAATGGGACATGTGGGAGACCGGCCACACGCGATCGGCCCTGAAACGTGGAGCGCTGCTGACGGCCGCCAACTGGCCGCTCGTGGTCATCCAGACGATCGCCGACTCGGCGTTCAAGCTGCTGCTGGCGATTCCCATCCTTGGGGGCGCTCTGCTCGTGGTCGTGCTGCTCGACCAGGATCCCGCCGGCCTGGTGGAGCGCGACTTACGCGGCTGGCTCGCAGGGGTGGCAAGCGCCCTGGCCTCCCATCCGGCGGCGCTTGTCGCCTTCGGCCTCGCCTTCGGCCTGGTGGCGCTGGGCGGCTCAGGGGTGATGTTTCTCCTCAAGGGCGGCACGGTCTCCATCCTGGTCGCCTCGGACCGCGCGGCCGGCCCGCTCGAGCGGCCGCCGCTGAGGCTGCGCGCCTTCCAGGCCGCGCGACAGTTCTCGATTGAACGGTTCACGGCCGGCGCGACCAGGCTGTTCGGCCGGTACCTCGTCGTGGGCCTTGCTCTCATCGCCATCTACACCGCCTCAACAGCGCTTTACGCGGTGATTGTCTACACCGGGTACCGGCAGGCGGACAGCGGCGCCCCGTTTGTGGGCTGGACGCTCGTGGCCGGCCTGCTCGCCGTCGCGCTTGGTGTGTGGACGACGATCGTCAATCTCCTGTACCTGCTCACGCAGATCGTCATTGCCGAAACCGAATGCGGCGTGGGGACGGCCGTCCGCGAGGTCGGACGGTTCCTGCGCGCCGATGTCAGGCATCTCGTGCGGATCTTCGCCGCGGTGCTGCTGCTGCTCGTCGGGCTGACGGCCCTGTCGCTCGTGGCGACCGCCGGGCTGGGCCTGATCGCGTTCGTACCGCTGGCCGGGGTGGCTGTCGTGCCGCTGCAGCTCGTGGCGTGGCTGCTCCGGAATCTGCTGTTCCAGTTTCTCGGGTTGACAGCACTGTCGGCGTACCTGACCCGGTATCGCGCCCGCGCGGCCGGCAGCGCAGGCTACCGCCCCCAACGGACGTCCGAAGCGACCGTCAGCGAGTGAGCTCCGATCATGATCAACTACGACACGTTTTTCTCGACCGCCGCCCGGGGCAGCCAGGGATCAGCCATCCGACGGATGGGCGTCATGGCACTGCGCGTGCCCGACATGATCTCGTTCGCGCCGGGATACCCCGACCCCGAGGTGTTCGCGTGGGACGACTTCCAGGGGATTGCCGCCGAGGTGCTGTCCGGCGCGGATCCCTCGGTGCTGCAGTACGGGCCGACGCGCGGGTACCGTCCGTTGCTCGAGGCGGTGCGAGCCATCCTCGCCTCCAGGGGCGTGGAGGTGGCGGAAGAAAACCTGCTCATCACGACCGGCTCGCAGCAGGGAGTGGACCTGCTTGCCCGCGCGCTGCTGGATCCCGGCGACATCGCGCTGGTGGAACTGCCGGCCTACACGGGCGCGATCAGCGCCTTCCGGAACACGCAGGCGCTGCTGGCTGGTGTACGCCAGGAGCCAGACGGCATCGACCTCGGCGACCTCGAAGCGGTCGTCGCCCGGCACCGCGCGGCCGGACGGCGGGTACGGTGCCTCTATGTCGTGCCCAACTTCCAGAACCCGACCGGCCTTCTGCTCAGCCGTGAGAAGCGTCTGCAACTGCTGGATCTGGCTGGAAGGCTCGACCTGCTGATCATCGAGGACGACCCCTACGGCGCGCTCTACTTCGAGGATTCCGCGGGCCCGGCAGACACGAGACCGATCAAGGCGGACGATCGGGAAGGCAGGGTGATCTACCTGAGCAGCTTCTCGAAGACCCTGGCCCCCGGGTTCCGCGTGGCCTGGCTGGTCGCGCCGGTGCCTGTGATCGAGAAACTGGACCTTGCCAAGCAGGTGTCGGACCTGATGACGCCGGCTCTCGATCAACGCATTGTGTACGAGGTTTGCCGGCGGGGGATTCTGGATCGCCGCATTCCCGGCCTCCGCCGGCACTACCAGCACAAGCGGACGGCCATGCAGCAGGCGTTGCAGGCCTCGCTGGGAGGCCTCGTCACGTGGCCGGAGCCGCGGGGCGGGTTCTTCCTCTGGGTGAGCCTGCCGCCTGCCCTCAGCGCCGACGACCTGCTGCCTCGGGCGGTCGAGCAGCGCGTGATCTACGTCGCCGGCTCGGCGTTCTTCGTCGATGGCTCCGGTGCGAACCGGCTGCGCCTGTCGTTTTCACTGCCGCCAGTGCCACGGATCGTCGACGGCATCGGGCGCCTCGCACACCTGATCCGGGAGGCGCTGGAGCGCCGCGGCTGACGACCCGGCGCGCGAGGGCGGCTCGGCCCGTCTAGCCGCTCGTGGGCGGCCGTGTCCCCACGGCCGACGGCAGGCCGAGAAACAACGGCAAGCCCCGCACCGGATGGCCGATCGGTGCGAGCGCGAGCGCCAGCAGATGACCCTCGCCGGTCAGCAGGATCATCCGAACGCGGCTGGGGTCATTCGGCGGCAGGACGTGCGGGGGGGCGGCCAGCTCCGCGGGCGCCGGCACCTCGGCGGCCAGCACGCCATCCGACTTGCGGAACGCCCAGACCTGCGGAGCCAGGCCCGAGACGAGGAGCAGCGAGTCGCCGAGGGGCAACGGCCCGCCCGAGGGTCGCGTTGCCAGGGCGCTTTTCCAAAACTGGTGCCCGTTCCCACGATTCAGTGCGCGCAGTACGTTGTCGAGCGACACGAAGTACACCGCTCGCGCGTCGACGGCGGGGCGCCCTACGATGTCGCCCCCTGTGCGCCAGCGCCAGCGGACCCGGCCGTTCTCCACGTTGAGGCAGTAGAGGAAGTTGTCCGCCGAGCCGACAAACAGGCGGTCATCCAGCACCAGGATCTCAGCCGGCGCTCCGCCCAGCTTGCGCTCCCAGCGTGTGGACCCATTGAGGAGGCTGACCGCGACGATGCGGCCGTCCGCAAGCGGGAAGTAGGCGTAATCGCCGCCAAGCTCGGGTGCGACGCGCGCCGGCGCGCCCAGCGCTCTCTGCCAGACCATCGCGCCGTCCCGCGCCCGCACGGCCATCACCGTGCCGGAATCGGTCGCCGCCAGCAGCCACCCGCCCCTCACGGACATCGGCGCGGCCACGTTGCCCTCGGTTTCCAGACGCCAGCGGAGGTCTCCGGTCTCGCGGGTGCGCGCCTCGATCGAGCCCGGAGGGGCAGTGAAGACGAGTCCCTCGCCTGCGGTCGGTCCGACGGGCGCGGTCAGGGCGAGCGACCACCGGAGGGCCCCCGTGTCCAGCGCAACGGCGACGAGCGTGCTGTTCCTGAGAAGCAGGTAGCCCTGCGAGGCATCGAATGCGGGAGCGAACGTCGGCTCGGAGGTCAGCGAGATGCTCCACACGGGCGACAACCAGGGTGGAGGCTGCGGGGCATCGGCGGGTGACGGCGCGGGCGGCGCGCCGCCGGGACGCTGCTGCGCGGCGGGCGGGTTCTGCGCGGCTCCCTCCGGCACCCATGGCCCGGCGACGCTCGCCGGCACGAACAGCGCGGCGATGAGCGCGAGCCTCGCGGCGATCGCACACCGGCGCTCCTTAGGATCGCTTCGTCTCACCCCGCTATAATAGCGTCAAAGACTCGGTCGGACCGAGCGCCGGCAGCAGTCGATACCCGTATGACCAACTTCGTCCATCTGCACCTTCACACCGAGTACTCGCTGCTTGACGGCGCCTGCAGGATCGACGAGCTGCTGCGGCAGGCCGAGCACCTGGAGATGGGGGCGCTCGCCGTCACCGAGCACGGGAACCTGTTCTCTGCGATCCCGTTCTACGACAAGGCCAAGCAGCGCGGCATCAAGCCGATCCTGGGCTGCGAGGCGTACGTCGCGCCCGGCAGCCGTCTGGTGAAGGGCGGCCCCATCGGCGAGGCTGCGCACCATCTGGTGCTGCTGGCCGAAACCGATGAAGGGTACCGGAACCTGGTGGCCCTCGCTTCCGCCGGCTACACCGAGGGCTTCTACTACCGCCCTCGCATCGACAAGGACCTGCTGGCAGCGCGCGCCCGCGGGCTCATCGGCCTCAGCAGCTGCCTCAAGGGGGAGATCCCGAGCGAACTTCGCGCCGATCAGGAACGCCGCGCGCTCGATGCCGCCGCGACGTTCCGGGACATCTTCGGCGCCGGCAACTTCTTCCTGGAGCTCCAGGACCAGGGCATCCCCGAGCAGCGCCCGGTCAACGCCGGCCTGATCCGAGTGGGGCGGGCGTTGGATCTGCCGCTCGTGTGCACGAACGACGTCCACTATCTGCACCGGTCAGATGCCAAGCCTCACGACATCCTGCTGTGCATCGGCACAGGGAAGACCGTCGGCGATCCCGACCGCATGCGGTACTTCGGCGAGGAGTTCTACCTCAAGTCGGCGGACGAGATGGCCGCGCTGTTCGCGGAGACGCCAGAGGCGCTCGCCAGCACGCTGCGGATTGCGGAACGTTGCGCCGTGAACCTGGACCGCAGCGGCCACCATCTGCCGACGTTCGAGGTTCCGCCTGCCCTCACGCTCAACGAGTATTTCGCCCAAGTCGTGCAGCAGGGGTTCGAGCGCCGGCTGCCGCAGCTCGAGGCGGCGAGCACGCAGGGCCGGCTCCGGCGCACGTTGGACGAGTACCGCGCGCGCCTGGCCTACGAGATTGACGTCATCACGCGGATGGGCTTCGCCGGGTACTTCCTGATCGTGTGGGACTTCATCCGCTACGCCCGCGAGCAGGGCATCCCCGTGGGACCGGGACGCGGATCGGCCGCCGGCAGCCTCGTCGCCTACTGCCTGAACATCACGGATATCGATCCACTGAGCTTCGACCTGCTGTTCGAGCGCTTCCTGAACCCCGAGCGGATCTCGCTGCCGGACATCGACATCGACTTCTGCGAGCGGCGGCGCGGCGAGGTCATCGACTACGTGACGCGGAAGTACGGGCGCGAGAACGTCGCTCAGATCATCACCTTCGGCACCATGAAGG
>JAEAME010000323.1_pt1 | contig 54315 bp, 46 predicted proteins | sample 8958731 | NCBI WGS metagenome assembly JAEAME01 (sample SAMN16933194, study PRJNA681113) | bioreactor sludge metagenome | isolation source: anerobic bioreactor sludge (Control) | place: India:Bengaluru | collected 2018-10-24
TCCGTAAAAGCTTTCAAGCAATTTAACCAATAAAACCGTTGTGAGCAATAAATATAGAGTGTTTTATTGGGTAATTTAATAAAGTTTCTTTCCGATTTCTAAAAATCTGCTTCTCATTTCAAAGAAGCTGCGTATCCTTTACTGTATTGTCTGCCATGACGCATCGACATTTTTAAGGATCGGAGCGCCGGACGCGCTGTCGGTCCAGATGCTGTCATCAAACTTCATTTTGGCAACCGCACCGGTTCCCGTGGCGACCTCGCCGATGAGTCCCTTCTCGGTAAATAAGGGCTTAATAACGGCACCGGTGGATGTCACTACCATTTCGCCGCTGTTATAAAGATTTTTTGTATAGTCGTTATGGTCCTTGTTCTCGGCGGCAACATAAGCAGCCATAAGAAGTTCGGTCCCTCCGACGCAGATTTTTCCGATATTGTAGCAGTTGGATACTTCGCCGCCGCTGTTGTTCATACGTCCGACTATTCCTGCCGTCGCCGCGTTTCCGGTTGCCTGTGTTGATGTTATTGTCCCGGCGTTAAAACAGTTGGTGATAGACTCGGAATACCCCTGGCTTGAACCCATAAGGCCAGCTATTCCTCCTGCAATTGCTCCGAGAGTCGATATTCCGACGCCGATAGAAACGTCACCGAAGTTGGCACAACTGTCTATGTTCATTCCGACGCAGATGCCTGTAATGCCACCCACATATCCTGCTGAAGTATCAATGGTGCCGATTATGCTGCCGCGGTTAACGCAGCGCGATATATTTACGGCACATCCTGCCGCCAGCATGTATTTGCCGAGGATTCCGCCGACATAATCCTTAGCCGTTACAGTCGCAAGGTTCATGCAGCCGCTTATTTCTGTAAATCCAAAGTAGTAAGCCGAAATACCGCCGGCAACGTTGCCGGACGCTTTTATATAGCCCTGGCCGATTATCAGGTCTTTAATTGTAGCGTCCGATATGCAGCCGAAAAATCCGGCGTACTTTTCAACGTTGACATAAATTCCGGTTATTGTGTGCCCCTGGCCGTCGAATGTCCCATAGAAAGGGGCCGAGGAACTTCCTACCGGCGTCCAGACGACAGCCGGAGCGGTGTTTGCCCAGTCAGCTACATTTATCGGGTCATTGAGGACGATGTCGGCGGTAAGTACATAATTTCCGCCCAGATCGGGAGCGCTCATGAAGGCGAGGAGCTGCTCTGCGGTTCCTATCTCGACCGTAGTATTTTCTGCCGGCCCCGTTGTTTCTTCGGGAGTGGCAGTTGTTGTGGCGTCAGGTGCGGGTGTTGTTGTTCCGGAAGTGGTTATCGCCTCGGTTACCGAAGATGTTTCAGTGCCGGGCGCGGCTGTGGTTGACGGAGACGACGTTGTTGAGGATGCTGTGGTTTCACTAACATTGCCGCCGCCGCAGGAGGTCATAAGAATCATAAGAGATACAAGCAAAAAAATCAAAGCTTTTTTCATTGGATAACCCTTTCTTCAGTATGATTTAATTTGGTTAAGCGTCTTGTTTATAAGCGGGCTAAGGTCACGGCGGACGCTGTCGGTGTGACCTATCATGGAAACAGATGTGATTTTTCCGTCATTTAAATCAGAACAAAGGCAAGACAGTTCTGCGGCAGCGCTGACCCGCACTTCGGGGCGGGCTTCGCATATCTCGCTCAGTGCGGCGAGAGCGGCGGTGAAATAAAGGAATTTCATATCATTCTCATCTGTGACCAGTTTCGTTTTACCCGTGAAACTGTCACAGCATGGGATGCCGTCGGCATAATTCGGATTTTTGATTATATCAAGGAGCGCCGGCACAGCACCGGCAAGACCCGCGCGCCCGGCAGCAGACATTGCCGATATCGCGTAAGGAAAGTTGAAGGTGTGAGAACTTTTGGGCTGAGAACCGCTCCTGTCGCTTATTGCTCCGATAATCACTCTAGCCGCTTCGTCCGATGAATCCTTAATGCAGCCGCCAAGACAGAGGGCAAGTGCGCAGTTGAGCCTTATCACTCCGCTTTCTTTCATCCATTCACGCAGATCGGCCGAGTATTTATCAATATTCCGGGCGGCTGCCATTACGGCTGCACCTCCGCTGTCGGAAGATATCAGCGATTTAAGCATATCAGGATTTTTAGCGAGTTCCTCAAGGCTGCCACTGTATGTACATTTCTGCGGGTTGTAATAATCAGCGTGCTGGCTTTCGCCGGGTTTTATGACACCACCAGTTTCAAGCCTCTCACGCAGAAGCGAGTACGGAACCTCACGCACGTCGCAGGTAAGCTCACAGGCGAGGGTTATAAGCCCGGCGGCGGCCTCGCCGCATTTCTGCATCGCATCCTTCATACGCACCGCAAATGCAACACTATGGTCGACCGATATAGAGCGCCCGGCGGTCAGGAGCCCGGTGTATCCTCGCGGGATGAGAGCACCGGCGGGTATCGGTATTGAAATGCGGCAGTCCCAGAGGGAGCAGATTTCAATCCAGTCACGGAAAGCGCGTTCCTCAAAGGCGGTATCCTTGCCATGGTTGTCCAGGTTTGCGTATTCGAAAAATACTGGTTTCTCACAAATCTTTCCGGCTGTTATATCGGGAAGGGTCACAGTGTTCTCGCCTGTTATCCGTAAACCTTCGCGGATACCTAACAGAGGCGCTGGACCGAGTTTTATATACTTGCTGAAGGAAAACCGTGGCGGAAAATGCATAGGCGAGGTGCAGGAATTCATAACCGCTCGCCCGAGTTCGGCCGGGTTGTACTGGCAAACGGCTCCGTCATCCTGGTTTGCACTGTAAAGCATTCCGCGCTCGCGGCTGTAGTTGCGGGAAACATTTGAATAAAGCTGGAAGGCGCCGTCAGCCGGCCGGCCGGAAAGCATTTCGCAGCCCGACATAAGGCAGATGAGAGCGTCAGCCGTCGCGTCGAGGGTATATTTTGCACGAACTTCGTGTATTCCATCGTTATCAACCCAGCGGACGCCGAGAATATGCTTATCATCGTTATCGTCCTGTATGACCCCGACGACAGCACCAAGCCGCACGCTGACACCAGCGTCAGAAACGGCCTTCTCAAGGGAGAGCGCCTTGGTCAGGCAGCCGGAACCTTTATCTCCGGTAAAGCCGCTCTTTCTCATCTCCCCGGCTTCATGGTCTATTTCTTCATACAGTCCGCCCGGCGAGCCGAGATACTGTGTCGGTATGGCACCGGCGGTGCCTATGCCTCCCATGCAGCCCATCTGCTCAATTCCAAGTACTTTTAAACCACGGCGCGCGGATGAAATTGCGGCAATGGCTCCGGCGGTGCCGAGCCCTGCGACAATCAGATCATAATTCCCGGGTTCTACCATAATGTGTGGCGATCTGGTTTCCGCCTCATCGGCTCCGCCGAGATTTTCGGCAGAAAGGGAATCGGCGAACTTCACCCCCGCATCATATGCGCTAACGGCGTCCGGGTAATATGTCGATGCTGCATTGATGAATCCGCGGCTGATCATTCCGGGTTTGTCTGTGCGGGTTATATCAAATTCGTCGGCGACCGAAATCACACGCCATCCGCGTAAAACTTCGGGAGCTGATGTTATGAATTCCCTCAGCGCGGCGCGGGCGCGGAATATATCTCCCTTAAAACGGAAGCGTGCGATATACTCGTCAGGGAAGCCGGTGTTAAATATCTCATGGGGACCGAATGTAAATCTTTCGGGGCCGGGATATCCGGCGGGAGCTTCCATGATAGCATTTAGAGTACGGTCATTTTTGTCGGGGGATAACCCGTGAAGGAATGACAGCTGTCCGTCGGGCGTGGTATCCACGATATATCTGGTCTCGATCAGCGTCACGGTTCCGGGACTGACAAGTGTTATTTTCCATTTGCCGCCTGAGGGCTCGGCGCTGACGGCTGAAGTAAGCGGAAAGTATTCAATGCCGTCGCGGCTCATCGCAAAAGAAAGTGCAGGGGTCAGCGCGGGGATATAATATCTTCGGTTTCCGGCAGTTGCGCCTCTTTTTTCAAGCTCCCTGTAAAATTCAGATGCTTCGGGAGTTAAATCTTGCTCCCCGCCATCGGCTGTTTTAATTTCTGCCGGTGTACGAAGGGCATATGAAAATTCATGTCCCGGCATCATGAGCCGGTCGAATACAAGGCAGGAAAAGCCCGCCTTTGATAGTTTCCCGGCGGCTCCGGCTGCCAGGAAAGTTGCACCGGCAAAAACAAAATCGTATCTGCCGCTTACGTTTTGGGTAAGATATTTAAGCATTAGCCCTCCAGAGCTTTATTAATAAGTCCGATATAATTGCTAAGGGATTTTTCAAGCGATTTGTAAACCGATGTCCAGGTGGACGTGCCGGCATCCACCATGCCGCGCAGCGTGGAGTTCGGAATTTTGCCCAGCGATTCGTTGAAAATGCGCCCGAGGTCAAAGGTGACATGCTCTCTGACAACATCATACATCCGTGAGGAAATATCATCGGAAGAGTAGCGGGTCTTCATGGCGACCTCAAACAGCGCCGGGGTCACCCGCCGGTATCCCTCGGAAGCAAGACATTCGAGCACGGCTCCGATAGCGGCGCCGTCGGAAACATTAGCCGGAACCGAATACATTGTAAAGGGCATCGCCATTGTAGTTATGTAATCTTCCTGGTTTTCGTCATATTTGGGAATCGGCAGGATGCCGTAGCTTGTTTCGGTAAAGCGCAGTACGTTCTGGCAGACGCGCACGCGTTCGGTCATAAAGAGCGAACGCCCCTCAGAGAATATTTTCTGCTGTGTCTTGGCGCCTGAGGTGCCCATATAGTACCAGTCGGCCGAACCGCCGAACATCGAATTTATATACTCAAGGAAATTCTGTGTTTTTTCGCTGCCGTATGACGGAGATATCATAAGCAGGTCGTTTTCGCCTTTTTCAACGCTTTTGATTCCGACGCTTCCGAAGAGGCCATCGAGGTGCAGCCAATATGTTGCGTAACCGTATCTGTCGCCGTCGCTCTTGACTGAGTTGCCGTCAAGGTCACTGTAAATATCGGACGTCATGCGCTCAAAGGCTTCATATGTCCATTTTCCGCTTTCAACCAGCGCGTACGGATCCTCAAGGTTGAAGTCATTGATATAACTCTTGTTGAAGAAGCAGGCATACATCATATGAAGCAGATTTGTCGATATGTCTCCAGAACAGAAATAAAGATGCCCGCCCAGCGTTGAGGTTGAAATCAGTTCCGCAGGCCACCAGGGCATATCAAAATCAAGGTTGTCAAGCTCGAGAAGATCGGCAGAAAGCCCGTTGTATGCAAGGGTGCCGGCGGTTGAGCTGTAACTGCCGATAATGTCATATGAATGATCGCCCGCCTGTATCATTGTTTCAACAACTTTGACAAAGGACGCTATATTGCTGACATTTCCCGGAACACCGTAATAGGATAATGTCACTCCAAGCCGGCTTTCGGCCGCCCGGTTGCGCGAATATATTGCGTCTTCCACAAGATCGCCTGTGATATTCTCGACCTCGAACTCGGTATGCTCGACGTCGTTCCAGTAAAGGACAGTCACGGTTTTTCCGCCATAATCTATAGTATCCGGCAGATTGTCAAGTAAATACCCTCCGGCGTCGGTGAGTGCCCCGCTTTCTGTTTCTGCTGATGCAGAGGTGTCTTTGGTGGTATCAGGTCCGGTCTCGTCAGAACCGTTCTGATCGGCACATGACGCAAACACAGACATTACAAGAAGTAATAATAATAAAATTGATATTTTTTTCATATGACCTCCATTTTTCTTTGCGCGTTCCGGTATTTACCCGGACGTGGCTTTTACTTCATTATATAAGATATCAGGGAGTATTTCAATTCGAAAAGCTTGTAATTGTTACACATTTGTGCTATATTAAAAAAAGGATGACGCGGCGGGAGGTATGATATGCCTACGATTTCAAAGCACACCATTTTTTATGAGGGAACGGTTCAGGCGCTTCGCTACTATGTACAGGAAGTGAAAACCGACCCGACCCGGAAAATGATTTCTCCCGAAATGCTGCGCATTGTCCGCATCAGGTCGGGTAAATGCACCTGGGTGATTTCCGGAAAATCCTATAAAGTCGGGACCGATGATATTATTCTGCTTAACAACACCGAGCAGAGGGTGCAGACTGAAATTTCTCCTGACAATCCCGTTGTACAGGAGGTCATATGTTTCTCCCCCGTTGCATTCGGAGACTGTGCCGAATGCCTGCCGGTCTTCTTTGGACGAACTGAAAGTTTCTCAAATGTGTTCTCGGGGAACTACCCGGAGCGCGGGAAGATTCTTTCGGTAATAGATTGGATGAATTTTGAAGCTGAGTCGAAACTGCAACGCTGTGATGTCAGCCTGCTCTCGCTGATGCGTATTCTGCTTGTTCTCATCTCCCGTGCCGCTGCAGAGATGGGGATGACCGATCACACGCGGCAGGCTTTTGCGGGCAGTGCCCGGAATTATCAGATGATCTGCGATACGATAAATTATATAAAAGCAAACATCGGCGAGGATTTATCGGCTGAGTTGTGTGCCCAGCGTGCCGGACTTTCCCGTTGTTATTTTTCCCGTATATTTAAAAGTGTGATGGGTATGACTTTTCCGCAATATATAAGGGTACTGAGGCTGAGCAACGTGCAGAAGCTGACCGCGGAAAAAAGCTTCAACACGCTTGATGCAGTCTACGCGTCAGGTTTCGGCTCGGCTTCAGCCTATTACAAGGCACTGCACTGTATAATCGGTGATGAAAAAAATATGCACTTCAACGAGATGTGAAGTTCATCTTAACCACACCGGTCTGATTTCTTTGTAATTTAAGGAGCGAGCGTTTTACTCAGTTTTATAAGTTTGTAAAAAAATCGGAGCGCCTTTCCAATTTGGGAAGAAGCGCTCCGATGATTTTTTATTTAATCAGTTCACTCAGGAGAAAGCATTAACGGTATTGGTAATCTTTTTGCCCATCGTCTTGTCAAGCATCTTGAAAGAAGATGAAAAATTGCGATTATTGCTTGCAAACATGGTTTTGAATATACCGTCGCGTAAATCTGAGCACCACCAGGTATCTCCAAGATCATAAACACGATTAGAAAAAATAAAATCAAGCATTTCCGATGATTCCACATCACGGGCATAACGTGTTTTCAGAGCGTTTTCATAATAAGCCGGAATAACAATATTAGCCGACGCACATGTGAGCGCTTCAAGTATTATACCTGTTCTTTCGGTTTCATGGTTTGTTACCGGTATGACTGCAAGTTTGCTTCCTGCTTCAACCCGTGAGTAATAGTTTTCCTGATTTTCATCGAATTTAGGATAAGGAATGATTCCGAAATCAGTATTCATATTGCGTAGAGCTGAAAGATAGAAAAATGTCTCGTCAGCAAAAAGAGTTTTGCTGTTATTAAAGATATTCTCTGTTTCAGACCACAAATTTCCGCTGGCATCAGTCTGACACCATGCGCCCTGGTCCCACATGATTTCGAAAACCTTATCAAGTATATTGACGAATCTTTCGTTGCCTGAAACAGCGAAATAAGGAATATCGTCATTGCCCTTTTTTATAGTCAGCTCACCGCCTGATATCCAGAAGTTGGGGAGAACCTGCTTTGCCACCGATATGTAACCATTCAGGTCAGCCGACGTCATAACGCCGTCGCCGTTAAGATCTGCTTTTACAGTTGACATCATTTCGGCCATTTTATCAAAAGTCCATATGCCATCCTTAACAAGCTGAAACGGGTCGGAAAGCTTATTATCCTGTACCATCTGTTTGTTGAAGATCAGTACATGAGTGAAGTCAAAGAACGTTATATCAAAATCACCGAACGCATAAAATGATTTATTGTTTATGGTTGTGTATTTCAGAAGGCTCTGATCCCAGTATGGTTTTGTCAGGTCTATGTACTGCAGGTCGTCATAATTATAAATAAGGCCTTCCTGAACGAAATAATATGCGTTCATGTCATTTGTAAAAATTACATCGTATGAATCTTCGCCTGCAAGAATTTCCTTGCGCACATCAGTACAGCAGTATGTAGCCGTACTTAGTGTTTCTTTAAACTTAATATTGAACCGTTCTGACACCTCAAGATTACGTTTATAAAGGGCGTCATTGTATACTTCACCGTTCTGACTGTCAACTATATGCTGGCTGTTGTTGAAATCACGCAGGTACGCTACCATCCTGAACTCATAACCGCCAAAGTCTTTTTGCGGAAGATCATCGGAAAATAGTTGCGATTCGCCGCCGGGGGCTTGTGTACCAGTTGATTCGGCTGTCTCCCCGGAAATGGCAGTTGTAACAAGGGTTTCATTGTTTTTCGTGTCGGCGCATGAAGAAAAGAGGATGGGAAATATTAACAATAAAGAAATAAAAGCGGATGTAAGCCTGACAAAAATTTTCATAATGTTGCCTCATTATATACAGAGATTAGTATATTATATAATATATTATAAGATATGTCAATGGAACCTATTGAATTTTTATTAACACAATGAAACTCGCCCAGCCCGAATATCCGGATGTATTGAAATACCTGTTATAGTTTATCAACAATGCGTTGACATAATGTTGCATAAACTATATAATGTAAATACAATGAAGACATAAAAACTGATTTTTTAATTTACTGTTTACATAAACAGCTGATTACATAAATTACCGGCACGAGAGGTATAAAATGGAGGACCACAGCTGCTCATTGGTATATTTCATGACACGTAAGCGGCTAAACGGTGATTATATTCACTACCATGTTCATGAGAATCCGGAAATTGTTTATTATATAAGCGGCAGCGGAAGTACGATAATAGGGAATTGTAAATTCAATTACGAACGCGGAATGATATCTTTCATAGACAGTGAAGTTGCTCATTGTGAGTTTTGCAGGGAAGATACAGAGCTTATCTGCATTTCATTCACCTGCCGGAACAAGGACTTGCTGCCGCCCCCGGGCATTTATAATGACAAAACGGGCGAGATCCTTTTAATGCTTAACCGCATCAGCAAAGAAATGGAAGACCGGGAATTTGGCTTCAGGAGCGTCAATAATCTTTGCATTGAAATGCTTCTGATTTCATTGATGCGATGCGGGCCGAAATGCGAGGTTCCCGGTGAAGATATGCACGGACGCGACATTGCTTCATCGTTGTCATATATTTGCAACAATTATTCAGAAAATATAGACTTTGCCGTTCTGTCGTCATCGCTTGGGTATAGCTATGATCGATTCAGACATATTTTCCGGGCACAATACGGCAGTACTCCAAAACAATTCCTCGACCGGCAGCGTGTTTTTCAGGCGGCATTTATGCTGAGATCGAGCAACGATACAGTGGAGAGCATTGCCAGAAAAGTTGGCTTTTCGGGTTCAGAACAGCTTACTTATTGTTTCAGAAGCATCAAAGGTACCACACCGGGCGAATATAGAAAAAATAATCCAGTGTCATCGCAGTAGTACGGAATAATGGTTGAATGACTCTGAATAATGGTTATCAATAAATAAGTTTATTGAATTGTCCTGACAATTATTTTATAATTAAAATGAAATTCATTATCCGGAGGGACAAAATGAAAAATACCCTGTTACGGTTTGTTTATGTGTTTTTGGCTTTGTCCATATGCGTTACAGCCATAGCATGCGCAAAGAACGAAGGGACCGATACCACTTCAACGACACCAAGTCTTACCAATGCTCCTGCGGTTGACAGCACTACATCAGATATTTATGATGAGAGCGGATATATAAAGGACAATATACCCGAAACAGTCAATTTTGGCGACAATGAAATTACGATACTTTATTGGAGCGATGTCAGAAACCAGGAGTTTTTCTCAGAAGGTTCAACCGGAGAAGTTATCAACGATTCCATATATGAGCGGAATCTGGCGGTTGAGGAGAGGCTTAAGGTCAAGCTGAAATATACAGGTGTACTTGGGAATTATGATAATCAATCTCTTTATATCCAGGAAGTCACGACAACTACCATGTCGGGAACACCGTATGATATTTACGCAGGCTACAGCATGTCGATAGCCTCAGTTGCTTATAAGGGTTATGCGGCAAACCTCAACGAATTCAATGAAATCATTGATTTTGATATGCCGTGGTGGCCTGATTCGCTGCTTAGCGAGTCGGTGATCAACAATAAACTTTATTTTGTGTCAGGTGATATTTCAACAAACTTCCTGCATTCCATGTATGCCTGCTTTTTCAATAAAGATATGATAAGCAAATATAACCTTGAGGATCCGTACGAGCTTGCGCTGGATGGAAAGTGGACTCTTGACAAGCTGATTGGAATGTCGACGAATATCTATTCTGATCTTGACGGCAGCAACACAAAAACCGTCAACGACCAGTTCGGTTTTTCTACAAACACTGTCCACCTCGACGGATTTTTCACAGGCTCGGGACTGAGAACAACAGATAAAGATGCAAACGGGGTGCTGATCGTCTCAGAATCTTTCGGCGGTGAAAAGACCATAGATCTGGTAAACAAAGTATGTACATTCCTGCATTCGACAAACGATGCCTATACTGCGGTTGATTCCTCCTCTGCGAAAAGCGCAAATAACGCATTTATCGAGGGGCGTGCGCTCTTCACTTACAATTTTGCTGAATACGCAATTAAATACCTCGCACCAACCGAGGTTAAGTACGGGATACTTCCTCTGGCTAAATACGACGAGCTGCAGAGTAACTATTCAACTTTGATGGGATTCCCTGTAACTCTATACTCGCTGCCATATGGCGGTTCAAAGCTGACCGAAGCCGCATATGTGCTTGAGTGTCTTGCTTCCGAGTCATACCGGCGGGTAACTCCGGCTGTTTTCGAACTCTCAATGAAGGTTAAATATGCGAATGATGAAACCACCGCGCAGATTTATAATATAATCCGCGAATCGGCTGTATTCGATGTCGGACGGATATTTACAATGAATCTCGGTAGCGGCATTACATATTCGTTCGTAAGAAACACACTGTCTCAGAATACCGCGTCAAATTACAAATCCGGTTTCAATACTATAAAAAAGCAGCTCTCAACTTACCTTGTAAAGCTGTCAGAAACACTCGGCTGATATTAAACCATATTAAATATTAACAGCAGGAAAACGGTACCGTTTTCCTGCTGTTTGATATTTCATATTAATTATCTGATTGCTGGGAAAGTATCGTTATCAAACTATTCCCCGGGATACTAAGCCAATAAATATATGTACAATTTTCGGATCAAACTGCGTTCCTGAGTTCCTTAAAAGCTCATCCACCGCCGCATCTTTACTGACTGCCCTGCGGTAAACCCGGTCGTTAGTCATAGCGTCGAATGTATCGGCCACCGATAATATGCGGCACAAAAGCGGAATATTCTCTCCTTTCAGACCCTGAGGATAGCCACGGCCATCCCAACGCTCATGGTGGGAAAGAATGTACTTGGCGACGGTAGACAGCTCGGGAGTGTTCTGTGCGATCCGGAACCCTATTTCGGGGTGTCTTTTCATTTCTGCCCACTCATCGGGTGTAAGCGGGCCGGGTTTCTGTAAAATATTCTGGTGAATGCCGATCTTTCCGATATCGTGCAGTATGGCAAATAAGGACAGCTCGTTGAGGTTCTCAGCCGATAATCCGAGCTCTTTTCCGATCGCAGAACAGTAAATGTTCATTCGTATATCATGCTTTTCAGTTTCATAGCTCTTCTCATAAAGTGTGGCCAGAAGAGTGTTAATAATAGATTTTTTATAACTCTTGTCGTCGAGCAGCTTTTGATGGTACATCCACTCTTCGGCTTCCTGCAGGACATACTGAATATCTTCCTCGCTGGTCTTAACTCCGCAGCCGAGAGCAATACTGATTTTCAGCATTTCTTCGCTTCCTGTGCCACAGTCGGCTTTAATTTTATCCATGATAACCCTGGCGGACTATGCGGATGTCCTTGGCAGAAGGAGCAGGAATTCATCTCCTCCCCACCTTGCGACAATATCACCTTCACGGCTGTTGGCGCGCAGAATATCTGCAGTCTTCTTAAGGAGTTCGTCACCGGTCTTATGACCAAAGACATCGTTGGTTATCTTGAGTCCGTTCAGATCGCCCATTATAATGGCCAGCGGCAGCTGATCCGGTGTGGTAAGGCGGTTCATTACCTCCTCAACATACCTGCGGTTGAAAAGGCCGGTCAGCTCGTCGTGATAACTCAGAAAAAGAATGCGGTCCTGCTGTATTTTTTCCTGGCTGACGTCGCGGAATACCATTACGACACCGAACAAATTCCCGGCTGCATCCACAATCGGCGCGGCACTGTCCGCAATGGGGATATGCCGTCCTTCCTTATTAACCAGGATCGTGTGGTTGGCAAGCCCTATTATATTTCCGGTGCGCAATACCTTTTCCACCGGGTTTTCAACTTTAGTTCCTGTCAGTTCATTTTTTAAGATAAATACATCGTCAAAGAAATGCCCCTTCGCTTCCGACTCGGTCCATCCTGTCATGGCATCGGACGATTTGTTAAGTGATGTAATCCGCCCGTTGATGTCGGTCGTTACTACTCCATCTCCGATCGAACCCAAGGTGGTTTTTAACAGCTCCTTTTCATGGAATAAATCTTCCTTGAGTTCCTCCCTGTCGGTAACATCAAAGATGATGGAGAACAGCTCTGTCTCTTCTCCTCTTTTTATCGGGCTGGAGTATACGTCAACCTTCCGTACAGTGCCGTTTTTAAGGCGGTGGGGGAAAACAAAGCATCGCTGACTTTCTTTAAGCACCATTAACCGATATTGCTCAACTACCTCCGGGGAAAGAATGTTGATATCCTGTATACTCATCCCAAGCAGCTCGTCCTTTGTATATCCGTAGAAACGGCACGCGGACGGGTTGGCATCTTTAATCCTGCCGGTAAGCGGGTCGATGATAATCATAACAGCCATATGATTTTCAAACATCGACTGAAGGCGTTCCAAAAGTCCCACATTTTCTTTCCGCAGTATTTCAACTTCGGTAACGTCCCGGCTGGAGGCAACGACATATTGCATGAAATCACCGTCAAACACCGGTGTGAGGGTGGTGATCCATTTACGGATACCGCTGGGAAAATTAAACGTCATTTCATAATCAAGCGGCGCGCGGTTTCGGGCACAAAGCTGAAAATACCTTTGAAGCCGTGCCCCTGTTTCGTCACCATAAACTTCAACAAGATCTTTCCCGCAAATGTCTTGAAATTTCAACCCTGTCAGCTGCTGGTGAGCCGCATTGTTTCTGATATAGACGAATTTTTCTTCCCGGCATTCAAAAAGCGACATTGGGTCCAGCGTGCCGTTAAAAATTATTTCAAGATCTCTCAAGGCCGATCGTATTTGCTTATCCTGCTTTTCCAGTGAAAGCTTTTGCTCCATCTCGGTTGTAATATCCTGAAAAACAGTAACAAAACAATGATGCTCGGGAGAAAAGGCTGTTACTTTGTACCAACGCCCGAGCGCTTTTGTATACTGTGTGAATTCTTTTGTCACTCCGGTTATCGCGATTTCCCCATAATATTCAACCCAATCAAAACTGTCATTCCGGATTCCGGGGATGACTTCGGTCACCCGTCTGCCTATTATCGACTCTGCCTTAAGACCGGTCATATGTTCAAAAGCAGCGTTGATATCTAGGAAAATGTAGTCCTCCACCTTACCGTCTCTGTCCAACAGCACCTTATGATATGCGTAAGCGAGCGGTAGTGATTTTATCAGGGTGTTAAGCAATGCCTTCTCCACTGTAATTCTCCTTTCGGTGAAGATATGATTTGTACCGGGGATCCTTGTTATGGCGGTGCTGCTGATTATTTTAGTTTATATTTTTAATTATTAACTGGTTTCCCTTTAATTTGACAATTTATTATATATTATAACATATAGACAAAAGGCTTGTCCATAATACCATAAAAAATATTGACAGCTAAAATATATAAATATATAATTATACTAGAAAATTTTTCTTGGCAATCCAGCGGCAAACCGCGGCCGCGCGTAGGTTGATTTCGGTTGGATTTATTAAAAGCCTTGTAAAAACGAAATGGAGAAAGCAGCTAAATGGACCGTATTCGGATTAACCTTCATGATCTTCTAGTTTGTATTTCAAACACCCAGAACCTTGTATCCCCGAAACTTTCAAATCATCATCAGCAGGTCGCATATCTTGCATTTCGTCTGTCCGAACACATTAATCTTACCGTCGAGCAGCAGAAGGATGTATTTCTGGCAGCTTTAATTCACGATATCGGAGCGCTTTCAACCAATGAAAAGCTTGAGCTTCTCGAGTCTGAGCCTATATACGTAAACAATCATTCCTTCAGAGGAGCGAAGCTGCTGGAAGGGTTTAAGCCTTTGCAGAATTCAGCGGTTATTATTAAGTTTCATCATCTTCCGTGGAACAACGGAGAGGGACGCACATATTCGGGTGAGGAAGTGCCTTATGCAAGCCATATAATACACCTGGCAGACCGCGTGTGCACGTTGATTCGTTACGACCGGAATATTATTACACAGCTTCCAGGTATATTGTCTGAGATACGTAATAAAAGCAATACCTTATTTGAGCCGGGACTTGTGGAGGTACTTTCCGAGCTGAGCAAAAAAGAATACATATGGTTGGACCTGATATCCCGTTCTCCGATAAAAATGATCCCTAACATCGGATTTTTTGATATACTCACCCTGAATATCGACGATGTTGTTTATCTTGCGCTGGTATTTTCGCGCATTATTGACTTCAGAAGCAAATTTACTGCAAATCATTCTGCCGGCGTCGCCATAACAGCAGAGAGAATTGCAGCCTTAATGGGATTTTCGCCATATGAATGTAAAATGATGCTGATTGCAGGATATCTGCATGACCTCGGTAAAATCGCAATCAGCAACGACATCCTGGAAAAGCCGGCTAAGCTTGACCAGGATGAATTCAATGAGATGCGCTCGCATACCTATTATACATATCGGCTGCTTGAGCCGATAGAGCAGTTAAAAACGATTAACACCTGGGCTTCCTACCATCATGAAAGGCTGAACGGTGCGGGATATCCCTTTCATATCAAAGGAGACAGCCTGCCGTTGGGGTCGCGTATTATGGCGGTTGCCGATGTATTTACCGCCATAACAGAGGACCGGCCTTATAGAAAGGGTATGGATTTTGATAAAACAAAACAGGTGCTATTGAATATGGTTGACGGAAACGCCATCGACGGGAACATTGCTAATTTGGTGATTGACCATTATGAGGATATCAACGGAGTACGCCAGAAGACTCAGCTTGAGGCAACCAAGCAGTATGAAAATTTTCTGCTTGTATAAAAATTCGGCCCGCAACATTAATGTTGCGGGCTCAGACTGCAGACGAAAGGATACGCGGCTTCTTTAAAAAGAAGCCTGGCAAGAAACTTTATATAAAATTGCTAAATAAAACACATTGCTTGAATCTTTTGCGGAGCTTTTCTCGAAAAGCGACCGTAACCCTTATGTCTACAAACTGGGCCCGCAACATTAATGTTGCGGGCTCAATAAACAGATTTATTATGATAACACCGCGACCGTTTCCTCCTGGAACTGACGGGTGTAAAGATTGTAGTATGCGCCGCGCTTTGAAATGAGCTCATGGTGCGAGCCGCTTTCAACTATTTTACCTTCCTTGACCACAAGGATTATATCGGCACGGCGTATGGTTGAAAGTCTGTGAGCCACAACAAATGAGGTTCTTCCGCTCATCAGTTTTTCTATTGCCTTTTGAATCAGCCCTTCTGTTACTGTGTCAACCGACGAGGTTGCCTCGTCAAGGACAAATATACGCGGGTCGGTTAGAATAGCGCGGGCAAAGGAGATAAGCTGTTTTTCCCCGGTTGACAGCAGGTCTCCCCCTTCTCCGACGTTGCTACACAGACCGTTTTCCATTCGTTTAACAATTTCACTGGCTGAAACGCTCTCAAGCGCGCTCCAGAGTTCTTCGTCGGTTGCATCCGGCTTGCCATATCGCAGATTTTCGGCGACAGTACCGGAGAAGAGGTGGGGTGTCTGCAGCACATAGCCTATATTGCTGTGCAGCCAGAGCTGTGAACGCTCCCGCGCGTCTTTTCCGTCTATTAAAACTTTGCCCTCAGTGGGCTCAAAAAATCGGCAGACGAGATTTATCAGGGTACTCTTGCCGGCGCCCGTTTCGCCGACTATGGCCACGTTCGTGCCTTTTTTTATTTTTAAGTTGAAGTGCTCAAGAATATATGTATCCCCGTCCGGATATTTGAAGCTGACATCGTAAAACTCCACATCGCCATCAAGCTTTTCCCAGTTTTCCTTTTTAGGATTGAATGTGTCTCCGTATTTTGCAATAATCTCGGGCGTGTCGGAAACGTCGGGTTTTGTCTCTATAAGTTTTGTAAATCTTTCTATGTTTACCTGCGCGTTCACAAGCTGCGCTATGGCGTTTACAAACCACTGTATAGGCTCCATCATGTTCATTGCGTAGGTCATGAATGCCGAAAGGGTACCTATCTCTAGGAGTTGCTCAATGGTTATCTTCCCTCCGCGCCAGAGGACCAGCGAAAGTGCAAAAGTGGCGGAAAATGATATAACCGAAACAAACAACGAACGCACGTGGGAGGTATGAACACTTAAGCGGCGCATATCCTCAGTAACTGAATTGAAGTTCTGTTCCATTTTATCTTCTGTTACAAGAGTTTTTGTGGTCTTTGCGCCGGTAATGCCCTCATTGAAGTTGGCTGTGATTTTTGAGTTTGTCTCTCTTATTTTCCGATTTAAATGGAGCAGCTTTTTCTGGAAGAAAAACGAAAGGACTGCGACCACAGGCATTATAACCAGAACACAGAGGGCAAGGCCGGCATTGAGTTTAAGCATTATTATTCCGGCGAAAATTATATAGCTTATGTTCCAGATTCCATCCACAAGGCTCCAGGAAACCACAGAAGAAATGCGCGAGGTATCGCTCATCAGTCTTGAATGTATATATCCCACGCTGTTTTTGTTAAAGTAGGAAAAGGACAGGGTCTGAAGGTGGTTGAAGCAGTCCCTTCTCATGTCCCGACCGACATTCAGCTCCACACGGCAGGCACTGAACAATGATATGAAGTTGCTTATCACCTGCATAAGAAGTGCGCCGCAGTAAAGTAAAATAAACACCCATAGCCCGTCTAAATTGGAGCCGGCAATATAATTATTGATTGCGTAACGCTGGAAAAGCGGCAATATCGTGTCTATTCCTGTTCCCAGGGCCGCAAACAAAACCATGAGTAAAAGTGGAGTAAAATGGCGTTTTAAATACGGCAGAAGCTTATTTAGTCCGAAATACGGAAGGGGCTTAAAATCGTTTTTTTCTTCAGGCATTGTTCTCAGCCTCCTCCAAAGACATTTGAATATCGTAAATTTTTTTATAGATACCGTTCTTTTCAATAAGCTGACGGTGATTTCCAGACTCGGCTATTTTTCCGTGATCAAGGACAATAATGTTGTTTGCGAGCATCAGGGTTGTGATGCGGTGGGAGATAAGAATGACAGTGGCTTCCCCAAAGTGTTTTTTAAGCTCGGTACGTATTTTTTCGTCGGTTTCAGTGTCTACCGCAGATAAGGAGTCATCCAAAATCATAATAGGGGCATTCTGCATAAGCATTCGGGCAATTGCGGTCCGTTGCTTCTGACCGCCGGACAGAGTGACCCCACGCTCACCCACTAGGGTTTCCCAGCCTTGTGAAAAACCTTTTACCGTCGCTTCAAGGCAGGCTGTCGCCGCTGCTTCTTCAAGCCGCTCGGCCGAACAGTCAGAGGCTGCAAGTTTTACGTTTTCCTCTAGGGTGCGGGAGAATAAAAATGGTTCCTGAAGCACAATACCTATGTTTTTTCTAACCCAGGCAGCCTTAATGTCGGCAATATCCACGCCGCCAACGGTGATTATTCCGTTTTCCGGAGGAATATCGTAAAGGCGGCATAGAAGGTGCACGAGCGTACTTTTTCCGGAACCGGTGCCGCCTAAAATTCCAAGGACCGTACCCTTCGGTATTTTAAAGGAGACATCAGACAAAACTTCACGTCCCTCATCATAACCGAACCTGACATTTGAGAACTCAATATCTGCTCTCATATCCGGACAGACGGCGCCGGGCCTATCCTTTTCCTGTTCTGAATTTAGTATATAAGCTATTCTGTCAATAGAAACACCTGCTTTACTCATTTCAGCTATCATTCTTCCGAGTCTGCGCACCGGCCACATAAGAATATAGCTGTATGAGACAAAGGCAATAAGTTCCCCTTCGGTCAGAGTGCCACTTACACAGAAAACCGTGCCGAAAACAAATACAAGCACCACCTGAATGCCTGAGAGAAGGTCTCCTGACGCCCAGAATGCAGTCAGGAGGCGGCAGAGCTTTATCCATGAGTTTGTATATACGTTGTTTTGTTTTTCAAAACGCTCTTTCTCGAAAATTTCTCTGCCGAAAGCGCGCACAACCCGTACTCCAGTCAGATTTTCCTGGGCGATGGTGGAAAGAACACCCTCGTGTTCATCGCAGGCTTTGAAGGACTTACTCATTCTGCGATAAAAATATGCTGAATATGCTACGATCAGGGGTACCGACAGAGCGGCAATGAGCGCGAGACGAACGTCCATTGCAAACATGCATACAAGAGAAAATATAATAAGTATAGTAATTCTGAAAACCGAGGTAAGCTGGTCGGACACAAAGTTTTTAATGACATCCACGTCTGAGGTGCAGCGCTGAATTATATCGCCGGTCTGGTTTTTCATGTGCCAGGAAAAGGGCAGTCTCTGTATGTGTGAGAAAAGTCTGTCTCGCATGCCCTTCAAAAAGGTTTCGCCACCCTTGGTGTTATATATGCTGGTCAAATATCTGAAAACTGCCTGCAAGGCTCCCAGGATGGCGATAAAGGCGGCTATTATCCAGATTTTCGATGATAAGGAGCTGATGCCTCCCGCATGGTCTATCAAAGCCGATAAAAAGGCAGGAAGTTGAGGTTCATTATTTCCGATAACACTGTCTATTGTAGTTCTTATTATCTGCGGAAGAAGCATGTCGCAGGAGGCGACAAGAAAAGAGAAAACTATGCAGAGAATAAAAAACTTTTTTGAATTATATAAAAGGTTCCAGAGCAAAGCCGCCCGCTTTGCTACGCTGATGCCTTTATCTGCTTTATGCTTTTTCATATGACACTTCTCCATAAGGGCTATTTCTTGAAATTATATCATGTCCTGACAGAAAAAGCAATAAACCATTCGTTGCGTCAGGACACAAAATGTCTTTATTATTATATGTTAAAAAAGCGGGGAACTTTGCCGGAAGTTCCCGCGCAAAAATCTTAATTGTTGTTTTCTCCGGCCTTGGCAAGGCTCTGCCGTCGCTTTTTGTATGTATATCAAACACCCATTAATTTTATAAATCATCACTCCGTGATTCTCTCCACAAAATCTGTCGGGGGTAGTCCTGTATGTTTTCTGAAAAACTTACTGAAATACAGCGGATCAGAAAAGCCGACAGCATATGCCGTTTCACAAACGCTGCTGCCCCCGCATAATAATTTTTTCGCTGCCTCAAGCCTCAGCCGGTTAAGATATTCCAGGGGAGTAATGCCATATAAATTTTTAAATATCCTGCAGAAATACACGCCGCTTATGCCCGACATTTTATATAAATCCGCAACTCTTATATTTTTGTTACTGTAATTATTGTTCATATATTCGGCAGCTTTTTTAATTACCGGCACTTTATCCTGCGCAGTGTGTACGGAATTTTCATATAGCGTTATCCGGTATAACATTTCGTATATTAAAGAATAACAGCGAAATATTTCATTATGTCCTGAATTGAATGCCCTGTACATTTTTTCAAAATACTCTCCTGCTGCGGGTATACGAATGCGCTTTGGCTGATCGTAAATGTTGCCGCATGAAAAAACCACTGTTATATATCCGCCGGTAGAGGGCGTTTCAACTGAATATGATGTTCCGTCCGGAATATAGATCAGATCGCCTTCAGAAATACGCAGACGTTTGTCTCCAAAAAGATAGTATGTTATTCCGGATGTTTTATAAAGAAGCATATTATTCCGGCGTGCCGGCTTTGATCTTGGTATTGAGGATTCACCGCGTGACACAGCATAAAGCATTACTGAAGGTACCGGATATTCCAAAGCTTGCTTCCTCCTTGATTATTATGATTATATAATTTTAACACACAGCCGGATAATACACAATAAAATTAGTTAATAAAATTCCATATGATTTATAATATTCCATTGACGCTGATTATTTAATTAATATAATAAAATCGGACGAATTATGTTGCATAAGTATTTGGAGGGTAAGATGAGAACGACTAAGAAATATGCTGCCATTGCTCTTGTTTTTACAATTATTCTGAGTTTTTACGCGTGTGTCAGGCAGCCTGGCGATCCTGCTCAGGCAACATCATCCACACCCGCTGTCAGCGGTATCATCCCGGAAACATATGACACCAAAGAAGAATCAAACGATACTGCAAAAGATGAAACCGGAGGAAATACAAAAATGAAAGTACTTTTTCTTGGAAACAGCCTGGTTTATTACAACAATATGCCACTGATATTTGAATCTCTTACCAAGTCGTCGGGGAAAGACGTTTTTGTTGATTCAGTGACACAAGGCTCGGCCACGATGTCGCTCTTTGCCGACAAGACTACAGGAATAGGAGCTTCCGCATATTCAAAACTGACCAACGAAAAATGGGATTACGTAATCATTGAGCCGTCAAGGAGAATCACCCCTTATGAGAATACTGTCCTGGAAGCTGAAATTGCCGCAGCCAAAGTTCTCAGCGACCTCGCAAAGGCTGCCGGCGCCAGGGTACTGTTATATTCGGTCTGGGGAAATAATGACGGCTCTCTAACAGTATATAAAGCTACATCCGCTACAGATACTCAGCAGCTGCAGACCGAGTCAATAACACACATGAAGCATACTGCGTTTATGCGCTCGGCGTCCGAAAAAGTGTCGGAAGCGATAGGCGGTGCCGCAATAATCGACGCCGGTTATGCATTTGAAAATGTTATGTCAAAAAATCCTGAAATAAATCTATATGATCCCGACCTGAGGCATCCGTCGCTTGAAGGCTCCTACCTTGTCGCCTGCACAATTTTCTCAACGATATACGGTGAGAAAAACGAAGGTAATGGTTATACAGCCAATGTTGCAACAGCCGGCATACTTCAGAAGGCAGCTGATGACACAGTGCTGAACAAACTGGTTCCCAATCTGACTGAAATCATTGAAAATACTGATAAGGAATTCAACCTTCTTGTCATCGGGTCCAATCTATTGGACAATTACGCCATGTTACCGATTCTCGGAAAAATCATGAAGGAAACCGACGGAGTCACGCTCAACTCTGTCAGTTACCTTGATGATACATTCGTTTTTGCCATGCTTGCAGACGAATCCACCGACCTTGGAGTTAGAAAAGCGCTGAAAGAAAAAAACTGGGATGCAATAATCATTCAGCTCAGCCGCAGGAATTCAATATCGGCAGCTGATGTCGCTCAGAACGAAACGGCTTCATTAGAAAAAATTATGCCGCTGTTTCTGGCAGAGACATCTGATGTTTATATATTAACCCTTAACAGCTCCTCTAATCCGGCAATCTTTTCAGCGGCAAACAATATAAAAAACTATGATAAAACAGCCAAATCGGAAACATGCACAGCCGCGGAAGGAACAGCTTATTTCTCAAGGCTCGCTAGCGACATGGCCTCCACACTCGGATGCAAGACAATCCTGTACGGCGAAGCATATCATAAACTTTCGCCGGCGACCAAGGAAAATACCGGTTACCTGCAGGCTTGCTGCCTTTACTACACACTGTTCGGCAGGGAGATACCCGGGACAACAACCATGCGTAACGGTCTCTCTGCAGAAGAAGCAGAAAAAGTACGTTCATATGCGAAGGAAGTATGCATTAAATAATGGTTTCAGATAATTTAATAAATAATACTAAACGAGCTGCTTACCTTGCGATTGCGGTCAATTTTACATATTACCTTGCCCGTGCATGCAGCAAGAAATATGTTCTGGGGCTTGCCATGCTATATGCTCCGTCAAGCGCAGCTGCCGGATTTGTCTATTCGCTATATACGATAGTACAGTTGGCAGCTGCGCTGGTGGTTGGACGGCTTGCAGATAAATACGGCAATAAACCTCTACTTATATCAGGCTCGGTATCTATGGTTGCAGGAGCGATAATAACGGCATTTTCAAGCAACATATGGATGGTAGCCGCCGGGAATATACTGTTCGGAGCAGCACACGGTCAGATACTTATATCATCGCAGTCGGTCATTGTGGCGGTGAGGGATCAAAACGAAAAATCAAAACTAGCAGGGTATTTTTACTTCTCCAACTCGCTCGGCGGTTTTATCGGGGGAGCGGCGGGCGGATACCTGCAGCTATGGGACAATCACCTCGGATTCCTCGGTGCTGCAGGAACAGCTGCGATAACACTTATTTTTACATTGATACTGCCCAATGTCCGCAATCAGGAAAGCAGCGGTAAAAAACTCAGTACTCTTAAATTCCTTGGCGACAGATATGTTCTTGCTAATATAATGATCTCTGCAACGGTGATGTTTTGCACAGATATTCTTGACGGATATCTTACCGAATACTGCCGGGAGGTGATGATTTCCGAGGTGGCAATCGGGTGGATTTTCAGCGTTTATAATATTACCACATGCGCCATACGTCCCTGCCTTGGTATGATATCAAAGAAAATCGGTCTGTCAAGAGTTTTTACCGCATGCCTTATATTTGGAAGTATTTCACTTGCTTCATTAGGACTGTTAAAGTCCGTATGGTCAATGTTAGGGGCAATTATCACAGTCGGCGTTACTGTCGGACTAATGAATCCGATAACCCTTTTGACCGTATCTTCGGTCGCACCTCCCGATAAACGGTCACAGGTGCTGTCACTGCGGGTAGTTGCAAACGCAGGTGCCCAGACTTTAAGCACAAATCTCTACGGATTTGTTGTAAGCTTTGCCGGCACTTACGCTCCTGTTTTCTTTATAAGCGGAACAATTATGCTGCTGGTGACTTTCCTCGTAAGGAAATATATGAATACAAACAGAGCCTGATAATCATAGCTTGCATTATATACGTAAAATGCATGATAAAAATAACAGCCGGTGTTGCTAAATTGCTTTAATAATGATACAATAAGCACGTAAGACAAGTGATGTCAGATACAAATGTTGTGCGGTGTTGCCTTAATATAACTCGGGCGGATGGGATTATGAGGGATATATATGAAATGAAATATCACGTGGTGGGATATGATAAATTAAACAACCGGCAGCATACCCACACGGCAAGCCACGAATTGTTGCTGTTCCACTCCGACGGCGGCACGATGCTGGTAAACGACAATATCTATCCCATAAAAAAGGACACTCTGTTTATCATCAACGCCAACTATATTCATTGTTCAAATCCCTCCAACCCCAGTACATACGAACGCAGCGCGGTGCTTTTTAATACAAACTATATGCGATCTGTTCTTAGCGTTCTTGGAATCACGGATATGATCGGAGGTCTTTTCCCCTCACACGGCGGAATACAGCTTATTCTAAACAGTGATACCAGTAAGTTTGTTAACGAGTGCTTCAGTAAAATGGATGCCGCCGCCCGCGGGCAATCGCCCTACAAGCGTGCCGAGATTACCAATATGATACTGACAGTTATGTTCCGTCTCGCCGGTGAAGGAAAATCCTCTGTTTTTTCCGGAGAGAGCGGCTGCAATGACTGGGGCAGGGAGGAAAACGGCAACTCAAATATTTTGATTTCTGAGATACTTGGTTTTATAAACCGTAATTTATCAGACGATGTGTCGGCTGACAGGATCGCCACGCAGATCGGTATAAACCGTTCGTATCTTTGCCGTCTTTTTCATAAGAAAACAACAATGACACTGACGCAGTACGTTACCGAACAGAGGCTTGCCCTGTCTAAATCAATGCTGCTCCAGACCGGGCAAAATATACTTGAGGTCGCGCTGGCCTGCGGTTTTAACAGTCCGTCGTATTTCTGCCGGGTTTTCCGTAAGGCTTACGGCATGTCCCCTCAGGCTTGCAGGCAGGTGTATAAAGATCAGAATATGATAATACCAGACATATCCGAGCTGTCCGGCACCACCGAGACAGACATGTGTTCAAAATAACGCCGCATCCGGTTCCCGTTTATTAACGGTTGACGGATGCGGCGGAATTGTTTATTTTTTGCGTTTGTTCAGAGTTGGGATGATTAGTATTGCATGACTTACGATTAACACCGAACTTTTTTCAGAGCATTAACCTCGGGACAGTCAATATTATCGATCAGAATCTCATGTGCCGCGGCTGAATATTTTCGGTCGGATTCGGATATAAGTCTGGCGGTTCCGCATACACCTTCTAGTATTACGTTATCAGCCCGGCTTTTTCCTCTTCATAGGAATCACGTCCGGCCCGGAGTACAATTGTGTAATCGTTGAGTTTTATGTCAAGTTTCTGTGCCAAAAATATGCCCTCCGTGAGATTCAGTTTTCAGTTGTCAGATTTGTTTTCGGCAGCTTCACGGGATTTCGGACGGTTTGTGTTGCCTATTCATATTTCCTTCGCGTTGTCATCGGGCAATTCGCCACGGCGCAGCCAGTCGTCGGTAATGGTTGTGGCGCATACCGATGAAATTGCGGTATAAATGTAAATTGCAGTATTTTAAGCTTTATCATTCTTGGACGACCCCCGGATTATCTTATACTCAGAGAAGCGGCAGAATTTCCTTTGTTACAATCGCTTTCTGAGTATCATTCAACACAGAGAAAGGCGAGCGGGCGTGGCCGAAGTCGATTCCGAGCTGGCAGAGAACCTCTTTCTCGCCCTCCATGACGCCGACTTTTTTTAGCGCGTCAATAACTGCATTCACGGCTTTCTGCTCAGCCAGTGCTCCGGCTGTATCCCCATGTTCAAATTTCTTCTTAATACGAATGAATTTATCGGCCATAAAGTTATATGTGCTGCCGATGCCTCCGTCGGCCCCCATTGAGAGCCCGCAAAGGAACATTTCGTCGAATCCGTTGTATATCACTTTATCGGGATAGGCAGTTTTAAAGCTTTGAAGCGCGTAATAATCGTTTGAAGTGTGCTTGACACCGATGAATCCGGGATTTTGAAGGAACTGGCTTATTTCCGCGACGCTGAGGTTTACACCCGAGAAGTTTGGGAAGTTGTAAACAATCATCGGCAGGCCAATTGCCTCGGCAATAGTAAAATAGTGTTTTTTAATCTGCTCAAAGCTGAATTTATAATAGAATGGTGAAATGGCTGAGATGGCGTCATATCCGAGCGACCTGGCGATTTTTCCGTATTCTATTGCCTGTTTCGTTGAAATGGCTCCGATATGAGCGATAAGAGTGACCTTGCCGCCAGCATATTCAGCCGCAGCTTCGTAAACCTGTTTTCTTTCACTGTCGGTGAGCATGAATACCTCTGCGGTGCTGCCGGCGACATAAAATCCGTTTACTCCGGATTTTATATTCATGTCGATGAGCTGTCCGAGAGCTTTTGTGTTGATGTTGTCATTTTTATCAAACGGGGTAAGCAGAGCGGGGAAAATTCCACCAAATTTTTTATCCATCTGATAAGTCGTCCTTTCCTTATTTTCAATGTTAATCATTATTTAAAAGCGCCTGATATTTCATCATAACCGCGTATTATTACTCTTGAAAGTCCCGCATTCCGGGAAGACAAATTATTGTCATTAGTCTTGAGCAGCTCCGTATAGTAACTGAGACCGCTGAAATATCCGATCGGAGCGAGCCTACAGCCGGAGAGGGAAACGGTTTGCATGTATGGTTTTAATTGTTTTTATCATAGCCGATATCTTACCTTTCTTGTATTTATATTTATTCGAGAATAATATCTGAGGGATAAAGGCTGTACCCGCGTATCTGCGCTTTCGGAGCGTCGTCCATGATATAGTTTACAATGTAAATTTCTCCGTCATCAAACTGAACCCAGCCGGTGTATCCGAGGTCGGAAGCGGCATTTCTGTCGTAATCGATCGGTATTATCCTTACCGACTGCCCGGACCGCTCGGAAGTTTTTGCACTATCCTCAGTGAAGACTGCGGCGAACATATTCTGCGTGCAGGCTCCCATCCAGCCACGGCCTCCCTGCATGAAACGGTATGTCAGAAAGATTCTGCCGTCATTGAGTTTTCCGGCAACAGGACGGTGGCAGCCGGGGATCGGAGTCATATAGACTCCGCGCCAGCTTTTCCCGCCGTTGTCCGAGATTGCCTTGAGGCAGTCAATACCCTTCTTTGAGTTCTCACGCATAAATGAAACGAGTGTGCCGTCGGAAAGCTCAAGGATTGAAGCCTCGCATATGTTGTATCTCGGATCGGCCGCAACTGTAACCTCGTCAGACCAGCTTAACCCGCCGTCATCGCTGTACTTAAGAAACTGCTCGTTTTTATTTGTGGCAGTATTCTTGCGGTGCGCCGATATAATGACTCTGCCAGTTGAAAGTACATGGTATTTGTCCGGAACTATTCCGAGTAATGGGAGCTCCCGTGGGCTGCTCCATGTCCTGCCCTCCGGATCAGCAGTCCAGAGATATATTTTTGTGCCGGGCCCGCACTCTGTTTCACCAGTGCTGTCTACCCTGTCACAAACAACCGCTAAAGTGTCATCGGGCAGGCGTGATATGCGTGCGTTATTGTAATATAAATCAGAATCTGAATAATCAGTGAAAGGTTGTTTTTCTGACCATGTCCGCCCTCTGTCGTCAGAGTGGGTTATCATAATCCGGGAGCGGTTGCGGTCCTTATGGTGAGTGCATTCAGTAAAAATACAGATAAGCCTCCCCGAGCTGGTTTTTACAAGATCGGGCCATGCCTCATATACGAGATCATCTCTTGAAACGATGAACTTTTTTATAACCATACCTGTACCTTCCTTTGTGGATAATTATCGTTATGAATCATTATACTTTACAGTCATTCCGGAATCTACAATAATTTTGACATGTTATATAAAAATATTGACATATATAATTCTGAGGCACGCCGGAACGGCGTGCCTCAGATGAATGGATACGCGGCTTCTTTGAAGAAGCCTGGCAAGAAACTTTATATAATAGTCAACAGCACCCTCGCCCCAACCTCATTATTATGAGATAAGGCCCACTGCAATAACCGGATTTGGGTTAAACCGGAACCTCGGACGTTCATTACCGATCGTCCGAGGTTATTTTTTAGCAGCCGGTGTCACAAAAAGTCAACATATGTGTTTGTGATCCGGTGGATTTTCAGCAGTTTATTCTTTTAAAGTTCACATATAATGATGAATAATTGCGACAATTGAGCTGATGGTTTAATAATAATGCGGAAAAAACACACAATTCTATTGACAAGTCAACGGAATTATGTAATAATCCATATTGGATAAGTTTTACTTTAATCTTTAAAGAGTAAACAATTTTGGAGGGAGCAATAATGAAAATTTTACTTGGCGGATTTCATCAGGAAGTTAATTCATTTGCGCCAGGGACTACAGGATATGAGCAATACAGCACTGCCGGGTCTTCTGTAGACCGGGCAGATATGATCCGCCTTGTGGAAAACCACACAAGGCGCAACGACAGTATCGACGCGCTGACTGCTCAGTATCAGGTGATTAAGCAGGCGGATGGGGAAGTAATACCGGGCGGTTTCATGTTAGCACAGGCAGGTGCTGTCATCGAGCAGTCAATACTTGACGGTTATATCCGAAATTTAGTTTTGACAATTAAGGAAAACCTGCCGATTGACGGTGTGTTTTTAGTACTGCACGGAGCCGCGCAGACTACGGGAAGCGATGATCCTGAAGGTGATATATTAAAAGCTGTAAGGGTAGCCGCCGGAGATACCGCGGTAATTGCGGTTGCAACTGATCTTCACTCAAACATCACTCCGGAGATGGTAAAAAATACTGACATAATCTGCGGATATCATACATACCCTCATGTGGATATTTACGAGACCGGCCGCCGGGCGGCTGAACTGGGCATACAAATTATAAAAGGCTCAGTAAAGCCGTATACAGCTCATGTATTGATTCCGATGATTGTTCCGGCAAGTGCATATACGACCGGCACGCCGCCCTTCTCTCGTCTGATGGAATACGGGCAGAGTCTTGTTGAATCGGGAGAACTGCTGGACTTTTCGGTTTATCAGATGCAACCCTGGCTTGATGTCTCTACCGGCGGTTCTTCTGTTCTCGCTGTCTCAAATGATAGGAGAAAAGCTGAAGAATACGCAAAGGAAATGGCATCACGGCTTTATGCGATGCGGCATGAGTTCAAAAGCAAGCTTTACAGCGTCGATGAGATAATCGGCATAGCCGAGCGGAATGATAGCGGAAAGCCTGTTATTTTAAATGATTTCGCTGATTCTTCAAATGCCGGAGCCGCCGGCGACAGTGCCGACGTGATCGGACGTATCATTGAGCTAAAATCAGATGTCAGCACGCTTGTTTATATAAACGATGCACCGGTGGCTGATCTCTGCCACAATCTTGGACCAGGCAGAAATATCAACGCATACCTTGGCGGTACTAAGAGCAAGCAGCTGCACAGCCCTGTTTTGATTGAGGGCAGAATCAAGGCCGTCTTTGACGGTGTTATGAGCTTTGGTAAGGACAGCTGGGTTGATATGGGCCGGTCAGCTGTAATCCGGGTGAGAAACACTGTAATTATTGTGTGTCATGAACATCGCTTCAACGGAAACCCGCGTCTTTTCCGCTGTTTCGGGTACGACCCGGCCGACTTCAGGATGGTGGTTGTAAAGGCTTGCACATCTTTCCGGGCTTTTTACGCCCCGCTGACCGATCTAATTTATCCGGCGGCGACGAGAGGCTCGGCTTCCTCTGATCTTCTGTCCTTTAGTTTTTCACGCCTACCGCGCAGCTTTTATCCGTTCAGTGATAGCGAAAATTTCAACCCGGTTGTAAATACCTGGGGGTATGAGAATAAGGAGTGTTTTTAACAGATGAAAATCAAGAATGAGCTTTACCTGTACCGCACTGAGCCGCTTGTCTATATGGTCGGCGGCATCTCAAAGATTACCGTCAGCGCAAATGATCCGAAGTATGATTTTGAGACGAATCAGACTTACAGGGTCGAGGTCTGTCCGCTTACAAGATACGGGCAGGGGGAGAATTCAAGGGTGACTTCAATTCTTACGCAGGGAAAAGATAAAAAAATCATCTTTGATTATTCATTTGAAAAAGAAGAAGAATATTATCTTCGGATATTCAAAAACGACGAAAAAATAAAGCTGGTGCAGTTATCGGTTTATGCTCTTGAGAGTGATCTATACTTCCGCAGACCACTTCGAGGGGACTTGCACATACACAGTTGCCGTTCAGACGGTAAGGAAAGTCCGGCTGTGGTTGCGGCCAATTACAGGGCAGCTGGTTTTGATTTCATTGCGCTTACCGATCATCGCCGCATGGGTCCGTCCCTTGAAATGATAGATGCTTTCAAAGAATGTGAAACCGGTATGGTAATGTTCAGGGGTGAGGAGGTTCACTCGCCGGATAATTTCGTACACATCCTCAATGTGGGTGGAAAATTCAGTGTCAATGATCTTTTTACCAATGATCCTGATACATATAAAAAAGAAGTAGCTGATATAATGGACTCGCTCGAATTTGAGCCCGTATCCAATAAATTTGTTTACGCGGCCTGCGTCTGGGTGGCCAACAAAATACGTGAATCGGGAGGTATGGCAATTTTCGCACATCCTCATTGGATGATGAATGTATATAATGTTCCGGACGATCTGAGTGAAGCATTACTCGAACACAAAGTATTCGACGTTTTCGAGCTTGTTGGCGGCTTCAATCTGCTTGACAACAATATTCAGATCGCATTCTACAACGAAATGCGCGCCAAAGGCCTTAAAATTCCGATTGTCGGTTACAGCGATTCACATACAACCATTAATAATCCGGCTGTTTTTGACGCACGGTATACCATTGCTTTCGCAGAAGATAAATCCAGCGAGTCGATTCGGGATGCTATCATGGGCGGCTGGTCGGTCGCCTATGAGGAGTTCTACCCTTCGGATTGCTACATGGGGCATGGCGCATACCGCCTGTGCCTTTACAGTAAGTTTTTAAGAGAAAATTATTTCCCGCTTGTCTCAGAACTTTGCACTGAGGAAGGCCTTCTTATGAAGCAGTATATTTTGGGCTCTGAAGATGCTAAGGAACAGATAGAACGCATTGCCGGACGCGCAGAAAAATATTATGCCAGGATGTTCGGTAAAGCCTGATTGGAATAGAAAAATATAATAAGCTAGCAGCATGAATCCTGCGGTTGATACATTTGACAAGCAACTGAAATGGAGAAAAGCATGAAACATTATTTAATGTCTCGGATTGTCTCGACGTTTTTGGTTATGCTTACATTAATCGGTATGGTATCCTGCGCACGGAATGCGGATGCAGACGAAGCCTTGGCCACCTCCCTAAATTACGATTCAAATGTTGACACTGGCAGTGATTCAGTAACTGAGACCAAAGGTTCCGAGCCGGATCTTCCCGAAGTGAACTATTCCGGAAGGAGAATCACTTTCCTCGAGCGGGAAATTGAAAACGGAAACAACATAAACGTTTTTTTTAATGAAATTTATGCCGAAATCAATGGTGAAACGATCAATGATGCCATTTATGAGCGGAATACAGCCGTCACCAATAAATACGGTATTGAAATCGTTTCAGTACGAAAGTTTAATGACACTATCAGCACAACCTTCACAAATTCCGTCAAGGCAGGCGAGAAAATTTATGATGTTCTGCACGCAAACGGCACCACCACCATGTCGCTTGCGGTAAACGGGTATCTTACCGATATGAATGATCTCCCGTATGTCAACTATAATAATCCCTGGTGGATGGGCATGGTGATGGAGACAAGTTCGATATCGGGCAATAATGCTTTTGCAATCGGAGATACAAATATTCAATCTTTCACGGCAGTATCTGCCGTTTACTTTAATAAGGAACTTGTAAAGAATCTGAACCTTGATGATCCATACAAAGTCGTGAAGGACGGAAAATGGATCATAGATAAGATGTATACATATTGTGCGGCGGCCGTCAGCGACCTCAACGGCGACGGTTTAATGAATGTAAATGACCGATACGGCATAATTTTTAATGCTTATGCCTGGGCTCCTTTCTTCTACGGTTCAGGGCTTTGTATAATTCAAAAGGATGCAAACGACCTGCCTTATCTCAATCTTAACGACGAAAAGGTTTATAACACTCTTTCTAAGGTTGTTGATTTCCTGGCCGATACACAAGTTCAGGAGTGCTCATCCTGGGTGACGATTGATGATATGGCCGGAAAATTCCAGAATGGTAACAGCATGTTTTATGTGCAGCTTATGTATACTGTTATGACTATGCGAGGCGGAGAACTGGACTTCGGAATTCTTCCAATACCCAAGGCCAGCGAGGAACAGGACGGATATTTTTCTTATATACATAACAAATCATCATATACCTCAATACCGAAAACAAATACGGACCTCGCAATGACCGGAATCCTGCTTGAAGATATGGCGTATCACTCTTATAAAGTAGTCCGCCCCGCCTTCTTTGAAATCATGCTTGACGGTAAGGTGGCGAAGGATCAGGAATCAACCGAGATGCTGGATATAGTTTACTCGAACATGTATGTTTGCTTGCTTCAGCCGATGAGTGGCGTCGGCCTTTCCACCGATACCACAATGCGCTCGTTTATAGTTAACAAAACGGGTTCGGCAAGCATTACCTCAACACTGAAGATGACAGAGAAAGTCTGGACTAAAACCCTTGGCGAAATCGCTGAATCATTTGCTAAGAATATGGGAAGCTGAATCGCACTGAACAAAAGCGTACGCCTTAAATGAGGTCTCCGGCCGCACGGCCGGAGACCTTTTTTTAATATTATTTATTTCCGTCAGGAACCGGCGGGACGATGCGTGTTAAAATTCTTCACCTTACTACCTTTAGTCGGTTGTGTTTTTGCACGATATTCTTTACGCATAAAAGCCCCGTTTATTCTCCGAATATTGGTTGCAATATTATAAAATGGCAACGTCAATTGTTAATAAAAACTCAATTCGACAAAATAAATTATAACAGATATAGCCGGAGAATGCACCATTCATAATCTTTTTAACTATTTGAATGATTTTTTCAAATCATTCATAACGCTTGACATGTATTTTTTATATGCTACAATGGTTTTGAAACCAGGGGTCAGACAGAGCCTGCAGATGAAAAAATCTTTATTATTTTTACTTATATACACATCTGTAATTTGCGGTTAAAGTTTATTTGGCTTATGTGGAAGCCAGTCGACAGGGAGGGTTTGCCTTGGTTCGCATGTTCCGGCCAGACATACTAAGGAGGGGTGCTGATATGTGCGTCAAAAAAGATCTTGTAATAATTGGCTGCGGTCCCGCAGGAATGAGCGCTGCTGTCGCTGCATTTGACAGCGGAGTCCGTGATATATTGATTCTCGAGCGCGACAGCGCTCCCGGCGGAATTCTGCGCCAGTGCATCCACAACGGTTTTGGTCTGCACACCTTCAATGAAGAGCTTACCGGGCCTGAGTTTGCATACAAATACGAACAACAGGTAAGAGATCGTGGAATCGAGATGAAGCTGGACACAATGGTGCTTGACATAACCAAGGACAGAGTAGTGACAGCGATGAACGAAACTGACGGGGTATTCGTCATAGAAGCCGGAGCAATTATTCTTGCGATGGGCTGCCGGGAGCGGTCAAAAGGTGCATTAAATATCTCCGGAACGCGTCCGTCGGGTATTTTTACCGCCGGAACGGCCCAAAAATACGTCAATATGCACGGTTACATGCCGGGAAAGGAAGTTGTAATCCTCGGCTCGGGCGATATCGGGCTTATCATGGCACGGAGAATGACGCTCGAGGGCGCAAAGGTTAAAGCAGTTTGCGAGATAATGCCCTACTCAGGCGGACTAACACGTAATATCGAACAGTGCTTAAATGATTTTGGCATTCCGCTTCTCCTGAACCATACAGTCCTTCAGATACACGGAAGAGAACGCATATCCGGCGTCACTATCGCCGAAGTGGATGAAAAACGCCGGGCAATAGATTCGACGCGTCAGTTCATTGAGTGTGACACTCTACTTCTTTCAGTCGGTCTTATACCCGAGAATGAGCTTTCAAAATCAGCCGGGGTCGTGATTGACCGGGTGACAAACGGAGCTGAAGTTGACGAAGACCGCGAAACATCGGTTGAGGGTATCTTTGCAGCAGGAAATGTATTACATGTCCACGACCTGGCGGATTATGCAGCCGATGAGGGAGCCATCGCCGGGCGAGCTGCCGCTGACTTTATCAGAGGAAAGAAAAACAGCGGACACCGTGTGCATATTTTAACTGACGGTAAGGTTAGATATACTGTACCTCAGTTTATCTCGGGCGAGGACAACGTGACCTTATATTACCGCGTCGGGAATATTTACAAGGATGCCACCGTCTGTATATACGAAGGAGACCGCAAGCTGCTCTCGCGCAGGAAACAGAAGCTTGCTCCCGGCGAGATGGAGACGATAACCCTTCCTTCCTCACTTATCAAGGGTCTGAGCAGCGACACGATTAAAATCACACTTGAGGTAGAAGCCTGAAATTTAACGCAGCCACCCCACAGGTAATCTGTCCGGCGGCTGCGTTTTTTAGATAAAATTATGTGTTCCCAGCTTGGCAGATAAGATCATCACCTATCCAGTTCGTTTGGCCTCCAGGCTCAAGTTATATTGTATCAGTTATTTGGTGAAAGTTGTAAAATTAACAAAATATAGTTTGTATATTACAATTGATAAATGAAGTGATTATGTTATAATAAGTATACATTGTTCACTATTAATACAACAATATTAAATGAAGCAAAGTTACCAGCTAAGATATCGGCAGAGAGACCGAAAATGATGCTGGTGCATCAATATGGAGCACATGAGATATGAACTCAAAAATTTATCAATATGATGCGGTTATCCGGTCCGCCGACAAAGGCGGCGCGTATGTTGTTTTTCCATATGATATTCGCACTGAGTTTGGCAAAGGCAGGGTTAAGGTTCACGCTACATTTGACGGTGTGGATTATGACGGCAGTATTGTAAATATGGGTGTTAAAAATGATGACGGCTCGGTGTGTTATATAATCGGCATTTTAAAGGATATACGGAAAAAAATCGGTAAACAGCCCGGGGACAGCGTCAGAATTACAATACAGGAAAGGGATTGACCTATGGCTGGGAAACTCCGTAAGATGCTAGGCGATGTTAATGCACCGTCGACAGTGGCGCTTATGCGTTTAATTGATACGCAAAGTAAGGCGACAATCTGCAACTGGTGTATAGGGTATGCCGAAGAACATGTTCTGCCGATATTCGAAAAGCGTTGCCCGGGTGATAATCGTCCGAGAAACGCTCTTAACGCTGCTCGTGAATACCTTGGCGGAAAGGTGAAGTTCCCGGTGGTCAAAAATATCATTCTGAATGAGTGCCACGCTGCCGCTCGTGAACTTGATGCAGACCCTGCCGCACAGGCAGCAGCACGGGCTTGCGGGCAAGGATCTGCGGTTGTACATACATTATCACACTCCATAGGGCTTTACTTTTACGCTGCAGCAGCGGTTGCTTATGACCGTATCGGTCTGAATGAAACTGATAAAGTGTATATGAAAATCGCCGAGGAAGTTTGTGCGGATATGACTGCGGCGTTGCATGCCATAGCCGTGTCAGAGGAGCCGAATCCAGCGAAAATTAAATGGAATTGTTGAGGAGGTGTTATTATGTGGAAATGCCCGAAATGCGGTCGCGAGTTTAAATATTCGGCGCAAGATCATTTTTGTATAAAACCGAACAGCATCGACGAATACATCGCCGCCCAACCAATAGATGTGCAGCCTCTGTTGCAGGAGGTCCGCGAAATCATTCGCACTGCCGCGCCTGAAGCTACAGAAAAAATCTCGTGGCAAATGCCGACGTTTTGGCAAGGTGAGAACATCGTCCACTTTGCCGCTTTCAGGAATCATATTGGAGTTTTCCCCGGAGGAGAAGCGGTCGGTATGTTCACAGATAGGCTCACGGAATACAAAACCTCCAAAGGCTCGATTCATTTCCCACTTGACAAACAGATTGACCATTGTTTAATCAGTGATATTGTGCGCTGGCGGGTAGAACAGGCAAAGGGCGGTATATCAACCTATACCGAACCGGCTGCGCGGCAACAGTATCCGATTCCTGATTTCGTTGCTATCGCTCTTGACCAGAGCAACCTTTGGGAGCAATACCGTGCCCGACCGCACTATCAGCAAAATAATTATATCGGGTGGATCACGGGTGGCAAACGAGAGGTAACCCGTCAGAAACGGCTGAATCAGATGCTCGATGAACTGCAATCGGGAAACGCCTATATGGGTATGGCATATAATACCAAAATATGAATTGATTGTTGATATAAAAACGGAGGGATGATTATTTCATTCCTTAAGGACAAAAAAGATAAAGAGTCTACAACGTAACCAAGGCACACTACGAAAAGTTTGTAGTGTGCCTTGAATCTTAAGGCATAAAGCCGAGGGTTCCTCGGCTTTATGCTTTTATTTTTCGCGGTTGTGCAGATTATGGGCAACAGTCAATATATTCAGATGATGTTACCTCACCAGTTATGTCTTGGCAGCGCGAGCAAACGCCCATTAAATATGTTTCCTGCAGGCAGCGCGGCGGTGTCGGCATTACCTTATGTGTAACGGCTATAACAGTATCGTATAAATAATTATGTCCGAACAGAGTACAAATCAAGTTATAGGCAGACACCTGACCGGCATCACCGGCTATGTAATATGCAATCAGTTCCTGCTGGGTTTGGCTGAAGGGTGTGTTTTCATCAAAAAACACTTCGACATTGCCGATGTCATACTTGAATATAACATCGCTTGTTTCAACTGCAAACGTAGTAAGGCAATAGGATAGAAGAATGATTGCGATTACGGCTGCTTTTGCAAAATGTTTCATTTTAGTAATCCTTTCATATTATTTATAATTTTAATCAAAGAATCGTAGTCCGCACTCTTGAATGAATACTCAAAACCCTCATGCTGACAATATGCCTGATACCACTGATCATTAACTTTTTTTATGAAAAATTTCACGCCATTATATTCGTATACTTCACGGTTGGCAGCCATTTCTATATTATTCAGATAGTAATTCCTTATAAATATATTGTATTTTGTATCACTATAAATAAATGTCACCTGCCATTCAGTGGCGGATACATTGATTTTTTGAATATTTGCTATCTGCACACCTTCCGGCATCCATGTGGGATACAGTATATCAAGGTTTTCCTTTTCAATAAGCTCGTCCATACTCTCATAATTTATGGTGCTGACAGGTTTATGAATTGTAACTCCGTCTAAGTCAGTAGACGAGCCGGAATCCATTTTGAATATTGTCTTTATATTTTTTGCGATAAACTCCCATGTACTGCTGTACCCTTCCACATCAGCTATAATTGAAATCGTGGCAAACAACGACGCGAGAATTAATGCAATCATTGCCGTTCTCAGCATCATGTGTGTTGCTTTTTTGGGTTTGATATTTATCTCATGCTTGTTTCCCGCAAATGTAATTTCGTTTAATTTTATAGCTAGCTCGTTGTTATCGAGTTTCAGACTTTCCCCGGAAAGATCATCAATATAATCCAGACATTCGTTGACAAGACCTGTATCTATTTTTTTATTCGGTTTCTTTAATTCGTTGTCGATTATATAATTGAGCCAGCCGATTTTTTCTTCGGCCGTTGCGTTATAAGTGTTGGTATCATACAGGAATCTTTTATTCCCGGCTGTTTTTATATTCATATTCGTTTTCCCTAAAATCTGTACTATATAAGTATCATTTCATGATCTTCTTTATATGTACAATGTAGTATTAATGAGCAATAGTAACGTAAAAGAAAAATATTTACAAATCATTCACAATCAGGACTAAACTACTTTTTATAGCCTCTTAGTTCCGGAATTATTTCAACGATTTTTTTAAGCTTGTCCTTAAGCCGCATCCATCTCATTTTTACTGCCGGCACGCTTAAGTTCAGTTGCTTTGAGATTTTGGCATAAGGAGCGTCCTGCTCTACAATAAGTGAAAAAAGCAATCTTTCGCTTTCTGTGAGGCTTTTTTTGATCTCGTCAGAATAATACCGCATACGCTCTTCATCCGATTGACTGTTTACTTTGGTTGTATCTTTCTCGGGTATTTTTTCGGTCGGGTAATTATTTGGAGTCAGGATTCCTGAAGCCAGGCGCTTTTTATTAGCCCGGAGATAATTTTTTATTTTATAATCCGCAGTTTTTATAAGCCATGCGGTGAGCATTTCATTTGTTTTATGAGTTTTCGTTACCATATCCCATTTATCATATAGCAATATGAATGCATCATCGGTTATTGTCACCGCCAGGTCACGGTCATTCAGCTTGTAATAACATCGCTGCAGTATTTTATTATATTTTTCAGAAAATAAATTTCTGAATGCTGTTTCCTTGCCGTTGTTTTCCATACAGTTCTTTCTGACTTCAGGTGTTTTTTATAATTTCGTTTGCTGCGGAATTGATGATAGATATAAGCAGCGAACGATACCTTGCGGGCACCGAATCAAGTGTTTTATTAAGTTCCTTCATGGTAAGACTACGGTCGAATCTGCTTACGCCATATATAAATTCATCAAGTGATATGTCGAGAAGGACAGCCAGCCTGAATAGTTTTTCTGTTGTGGGATAATTCAAACCGCGCTCAATGTAGCTTATTGATTTAGGCTGGACATCAAGAAGGTCAGCCAGCACCTGCTGGGTATACCCCTTCGCCACCCGGTGCTTTTTCACGCACTTACCGAATTCTTTACTGTTCGTTTCCATCGTTTTTATCTCCTGGCAGTATATAGTATTATTGTACTTTTTAAGTTTAGAAATATAAACAGCTTAAAAGGTTTATATTGAACCTATAAAGTGCATGAAATTACAAATATTAAGGTATGTAAATTTGTATAAAAAACGCGTATTAATTTATACAAATTGACGATTTTAAAATTATTAATAATTACATGTCTTAAATACGTTACTTTTAAACAAAACATGACATTATATTAACGAAATAATTTTTCAGATATTAAAAAAGCGGGTCGAATAATGAGTGAAATAAGAAACGAGCTTGTATCTCTTATAGCGGCGGAATGTGTCAATATGGATGACGTCCAAAACCTTCTCAAGGACCTATTCGGAAAAACTATTGAAAATATGCTTAAATCAGGCAGAGAAGATTGCGGGAGAAATGTCACCGGTTCTGAGGCCGAAAAAAACAAGAGCATTGGAGTATCTCTGATACAAAAACCGGTCGCCGGGTCTTCTCACAGAGGTTCCCGAAGGCCTTTGGGCGAGCCTGATACACGAACGTCCGGAAAATACCGGATGACAGCCGGAAATATTGAAGACAAAATTATTGCCATGTATGCCAAAGGCATGTCTGACTGTGAAATCGGAGACTGTCTGCGTGATATTTATGGTATTGATACTACAGCCGACATTATCGGAAAAGTAACCGACAAGATAATACCCGATGCTGTTCTTTGGAAGAACCGGCCACTCGAAAGGATATATCCGGTTGTCTTTCCTGATAGAATTTATATAAATACAGTAAAGGACGGGTCGGTAGTCAGGAAATGCGTCGGATCTCTTTTGGGAATCGGTATGGATGGCCGAAAGGATATACTCGGCATATGGATAACCGAAAATGATCAGGCTTTTTTCTGGACAGAGGTATTGAAAAATATAAAAAACCGCGGTGTGCGGGATATACTGATTGCCTGCCATGACGGAATACCCGGGTTTACGGCGGCAATAGAGTCGGTTTTCCCAAAGACCGAACAACAGCTATGTATTATACATAAGCTCAGGGATGCGGCAAAGTATTTTCCAGACAGAGACCTGAAGGAGGCAATGGCTGACCTCAAGCTTGTCTGGGGTGCGATGTCACTTGCTGAAGCTGACTTGCTGTATAACGAGTTCCGCAAAAAATGGGGTGGTAAATATTCTCAGATAATTAATTACTGGGACGTGAACCGGAACGAGCTCACTGCCTGCTTTAAATATCCAAGGGAGATGAGGCGCTTAATCTATACAATAAACACCGCGGAGGGCTTTCATCGTATGCTCCGGAAGTTTACAAAGCATAAGGCTGTTTATCCCGATGACGATTCTGTCCTAAAATCAGTTTACCTGTCGATTCTCGAGATCACCAGAAAGTGGGACAAGCCGGTATTGGACTGGGAAACCATAATAGGCCAACTTGTTATATTTTTTGAGGATAGGCTGGTGGCCTGACGGTTATAATTAACCTTGCAAATGAATTTTCAATCACACGGTTTTATTCAATAAAGAGAGGCTTGGCATCGGAATTATGCCGAGCCTTTTTTCACCCTGAAGCTCTCCGCTATTCGGATTATTGCAAAATTTGTCAGTGATTGCATTTGCGTGAATTTTATAACACTCACTATAAATGATTATAATCAACATACATATCAGATACTAAGAGCGGGGAGAGATTAAAAAAATGTTCTGGATTTTATTATTTTTACTGGCATTATTTTTGAGTTTTGAAGTTTTTATCATGCGGGCAGCCAGAATCAATAAAAACAAAACCGTATTTACAGCAGCTTCGTTTTCAACCGGCTTGTTTACGGTGATTTTTGCATCGAGTTTTATTTTTTATCTGAATATTCCTTATTATGTTTTTATTCTTCTGATGCTTTGTTTGTTTCTCCATGCGTATTTCGGATATTATAAAAATTATTATAATGAAAAAGTTATGTTTGACCGGGTTCTTCACATGGAGGGAACTTTTGCGTTTTCGCTGTACTTTTATTATCTTTTTTCAAATTTTATAAAATACGGAGGGTCAGAATATTTTCTTGCCCTGTATATCCTTTTGCTCGGAATTGCTTCGGGTGCCGTATATGAAATTACTGAGTTTTTCATTGATCTCAATAAAACCCGGAAACTGCAGAGGGGTCTGCGGGATACCAATTTTGATATAATATCGGACATTGCAGGTTCAGTTGCGTCGGCAGTGTTTGCTATCGTTTTTATATTATAATACAGTTTGTTTTATATAAATTGATCCATTATAGCAGGAAGGCTTGACCGCTGTCTTTCTGCTTTTTTTATATTATCCTGCTAATGCCTGCTCTATAAATTTCAGTCGGTCAGTCTGTCTTTAAAATATATTTTAAGCTGTGCCATGACTTTATCCCAGCCTTTTAACTGAGTGCACCATTTTTTCGATATCTCTCGGACCGAAAGATATACCGATTTTCTGACAGCGTCGTCGGTTGGATAAGCCGTTTTGTTTTTTGTAAATTTGCGGAGCATCCGGTGAAATCCTTCGGCGGCATTTGTTGTATAAATCAGCTTTTGGACTTCCTCGGGAAACTTAAAGTATGTAGTCAATTCTGTCCAGCTTGTGTCCCAGTACTCTGCAATTGACGGATATTTATAATTCCAGCGGCGGCGGAACTCCTCAAGCCGGCATGCAGCCTCATTTAGTGAAGAGGCACCATAAATCAGCTTCAGGTCAGACATAACAGCCTCCGAATCGTTAACTGTGACATCCTTTATAGAATTTCGGATATGATGATTTATGCATAGCTGCTGCTCTGTTTTCGGGAATTCTGATTTCATCGCTTCAGAGAAACCATGAAGGCTGCTTCGGCAGGCAATCAGCATATCAATCACACCTCGCCGGCGCAGGCTTCCAAGTACATCCGACCAGAAAGCGGCATCGGCATCTGCCTTTTCGGTAATCCACATACCGAGGATTTCCTTGTACCCCGCTTTGTTTATCCCGAGCGCAGAGTAGATCTTCTTATCCGTAACTTTACCTTCGCTTCGCACTTTGATAATTATCCCGTCAAATATCACAATCGGATAAACCGGATCCAGCGTGCGGTTCTGCCATTCGGACACATCGGGCATTATCTTATCGGTTATTTTACTGATAAGGCTTGCCGAGGCGCACACCCCGTAAATATCGCGAAGGTGAGCTTCAATATCTCGGTTCGACATTCCTTTTGCGTACATCTCAATTATCTGCTCTTCGAGATGTTCGGTTTTTCTCTGATATTTGCCGATAATCCGCGGCTCGAACTCTCCCTTGCGGTCGCGTGGGATTCGTATTTCAATTTCACCGAACTGACTCTGCAGTTTTTTCTTATTATAGCCGTTGCGGCTGTTGCCGGCTTTTTCCTTACCGCATGGATTGTTTTCACAGTTCAGGTGCCTGTCCATTTCTGAGTCGAGCATTACTTCAAGCGTGCCTTTGAACAGGTCTTTCAACAGATTCTGGACTTCGTCCACAGTCCTGCATTCGGAGGCGAGAAGCGCGGCAAGTTCATTCATCCTGTCGTTCATATATTACTCTCTTTCTCATCTGCCTTAATAAATCTGTTTGTTCCATTTACAGTATTATAACATATTATATATAAAAATATCAACTAATCAGAGGGAAAATTATACAAATAGTGCACAAAAAAATACCATTGCGATGTTTTACCGCAACGGTATTAATGCATTAGGTACCAGATCAATGGCATAGGGTTAAGGGGTCAATTATGCAGCTGTCATAAGGCAGCAGAAACTCGCGTATCCCACTTGAATATGGAGCAATATCATATTGCTGATAATATATCACTATACCGTCCGGAGCCAGATAAAAGTTGTTTTTATTGAAAGCTGATCTGATAAGTTCACTGTAATTGTTAAAGAAAATTTCTGAATTTTTTGCTATTTCCGGTTCAATTAAGGACATTATGTAGGATTTATAATCGGGAGTGCAACTGATCAGTTGCTCAAGCTGAATCATCCTGCAATTCATAAGGTTCCAGCTTTCAGACTTCCTTACCGTGTTTCCGTGTGCTCCGCCGGTAAATTCATACTGATCGGTATAAAGACTGATGATACATGATTTCATATAAGATACTTCATATATCTGCACAATGTCGTATGGTCGCGTTGGATAACCGTATTTCAAATCATCCCTGTACTGACGCACAGCCATCCTGAACAGCCGGTTTTTACAATACCTCTCAAAACTTACAGCTCTTACACTATAGAAACGGTTGATTTCACTCAGGCAGCGGGTATTTTCCGTTGAGCTAAATTCAGGATATTCTATCCTGTAGGACAAGAGCTCTGTTCCGTCATAAACAAGAGTGTCTTTAAGTATTATATTATTGACAGAAATATTACTGAATTCCATAATACCCCCAAGCGTTGATTATACGGCTATACACAGAATATGCAAAGAACGTAGCCGGGGTGAATTTCCTGCCTCAGCCAATCGGCGTGCTGAAAAGACTGATTAATGCCGAAAAATGCATAACCAACAGTCGAATATTCATGAATAATAAAAATTTCTGCAATTTTTTTGATTTTTTACGTATTATTTTTTTAAAAGGTATTGACAGTCCGGTACGGATGTGCTACAATCAGGCTAAATAATAAGCTGATTTTATATCAGCATTTATTTCCAGAGGAAACATTATACATCCTCCCGATAATGGCAAACCCGCCGAAAGACGGAGACGCAAAGCTAAAGGGCCTAAAGGTTAAAAAACGAGCCGGCGATTTTTATGAATCTGCCTCCTTAATTGATACCACCCAAGGCAGCCTGGCCGCCGAACGAGGTACGGAAATAAATTTTGACACAGTGAGTTTTTCCGCATAATTTTATGCGGTGTACTCGCTTTTGTTGGTGCATTTATTGAACCGTATTCCATTATCGGTGTGGGATAGGGTTCTGTTTTTTTAGTCGTCCGATATTTTGATTAAGAAAAATCTACAGCCAGCGGCTGTGAGATTGCTTAATATAGTAGCTTGACAGCCTTACGACAATGGCAAACCCGCCGGAAGACGGGGACGCAAAGCTATAGGGCCTCTGGGCGCATTTTCGGCCAATATATAGCCGGAAAATTTGCAGCCCGTGGTAGCCTGGCCGCCGAACAAGGAACGGAAAAAGAATAAATAGCATGGTGAGAATGCCGTTTTAATAAATGTGCGGCATACTGGGTCCTGCGTGCATAATTATTCAGCCGTATTCCACATTCGGGATGGAATACGGTTTTGATTTTCATCGGCTTCAAGGCGGAGACCCCTTATTCACCGCTTTGAACGAGGGCTCAATGCCGAGTTTTTAATTTTGATTAAGCTGCTTCCCTGGCCGGCTAGCTCCAACCGGCTTCGGGCGGCTTAAAATATACAAATAAAATAACCTTCCCGATAATGGCAAACCTGCCGGAAGGCAGCGACGCAAAGCTAAAGGGCCTTAAGTTGTTGCGAATATATTACGCAGCATCCAGGCAGCCTGGCCGCCGAAAGAAGTACGGATAAAAGAATAATAAAAGGTGAGATAATCCGCAAAGTCTGTGCGGGTTGCTTGCTCTTGTAATTATACTCATTCAACCGTATTCCATTATCGATGTGGAATGCGGTTATTATTATTTGAAGAACAAAGAAGGAGGTGAGGATGGTTGATCGTATCGATGGTTGTACTCGGTGCCGCGGCAGGGTATCTTGCACTGCTGATTACAAGAAGGCTGATTCAGTCGAGGACCGAAGGTCTTCCGGAAAAAAGAAGCAATGTGATTGTCTCACATAAAATTTCACCATTTATGTGGAGTGCTCTTTTTTCGGCAGGGTTTGCGATAATATATCTTGCGGCAGGTGAACCATACGCGATTGCTGAGTGCGCAGCGGTATTTACCCTGTGTGCGTGCATTGGTGCGGTGGATTGGGTCGTCAAAAAAATTCCCAATTCTCTCTTGCTTGCGTTGATTAGCATACGGGCTGTGTTTCTGATCATCCGGTGGGATTATTCGGATGTGAAGGCAAGCCTGCTGGGTTTTGCCGTCGCGGCAGTCATCTTTGCGATACCGTCACTCTTTAAGCTGAATGTCGGAGCGGGGGATACAAAACTTGCAGCCGTAACGGGACTGTATCTCGGCATCAGCGGGTTCCTGCAAGCCATGATTATAATGGGGGTTCTGATTACATTTTACGGCATTTATCTTTTGATAAGCAAACGAGGCGGTTTCAGGACGAAAACCGCAATGGGACCTTATCTGGCTTTCGGATTTATCAGTACTCTGGTTTTTCCAATTGTGCACTAAATAAATTTATGTTGCGGATATAATCCGCGGAAGGACAATACAATGAAAAAGCTTATTAATTTTATAAAGAACGAAGACGGACAGGGAATGGTTGAGTACGGACTCATCATCGGTCTTATTGCAATTATAGTCGTTGCTGCTCTCGTGCTCCTCGGGCCGAGAATTGCTGGTTTATTCAAAAATTTAAGTGATACTATTGACGCTAAGGTTACAACCGCGTAACCCGTAATTTTTAATATTTTATTACATCCGGAAAGTTTATGGGGAGGGGAGCATCAGGCCTCTCCCCTTACAGAACAGAAAGAGGTGCGCTGTGTTAAGATTTTTAAAGGATGAGAACGGCCAGGCTGTGGTTGAGTTCGCGCTTGTCGCGCCGATACTCCTTTTACTCCTCTGCGGAATAATTGATTTCGGCTGGATTTTCTCAGCTCAGCTCGCCACCGACAACTGCGCCCGGGAGGGAGCAAGGTTTGCGGCTACATATCCGGATTATGCCGAAGCTGAGGACATGACCGGAGCTAAGGTGCTGAGCGTTGCGTCTGCCACAATTAAAAACAATCTTACAACAACGGTGACATATTCCAACACCACCTCGCCGGGTTCGGGAGACGTCAGCGTCAGGGTGGTCAGCGAGGTAAGTGCGCTGACTTTTGTGGCGCATACAATATTCGGAGGGCAGACATTCAACCTCACGTCAGACGTTACCATGAAGGTGGGATGATGCTGTGAATCGCATTCTGACTAAATTATTCAGGCCAGAGGACGGGATCAGCGCAATTTTCGTGGCGCTTACGCTGAGCGGACTCCTGGCGATCTCGTCGCTGACCATTGACATGGGTTTAGCTTACGTTGACGCATCAAAAATCCAGAATGTCGCTGACGCTGTCGCTCTGTCTTTGGGACAATATCTGCCGGTGGGGGAAGAAGACCAAGAAAAAAAGGCGTTAATAGTCGCTAAAGCCATTGAATATGCCCGGAAGAACGATTACGAGGATTTGACCGAAGATGATATTTCATTCAGCGGTCTTGTTTCGGGCAAATACAGATCCCTTACGGTTACTGTTAGTAAAACAAGCACGACTTATCTTGCAAAAGTTGTCGGTATAGACGACATAACAACAGAAAAAACCGCAGCAGTATCTGCGGTGCCGGCGGGATCGATTACTGGCGGAGTTCCAATAGGTATTTCATCAAAAGCATATACCGACGCGGTTTCCAGCGGACAAACCGAGCATGTTGTATTCAAGGACGGAGGGGGCTCGGGGGAGAACGGCTTCTTCGGATATATCGTAATTGACGGTTCGAATGGAAATGCAGCAGCTCTACTTAATTTTTTCGAACACGGTTATCAGGGTGAAGTTAAAATCGGAGATACGCTTCCAACCGCTACGGGAAATAAGGCAAGCGTAGCACGTAAGGGTGTGGCTTACAGAATGTCGGCGTGTTGTCACAACAGGAGCAGCGGCGGTTGCACGGTTGATTGTTATGTCGAGGGCTGCCCGCGGATAATGTATGTACTTATTTACGATTTTATAAATTCGTCTACGGTTAAGGTGAAAGGATTCGCCGCGATAATACTTGAGGAGTCGGATGACGCGGACGAAATTAAAGGCTCTTTTATAAATTTAAATGTATCTTATACGAATTATACCTCGGATACTGACTGCGGTATTTATACCTACAGACTTATAGGATAGGAAACAGTGTGAAAAAAATATATCTTCTGGCTACATTCGTAGCGATAATGACAGGTATAACGGTCTATGTTTTTGCGTCCGGACTTCAGGACGATAATCAACCCGATGTTGTTCAGTATGAAATGGTGAGCATTGTGGCGGCTGCGTCCGATATCCCTGTAAATACTAAACTCACAAAGGAAATGCTGGTTTTGGTGGAAGTTCCGAAACAATCGGCCGCCGAGAGTGCGGTGAGTGACATTGAATATCTTGTGGGCAAGACAACAAAATATCCGATGTCAAAGGGAGAGCATTTCATATTAAATAAAGCCGTTGAAATCGGAGACAGTGAGAATAGCCGGCTTTCGGACCGGATCAGAGAAGGGTATCGTGCATATACAGTTTTTATCGATGAGGTAGGCGGCATTGCAGGTTACTTAAGGATTGGCGATAAGGTAGACATAATGGTTACAATTGATGTAACAACAGAAGAAACAACAGACGCTGATATAAATGAAACAACAGACGGATCATCAGACGGACTATCAGGTGCAGGGAGCGAACCCCAAAAGAATACTGAGACGGTTACTTATTATTTCCTGCAAAATATATCGATAATAGCATTGGGAAGTGCTTCGCAATATACGGGTGGAGTTAAAGAGCTGAACTCATATTCAAATATGACTCTTGAAGTTCCTGTCGGGGACTGCACGATGCTCAGCTATTATGTTTCAAAGGGTTTTGTCGGAATTGTTCTGAGAGGATTTGGCGACGATGCTGAGATCGGCGTGTCGGCATTCCGCATGGAAAAGGCCGGAATATGGATAAGCTGAAAATTGTTGTCGTTTCGGACGACATTGACATAAAAATAAAAATCAAAAACCTGCTCGGCGAGGAGGCTTTTGCCGTAGTGGGTTTTTTCGGATATGATGGGATGACCAACCTCAAGATTATCGGGCACAGTCCGGATGTCGTCGTCATGGTTTACGGAAGCGGGACGGGCAATGTGTTCGAGGTTGCGGAGCAGGTGTACCTTGACGTTAAGGGCGCCAGTGTAGTCCTTCTTGCCGATCAGGTAGATATGGGGTTGCTTTCCAGGGCGATGCAGCACGGAATAAAGCAGGTGCTGTCAATTGATTCAATTGATAAGACGCTGAAAGAGGCAATTATCAAAGCTAACTCACTTGAAAAGAAACGGCATTCCGACGTTGTGTCGGGGATAAGGGGGCGCTGCCGCGTAATCTCATTTTTCGGCGGCAAGGGAGGGACAGGCAAGACGACACTTGCGGTCAATACCGCTGTCCGTCTTGCGTTGGACGGTAAAAAGACGCTGATAATCGACGCCGATCTGCAGTTCGGGGATGTGACTGTGCTGCTTGATCTCGATCCTCACGATACCATATATGAGCTGTCCCGCGAGGCAGGAGACATGAGTATCGACGTGATGAAAAGTATGCTGACCATGCATAAGAGCGGGCTTGATGTTCTGGCTGCGCCAAGAAGCCCCGAGATGGCTGAGTGTATAGCTGATAAGACTGTCGAACTTATAATCAACACGGCGCGTCCGTACTACGAATACATAATAATCGATCTTGCACCGGGATTTTCGGATACCGCCGTTGCAGCAATTGAGAACAGCGACACGGTGAATCTTGTAGCAAACGTTGATATAGTGTCGCTGCGGAACGCAAAAATCTGCCTTGGAATTCTCGAAGCGTTGCGGCTGAAGGAAAAAACGGTTCTGTTACTCAACCGAGCCGCGCCGGGGATAATTTCAAAGAGTGACTTTGAGAAAATACTCTCCATGTCCCCGAAACTTTGCCTGCCAGACGACACTAAGACTGTATCTTCAAGCATGAACCGCGGAATTCCGTTTGTGATGTGCGCTCCGAAATCCGCTGTATCAAAGGCAATAAGGGTTTATGCCGGGTCGCTTTAAGACAAGCGGGAGGGTTATATAAATGGGTCTTCTTGAAAAAATGGAGAAAGTCAAATCTCCTGCGGGTGAGGTGCAGAAGGAAAACGCCGCGCCGGCCGACGAATTGTTTGACGTAAAGAACAAAATTCACAGCCTTGTCATCAGCGAGATAAACAAGCAGAACCAGAAGGATATTCCGGGTGACGTTGTCCGCAAGCTGATTTCTGATACAGTGAACGAACAGGTGCGTGAGGCGGCCAAGTCAGATAAAGCCAGGATTTCTGACGATATTTACAACGATATCATGGGTTACGGGCCGCTTGAGGAACTTCTTCGCGATCCTGATGTGTCGGAAATTATGGTCAACGGTCCGAGCCGGGTGTTTGTAGAGAAGAAAGGCAGGCTATTCCTTACTCCGTTGCGCTTCCGCGACAACGCGCACGTTATGAATGTTATTGACCGGATTGTTTCACAGATAGGACGGCATATCGACGAGGCCAGCCCGATGGTCGATGCCCGCCTTTCAGACGGTTCCCGTGTTAACGCCGTGATTCCGCCGGTTTCGCTTGTCGGGCCGGTGCTGACTATACGAAAGTTTTCCAGGAAACGGATTACATATAACCAGCTTATCGAATGGGGTTCAGCGAACCTTAATATGATGCTTTTCCTTGAAGCCTGTGTTAAAGGCAAGCTGAACATAATTGTCGCAGGAGGCACCGGAAGCGGAAAAACAACATTACTGAACGTGCTCTCCTCTTTCATTCCGCACGACGAAAGAATAGTCACTATCGAGGACGCCGCTGAACTGCAGCTCTTCCAGGAACACCTGATAACGCTTGAAAGCCGCCCATCCAATCTTGAGGGAAGCGGTCAGATCAGTATCCGTGACCTGGTCAAAAACGCTCTGCGTATGCGCCCCGACCGAATAATAGTCGGAGAGGTGCGATCAGGCGAAGCGCTCGATATGCTTCAGGCAATGAATACCGGGCATGACGGTTCGCTTACCACAACGCACGCCAACAGTCCGCGCGATACGGTTTCGAGGCTTGAGACAATGGTAATGATGTCAGGAATGGAACTTCCCCTTAAGGCTATACGCGACCAGATCAGTTCTGCCGTAAACCTGATTGTGCAGCAGGCGCGCTTGCCCGACGGCAGCAGGAAGATCACGAACATAACCGAGCTTTCGGGTATGGAGAGCGATGTTGTGTGCATGAGAGATATATTCGTGTTCGACAATAAAGGCGAGAGGGACAGCCAGGGGCGTTTCAAGGGTGAATTCAAGGCTACTGGTGTGAAGCCCCGCTGCCTTGACAAAATAATCGGAAACGGAGTAGCGGTAAATAATGATTGGTTCAGATAATGTTTTGCTTGTTGTTTTGATAAGCATCCTTTCAATCTGCCTTTCGTTTCTGCTGACTGTCGCAGTCCTCGGGACTCTGATGAAAAATAGGCTCATTGCAGAAAAACGTCTCGGTAGTCTTTACGGTAAAGAGACAATTACATATGATACAGCAAAGAAAAAGAAAAAAAGAAAAAAAGAAGATAAAAGTAAACGCCGCTTCGGACAGACGCTTGCAAATGAACTGCAGGCAGCCGGGATACTGATGCGTCCGGAGGAATTTGCTACCTTCTGGCTGATAGTCAGTTTTATACCGTCAGGCTTTATAGCGCTGCTCACTGGAAACGCGGTGCTCTCGGGCGCTGTCGCAATAGCCGGAATAATCGGGCCGCTTATGTACGTCAACAAGCAAAAAAAGAAGCGGATTGCCGCGTTCGAGCATCAGTTGGGTGACGCACTGGTCACGATGTGCAACTGCCTTCGCTCTGGGTTGACACTCGGTCAGGCAATAGAAAATATTGCAACAGATATGTCAGAACCAATTTCGAAAGAATTCTACCGGGTCTGCACCGAGGTGAAATACGGAAGCACTCTTGAAAATGCGCTCAATTCCATGACCGAACGCATTGGAAGCGACGACCTTTCGCTCGCGGTGACGGCAATAAATATCCAGCGTCAGACGGGGGGCAATCTTTCTGAAATTCTTTCGGGTATATCCGAAACGATCAGGGCCCGGGTAAAACTCAAGGCCGATGTCCGGGTTGTAACAGCGTCGGGCAAGGCATCGGGGATTGTCATAGGGGTGCTCCCTATAGCACTTGGATTTATCATTTTCCTCGTCAACCCCGATTATATGAAAAACTTTATCGGGTCGTCTGCCGGCCGGGTCATGCTCGGAATAGCCGCAGTTATGGAAACAATGGGTTTTCTTGTGATAAAAAAAATACTTACGATAAAATACTGATCGGATGGAGGATACCGGATGTTCTGGCTGGTGGTTTTTTCGGCACTTTCGGCCTTCTTCTTTATTTTAATAATATTTCACTCTATCGGGACGCGATCTGACATTCGTAGCCGACGTCTTGACCTTGTCGTCGAGAAGAAACAAGAGATTTATGCCGAGCTTGATCTGTCGCTGTTTGAGCGCTTTATAGCCCCCGGAATTAAGAAAATTTCTAGCTATATGGCGAGGTTCAGGAAAGGAAAAAGCAAAAAAGGAAGCGCAAAACTTGAAAAGAATCTGCGCTGGGCGGGAATGCGGATTTCTCCGTATGACTACACGATGACAAAAAATATAATTATGTCTCCGTTCCTGTTCGCCCCTCTTCTCCTTATGCTCGCTGACGGAATTGACCCGCTTGTACGCCTCCTGATTCTTGTTGTCGGGCTGATACTCTTTGTGCTTGTTCCCCGGTATTTTCTCACCTCCCGGGTGTCGTCGCGGCAGAACCGGATAAAATATCAGCTCCCCGAAGTGCTTGATCTTCTCTCGGTCAGTATCGAAGCCGGTCTTGGATTCGATTCGGCACTGCAGAAGATTGCCGAAAAGACAGAGGGACCGCTCATTGATGAGCTGACCCTCCTCGCCCGTGAAATCCAGATGGGCAAGCCCCGGCGCGACGCGCTGCGTGATTTCGGCGAGTGTAGTATGGTGCCTGAAATAAAAACCTTCGCCTCGGCGCTTATCCAGGCTGACAAGCTTGGGATACCGATAAAAAATCTCCTTAAAAATCAGGCCGAACAGCTGCGGACCGCGCGGCGGCAGGCTGCTGAAGAAAAAGGCATGAAGTCCCCGATCAAGATGATGCTACCTATGGTAATATTCATCTTCCCTGTGCTTTTCATCATTTTGCTCGGCCCGGTTATAGTGCAGCTTGTCTCACAGTTCGGAAAATAATGTGGCAGACATAGGGTAAGTATTGGAGGCTTGATGTGGCAAAAAAATATTTTGATATTGAGAAGGACGGAGAAGTTATTCTCCGGAATGTAAAGCTGGCAGACACTTTTTTAAGCCGGTTTTCCGGACTCATGTTGCAGAGGGGTCTTGGCGGGCTTGGAGGTATTTACCTTACCCCATGCAATCAGATACACACCTTTATGATGCGTTTTCCGATTGATGCGATATTCGTGTCAAGCGAAAACAAAGTACTCTATATTGCACACAGCATGAAGAGCTGCCGTGTAACTCGCTGTATACGGGGCGCGGTGGGTGTGGTTGAGGCTGCTCCGGGATTTGCCTTGAGCGCGGGAATAAGAACCGGCGACAAACTCGATTTAGTAAGGAAAGAAGGATTATCATGGAAGAAGTCCGGAAAATGGTATCGGTTAACCAGGATGATATCGCGGAGAAAACGCAGAAATTCCGATTCTCTCTCTTCGGGTACGATAAAAAGGCGGTTGAAGAATATATAAAAACCGCTGAGGCGGGTTATAAGGCTGAAGCCGAGACGTATGAACAAAAGCTTGCGGAACAAGCTGCCGCCCTTTCAATGGCGCTTCGCGAGAAGGAAAGGTTGGCTGCGGAAGCCGAGGAGATGAAAGAGAAGCTGAAAATACTGTCAGTTGACATCGCCGGGAAAGAAAGCGAGATTGCCGCGGAAAATTACATACTTAAAGCCAGAATCGCTGATCTGGCCGATGTGGAAAATAAAAATGCGGCGCTTGTATCGGAAATGAATGACCTGAGTTTAAGGTGCGGGCACAGTGAGGATGAAAAAAAAGCGCTGCTGAAGGCTCTCGGAGAAAAAGAAGAGACGATACTCGAGCAGTGCCGGAAATATTCGGAAATTGAAAAGAACCTTAAACTGGAAATAAGCAGGATAAAGGCTGAAGCTGAAAGCAAGACAAATTTTTATGAACTGAAAATCACAACAGTACAAGATAATCTAAAAAAGACGCTAAACATCATTGAGCATATGTGACAAGGTTCCGGCTGAAACGAATTTTAAACACCATATTCCCGGCTCTGAAGAGCCGGGAATTTTATGTTTATCGCAATGGCTATGGAACAGATAAATTAAAAATTCCAGAAAAAAAGGAACATTTATTGACAATTACACAAAAGCTGATATACTGTAATATAGTGGCAATGATATTTAATCTGGAGGATAACATGAGAAAATTGCGGTTTGTATCAGCTTTGTTTCTTGCATTGATTATGGTTATTGCGCTTTGTCTGCCGACCACTGCTGCGGTTGACCCCTCAACGTTTCCCGATTATACTAAAACCGGAATCTCATTTACCGCAGCGGATCAGATTCAGACTTCCTGGGCTCTGACGGCGGTTCCGAACACTATTGAAGCCTGGATAAAGTTGCCTGCAAATCTGCCGGATGATACGCCGGGCGGCGTCATTTTCGGAAACGGAGGCGGTGATAAATGCCCCGTTGTAAGCCTTGAAATCGGCTTAAGAGGTAATCCGGTGCTTGTCTGGACCTCTGAAGCAACACATGGCATATCGGTATGTTTTGGCTCTGTAGACCTGCGTATCGGCAAATGGGTTCACCTTGCAGTTACACGCGACCCGGCAAGCGGAAATCTTACCTGCTATGTCAACGGAGAAGCAAAGGAAACAGTTCAATCGCCAAATAATGTTGATATTATACCGGATTCAGTGCCTCACATAGGAGGAGATTACACACCAGAGAACAGCAAGTATTTTAGAGGGGAAATAAGTAATCTTGTGGTTTACCCGACAGCCCGCACCGCCGACAATATTACCTCTAAGGATATGAAGACACCCGATATCAAGACAGCTTTATGCTTCTATATGCTTAATAATAAGACCGACGGCCTGCAGGACCGCTCGATGAGTAAAAACCATGCAGGGAACGGGAAAATGTTCTTTGATTACAATCCGGAGCCGGGTACTTTCAGCATCGCGGTGATTCCGGATACGCAGATAGTGAATGATAATTACGCAACCCTTCTACCAATGATCGCAGACTGGATTCTTGAGCGGCGCGAGATTGACAACATAAAGTTTGTCGCGCATCTAGGTGATATAACTAACACGAATTCCGCCAAAGCCTGGGAGACAGCCAAGGCGACATACAGCCGTTTTGACGGGGTTATCCCCTATTCGCTGGCGCCCGGTAATCATGACTATGTAACATCAGGAACTGTCCGAGATACTACGCTCTTCAACCAGTATTTCCCGATTGATGTGTTTAAAGAAAATGGAGTGTACGGCGGAGCATATGATGAGACCAAGTCCGAAAATGTATATTTCTGCTTCGAAGTATACGGAATTAAATATCTGATCATGTCGTTAGAGTTGGGACCGCGGAATGACGTTCTCAGGTGGGCAAACGAAGTCTGCGCCGCGCACCCCGATTATAATGTTATCGTCTTTACACATGCTTACATGAACAATAAGTGCGAGCATATTACTGTCGGAGACCAGTATGTTCCGACTTCGTACAGTTTTATAGCGAGCGATTGCAACAACGGTGATACTATGTGGGATAAATTCGTATCCAAGCAGCCGAATATAACAATGGTTGTAAGCGGACATATAAACACCGCAAATATCTTAAAGCGGGAAATCAAAGGAGATGCGGGAAACACAATCGTCGAAGTGTTATGCGACATCCAGGACCTTGACACTTCATATGGAGGTGTCGGGGCGGTCATGATGCTTACCTTCTCGAATGGGGGGAAGACGGCGGATGTCAGCTTCTATTCAACGATAAAAGAAAAATATTTCAAGGAAACCAATCAATTCGAGATGAATCTCTCGATAATCGGGACTGAGGTATTACCAGAAACCGCAGCTCCCGAAACTATGGCGATTGCGACAGAGGCCCCCGAGACTACGGAACCTGTTAAGGTAAAGAGAGGATGCGGCTCTGTTATTGGTTTTTATACTATAATAACTGCGATAGCAGCTTTTTCAACTGCAGGCAGAAAAAGAAGGAGATAATACTTAGCCAGAAAACCCGCCGACGGCGGGTTTTCTGGATGTAGACGAAAGGATACGCGGCTTCTTTGAGGCCGTGTTCAGAATTTTCTGTAAGATCAGCATTCTGCGATACAGATTAACG